>Ga0126313_10000024_pt1 | contig 74815 bp, 71 predicted proteins | sample Plot105A_FD_89954 | JGI IMG/M metagenome (GOLD analysis project Ga0126313, IMG submission 89954) | Serpentine soil microbial communities from UC McLaughlin Reserve, CA, USA - Plot105A | ecosystem: Environmental > Terrestrial > Soil > Grasslands | place: USA: UC McLaughlin Reserve, Lake County...
GCGTTAGCGTGTTGCATTCCGGGCCTCCGAGAAGGTCGTGAGCTTCGAACACCCACAGCCTCTCGGCAGGCCCGGACCTACCTCAACCCGTTCCCAACGTCCCTAGGCACGTCAGCTAGAGCCCGGCGGGCGGAGCGGGCGGCTCGGGCGGCGGCTTCTTCTCCTCGGCGCCCGGCAGCGCCGAGCCGAGCCGGTCGAGCGCCTCGGTGAACTGACTCGGGATGATCCAGAGCTTGCTCGCCTCGCCGTCGGCGATCTGGGGCAGGGTCTGCAGGTACTGGTAGGCGAGCAGCTTCGGGTCCGGATCGCCGCGGTGGATCGCCTCGAAGACGGTCTCGATCGCCTTGGCCTCACCCTCGGCCTCGAGGATCTGCGACTCGCGCATCCCCTCCGCGCGCAAGATCGCGCTCTGCTTCTCGCCCTCCGCCGTGAGGATCTGGGACTGCTTGATCCCCTCGGCGGTGAGGATGGTCGCGCGGCGGTCGCGCTCCGCGCGCATCTGCTTCTCCATCGCCTCCTGGATCGAGGCCGGCGGGTCGACCGCCTTGAGCTCGACGCGGTTCACGCGGATGCCCCAGCGGCCGGTCGCCTCGTCGAGGACGATCCGCAGCGCACCCGAGATCTTGTCGCGTGAGGTCAGCGTGTCCTCGAGCGTCATCCCGCCGATCACGTTGCGCAGCGTGGTGACGGTGAGCTGCTCGATCGCCGAGATGTAGTCGGCGATCTCGTAGGTCGCGGCCTTCGGGTCGGTCACCTGGAAGTAGATGACGGTGTCGATGTTGATCACGAGGTTGTCCTCGGTGATCACCGGCTGCGGCGGGAAGGAGACGACCGTCTCACGCAGGTCGATCAGCGGCTTGACGCGGTCGACGTACGGGACGATGAGCGCAAGACCGGCGTCGAGCGTGCGGTGGTAGCGGCCGAGCCGCTCGACGATCCCCGCGCGCGCCTGCGGGACGATCCGCACGCCCTGCGCGATCGTCACCAGCACCACCAGCGCGATCACTCCAAGAACGATCAACGTCGCCACATCGGCCTCCTAGCCAAGTCCGTCGGAAACGAGCGCCGTGGCGCCCTGGATCTGCATCACCTGAACGCGCTGTCCCGGCTCGATCACCTCGTCCTCATCGTAGGACCGCGCCGACCAGATCTCGCCGCTGAGCTTGACCTGTCCGCCGTCGGCGTCGACGCGCTCGAGGACGACCGCGGTCGCGCCGACGAGTGCGGCGGTCCCGCTGCGGAACTGTCCGGGCGTGCGCATGTGCCGGCGTGCCACTGGCCGCAGGAAGGCCAGGGTGCCAGCGGAGCCCAAGATGAACACGACGAGCTGAAGCGCCAGCCCGGCGCCTGCAAGGGCAGCGACCGCAGCCAGCGCCGCCGCGATCGCGATCGGCCCGAGGAAGAAGGACAGCGAGAAGATCTCGCCCAGCGCGAGCACGCCCGAGACGATCGTCCAGACAACCCAATCCGGCATGTCCCAAGCCTATCCCTCCCCCACACAGACCGGCCAGGTGCCACGGGGGTCCGGGGGCGTGAGCCCCCGGTTCTCACTCCAGGATCGCCGACGCGAACTCCTGAGGATCGAATGGCCGCAGATCGGCGATCCCCTCTCCGATGCCGATCAGCTGGACGGGGAGTCCGAGCTCTTGGGCGATGGCCAGGGCGATGCCGCCTTTGGCCGTCCCGTCGAGCTTGGTCAGGACGATTCCGTCGAGCTTCACCGACTCGCGGAAGAGCATCGCCTGCCGCAGCCCGTTCTGTCCCGTCGTGGCATCGACCGAGAGCAGGGTGTGGTGCGGGGCGCCGTCGAGCTTGGCGGCGATCACCTTGCGGACCTTGGTCAGCTCGTTCATCAGGTGCTGCTGGGTGTGCAGGCGCCCGGCGGTGTCGACCAGCACGACGTCGTGGTCGCGCGCGATCGCCGCCTCGATCGCGTCGAAGACCACGGCTCCCGGATCGGAGCCCTCCGCGCCGCGGACGATCTCGCAGCCGGCGCGCTCGGCCCACACCTCGAGCTGCTCGGCAGCGGCGGCGCGGAAGGTGTCCCCAGCCGCGAGCATCACCGACAGACCGAGCTCGTTGCGCAGGTGCCAGGCGATCTTGCCGATCGTCGTCGTCTTGCCCGTGCCGTTGACGCCCACCATCAGCAGGACGGTCGGCTTGGCCGTCAGGTCGATCGTCTCGTCCTCGACGGTGGCGGTCTCGGCGAGCAGCTCTCGCAGGCGCCGCGTCAGGTCCTCCCCCGTCTCGAGATCGCCCGACGCGGCCTCGCCCTCGAGCCGCTCGACGATCGAGGCGGTCGTCGGCGCGCCGACGTCGGCGTAGATCAGCGCCTCCTCGAGCCGCTCGAACGCCTCGTCGTCCAGCCGCTCGAACATCGTCGCCTGCAGCTCCGCGCCGAGCGCCTCGCGGGTCTTCGACATGTTCTCGCGCAGGCGCTTGAAGAAGCCGCGGCGTGGCTTGTCGTCTGCCTGCGCGCCGTCGTCGGCCGGCGGAGCCATCGGCTCGCCGGCGACTACGAACAGCTCGTTCCACTCTCGGGCCACAGCGACGGCAGCTTAGAGGCGGCGGGAGGCTAGGCCGCGCCGGCTGCGGCGTCTGGCGCGGCCACCGGCTTGGCCTGGTCGAACAGGCTCTCCCCAGCCGTGCCGCTCAGCTGACGCGAGACGACCCGCGACACACCATCGCCGCCCATGCTCACGCCGTAGATCCGGTCGGCCGCGTCCATCGTGCGCTTCTGATGGGTCACGACGATGAACTGCGCGCGATCGGAGTAGCGCCGCACGAGCTGCAGGAAGCGGTCGACGTTGAGGTCGTCGAGCGCGGCCTCGACCTCGTCGAGCACGTAGAACGGGCACGGCTTGGCGAGGAAGACGGCGAACATGAAGGCCAGCGCGACGAGCGACTTCTCACCACCGGAGAGCAGCGACAGGCGCTTCGTCGACTTGCCTGCCGGGGTGATCTCGATCTCGACGCCGGGCTCCACCGCCGCCGGCTGAGCCGCCGCCTCGGACTCGTCGCCCGTGGAGGCCTCGCCCTCCGGCTGCTCATCGCCGCCCTCGGACTCCTCGCCACCGAGCACGGGGCGCGGCCCCTGGTCGGGCTGGACGAGCCGCAACCGGCCGCGGCCGCCGGGGAACAGATGCGCGACGGTCTCCTCGAAGTTCTTGGCAGCCGCCTCGAAGGTCTCCTCGAAGCTCTCGCGTATCCGGCGGTCGGTGTCGCGGATCAGCGTCGCGAGCTCCGCGAGCGCTCCCTCGAGGTCCTGGCGCTGGGTCTCGAGCTCCTCGACGTGGGCGATCGCCTCCTCGTACTCCTGTGCGGCGAGCGGGTTGACCGGGCCGAGCTGCTCACGGCGGCGGGCGAGGCGCTCGATGCGCGCGCCGAGCTCCGTCCGGCGCTCGCCGTCGAGTGGCTCGTCGGCGGCATCGGGCGCGAGTCCGAGTCGCTCGGCGACCTCCGCGAGCTCGGTCGCTGCGTCGGCCGACGCGTCGCGCACCTGCTGGGCGACGACCTCGGCGCGGGTGACGCGCTCGCTGGCGTCGCGCAGCGCGCGCTGGATCTCAGACTCCTGGTGGGCACACGTCCGCAGCTCGGCGGCGACGCGGTCGCCCGCCTCGGCGCCGGCCGCATGCTCCGCCTCGATGATCGCCACTCGGCCGGCGACGGCCTCGCGCGCGGCCTCGAGGACGGCGGCCGCCCGCTCGGCGACTGCGGCGATCTCGCCGTCGCGACCGATCCGAGCGCGGAGGCTCTCGGCGCGAGCGACGCGGTCGCGGTGCTCCTTGCGCGCACTCTCGGCCATCCGGTGCTCGGCGCGAACCTCGGCGGCGAGCTCGGCGCGCCGAATCGCGTCGGGACCCTCGTCGGGGCTCTCCGTGCGCTGCTCGATCAGCCATGCGGCACGGCGGATCGCCTCGGTGGCGGCCTCGACCTCGCGGACGGCGCCCCGCAGCTTCGTCTCGGCCTCGTCACGCATCCGATCGGCGGCGAGGACGCGCTCGGCGACGTGCTCCACCTCCAGCTTCGCGGCGGCCTCGCCCTGAACTGCGCGCTCAGACGCCCCAACCAGCTCCGCTTGGCGGTTGCGCTGCTCGAGCACCCGCTCGGCGCCGCCCGACGGGGCTTGGCGCAGCTCGCCGAGGCCGGGACGCCAGACGCGTCCGGCAAGCGTGACCGCCGTGCCGGAGAAGTCGGCGGGCACGTCGGCGAGCGACTCGACGACCCAGGCGCCGGCGAGCAGCCGCTCGGCGAGCTCTGCGCCCGCGCCCTCTGCCTCCACACGGTCGAGCAGCCGCTCGGCGCCGGAGACCGGTGGCGCGGCGGGGTCACCCTTTCCGTCGGCACCCGCGACGAGGACGTAGCCGCCCTCTCCACCGGCCCCGTCGAGCAGGCGCTCGCCGTCCGGCACGCTCTCGACGACTCCCGCGCCGAGGCGCGGGCCGAGCGCCGCGGCCAGCGCGAGCTCGTAGCCGGGCTCGACCTTCAGCTGCTCGGACAGCGCACGAGCTCCGCCCGGGGCGCCCTCGGCGGCGCGTAGGAACTGGTTGACGGCGGCGACCTCCGCCCCGGCGGCAGCCGCCGCTGCGCGTGCGACCTCCGCGGCCCGCTCGGCCTCGCGCCGTTCGGCGCGCATGCCGTCGGCGGCCTGCTCGGCCTCGGCGAGCGCCTCGCGGCAAGCCTGGGCGGTGTGCTCCAACTCTGTTCGGCGCTCAGTCGCCGCGTCGCGCTCGGCGCGCAGCTCTGCAAGCTCCTGCTCGAGGCGCTCAGCGCGGCGGCCCTCGAGGATCTCGAGCTCGCGCTCGAGCGTCGCGATCTTCTCGGCGGTGCCGGCCTCCGGATCGCCCGCCTCCGCGATCTCGCGGTCGAGCAGCTCGAGCTGCGCGGCCCGCCGCTCGGCACCCTCCGCGGCGGTCCGTCCCTGCTCACGGACCCGGTCGAGCCGCATCGCGATCCGCTCGGCGGCCGCACGGGTGGCGAACAGCCGCGCCTGGAGCGCCTCACGCAGGCGACTCTGCTCGGCGAAGGCAGCCTCGGCCTGCTCGCGCCGCTTCGCGACCGCGGTCAGGCTCTGCTCGGCGTCGTCGCGCTCGGCGCGGGCGGCAGTCGCAGCAGCCGCGGCCTGGTCGAGCTTCTCCGTCGCCGCGCGAACCGCGTCGCGCGCCAGCTCGTAGCGGGCCTCGGCGGTCTGACGCTCGAGCCGCTCGTGCAGCTCGGCAGCCTCGGCCTGTCGCTTGAGCGGCCTCAGCCGCGAGCGGGCCTCGCGCTCGACGTCGAGCGCGCGCGAGAGGTTCTCCTCCGTGCGCTCGAGCTTGAGCTGGGCACGCCGGCGGCGTTGGCGGTGCTTTCCCAGGCCGGCCGCCTCCTCGATCAGCAGCCGCCGCTCCCGCGGCCGTGAGAGGACGATCGCCTCGACGCGGCCCTGTGAGACGACCGAGTGCATCTCCTTGCCGAGCCCGGTCTCCGACAGCGTCTCGGCGACGTCTGACAGCCGGCACTTCGCGCCGTTGAGGCGGTACTCGCCGTCGCCGTCGCGGTCGAGCTTGCGCACGATCGACAGCTCCGAGAAGTCGCACTCCGACCGCCCGCCGGAGTTGTCGATCACGACCTCGACCTCGGCGCCGGTCGAGCCCTTCACACCGTGGCCGCCGGCGAAGATCACGTCCTTCATCGACTGGCCGCGAACGGCAAGTGGGCTCTGCTCGCCGAGCGCCCACAGCACGGCGTCTGTGATGTTCGACTTGCCCGAGCCGTTCGGGCCGACGATCACCGACACGCCGGGGCCGAACTCGAGCTTCGTCCGGGTCGGGAACGACTTGAAGCCCTTCATCGAGATCGAGCGCAGGTGCATCAGTCCAGGTCCCCGTCGAGTCCGATCAGCGCGCGCTCGGCGGCCTCCTGCTCGGCGCTCTTCTTGGTGCGTCCCTCGCCGCGCCCGATGTCCTCGCCGGCGACGCGCGCGATGGCGACGAAGCGACGCTCGTGCGCCGGCCCCTCCTCGGAGGCGATCACGTACTCGACGACCTCGGCACGGCGGGCGAGGCGCTCCTGGAGGACGGACTTGTAGTCGACCGGGTGGTCCAGCGCGGCGTCTACCTGGGCGGAGAACGACCGCACGACCGCCGGCGCGACGCGGTCGATCCCGAAGGCCAGGTAGGCAGCTCCGATCACCGCCTCGCAGACCGAGGCGAGCACTCGCTCGCTGGCGATCAGCATCTCGAACCCGCGCTCGCCGCCCTCGGGGGCACGCTCCTGCAGACGATCCGGCACGCCGAGCTCGATCGCGACCTCGGCACAGGCCGCGCCGCTGACCGTCTGGGCACGGACCTTGGTCAGCCGGCCGGCGCCGTAGTCGGCCAGCCGCGGATAGAGATGAGTCGAGACCGCGAGGCTCAAGACGACGTCTCCCAGGAAGGCGAGGCGCTGGTAGGAGTCGCCCCGGTCGCTGACCCATGACGAGTGCGTGAAGGCTTGCCTGGCGAGATCCTCTGGGAGCTCGTCGAGCAGATCAGCGAGGGTCTCTCCACGATCAGTCGGCACTCTCGACACGTTCGAAGACGAAGTCCGCCGCCTGGCCGACGGTCAGGATCTTCGCCGCCTGGTCGTCGGGGATGCGGATGCCGTAGGTGTCCTCGAGCTCGACCGTGAGCTCGACCAGGTCGAGCGAGTCGGTCTCGAGATCCTCCCTGAAGCGCGTCTCCTCGCGGATCTTCGAAGGATCGATCTCGAGCTCCGTCGCAAGGTGCTCGCGGATGCGGCTGAGTACGTCTGCGCGTTCCATTCCGGGCCTCGTCTACGGCCCGTCCGGGCCGTTGTAGGAGCCTCCCGTCATTCGGGGGTGAAGCTAGCAGCGGCTGCGGACCGCAGTGCGCCTCCAGCTTCCAGCGCGGCGGCAGTGCGCTCGACCGTCTGCTCGTCGACGGCACGGCGGGCGAGCCGGATCGCCGACGCGAGACCGTCGGGGCCGAAGCTGCCGTGTCCGATGACCACCGGCTTGCGCAGCCCGAGGAGGATCGCCCCGCCGACGGCCTCGGGATCGAGACGGTCGCGCAGTCGCCCGACGGCACCGCGGATCAACAGGCCACCAAGAGTCGACACGAACCCCCCACGCACCGCATCGCGGATGGCCTCGCGCGTCACGCGTGAGGTCGCCTCCATCGTCTTGAGTGCCACGTTGCCGGTGAAGCCATCTGTCACGACGACGTCGACGGCGGCGTTCGGCACGTCGAAACCCTCGACGTTGCCGGCGAAGTTGAGCTTTCCCGCAGCGAGCCGCTCGTGTGCCGCAAGGACGTCCGGCGTTCCCTTGCCGGCCTCGGTGCCAACCGACAGCAGGCCGACACGCGGTCGCTCGACGCCGAGGACGTGCTCCATGAAGGCCGAGCCCATGTAGGCGAACTGGACGAGGTGCTCAGGGCGGACCTCGACGTTCGCGCCCGCGTCGAGCAGCAGCACGCGACCGGCCGGCAGCGGGAGCAACGCCGCGACCGCCGGGCGATGGACGCCGCGGATCCGCTTGATGGCGAGCGTCGCGGCAGCCAACGTCGGCCCTGTGGCGCCGGCGCTGACGAGTGCCTGGGCGTCGCCGTCGGCCACGGCCTTCGCCGCTTGGACGATCGAGGCGTCGGGACGTGAGCGCACCGCGCGCACGGGCTCCTCGTCGCCCCCGATCCGCTCGGGAGCGTCGACGATCCGCACCCGGTCGGTCTCCGGGCCGAGCTCGGCTGGGGGTCCGAACAGCAGCACGTCCTCGCCCGAGCGACGGGCGCCCTCGGCGACTGCGCCGGGACCTGCGTCGGCGCCGTTAGCGTCGACGGCGATCACTGCGCAGCGCTACTCGGAGTCGGTGTCGGCCGCAGCCGGAGCGACGGCGGTGCGGCCGGCGTAGGTGCCGCAGCTTCCACAGACACGGTGCGGCAGGCGCGGCTCGCCACACTTCGGGCACGTCGAGAGGCTCGGCGGCACTATCTTGTGCTGAGAGCGGCGCTTGTTGGTGCGCGCGTGCGACTGTCGTTGCTTGGGGACGGCCATGAGCCGAGTCAGTGTACAGACGTGCCGCGCACGAGAGCGCGGCGGAGATCACGGCTCGAACTTCAGCTCGGCGAGCTTCGCCCAACGCGCATCGGGCTCCCGTTCGTGACCGTGAGCGGGGTCCTCGTTGAGATTCGCGCCACAGACCGAGCAGAGCCCGCGGCACTCCTCCTTGCAGACGATCCGCGCCGGCAACGCCAGCGCCAGCGCATCGCGTGCCCAGGAGCGCAGATCGAGCTCGTCGTCCTCCAGGTACGGCGAGCGCATCTCCTCGTTGTCGCCCGGCTGGTCGATCTCCCGCGCGTCGACCCGCACAGCCGCGTTCGCATCCTCGAGACAGCGCGTACACGGCCCGTGCAGCTCGACCGAGAAGCGCAGCCGCAGCGCGTATCCGGTCGTCATGTGCGACACGTCGAGCAACGCGTCCGCATACCCGCCCGCCGAGTACGTCTGCTCGCCGAACGTCAGCTCCTCGACCGGCACCTCGAGCTCCAACGCCCGACCCTCTCCCGACGAGAGGCCCAGCGTGCTCAGATCGAAGCTGTCAACCCGCGGCGCCATCGTCGAATCGACGATAGCGAGGGTCCTAGGAAACCTCGGCCTCCTCGCGGCCCTGGAGGCGATCTCTTCCTCGCTGAACGGCGGCGATGAACTTCTCGAGGTTGACCTCGAGCGTGTTGAGGATGTCGTCCGCGTAGTCCTCGGCGCCGAGGCGAATCTCGCGCTCACGGGCGCGGGCGTCCTCGACGATCTCCTCGGCTTGGCGCTCGGCCTGCTTGACGACCTCCTCGTCGGAGATCAGCTGCGTCTGCTCCTCACGCGCCTCCTTGACGATCCGCTCGGCCTCGCGCTTGGCCTCGGCGAGCATCTCCTGGCGCTCCTTGACGATCCAGCGCGCCTGCTTGATCTCCTCGGGGATCGTCGCGCGCATCTGATCGAGGATGTCGTAGATCTCCTCTTTGTCTACGCGTACCTGATCCGTGAGCGGGACGGGCTTGGCGTTGTGGACGGTGTCGTCCAGCTTGTCGATGAGTACTAGGACATCCATGGTGACCCTCAGTTCGTCAGCGCTCGAGCGCTTCCTGCAAGCGGGAGGCTACCTGTGCAGGCACCAACCCGGTCAGGTCGCCACCGAAAGTGGCCAGCTCCTTGACCCCGCTGGAGCTGAGGAAGCTGTATTGCGGCGCGGCCATCAGGTAGGTGCTCTCGATGTCGGGAGCGAGCTTGCGGTTGAGCTGGTTCATCTCGAACTCGTACTCGAAGTCGGAGATCGCGCGCAGTCCCTTGACGATCGTACGGGCGCCGTTGTCGCGGGCGAAGTCGACGAGCAGGTTGTCGAAGGCCTTCACTTCGACGTTGCCGAGGTCGGCGACTTGCGCCTCGATGAAGCTCACGCGCTCCTCGGCCGTGAAGAGCGTCTTCTGCTTGCGGATCGGCAGATTGACGACACCGACGATCACGCGATCGAAGATGGTGGCGGTGCGGGTGATGATGTCGACGTGGCCGAGCGTGACCGGGTCGTAGGAGCCCGGGCAGACGGCCGTCCCGCTCGTGCGGTCAGCCATTGCGGTGCACCGCGATTCGGGTGTCGCCGTAGGTGCGCTCGCGCAGGAGCTCGAACGGCAGCTCGAGCGGGGCGCGTTTGTCTGACTCGGTCACGATGACGGCGTCTGGGGAGAGGACGGGCGGCAGCTGCTCGGCTAGCAGCGGCGCCGCTTCGAGCGCGGAATCATACGGAGGGTCGGCAAAGACGAGCTCGAAGGGCTGGGCGCCCTCAGCTGCGGCCAGCCAGGCGAGAGCGTCGCGGCGGTGCACGAGGCCCTCTATACCCAACTTCTCGAGGTTCTCCCGGATCGCGGCGACCGCCCCGTGCGCGCTGTCGACGAAGACGGCCTCGCGGGCGCCGCGCGAGAGCGCCTCGATGCCGAGCGCGCCGGAGCCGGCGTAGAGGTCGAGCACGCGCGCGCCGGCGACGTCGCCGAGGATCGAGAAGAGCGCCTCGCGCACCCTGTCGGCGGTCGGGCGCGTGCCCTCCCCGGTCGGCGCGACGAGCTTGCGCCCGCGCAGCTCTCCGGCGATCACCCTCATGCCGGGATCGGGTCGAGGTCGGAGCCGAAGCGATCGACGATGGCGGAGCGCAGCAGGCCGTTCTCGGGGCGCTCGAGCCGCGGGTCGGCGGCCGTGAGCTCGTCGGCGCGCACGCGGGCGCGCTCGAGCAGCTCGGCGTCCTCGGGCAGCCGGGCGACGCGGAACTCGGGCAGGCCGGACTGGCGCGTGCCGAGCACCTCCCCCGCCCCGCGCAGCTCGAGGTCGATCTCGGCGAGCCGAAAGCCGTCGCGCTCCTCGGCGATCGCCTTGAGCCGTGGGAGCTTCGGGTCGCCGAACAGGATGCAGAGCGAGGCGTGGCCGCCGCGTCCGACGCGGCCGCGCAGCTGGTGGAGCTGCGAGAGGCCGTAGCGGTCGGCGGCCTCGATCAGCATCACCGTGGCATTCGGCACGTCGATGCCGACCTCGATCACGCTGGTCGCGACGAGCACGTCGGCCTCGCCGCCGGCGAACCGCTTCATCGCGTCCTGCTTCGCGGTCGTGGACATCTGGCCGTGGATCAGCGCGACGCGGTGGTCGCGGAACTCGGTCTCCTGCAGCCGCTCGGCCTCGACGGTCGCGGCCGTCGCCTGCAGCGCCTCGGACTCCTCGACGAGCGGGCAGACGACGAAGCACTGGCGCCCGGCGGCGATCTCCTCGCGGATGCGCTGATAGGCGCGGGCACGAGCGCGGACTCCGTCGACGACGTACGTCTCGACGGGCAGGCGGCCGGCCGGCAGCTCGCGTAGGACGGTGGCGTCGAGATCGCCGTAGGCCGTGAGCGACAGCGTGCGCGGAATCGGCGTCGCCGTCATGTGAAGCACGTGCGGCACCAGATCGTCGGGCGCCTTGGCGTCGAGCGCCGCGCGCTGGCGGACGCCGAAGCGGTGCTGCTCGTCGACGACGCAGACGGCGAGATCGCGGAACTCGACCGTATCCTCGATCAGAGCGTGGGTGCCGACGACCAGCGGGAGCTCGCCCGATCCCAGCCGCGAGAGCAGGTCACGCCGCCTCGCCGCCGAGGTCGACCCGGTCAGCAGCTCGACCGGCTGGGTGCCGCCGAGCAGCCGGTCGATAGTCAGCAGGTGCTGCTCGGCGAGCGTCTCCGTCGGCGCCATCAGCGCCGCCTGTCGGCCGTTCTCCACGGCGCGCAGCATCGCGTGCAGCGCGACGGCCGTCTTGCCGCTGCCGACCTCTCCCATCAGCAGCCGCTGCATCGGGCGCTCGGAGGAGATGTCGCCGTCGATCCGATCGCATGCGGCAGCTTGGTCGCCGGTCAGCTCGAACGGCAGCGACGCCCGCCAGCGGTCCGCCAGCTCGCCCGTCGGCTCGAGCGCCCGTGCGCGACGTCCCTCGCGGTGGGCGTGGCGGCGTCCGGTGACCGCGACCTGCATCAGGAAGAGCTCCTCGAAGGCCATCCGCCTGCGCGCGCCCGCCGCCTCCGCCTCGTCGTCCGGGAAGTGGGTGGCGGCGAGCGCAGCGGAGCAGTCGGGCAGCCGCTCTGCGACGCGCAGGGCCGAAGGCAGGGGCTCGACGACGTGGCGGATCAGCCCGTAGTCGTCCCAGATCAGCTTGCGCAGGGTCGCCGGATGCAGGCCTTGGGTCGCCGGATGAACCGGAACGAGGCCGACCGTGTGAACCGGCGCGGCACCCTGGCCGACGATCTCGTACTCGTCGACGGAGAACTCGTTGCGCTGCTTGCGCTTGCCGTGCAGCAGCACCTGCGTTCCCTCGGGCAGTCGGCGCGGGATCGAGAGCTGGTTCCACCAGACCGCGACCATCGGTCCCGACTCGTCGAACACTCGCGCCTCGACGCGCTTGAGTCCCCGCCTGCGGGTCGGCCGGACCTCGACGTCGCGGACGGTCACCGCGACGGTCGCGTCCTCGCCCACGCCGAGCGTCGCGACCGTGCGCACGTCGCGGCGGTCGTGGTGGGTGTGCGGCAGGTGCTCGATCAGGTCGCCATGCGTCTCGATGCCCAGCGCGGCCAGCCCCTTCCCCACCGCCTCGGACACGCGCAGCGGCTCGGCGAGCCTGCTCGGGCGTGGGATCGACCGCACCTCGGCCACCAATGCGGCCTCGGGGGTGAGCTCCTCGGTGCTGGCGAACCGCTTGGTCAGGGCGTCACTCGGCACACAGCAGCCACCACCAGGCCGGCTGGCCGCCGTCGTGGTAGTCGAGCTCGATGCCCTCCGGCAGCGTCGCCGCAACCCCGTCCTCGTCGAGCGGCGCCTCCTCGCCGGCGATGCAGGTCACGAGCTCGGAGCCGTCGGCGAGCGCGGCGAGCGTCTTGCCTAGCGTCTCGGAGGGGTCGCCCCAGGCGACGAGGTCGTCGCCGCGGTAGCCGATCGCGTCACCGACCGAGAAGCGGCCCTCGGGATCGTCCTTCGCAGCTACCGCGACACCACCGACCGACAGCGATCCGATCGCCTCGATCAGCGCCTCGGCGTTCGTCTTGGCGTCGGCCTGGTCGCTGAACGCGACCAGTGCGGCCAACCCCTCCTGAGGCGCGCGCGTGGGAACGATCCGCACCGGACGCTCGGCGAGCTTGCCGGCCTCCTCCGCGGCCATGATCACGTTGGGACTGTTCGGCAGGACGAGCACCTCGGCCCCGTCCGTCCCCTCGATTGCGGCGAGCAGCTCGCGTGTGGAGGGGTTCATCGTCGGTCCGCCCTCGAGCACGTGGACGCCCAGCTCCTCGTAGAGCGCGCGCATGCCGGCTCCCGTCGCTACGGCGACGACCGAGCACGCGACCTGGGGCGTCGCGCGCTCAGCGAGGCGCGCATTGCGCTCGGCCACCTGCTCCCGCATGTCGGCGACCTCGAGACGCGAGACCTCGCCGTGCTCCGAGAAGAGCGCGACGGCAGCGTCTGGCGTGTCCGTGTGGACGTGGACGCGCAGGGCGTGCTCGTCGCCAACGACAAGGACGCTGTCGCCGATCCGCTCGAGCGACCCGATGAAGTCACGACCCGCGCGTGCGGCGCCCGTGACGGCGAAGTTGGTGCAGTAGCGGTAGGTCGAGGACTCGTGCTGGGTGGCATGCACTACGCGCGCGGCGGCGTGATGGGCGAGCTCGATGTGCCGGCGTCCGCGCAATGCGGCAACGACCCCCGCGACGATCACGGTCAAGCCGTAGGCGCCGGCATCGACCACCCCTGCCTCCTTGAGCACCGGCAGCTGGTCGGGGCCGCGCTCGACTGCCTCCTTGGCCGCATCGAGCGCGCGCTCGAGCACGTCGGCGATCAGCGCATCTTGCTCCTCGGGGGTGGCGTCCTCGCCGAGCCGCGTCTTCTCCATGTGCGCGATGTCGTGCGACACGCGGTGCGCCATCGCGCGAATGGCGCTCAACATCGTCCCCTCGGCCGGATTGCGGACCGACCCATAGGCGGCATCCGCCGCGCGTGCGAAAGCGGCTGCGACGAGCACGGGATCGACGAGCTCGCCAGGTCGCGAGGCGAGCTCCTCCGCGGCACCGCGCACGATCTGGGAGAGGATCACGCCGCTGTTGCCGCGCGCGCCGAGCAACGCGGCCTTGGCGACCGCCGAGACGACTTCCTCGCGACCCACCTTGTCGAGCGGCTCACCGTCGAGCGCATTGAGCGCGTCGAGCACGGCGCGCATCGTCATCGCCATGTTGTCCCCGGTGTCGCCGTCGGCGACCGGGAAGACGTTGAGGTCGTTGACCTCGCTGCGCCGGCTCTCGAGCTCGGCTAGCGATGCGGCTACGACCGTTCGGAAGCGGACGAGGCTCTCGTCAGGCACAGGACATCTCTACACCGCCGACCGGCGGTGTTTCACGAGTCTCTATGCGGCCTTGGTGATTTTTCCCGCTTTGAGGCAGCGGGTGCACACGTACTCACGGGACGGCGTGCCCTTCACGTCGATCCGGACCTTCTGCAGGTTCGGATTGAAGCGACGCTTCGTGGCAACCATCGAGTGGCTTCGGCTCTGCCCGAAAGCAGGACCCTTTCCGCATGAGTAACAGACCTTTGGCACGGCGGCGGAGACTACCAGGGTCAGGACAGCGAGTCGCGCATCTGGGCCATGCGGACGACGGCTTGGGCGGCGTCCTCGCCTTGGTGGCGCTTGCCGCCGCCGGTGCGCGCGAGGGCCTGGTCCATGTTGTCGACGGTGAGGACGCCGAAGGAGCAGGGAACGCCGGTGTCGAGCGAGATGCGTGCGATGCCGGAGGCGGCCTCGGAGCAGACGAAGTCGTAGTGGTCGGTCTCCCCGCGGATGACCGCGCCGAGGCAGGCGACGCCGGTGTAGCGGCCCGAGTCGGCGCAGTACTTGGCGGCCAGCGGAAGCTCGAAGGCGCCGGGGACGTCGTATACGTCGGTCTCGCCGCCGGTCTGCTCGAAGACGCGCGTGGCGCCCTCGACGAGCCGCTGGGCGAGGTCCTCGTAGAAGCGCCCGACGGCGATCGCCCAGCGGTCAGCCATCGCCCTTGGCCCGATCCTGGCGGCGCTCCTCGGCGATCATCTCCTCGTCGAGCGCAAGGCCCTGGTGATGGAGGAGGTGGCCCATCTTCTCGGCCTTCGTGCGCAGGTAGTCCTCGTTGTGCTGGTTGGGCTCGTGCTGGATCGGGATCTGATCGGTCACCTTGAGGCCATAGCCCTCGAGCCCGACGATCTTCTTCGGGTTGTTGGTGAGCAGGCGGATCGAGCTGAGGCCGAGGTCGACGAGGATCTGGGCGCCGATGCCGTAGTCGCGCAGATCGGCTGGGAGGCCGAGCTCGATGTTCGCCTCGACGGTGTCGCGACCCTGCTCCTGGAGCTTGTAGGCCTTGAGCTTGTTGAGCAGGCCGATGCCCCTCCCCTCCTGCGACAGGTAGAGCAGCACGCCGGCGCCCTCCTTCTCGATCCGCGCCAGCGCGTCCTCGAGCTGCTGACCGCAGTCGCAGCGCAGCGAGTGGAAGACGTCGCCGGTCAGACACTCGGAGTGGACGCGGACGAGGACGTCCTCGGTGCCGTCGACGTCGCCCTTGACCATCGCCATGTGGTGCTTGTCGTCGACGAGCGAGCGGAAGCCGACCGCCCTGAAGTCGCCGAAAGAGGTCGGCAGGCCGGTCTCCACGACGCGCTCGACGAGCTTGTCGTTCCTGCGCCGGTAGGCGATCAGGTCGGCGATCGTGACCAGCTTGAGCTCGTGGCGCTCGCAGTAGCCGGTGAGGTCTGGGACGCGCGCCATCGTGCCGTCGTCGTTGAGGATCTCGCAGATCACGCCGGATGGGTTGAGGCCCGCGAGGCGCGCCAGATCGACGGCCGCCTCGGTGTGCCCGGTGCGCTCGAGCACTCCCCCGGCCTTCGCCTTGAGCGGGAACATGTGGCCGGGCTGGATCAGGTCGTCGGGCTTGGAGCGCGGATCGACGGCGACCTGGATCGTGCGCGCGCGGTCGTCGGCGGAGATGCCCGTGGTGACGCCGACACGCGCCTCGATCGTCGTCGTGAACGCCGTCTGGAGGCTCGACTCGTTCTTGGCCGGCAGCAGGTCGAGCCCGAGCTCGTCGCAGCGCTCCGGAGTCAGCGCGAGGCAGATCAGCCCGCGGGCCTCCTTGGCCATGAAGTTGATGGTCTGCGGCGTCGCGAACTGGGCGGCGAGGACGAGATCGCCCTCGTTCTCGCGGTCCTCCGCGTCGACGACGACCACCATCTTGCCGGCGCGGACGTCCTCGAGCGCCTCGTCGATGGTGCTGAACTGAGTGGTGTTCATGGCGCCTCCACGGTACGGGACATGAGCTTCTCGACGTACTTGGCGAGCACGTCCACCTCCAGGTTGACCTTGCGGCCCGGCTCGGCCTCGCCGAGCGTCGTGCGCGCGAGCGTCTCGGGGATCAGCGAGACCTCGAACGCCTCGCCGTCGACCGCCGAGACGGTCAGCGAGACCCCGTCGACGGCGATCGAGCCCTTGGCGACGACGTAGCGCAGCAGGTCGGCCGGAGCGCCCACGCGCACGATCCGCGCGAAGCCCTCCGGGCGTGTCGACTCGACGCTGCCGACGCCGTCGACGTGCCCCTGGACGACGTGGCCGCCCAGACGGTCGCTGGCGCGCAGCGGCAGCTCGAGGTTGACGCTGTCGCCCTCCCTGAGCGGTCCGAGCGAGGAACGGCGCAGCGTCTCCTCCATCACGTCGGCCGAGAAGCGGTCTCCCGCGACGCCGCGGGCCGTCAGGCAGACGCCGTTCACCGCGACCGAGTCCCCATCGGAGAGCTCGGCGGCAAGCGGCGTCGTGACGGACAGGCGGGCGCCGCCTCCGTCGCGGTCGATCGCGGCTATCGCTCCGGTCGTCGCGACGAGTCCCGTGAACACCGGCTCACCACTCCCGCAGCCGTGCCGTGATCAGGACGTCCTCGTCGATCCGCTCGACCTCGGTGTGAATGGCGCGGACCGCCTCGTCGATCACCTCGACGCCCTCGCCCTCGATCGCCGCGCGGGCGTCGCGTCCGCCAACGAGGATCGGCGCGATGAACATCCGTGCCTCGTCGACCTCGCCCGACTCGAGGAAAGAGCCGGCGAGGTGCGGACCGCCCTCGAGCAGCAGCGACTGGATGTCGCGCGAGCCGAGCTCGTCGAGCGCGGAGCGGACGCGCGCAGGCTCGTTCTCACCGGTCGTCACGATCACCTCGACGCCGGCGTTGCGCAGCGCGTCGGTCGAAGTACGGGCGGCGGCGCGCGAGCAGACGAGGATCACGGGGACGTCGTCGACGCTGCGCACGAGCTGGGAGTCGAGCGGCAGGCTGGCCTCGGAGTCGAAGATCACACGTCTCGGCTGGCGGTCGACGCCCTCGATGCGGGCGGTCAGCAGCGGGTCGTCTTGCGTCGCGGTGTGAATGCCGACGGCGACGGCGTCGCACTCGGCCCGCCAGCGGTGCCCGCGCGCCCGGCTCGACTCGCCCGAGATCCACTGGGAGTGGCCGCTGCGCGTCGCGACCTTGCCGTCGAGCGTCATCGCGGACTTGAAGATCACGAACGGCCGCCCGGTCCGCGCGTGCTTGCGGAACGGCTGGTTGAGCAGCCGCGCTGCCTCGGCGACGTCGCCGTCGACGACCTCGACGGCGATTCCCTCGTCGCGCAGGATCCCCAGGCCCCGACCGGCCGCCTTCTCGGTCGGGTCGTCGGATGCGACGACGACCCGGGCGATGCCGGCCTCGACGATCGCGTCGGTGCAGGGAGGCGTGCGACCCTCGTGGCAGCATGGCTCGAGCGAGACGTAGAGCGTCGCGCCGGCCGGCTCCTCCGAGCACGTGCCGAGCGCGACCCGCTCGGCGTGCGGCTGGCCGGCACGCTCGTGGAAGCCCTCGCCGATCGTGCGCCCGTCCTTGACGACGACCGCGCCGACGAGTGGGTTAGGGCTCGTGCTGCCACGCGCCATCGCAGCCAGCTCGACCGTACGCCGGAGGTGGCGGGTGTCCTGCTCGGTAGCGGTGCTCGAGGCCATTCGGGGGAGGCGAGCCCCGGATTGACTCGCGAGTCAACGATACCAGTGGGCGCTGCGTGCACCGGGAGCCGGGCTCGGGCGTTCCGGCTGCCAGGCGCCCTATCGTGGCGCGCTCCGATGGACGCCGTGGCAAGTCCCCGAAGGCCCCGCAAGCCCCCACCGTGGCCGGCCGACCGCCCGCTGCGCAAGTGGCAGGAGGCGGCGCTCGAGAAGCTCGTCGGAGCCCCCATCGGCGACTTCCTCGCCTCGGCCACGCCCGCCGCCGGCAAGACCACGTTCGGATTGCGAGTCGCCCACGAGCTGCTCAGCCGGGGAGTCGTCCATCGCGTCTGCGTCGTCGCGCCGACCACCCACATCTGCCGCCAGTGGGCGGCCGACGCTGCCCGCTACGGCATCGAGCTCGAGCCCAACCGACCGAACGCCGACGGGACCGAGCCGGCGGACCGCCACGGCGTCGCCGTCACTTATCAGACGGTCGCCGCCGGACCGACGACCCACCGCGCGGCCTGCAACGGGCGCATGACCCTGGTGATCGCCGACGAGCCGCACCACATGGGCGAGATGGCTGCCTGGGGCCAGAGCGCCGAGCTCGCCTTCGGCGGGGCGCGCTTCCGCCTGCTGCTGTCCGGAACGCCGTTCCGCTCGGACAACACGGCGATCCCATGGGTTCACTACGACGACGACTCGATGAGCGTCGCCGACTACGCCTACTCCTACACCGACGCGCTCGTCGACGGCGTCTGCCGGCCGATCACCTTCCTCGCCTACGGCGGCGAGATGGAGTGGGTGTCGGACGGCGACACGCGCCGCTTCGACTTCGACGTCGCCTTGCCGCGCCAGGAGGCGGCCCGCCGCCTGCGAACGGCGCTGGACCCGGACGGCGACTGGATCGGCGAGGTGCTGCGCGACGCCGACGCGCGCCTCTCCGACTGCCGTGCGAGCGGTCATCCGGGCGCCGGCGGGCTCGTGATCGCGGCAGACAAGCAGCACGCGCGCCTGATCGCGCGCCGGCTCGCCACGGTGGCCGGCGAGCAGCCGGCTGTGGTGACCTCCGACGACCCTGGCGCCTCGGCTGCGATCGAGCGGTTCTCGAAGGGAAGCGAGCGCTGGCTGGTCTCGGTGCTGATGGTCAGCGAGGGCGTCGACATCCCACGGCTGCGTGTCGGCGTCTATGCGACGGCGGCCCGCACGGAGCTGTTCTTCCGCCAGGTCGTCGGCCGCTTCGTGCGCCGCACCCCCACGCCGCGCCGCCAGATGAGCTTCCTGCTGCTGCCGGCCGACCCCGACCTCAAGCGACTCGCGGGCCACATCGAGGAGGAGCGCCGCCACGCGCTGGCACTCGAGCCGGAGCTCGAGGAGCGCGACGCCCCCGCCGAGCGCGCGCCCGCCGGCGACGGCTTCCTCGCGCTGTCCTCGAGCGCCCGCCTCGACGACGTGATCCTCTCCACCACCCGGCCAGGCGACGCGCTGCACCTGTTCGCCGACGAAGGGCGTCCCGACCTCGCTACCCCGACGGCGAACGGCGCGCCCACCGAGATCGACGTCACCGCCGTCAAGGAGCCCGAGCCGGCCTACCGCCGCCGCGAGCGCCTACGCGAGCGCCGCTCGATGCTGGTCGCCGAGGTGGCCCGCGTCCGCCGGGAGGAGCACCGGGCCGTCAACGCGCGCGTCAACCGCACCGTCGGCATCCGCTCGGTCAAGGACGCGACGGACGCCCAGCTCGAGCGCTCGATCGCCTCGCTCGAGAAGGAACTGAAACTTTCCTGACGAGGTGAGTTAAGGGATGTACTGGTCGCCGGCGAGCTGCCGCGTGGTGTAGGCGCCGCGGGGCCAGCCGCTGACGTATCCCGATGGCTCGCTCGTCCAGTCGGTGGCGTAGCGGGCGAGCTCAAGCGCGCGCTCCGCCCACCATGAGCCGATCGGCAGCGGACCGCCGTTGCACGATCCGGCCGAGTAGCCGGGACGGTTGATGTAGAGGTAGGCGTCGGCGACGTCGGGACGCAACGTCGCCGTGGTCGGCGCCGGACCGAGGCCGCGCTTCTGCGCGTGGCACCAGATGTTCACGCGGCGCCAGATCCTCTTCGGCTTGCGGCTGATCCAGCGGCGGTAGTGGACCGGGCCGCGACCGTTCTCCGACGTGTTGACGATGAAGTGCTTGCCGCCGGTCAGGCGCGAGATCTCGGCCCCGTGCCTGACGTTGGCGGCCGTCCAGTCCTTGTGCGTGACGTTGAGCATGAACCCGCGCACCTTGGCGATGCCGATGTAGTTGAGCTGCTTGGCGGTGCGCGTGGCGGGCTCCCAGTCGGAGGCGCCGGCCTCGAGGTAGATCGTGGCATTCGGCAACTTCGAGAGGACGTCGACGCCGTAGCGCAGCGTGTCGAGGCGTGCCTTGCGGCGCGAGACGGCCAGGCAGTCGAGCGTGCCGAGCGAGTCGGGCTCGAAGCCGATCACGACGCGCGCGTCACCGATGCCGGCGGCGAAGGCGTCGTACCAGCGCATCTGGCGCTGGTCCTCAGCGGCACCGCCGGCGGTGTAGCGGCTGTTGCAGGCCTTGCCCTGGTGGCGCATGACGACGATCTGCGGCACCGAGCCGGGCTGCTCCTCCTGGACGCGCTCGACGTAGTTGCGCGCCGCGCCGTAGGTGCCGCCCTTGTCGTTCTGGTTCCAGCGGCCGAACCACTTGAACTGCGGCTGGAGGGCGATCTTCGCCTGGAGCGCCGCGTTCTCGCTCTGTCCGCGCCGCACGTAGCGCTGGTACTGCTCGTACTGCGGCGCCCACGTCTTGTCGACGAACCACGGCAGCCCGACGAGGGGGTTGGGCGACGCCGGATCGACTCCGCGCGGATCGGCGACTTGCGCGGCCGCGCTCGACGCGAGCACGGCGAGCAGGCCGACTACGACGAGGATGATCCTTGGGACGCGCACCCCCACCGGTATCGGCGTGCCGGCGGGGCGCCTTGAGATCCCCGCGCGGGACCTCCGCTACTTGACGAGCGGCTCCTTCTGCGCCTTGGTCTCCGGCGCCTCGATGTACGGCTGCTGCTCGTCCTGCTTCTCCTCCTCGTGGTACACCGACTCGGCGTTGACCGCCCAGATGTCGTGATCGGTGCCCTTGACGAGGTTGTCCACCGCGCGCATCGCGGTGAGCATCGAGTGGTCGGAGTTGTTGTAGCGGTGCAGCCCGTTGCGGCCGACCTGCTGCATGTTCTCGATGCCGTCGAGGAAGCCGCGGATCGCGACGATCCGGTCGGAGTAGTCCATGTCGTACATCGGGTAGGCCTTCGGCACACGGGTCGCGAAGCCGAACTCGAGCTTGTCGGGCGTGGCGAGGCCGAGCTGCTGGAGCTCCTTCATGCCGAGCTCGACGAGCTTCTCGTCCTCGGTCTCCCACAGCTCGTCACCGGCGAAGCAGAAGTACTCGAGGCCGATGCACGCCTTGGTCGGGTCCGGGACCATCCACGGGCTCCAGGAGCGGAAGTTCTGGATCCGCCCGACCTCGACGTCCGGCTCGTGGATGTAGATCCAGTTGTCCGGGAAGAGATCCTCCCCGTCGAGCACGAGCGAGACGGTCAGGAAGTCGCGGTAGCGCAGGCCCTTGGCCGCAGCGACGACGTCGGGAGCCGGGTGCGGGTCGGACATGCCGATCACGTTGCGCAGCGGCAGCGACGAGATCACGTAGTTGGACTCGTACTCCTTGCCGCCGGCGATCACCTTGCGGACGCGGCCGTCCTCGATCACGAGCTTCTCGACCGGCGTGTTCAGGAGCACCTGACCGCCGAGCCGCGTGATGTCGTCGGTCATCGTCTCCCACATCTGGCCGGGGCCATAGCGCGGGTAGTTGAACTCGCCGATCAGCGTCTTGATCTCGTTGCCCTTGTTGCCGAAGAAGGCAGCCTTGGCGGCGGAGAAGAACGACAGGCCCTTGATCCGCTGCGCGGCCCACTCGGCGCGGATCTCAGACGTCGGAACGCCCCAGACCTTCTCGGTGTAGGACTTGAAGAAGAGATTGAACAGGCGCTTGCCGAAGCGGTTCGAGACCCACTGCTCGAAGGTGTCCTCGCGGCCCTTGGGCTTGATCTGCGCCCAGAAGTAGGAGAGCGTCGCGCGGGTGAGCTCGACCGGGCCGAGCTTCTTGAGCACGTCCGGGCCGCGCAGCGGGTAGTCGAGGAACTTCTTGTTCCAGTAGATCCGCGACATGCGCGGGCGCTTGAGGAACTCCTCGCGCATGATCTCGTGCCAGAGGTCGTCGACCTCCTTGACCTTCGTGAAGAAGCGGTGGCCGCCGAGGTCGAAGCGGTACTCGCCGCCCGGACCGTCGCGGACCTCGGTCTTGGCGATGCCGCCGACCTGGTCCTCGGCCTCGAAGATGATCACCGGCAGGCCCTGCTTGGCGAGCAGGTAGCCGGCCGTGAGACCGGCGGGGCCGCCGCCGAGGATCAGCGTCGGCGTGTCGCGCAGGCCGGGAGTGGCCGGCTCGACGGTCTCGCTCGTGTTGGTCGGGCTCTCGCTCATCCGGTCTCGCTCACTTTGTCGGAGGTCTTGGTGTAGAGGACGCCTCGCACGCCGATGCGTCCCGAACGCCGGTAGAAGGCCGGCACCGCGGCGTCGAACTTGAAGCGCTTGTCCAGCTCGAGGAACCGCCCCCACTGTGCCGCCCGGCGGCGAACCAACGACGTCCAGGGTGCGTCCCAGTTGCCGATGTCAGTGGTCACGGGGTATACGAGCAGGACCCGCTGCGAGCGGGGCAGGCTATCAAGCAGTGGCTCGAGGTTCCTCTCTGGAGTTGCCTGCTCGAGACGGTCCTGGACGTCACGCCAGTCCATGACGCCCTTCGTCTCGACCTTCCCGAGCTGCGTCGCCTCGACGAGCTCGTCCTGGAGCCCGCCCGGCAGGTGGTAGTGCAGCAGCGGCGCCTGCTCGGGTTGGAGCGTGACGACGAGGTCGCCCTTCTTGAGCGTTCCCTGGACCGCCTCGGCGAGGTCGGATGCGTTCGACTTGTTCTCGAGCGTCGCCGTCTTGGGGATCGCCCAGATGCCGAGGATGATCACGAGCGCGACCAGCCCCAGCGTGCCGGCGCGCGAGAGGCCGAGCGCGGCGAGAATCAGCAGCGGCCCGAGCGTCGCGCCGAGATAGCGCGTCGTCCAGGCCGGCGAGAACTGCGAGAACAGCCAGGCAACCGCGAGCGTGAAGACGGCGAGCGAAGCCACGGCGAAGAGCGCACGCTTCTCGCTGTCGTCGGTCCGCCCGGCGAGGATCGCTGCGACGCCGGAGCCGGCCGCCAGCACGAGTGCCACGGTCGGCGTGCCGCCGCCGAGCAGCGACTTCGTGATCTGGATCGCGACGCCGAAGCGCGGCGAGTTCAGCCACGGCGCGCCGGTATGGGCAGCTTGGTAGAGCAGCGTCGGTATCCACGGCAGGTAGAGCACGAATGCCAGGCCGAACGCGATCGCAGCGTCCTTGAGCAGCGGCCGGCGCTCGTCGCTCGTGAGCCAGAGCAGCGCGAACGTCGCCAGCGAGCCGACCGTGAAGAAGATGCCCCAGCTGTGCGTGTAGAGGATCGCCGCGAGCAGCACGATGAACACCGGCAGGTAACGGCGGTCGCGACGGACGAAGACGTGCAGGAAGGCGGCGCTCGTCAGAAGGCTCAGAACGACCATCAGCGAGTACATCCGCGTCTCTTGCGCATAGACCGTCAGGAACGGGTTGAAGGCGCAGAGCGCAGCGCAGACGAGGCCGGTGCGGCGGTCGAAGAGCGACCAGCCCGCCCACAGCCCGCCGGGGACCGCGAGCACCGCGATCGCCATCGAGAGCCCCTGCGTCTCAGCCGGCCCGTTGCCGACGACCTGCATCCAGACGTGAAGCAGCATGTAGTAGAGCGGCGGCGAGCCGTCCTGACGCAGCACGCCGGGGATGTCGAGCAGCGGCTGCGAGCCGATGCCGATCGACAGTCCCTCGTCCATCCACAGCGAAGCGCCCAACGCGCGGGTGCGGAGGTAGACCGAGATCAGCGTCAGGAAGCCGACGAACAACGCGATCGCGAGACCGCTCTCCGCGAAGGAGCCAAGGCGCGGGAGGGAGCGCGCGCGAGCTGCGACCGTGGCCATCGCGGGAAGCCTAGTCAGCGGGAGGACGCGAGGGCGGGAGTTGTCGGACTCGGCTTGACGCGCGGCGCGTCGGGCCCAGCCGCCGGACACGCCTTGCCGCGCGCATCGGCACGTGGCGCGGTCCAGAGCTGCCAGCGCCCACTGGCCCCCGCTCGGCGGAAGCGGTCGTCGGTCACGGCGATGACAAGCGGCCCCTCGGGGATCGTGTGGGTGCGGAAGGCCACGCCGGGTGGCGTCGTACCCGACAGCGCCGTCACCTCGAGTCCGTGCAGTCCCAGCTCATAGGCGACCATCTGGGTCTGGAACGGCCCGCTGTAGACGGCGCCGCAGGAGAGCAGCGCCTCGCGACCCCCCGTCTTCTCGACGGCGTCGTCGAGGGTGTGCCAGAGACTTGCCTCGTAGCGCAGCTCGTCGAGCGTCGCGTCGATGTTGTCGGCCTTGTCCTCGATCACCGGCCAGCCGAGGGCTATCCCCAGAACGGCGGCGACGGCGGCTGCCGCGAGGCCGGCGCGTGGATTGCCGGTGAGCCGCAACCCGGCCAGCTCGACTCCCTGGAGGGCACGCGCGACGCCGATCCCGCCCAGGACGCAGAGCGCCGCGGTGGTGATGATCAGGTAGCGCTGGTTGCCGGCGTATCCGCCCTCGGTCATCGCGGCGACGAGCGCGAGCCACGCGATGCCGACGGCACCGATGAAGACGATGGCTCCCTGCGTGCGACTGCGAAACCAGGCGATCAGAGCGACGAGCAGGCCGAGCAAGCCGGCGGCCTCCAGCGCCAGGACGGTCCGCTCGTGGAAGCGCTTGACCACCTCGAGACCTGGATGGTCGGCGAAGGCGGCGCTGCCCGGGTTGGGGTTGTTCGCGCGCTCGGAGGCGCGCAGCGGCTCGCCTGAGCCCCAGTACTCGGGCCCGAACCAGAGCAGCGGGATCAGTGCCGCGAGCACGACGAGGCGCAGGCGCAACCGCGGCTCGACGAACCAGAGCCAGAGGCCGTAGAGACCGAGGAACGGCCAGACCTCGGGGCGCAGCAGCGCCGCTGCGAAGGCGAGGTAGAGCGCGTGGTCACGGCGACCGTCGAGATGGCGCTCGACCGCCCACAGCGCCAGGCCGGCGAGCAGCGCCTCGGAGTTCCCGAGCGCGGCGTCGCGCACGTACTCGTAGGTCGTCGCGAGGAAGAGCGCGGCAAAGACTCCGGCGACGACTCCTGCGACCCCGCGCCCGACCAGCCGGCGCGCGAGCCGGAACGACATCGCGAGCGCGAGCAGTCCGCCGGCGCGCGCGATCCAGACCCACAGGTATGGGGCGAGGTCGGCCCCGAAGAGCGAGAACGGTGTCGTGAGCAGGACGGGCAGCGGCTTCCACGACGGGCCACCGGTCGTCACGAGGTCGAAGTGCGCAATCTCCCTGCCCCACATGATCCAGGCCCATGGGTCGTAGGTCGGAGTCGAGGGGAAGAGCAGGCTGAGCGCGGCAAGCGCCAGACAGCCGACCAGGACCGGAACGATCGACGACGAGCGCTCGCGACCGACCACGTCGACCGCGGCCGCGCCGCCGTTGCCCGACGCGGGCTCGCGGGAAGCGTCTCCGCGCAGGGGGACGACCGAGGGCTGTGCCGCTAGACGCCGCATGCCGACGCCCTCAGGCGCTGCTGGTCTCGAGGTGAGTGGCCTGGCGCAGTCGCGCCCAGCCGCCGTAGCCCGCTACCAGCACGACGAGGCCGACGGCGGTGATCGGGACGTAGAGCACGAAGCGCAGCAGCAAGAGGTAGGTGACCGCGACCGACCCGCTCGCCCCGAGCGCCTTGGCACCGAAGGCGACGGCGGCGTCGAAGGTCCCGATCGAGCCGGGCGCCGCGGGCAACGCCGCGACGAAGTTGGTCATCGCGACGAGGTAGAGCGCTCCCGAGGTGCTGATGTCCAGGTCGATCGAGCGGGCGACGGCGAGGTAGACGGCGCCCTCCAAGCACCACAGCACGACGGTCACCGCGAGGAGCGCCACGCCGCGACGGTTCATCAGGGCACGTGGAGCATCGGCGAGCGGGCGCAGGAGGTCACGCACGCGCTGCAGACCGCCGCGGCGGTGGACGGCCCAGAGCACGGCCCCGGTCACGGCCAGGATGGCCAAGCCGGCGCCGGCGATCAACAGCGGCTCGTCGGTCGGCAGGACGTCGCCGTCGAGCACGAGGTAGACGGTCAGGACGAAGATCGCGACCAGCACGATCAGGTCGAGCATGCGCTCGGCGACGATCGTGCCGAGGATCTTGCGCTTGCCGGCGCCCGTACGTGCATCGAGCAGGAAGACGCGCAGCGCCTCGCCCGCACGCGCGGGCAGGACGTTGTTGCCCATGTAGCCGACGGTCGTGAGGGCGTAGCAGTCCGAGCGCTTGGCGTCGATCGACGTCTCCTTGAGGATCGCGTGCCAGCGCTCCGCGCGGACGGCCGTCGCGAGCACGTAGAGCGCGAGCGCCCCGATCAGCCAAGGGACCGCGTTCGTGTCCGACGGGATGTGTGGCGCGTCCTGGCGGGATGCCCACCACACCACCGCGCCGAGCGCGACGATGGAGAAGAGAGCCTGGATCAGCGCGAAGCGTCTATTCATCGTTCGAGAGCCGTTCGCCGCGCACCGGCCGCGCCGGCTTCGCGAGGATGGCCTACCCGCCGCGGGGGCGGCACTGCACAGGACTCCGACGGAGCCGAGAGCCCCGTCGAGGGCTGCCAAGGTAGCAGGCCACCCCGCTTGAACCGGCTCGCGTTCACTACTCTGCGCCGTCGATGACGACCCGCGTAGCCCTCCTCGCGGCTCTCTGCGCGCTCGTCGTCACCGCCGGCTGCGGTGACGACGACGGCCCGCCCTCGAGCCGACAGACGACGACCGCCAACCCCGCCGCCTCCGGCGAGGACGCAGGGCAGCCCGCCCCCGCCGGCGCCACCCCAGACCCCGAGGACAAGCGCGGCGTCGCGCTCGCCTGCATCCGCGACGAGAAGCACATCGACGCTCGGGCGGTCGGAACGAAGGGCATTCAGATCGGCCCTCACGACCAGGGCGCGAAGATCGACTTCTTCCAGTCGTCGCTCGAGGCGGAGGGCGAGCAGTTCGAGGGACGGGCCGAGGGCGCCGCGCAGATCGGCGCCGCGCTGCTCTACGTGCGCGAGGCGCCCGAGGACCAGCTCGTCGCCCTGGAGGAGTGCCTCAATGACCAGTGACGCGCCTTCCGGCGGCCCGCAGCTCAGCCGTCGCCGCCTGCTCCAAGCCGCGGGCGTAGCGACCGCGGGCGCCGCCCTGCCGTTCGCCGCCTCCGCCTGCGACGCCGAAGGCGAGGACGGCAAGGTCGAGAACGTCGTCCTGATCGTCATCGACTGCCTGCGACCCGACTTCGTCGGCGCCTACGGCTCACGGCGGATCCAGACGCCGAACCTCGACAGGCTGATGTCCAAGGGCTTGCGCTTCAACCGCGCCCACCCCGAGGCGATGGTCACGGTTCCGGCCCGCCGCTCGATCTACACCGGCAAGCGGATCTTCCCCTACCGCGACTTCAAGCCGATCGCCGATCTCGGGATCAGCCCCGGCTGGGAGGGCATCAAGAACCTCGACAAGACGGTGATGGCGGCTCTCAAGGACGCCGGCTTCTTCACCGTCCAGGTGACCGACAACCCGCACACCGGCTTCACCGAGACCTACCGGCCGTTCCGCCTCTACTTCGACCGCTTCGTCTCGATCGAGGGGCGCACGGGCTCGCGCAACCCGCCCGACACCGTCTCCGACGCCGAGGTAAAGCGCTGGCTGCCGAAGGCACTCCAGGACGACGTCCGCTACGTCGAGGGGATGAAGAAGAACCTCGCCAACACCGGCTACGGCAAGGACGAGGAGGAGAGCGACGCCGCGCGCGTCTTCAAGGAGGCGATCAACCAGCTCAACGCAGTCGCCGACGGCGACAAGCCGTTCGCGCTGGTCGTCGACTCGTTCGATCCGCACGAGCCGTGGTCGCCGCCGAAGGAGTACATCGACCTCTACGGCGATCCGGACTACGAGGGGTCCGAGATCGGCACCGTCGACTACGGCTTCTCCGACTACATGAGCAAGGCCGAGCTACGCCGCGCGCACGCCGACTACGGCGCCGCGGTGACGATGATGGACCGCTGGCTCGGCGAGTTCCTCGACCGCTTCTACGAGCTCGAGCTCGACAAGAACACCGCGATCGTCCTGCTGTCCGACCACGGCGTGCTGCTCGGCGAGCGCGGCTGGGTCGGCAAGATCCCCGGCGAGTTCCATCCCGAGCTGGCCCAGGTGCCGTTCCTGATCGTGCATCCGGACGGGCGCAAGGCCGGCCAGGTCAGCGACTACCTCGCCTCCACGCACGACGTCGCCCCCACCCTGCTGTCACTGGCCGGCATCGACCAGCCACGCTGGATGGAGGGCCAGGACCTCTCGTCGCTGCTCGCGGACGAGGAGCCGGCCGGCGGACGCGAGTTCCAGTACGGCGGGATGTACAACCGCTTCTACATCCGCACCGACCAGTGGCTGCTCTGCGGCGACAACCTCGGCGGCAACCGCCAGCTGTTCGACCTCACGCTCGACCCCGGCGAGTGGAACGACGTGTGGAGCGAGCGCAACCCGCGCACGAAGCGGATCGCGGAGGAGCTCTACCAGCAGGTCATCGAGGCGACGGGCGGCGCCAAGCTGCCCTACTACGACGACGAGACGCTGCAGCGCCAGCTTGCGGCCGCCCGCGAGAAGGCCGGCTTCGTCGACCCCACGCCCTAGGAGAAAGACCGGGGGCTCGCGCCCCCGGACCCCCGTGGCACCTGGCCGGCCTAGTTCTTGCCCATTAGGGCGAGGCGACCACTCGTGACCTCGTAGACCTCGATGCGGTTGTCGCCGGCGCTCAAGGCGCTGGGAGGCAGCAGGGCGGCGATCAGGTCGTCGTCGCGGCGGTTGGCGAGCGCGAAGGTGTTCGAGACGGCGCGCACTGTGCCGTTGACCGCGATCGCGACGTCCAGCTTGTCGTCGGAGCCGGAGACGTGGCCCGTGACCCATGTCGGGATCTCCGGGCCCTGCGGATCGACGTCGTCGTAGGCGCCGGGGTTCGTGAGCTTGACCTTGGCCGAGCTGTTCCCGGCCGCCAGCGGCGCCACCGCCTTGCCGATCAGCTCCTGGTTGGGCCCGACGCGGTAGATCCGGTCGGCGCCGTCACGGCCGCTGCCGAAGAGATCGATCTTGCGATCGAGCAGCGCGCGCTTGCGGGCGTTGAAGGCGTCGCCGTCGGCGCGCAGCCAGCCGGAGAGGTCGCGCTTGAGCATCTTGACCTCGGTGCGGCTCTTCACCGCGGCGCTGAAGGCCGACTTGCCGTCGGTCTTCTCGGGCAGCTCGAGATCGAGCAGGTCGGCGATCGTCGGCAGCACGTCCGTCGTCTCGACGATCTCCCCGTTGACCTGTCCGCGCTTCTGATGCGGCTGCTTGATGAACAGCGGCACCGGCGAGAGCGCGTCCCAGGTGTCCTCGGTCGCCTTGCGACGGTCGAACAGGCCCTGCTCGAACGCGACGCCGTGGTCGGCGGTGACGACGATCAGCGCCTTGTCGTAGAGCCCGATCTCCCGGAGGTGGGCGATCAGCTTGCGGATCTTCAGGTCCGCGAAGCCGAGCTGGAGCAGGTGGCGCATCTGGAGCTGCTCGACCTGCGTCTCGTCGGGATAGCTCTGGCGCGACAGGCCGGGGATCGGATCGGAGCCGCTCGCGTTGTACGTCTGGCCCGAAGGGAGGTACATCCACGGCAGATGCGGCAGCAGCGCGTGCTTGAAGTTGAGCATCGGCCGGCGGGTGTCCTTGATCCCGGCGATCCAGGCATCGAACTTGCCGCTGCGGTCGGCGCGCAGGTTGGCGAGCACCGCCTTCTTGGTCTGCTTGCCGTTCGGCTCCTTCGCGACCTCCTGGCTCGCGTCCGGCGCGTCGGCTCCCTCGCCGCCGCCGTTGCCGCCGAAGTCGCCCCAGGTCTCCGAGACCGAGTCGAGGTCGGCCTCCATCCCCGGCGGGGCCACCACGTGCTCGTAGACGAGCTTCAGGTCGTCGGCGATCGAGCCGAGACGCTCGAGGAACGGGTCGTTGAGGCGCTCGTCCTCGCAGATGTCACGCGGGCAGACCGTCGTCGCCTCCTCGGAGACGTTCATCAGATGGCTCTTGCCGAGCAGCGTGAAGATGCTGTTCGGGTGCTCGGAGGAGGTCGGCAGCACGCCCTTCTCGGGATAGTCGCCGTCCATGATCGCCGGCACCGCCTTGGCGGTCGAGTCGTAGACCGAATGGGCGTTGGGGAACCAGGTGCCGTCCTTCGCGAGCTGGGCGAAGCCTGGGTAGCGGTCCGGATCGACCTCGCCGCGGTCGTCGAGCAGCGACGTGCCCGGGAACTCGTCGAAGACGACCATCACGACCGGGATCGGCTTGATGCCGCCGATCTCCTTGGCGGTCGCCTCGCTCGACAGCGTGATCTTGTTGACCGGCGAGACGAAGAGGAAGAGGATCAGGAAGACGAGCGGCGCCGGGCTGAGCACGGTCATGAACGAGCGCACCGGCTCGGCGCGGGAATAGAGCAGGGCGCCGAGGGCGCCGAGCAGCAGCGCGAGAGCTATCAGCACGCCGTCCCCGGCGTCGATCGCGTCCTTGAGCGCCTGGATGAAGATCACCGCGGCGAGCAGCGCGATCAGGACGAGGTGCGCGACGCGGCGAGCGCGCGGCCCGGCCAGGCCGATCAGCAGCTCGATCGCCAGCAGCAGCGCCGGCGGCAGCACCACGAGCAGGACGCCGAAGGAGATGACGTCGAGCGCCGTCGAGCCCCGCGCGGCGAAGAACTCCGGGTTGTCGGACAGCAGGCTGAACAGCGGCTGCGCGAGCGCGAACGCCGACAGCACGGCAAGGTGGAGAAAGGAGAGCAGGACGCCGGGCGCGCTCTTCTCCGCCCCGGTCTCCGAGTCGGCCATCAGCCCTCGGGCTGGGTCAGATCGATCGGAGCGCCGGTGCCCTTGGGACGGGCGAAGTAGAGGAGGCGGGTACCCGACTGCGAGCGCTCACGGCGCTCGACGTCGAACGCCCCGGCGAGCACACGCTCGAAGTTGACCCGCTCGTAGTCGGTGTGCAGGCCGTCGCGCTTCGGGCCGAGCAGCTTCTTGACCATCGGGTCCTCGCGTGTCGGGAACTCGATCACCAGCGCGGTGTCGAGCGATGCGAGCCAGGAGACGAACTCGGCGACCGGCACGTTGGCGGCGATCGCGATGTGGTGGATCAAGGCCAGCGCCAGCACGAGGTCCGGCTTGCCGCGGCCGGCCATGTCCTTGCGCTCGAGGCCGCGCCAGCCGAGGTTCGGCGTCGGGTCGGCGAGGTTCATCGTCAGCGTGAGGATCTGCTCGTCGCCCTCGTCGCGCAGCGTGCGGTAGAGCAGCTCGACCGGGCCCTGGTCGGCGTCGACGGCCAGCACGCTCTTCGAGCCCTCGGCGGCGATCCGCGAGTAGCGGCCGTTGTTCGCGCCGATGTCCCAGGTCAGTCCCCACGGCTGGGAGGTGACGACCTCGCGCACGAACTCGTCCTTGCGCTCGGCGTCGACGTCGCTGTAGCTGTTGCGCTCGCCGTAGGCGACCCAGACGCCCTGCGGCGGGTCCCAGGTCAAGCTCTCGATCGTCTTGCGCATGCGGCGCACGTTGGCGACGATCAGCTCCTTCTTGAAGCCTGCCTTCTTGACCTCGGACTTGACCTCCTTGCCGCGGTCGGCGTGCTTTGCCTCGAGCTTGGCGTGGAGGAAGACGTTGAGGTAGAAGCCCTTGCGGAAGCGGTCGCGGAACGAGCAGACGCCGCGCATCTGGGACGGTGTGATGCCGTTGATCGAGCCGCGCAGCCACGGGTGGAACTCGACCCCCTTCACCGCCTGAAGCATCAGCGGGTAGAGGTAGAGCATGCAGAACTGGCGGTAGCCGGTCCACGGCTCGCCCTCACGCAGCCGCTCGAACGAGCCGATGTCGACGAAGACGGGCTTCGAGCCCTTGAACTGGACGTTGTAGGGCGTCGAGTCCTTGAGGATCATGTCCTCCTCGAGCGCCGCCAGGTTCAGGTCCAGCTGCAGCAGCGCGGCGTCCTTGAGCATCGAGAACGTCCACTCGTACGGGTACGAGACGAACGGGATCCGCTCGTGTTGGAGCACGCCCGCGCAGTCCTTGACCAACAGCTCCGCCGGCAGGCCGTCAGTGCTCGCGAGCAGCTCCGTCCCCACCAGCCGACCGTCGGCGGTGAACCGCTCGAACAGCTTCGTCGCCTGGAGTGCCTTGAAGTCGTCGAGCCCGTCCTGCGAGAGCGCCCGGTAGATGCCGTCGCCGGAATAGAACACACGGCTCTCCGGGTCACGGAAGGACCCGGGCTCGTGGCGCGACCCATCGGCGCGCGGAGAAGTCTCGGTAGGGCTCTGCATGGAGGTCTATCCGCCGCGGTGCCAGCTCGGCGGCGGCGAATAGTAGGGACTGCGGTGGCCGCCTGCGCGGCCCTCGCGGTGCGTCAGGCCGAGTCGGTGGTCTGCGGCTCGGCGGTCTCGTCGTCCTTCTTGATGCGCAGGAACTTCAGGACGCGATTCCAGTACAGCTTGGCTGTGACAGCAACGGCGGCGGCCCCGCCGGCGAGGATCTGAAGGATCATGCTGCCACTGCCTGGATCTAGGTATGCGAGAAGATGCATGTTCGGCGGGCTCCAGACGAAGAGGGTGACGCTGCGAACGGGGCAGGCTAGCAAAGGCCCCCGCCCCAGTCCGACCGGTTTCGACCCTACATCCCTTTACCCTCCCCTCCCTAACCCATGAAGCTGATCATCCAGATTCCATGCTTCAACGAGGCCGAGCAGCTGCCGGCCACGCTGAGCGATCTTCCGCGGGTGGTCGAGGGCGTCGACGAGGTCGAGTGGCTGATCATCGACGACGGCTCGACGGATGCGACGGTCGACGTCGCGCGCGCCAACGGCGTCGACCACGTCGTGCGGCTGACGAACAACAAGGGGCTGGCCGCCGGCTTCCAGGCGGGCCTCGACGCCTGCCTCAAGCTCGGCGCCGACATCGTCGTCAACACCGACGCCGACAACCAGTACTACGGCGGCGACATCCCGAAGCTGGTCGAACCGATCCTCGCCGGCCGCGCCGACATGGTCGTCGGCGACCGCGAGACGGACTCGATCGAGCACTTCTCGCCCTTGAAGAAGCGGCTGCAGCGGCTCGGCAGCGCGGTGGTGCGCGGCGCCTCGGGCACGACCGTGCCGGACACGACCTCGGGCTTCCGCGCCTACAACCGCGAGGCAGCGCTGCAGATGCAGGTCGTCTCGAAGTTCACCTACACGCTCGAGACGATCATCCAGGCGGGCAAGATGCTCGTCGCCGTCGACCACGTGCCGATCCGAACCAACGAGAAGACGCGCGAGTCGCGCCTGTTCCCGTCGATGTGGTCCTACGTGCGGCGCAACACCGTCTCGATCTTCCGCGTCTACACGATCTACGAGCCGCTGCGCGTGTTCATGACCGCGGCTGGGATCGTCGCGCTGCCGGCGGCGCTGATCTGGGCGCGCTTCCTCTGGTTCTTCTTCAACGGCGAGGGCAACGGCCACATCCAGTCCCTGATCCTCGCCTCGACGCTGATGATCATCGCCGTCCAGCTCGTGGCGTTGGGCGTGGTCGCGGACATCCTGGCGGCCAACCGCACGCTGCAGCAGCGGACGCTCGAGCGCGTGCGGCGCGTCGAGCTGACCCTGGGCGTCAAGCCGTCGCACTACGAGCCCGGTGCCTCGCAGAGCCAGCGGACGGCGACGACCGGCGCCGCATCCGGACCGGCGACCGGCAAGGCCGAGGGCCCGGCCGGCGACCGCGAGCGGGTGGGCGCGTGACCGGCGTCGCCACACCGGGTTCGACGGGTGCCGAGTCCGTTCCGACCGGCAACACCTTCGACAAGTACGGCTCCAGCAACCCGGTCGTACGACGGCTGATGGGCGCCTTCCACTCCACGCTCGACGAGCTCTGGGAGCAGGCGGCGCCGACCTCGGTGCTCGACGTCGGCTGCGGCGAGGGCGTGCTGACCCACGAGTGGGCGCAGCGGCTGGGCGACGGACGGATCGTCGGCATCGACCTCGACGACGAGAAGCTCGCGGTCGAGTGGGCGAAGCGCCAGCGCCCGAACCTCGAGTACCGCTGCGAGGAGGCGACGCGCCTCTCGTTCGCCGACTCGGAGTTCGACATGGCGACGGCGATCGAGGTGCTCGAGCACGTGCCCGACCCGGAGGCCACGGTCGCCGAGATGGCGCGCGTGGCGGAGCGCCACCTGCTCGTGTCGGTTCCCCGCGAGCCGCTCTGGCGCGGGCTGAACATGGCGCGAGGGGCGTACGTCGGCTCGCTCGGCAACACGCCTGGCCACGTCAACCACTGGTCGAAGCGCGGCTTCGTGAAGCTGCTGTCCCAGCACGGCGAGGTCGTCGAGGCGCGCTCGCCGTTCCCGTGGACGATGCTGCTCGTCCGGCTCTAGGGCGAGTCTCCCTCTCACATGCCAGAGACCGACCAGGTCGCACAGCAGGGCTACGGCCGTGGCGCGGCGATCCTCTCGGTGGGAATCGGCGTCACCGGGCTGATCACCTACGCGTACTTCTCGCTGGCGAGCCACTCGCTCTCCGAGTCGGACTACGGCGGGATCACATTGCTGTGGTCCGCCGTCTTCGTGACGGTGTCGGTGCTCTACCGGCCGGTCGAGCAGCTGCTGTCGCGGACGATCGCCGACCGGCACGAGCGCGGGCTCGGCGGCCGCAGCCACCTGCGCGTCGCAGCGACGATCCAGCTCGCGCTCGGCACGCTGTTCGCGGTCGTCGCACTCGCCGCGCGCGGACCGATTCAGGACGACCTGTTCGGCGGCTCGGAGACGCTCTACTGGGTGCTGATCGTTGCCGTGCTCGCCTATGCGGTGAGCTACTTCGCGCGCGGCTTCCTCGCCGGCTCCCACCGCTTCGGCCTCTACGGCGGGCTGGTGCTGATGGAGGCGACTTCGCGCGTCTTGTTCGCGGTCGCCGTTGCGGTCGGGATCGCATCGGGTCAGTCGGTCGTGGCGCTCGGCATCGCGGCGGCGCCGATCGTCTCGCTGGCGGTCGTGCCGTGGGCGCTGGGCAGCCGGCTGCCCGAGGCCGTCGCCGCACCGCACGAGGACGAGGCGGCCGAGGCGCGCGCCCTCGACGACGCGTCCGCCGGCGAGCCAGGTGGCGAGCCGGAGTTCACGCTCGCCAACGGGACCGGGTTCGCGGTCGCGGTGCTGGCGATCATGCTCGCCGAGCAGACGTTCCTCAACGCGGGCCCATTGGTCGTCAAGGCGACGGAGGGATCGGACGGCGCCGCGCTGGCCGGCTTCACCTTCAACGTGCTGCTTATCGCCCGCGCTCCGCTGCAGCTCTTCCAGTCGGTCCAGACGGCGATCCTCCCCCACCTGACGCGGCTGACCGCGTCGGGCGAGAGCGACCCGTTCCGGCGCAGCGTCAACGTGACGTTGATCGCTATCGCCGGCTTCGCGGCGGCCGTGGCGCTCGTGATGCTCGCCGTCGGGCCGGCGGTGATGGACCTCGTCTTCGGCGGTGAGCTCGACTACGACCGCGGCGGCCTGGTGCTGATCTCGCTCGGCATGGGCCTCTACCTGGCGGCGGCGACGCTCAATCAGGCGCTGCTGGCGCGCGCGCACGCGCGAGCCGCCTGTATCTGCTGGCTCGCCTCGGCGGCCGCCTACGTCGCCTTCCTGCTGCTGCCGGGATTCGACGACCGGGTGCTGCAGGTCGAGGTCGGCTACGCGGGCGCCGCGGCGGTTCTCTGCGCGCTGCTCGGGATGCTCTACCGCCGTTCCCACTAGCGTCCCGGGCCGAACCCACTCGACAGGAGCCTCCCCATGGCGCAGCAACCAGCGGTCGGCGAGCAGGCGCCCGACTTCACGCTCGACGGAACCGACGGTCCGTTCACGCTCTCCGAGCACCGCGGCGAGCGCGTCGTGCTGCTCTTCTACCCCGGCGACGAGACCGCCGTCTGCACGCGCCAGTTCTGCTCCTACCGCGACAACGCGGAGGCCTTCGGCGCGCTTGGTGCGACCGTCGTCGGGATCTCGGGCAAGGGCGTCAAGTCAAAGCAGAAGTTCACCGAGCACCACGGGCTGACCGTCCCGCTGCTCGCCGACGAGGACCGTGCGGTGGCGAAGGCCTACGGCGCCTGGTCGCGCGTGCTCGGCACCAAGCGCGCCGTCGTGATCGTCGACGAGCAGGGCATCGTGCGCCACCGCCACGACCATGCGCTCGGGCTCGACTTCCAGACCGTCGGCGAGATCCGCGCGGCGCTCGAGCAGATCGGTTAGCTAGGCCTCCGGGCTCTGCTGGGCTCGGTAGAGGAAGCCGTCCCACATCAGCGTTCCGATCTCGCCGAAGAGGCCGTCGTGGACGAGGTCCGGGACGATCATCCGCTGCAGGGCTAGGCCCTCGACGAGGGCTATGCACGCCATCGCGATGTCCTCGACCGGCATCGTCGGCGGGACCCCCTCGATCTCGTGCCCGCGGGCGAGCGTCGTGGCGATGATCTCGCGCAGCGACAGCATCCGCTCCCTGTAGCGGTCACGCATCGCGTCGTCGCGCGCCGCGGCCGCCCAGTACTCGTGGATCAGCATCATCAGGTCGCGCTCGATCGCCAGCATCCCGAAGATCCCGGCGCTCACCTCGCCGGTCGTCTCGATCTGATGCGGAGCGGCTCGGACGAACTCCATCAACCGCTCGACGGGCCGGTCGATCCGCGCCTCGATCAGCGCCGACAGGAGGTCCTCCTTGCTGTCGAAGACCCAGTAGAAGGTCCCCTTCGAGAGGCCGGCCTCCTTGACGATCGCCGCGACCGTCGCCTTCTCGTAGCCGCGGTCGGCGAACACCCTCATGCCGGCTTGCAGCAGACGCTCACGCGAGCCCTTCTCCTCCGCGTCGCCGCGTGGAGGACGACCCGGACCACGGCGGGAGGACATACGCACTAGTTTAATTAGACCGATTGGTCTATTATGGTCTGGACGATCCAGTCACGAGAGGGGTACGAGATGCGAAGCAGTTCAGGGATCCTCGCAGCAGCGGCGCTGGGGCTCGGCGCCGTCTTCGTCACGCCGCTGGCCATGGCACAGGACGTCGGAGAGGTGCCGGACGTGGCGATCTCCGCGAAGGCCTGGGCGACGCCCTCCAAGGCGGGCACGAAACGCAACCCGCGCGGGATGGGGGTTCACGCCACGGCGAAGGTCACCTCGGAGCCCGGCTTCGAGCGGCCGATCGTGACGGGGCTCGACCTGCGCGTCGGCCCCGGCCTGGCCTGGAACACCGGCACCGCCGCGAAGTGCTCGAAGCGGGTGCTCGATCGCGAGGGGCCGAAGGGATGCCCCAAGCGCTCGATCGTCGGCCACGCGACCGGCACCGCCTACGCCGACACGATCATCACCCATCCCGACATCGTTCTGATCAACGGCGGCCCGAAGCGCCATCTCGCCTACGTCACCCTCTACCGTCCCGCGCTCGTCAAGGAGACGGTCCCGATCAAAGTGACGAGGCTGACCGGCAAGTGGAGGCACCGCGAGTCGTTCACCGTGCCCGAGACCCTGCGCGTCGTGGCCGGCGTCCCGATCCAGGTGTCCTCCATACGCATGAGCGTCGGTGGCAAGTCGTACGCCGAGAGGTACATCGCCAGCACGTCCTGCCCCAAGGGAGGCTGGAAGTACGAGGCGACCGCGCACTTCCTCTTCGCGACCGGTCAGACGAGCTCGGAGACGATCGACGGCGCCATCCCGTGCAGGCCTTAGCCGGACGGGCTCAGACGGGCGTGAGCATCGAGCCGCCGCAGTTGCGACAGCGGACGTTCGCCAGGTCCGACATGCGGGCGATCGTCGAGTGCGAGCCGCAGTCGGGGCACTGGGAGCGCAGCTCGAAGCGGTTGAGGCAGTTCACGCAGCGGTAGCGGCCAGGCAGCTGGGTCGCTCGGATCCAAGGCTCGTGGCACGAGGGACACGGCGGGCCCAGATCGACGGCTGGTTCTTCGGCCATGCGGTCATCATGGCGGGTCGAGCGGACCGGCCCGCTCAGGCAGACTCGACCGCCTCGGGGTGACCGCGCAGCCACGCTGCTGCGTCCATCGGCTTCCCGCCCGGCGGCTGCACCTCGACGAGCTCGAGGGCGCCGCCGCCGGCCCCGAGCAGCAGGCGTCCGTCGACGGCCACGAGAGCGCCGCGAGTCGGAGGGTCGACGTCGGGCGCGAGCGTGGCGCGGCGCACGCCGAGGCGATCTCCGCCCGCCAGCTCGAGGAATGTGCCGACGTGGGGGTTGAAGGCACGGATGCGGTGCACGAGCGCGCCCGGGTCGCTCGCCGGATCGAGCCGCCGCTCGTCACGCTCGATCTTGTCGGCGTAGGTGACGCCGTGGTCGGCCTGGGGATGACGCTCGGGCCGGGTGTCGAGCACCTCCACCAGCAGCTCTCCCCCGAGGAGCGCGAGCCTCGCCGACAGGCTGCCATAGTCGTCGTCCGGCGCGATCTGCTCGTTGCGCATCAGGTAGACGGGCCCGGCGTCGAGCTCGGCGACCGGCTCCATGATCGAGACGCCGGTCTGCCTGTCCCCCGCCTCGATCGCCCGCTCGATCGGCGCAGCACCACGCCAGCGTGGGAGCAACGAGGGGTGCACGTTGAACCAGTCGTGCGCGGCGAGCAGCTCGTCGCCGATGATCGCCCCGAAGGCGCAGATCGCCACGGCCTGGGGCTTGGCGGCGGCTATGCGCTCACGCGACGCCGGCTCGTTGACCTCGTCCGGCTGGAAGACGTCGATGCCGAGCTCGCGCGCGCGCTCGACGACCGGTGGCGGCAGCAGCTTGCGACCGCGGCCCTTCTGGCGGTCCGGCCGGCTGACGACGAGCTCGGGACGGTGATCCGACTCGGCGAGGCGGTCGAGGACGACGGCGGCGAAGTCGGAGGTGCCGACGTAGACGGTCCGCACGCCGGCCCGCCGCTCAGGCCGCTTGCTCGGCGCGCTCGCGCTCGCGCAGGGCGCGCATCGCGTCGCGACGCTGACCGCGGCTGGCGCGGTCGAGGATCAGCACCCCGTCGAGATGGTCCATCTCGTGCTGGATCACACGCGCCTCGAGCCCGGATGCCTCGACGACGCGCGGCTCTCCCTCCTCGTCGAGCGCGCGGACGCGGACGTGGACGTGGCGGTCGACGTCGACGTTGATGCCGGGGATCGAGAGACAGCCCTCCTCCCCCGGCTCCTCCTCCTTGCTCGTCCACTCGAGCTCGGGGTTGACGAGCGCGATCACCGGCGCGTCGGGCCCGATGCGGTAGACGAGCAACCGCTGCGAGATCCCGAGCTGCGGCGCGGCGAGGCCGACGCCGATCGCGTCGTCCATCAACCCGGCCATGCGGACGACCTGGCCGCGGAGCGAGTCGTCGAAGCGGTCGACCTCCGTGGCACGGCTCTTCAGGACGGGATCGCCGAACTGCCGGATGAACGACATCGCAGCGGCGCGACGAGCCGCGACCTCGGGGTCGATCCGGGACTCCTGCTCCTCGACGTCCTCGTCGTGCTCGCAGCTCTCGTCGTGGACGTGATCCTCGGCCATGGGGGCGATTCTAGCCTCGAACGTCAAGCGTCATTGGGGATCTACGTCTACCGCGTAGGTGACTTGACCATGGGAGCGGTCGGCGGCCGTGGCCTCGACGGCACGGCGGACCGCGACGATGCCGGCGGCGCGGTCCCCCGCCTTGATCACGAGCTGGAAGCGGTCGCGGCCCTTGAGGCGGAAGAGCGGGGCTGGACCGAGAACGGGGATGCCGGCCTCGCGCACGGCGCGGAGGATCGCCTCGGCGGCGGCGTGGGCGGGCTGTGGGCTCTCGGAGGTGCAGACGACCCGGATCAACGAGCCGTAGGGCGGGTAGGAGAGCGCCTCGCGGCGGGTCAGCTCGACGTCGAGGAAGCCGTCCGCGTCGTGCTTCGCCGCGAAGCGGAGGACCGGTGCGTCGGGGTCGAGCGCCTGCACCACCACGCGACCCTCGCGCGTGCCGCGGCCGCTGCGGCCGGCCAGCTGGGCGACCAAGGCGAACGTACGCTCCTCGGCCCGGAAGTCGGGGAAGCGCAGCGTCGCGTCGGCATCGAGGACGATGCCCAGCGTCACGTCGGGGAAGTCATGGCCCTTGGCGACCATCTGGGTGCCCACGAGCACTCCGGCCTCCGCCGCGTCGAAGCGCTCGAGCGCCTCGGCAGCCCCGCCCGCCATGGCGGTGTCGGCGTCGAGCCGGAAGACCGGCAACGGGTCCATCAGCCGCTCGAGCTCGGCGCCGAGCTGCTCCGTCCCGATGCCGTGACGGGAGAGTGAGACCGACCCGCAGTCGGGGCAGCTGCCCGGGACGGCCTCGCGGTGGCCGCAGTGGTGACACGACACCCGCGCGGCAGCGCGGTGAAGCACCAGGGTGACGTCGCAGTTCGGGCACTCCCAGACGCGTCCGCAGCCGCCGCAGGTCAGGAAGTTCGACCAGCCGCGGCGATTGAGCAGGACGATCGCCTTCTCTCCGCGTACGCGCACCTGCTCGAGCGCGTCGCGCGTCGTCCCGTGCAGCGCGGCCTGGTGGCCTGCCATCCCGACCAGCTCGACGCGCGGCAGCGCGCTGCCGTCGACTCGCTCCGGCAGGCGGATGCGCTCGTAGCGCAAGACGCTCTCCGGTCGCGGCGTAGCGCTGCCGGCGAGCAGCAGCGCGCCGGCCTCGCGAGCTCGCCGCTCGGCGACGTGGCGGGCGTCGTAGCGGGGATCGCCCTCCTGCTTGTAGGAGCCGTCGTGCTCCTCGTCGACGACGATCAGGCCCACGTCCTCGAGCGGCGCGAAGACCGCCGAGCGGGGGCCGACCGCCACGCGGGCGGCACCGCTGCGCAGCCGCGCCCACTCGTCGTAGCGCTCGCGCACGCTGAGCTGCGAGTGTAGGACCGCCACGGTGTCGCCGAAGCGCTGGACGAACCGGCCCGCCGTCTGCGGCGTCAGGCCGATCTCCGGGACGAGGACGATCGCGCTCTTGCCCTGGGCGAGCACCGACTCGACGGCGCGCAGGTAGACCTCAGTCTTGCCGCTGCCGGTGACTCCGTGGAGCAGCAGCGGCTCGCGCGTCCCTTCGACCTCGAGCCGGCTCACGATCTCGTCCAGGGCCGCCGCCTGCGCCTCGGTCAGCTCGGTGACGCCACCGCGTGCGCCGACGCCGCGGACCTCGGAGCGCCGCGGGAGCTCGGCCGTCCGCTCGATCGCGACCAGGCCGCGACCTTCGAGGCGCCGCATGCCGGCGTGGTCGCAGCCGCTGACCCGCGCGAGATCGGTGACGCGCAGCGGTCCGTCGCGCAGGGCTTCGAGGGCCGCGCGCTGGCGGCTGCCGAGGCGCGAGCCGTCGGCCAGGGCCGCGCGACCGGCGGCGGTCGGCGTGGCGGTCAGCGAGTGACGGGCGCCGGTGCGGCGACCGTTGCCCGTGCCCGTCCCGGGCGGCAGCACGAGCGCCAGCCCGCGGGCCGGCGTGGACACGTACTCCTCGGCGACCCACAGACCGAGCCGTACGAGCTCGGGCGGCACGTCCGCCTCGAGCGCCTCGATCGGCTCGGCGAGCCGCTCCGGCGGCAGATCGCTGGTCTCGGCGACCTCGACGATCACGCCGAGCATCCGCCGCGGCCCGAAGGGCACGACGAGCACGCTGCCGACCCCGGCTCCGGCCGTCGAGCCCCCGAGCCGGTAGTCGAACGGCCCGCGCAGCGCGCGCGCGGTCGTCAGCGGCTCGACCTTGGCGATCACCTGGCCAACCTACGCCGCGTGCGGGACGCGGACATGCCTGAGGTCGCGGGTGTCCCCCGCGGGGCCTCGATCAGGCGACCGAGGCGGTCTCGGCGAGACCCGCGGCCTGGCGCAGCGCGTCGGCCTTGTCGGTGCGCTCCCAGGTGAACTCGTCGAGCTCACGCCCGAAGTGACCGTAGGCGGCGGTCTTGCGGAAGACCGGCCGGTGCAGGTCGAGCTCGCGGCGGAAGGCAGCCGGCCGCAGGTCGAAGTGCTCGTCGACGAGCTGGGCGATCTTGGCGCGGCCGATCTTCTCGGTGCCGAAGGTCTCCACCATCACCGACACCGGGTGGGCGACGCCGATCGCGTAGGCGACCTGGACCTCGCAGCGGTCCGCGAGACCGGCGGCGACGATGTTCTTGGCGACCCAGCGCGTGGCATACGCGGCCGAGCGATCGACCTTCGACGGGTCCTTGCCGGAGAAGGCGCCACCGCCGTGACGGGCGGCGCCGCCGTAGGTGTCGACGATGATCTTGCGACCCGTGAGGCCGCAGTCGCCCATCGGGCCGCCGATGACGAACTTGCCGGTCGGGTTGACGAGGTAGTTGTGGCCCTGCTGGAGGTTGGCGGCGTCGTACGGCACGCCCTCCTGGTCGAGCACTGGGATCACGACGTTCTCCCAGAGATCGGGCTTGATCTGAGACTGCGAGTCGACGTCCTCGGAGTGCTGGGTCGAGATCAGGACCTTCTCGACTGCGACCGGCCGGCCGTCGCGGTAGCGGACGGAGACCTGAGTCTTGCCGTCGGGGCGCAGGTAGGGCAGCGTGCCGTCGTGGCGGACGGCGGCGAGCCGCTCGGCGAGCCGGTGGGCCAGCGCCGCGGGAGCCGGCATCAGCTGCGGCGTCTCGTTCGTGGCGTAGCCGAACATCATCCCCTGGTCGCCCGCGCCAGCGATGTCGAAGTCGTCGCCGGAACCCTCCGCGCGCTCCTCGTAGGCGTGGTCGACTCCCTGGGCGATGTCGGGCGACTGCTTGTCGACCGTCACCATCACGGCGCAGGTGTTGCAGTCGAAGCCGTAGGCGGCGTCGTTGTAGCCGATCTCGTCGACAGTCTTGCGCGCCAGAGCCTGGAAGTCGAGGTCGGCCGTCGTCGAGATCTCGCCCGAGATCACGATCAGGCCGGTGTTCACGAGCGTCTCGCAGGCAACGCGACCGCCCGGATCCTGAGCGAGCACCGCGTCGAGCACGGTGTCCGAGATCTGGTCGGCGATCTTGTCCGGGTGCCCCTCGGTGACCGACTCCGAGGTGAACAGGAACTCGTTATCTGCGAAATCGCTGAGGCTCATGACGAAGGGGGCGTGCTCCTGGGGTCGCTGGGGAGGGTTAGCAAGGGTACAGAAGGATTCAGCCGCCTTGACGGCGGCCAGCGGTGGTCTTGATGTCGATGACGAGCGGCACTCCCTCGAGGCCGAACGTCTCGCGGAGGCGGTTCTCGAGGAAGTAGGCCCAGTCTCGCGTGACGAGCGAGCGGTCGTTGACCTGGAGCGCGAAGCGCGGCGGGCAGGTCTCGAACTGGGCGAGGTAGTAGAGCTTGAGCCGCTTGCCCTGCTTGGCGGGAGGCTGGCGGATGCGCTGGATGTCGTCGAGGAAGCGGTTGAGCTTCGGCGTCGGTATCCGCTCGGCGCTGCGGTCGGCGATGTCGAGCGCCTCGGCGATCAGGCGCGTCAGGCCGCGACCACTCTGCGCGGAGACCGCCAGCAGGCGTGGGCGCTGTCGCAGCTTGTTGTTTATCCGCGCGCGGGCGTCCTCCAGGTCGGTGTCGCTGATGTCCCATTTGTTCAGCGCCACGACCGTCGCGCACTTCGCCTTCATCGCCATCTCGGCGATCCGGAAGTCCTCGGTGGTGACGCCCTCGGACGCGTCGCAGAGGACGATCGCGACGTCGGCGCGATCGGCAGCCTGCTCGGAGCGCAGCTGGGCGTAGTAGTCGACGGTGCCGGCGACCTTCGTCCGCCGGCGCAGACCCGCTGTGTCGACGAGGATCACCGGCCGTCCCTCGACCTCGATCCTGGTGTCGATCGAGTCGCGCGTCGTGCCCGCCATGTCGGCGACGATCACGCGCTCCTCCCCCATCAGCTTGTTGACCAGCGACGACTTGCCGACGTTCGGGCGCCCGATCACCGCGAGACGCGTCGGGACCTCCTCGTCGGACTCAGGAACGTCTTGGAGCTCGGCAGCTATCCGGTCGAGCAAGTCGCCTGTGCCCAGGCCGTGCGCGGCGGACACCGGCACCGGGTCGCCCAACCCAAGTCCGTAGAAATCGGCGGCCGCGGCTTGGTGCAGCGCGTCGTCGACCTTGTTGGCCGCGACTATCACCGGGGTCTCCGACCCACGCAGCTCGCGCGCCAACTCGGCATCGCCTGGTCGCAGCCCCGCAACGGCATCCACGACGAACACCGCTACGTCCGACTCCGCGAGCGCGTTGCGCGCCTGGCGCTGGACGGCCTTGGCAAGATCGTCGGTCTCGTCCATGTCGACTCCCCCCGTGTCGACGAGCAGGAAGTTGCGCCCGTTCCAGTCCGCCTCCACCTCCTTGCGGTCACGCGTGACGCCCGCCTGCGGGTGCACGACCGTCTCGCGCGTCTCGGTCAGTCGGTTGACGAGCGTGGACTTGCCTACGTTGGGATAGCCGACGACCGCGACTTTGGGGAGCGCCATCTCAGGCGTCCGACAGCGGCTTGCGGACCATCTCGACGATCTGAGCGACGACGTCTTGGACGGTGAGGCCGGTGGTGTCGAGCTCGACCGATCCTTCGGCGGGCCGCAGTGGGGAGTGCTGGCGGGTGGAGTCGTTCTCGTCGCGCAGCGTCTGGTCGGCCAGGACGGAGGCGGTGTCGGTGCCCAGCTCGGCGGCGCGGCGGCGCGCCCGCTCCTGCGGATCGGCGGTGAGGAAGACCTTTACGTGCGCGTCGGGCGCCACGACCGTACCGATGTCGCGCCCCTCGCAGACCCAGTCGCCCTTCGACAGCAGCTCGCGCTGCTTGGCGACGAGGGCGGTTCGGACCGCCTGGTTGGTGGCGACCTTCGACGCGGCCTCGGTGACCGCAGGCGTGCGGATCTCCTCCGTCACGTCCCGACCGTGGACGAAGACCCGCTCTCCGAGCTCGATCTCGAGCCGCTCGGCCGCCTCGGAGGCGGCGCCACCCTCCTCCAACACGACCAACCCGACCGCGCGGTACATCGCGCCCGAGTCGAGATAGGTGAAGCCGAGCGTCTGCGCCGTCAGGCGCGCAACGGTGCTCTTGCCCGCGCCCGCGGGTCCATCGATTGCCACGACCATGTCGCGGCAGGCTACTCGGGCGCTTGGATCCGCAGGAGGTTGCGGCAGTCGGTCACGACGTAGGACTGCGCGCAGGTAGTCATGTCGTGGTAGCGCCGCTGGAAGTCGATGACGAAGTGGGCGAGCGCGTTGTCGGCGCGGCGCATGAAGATCAGCGCGCCGGCTCGCATGTGCGCCTGCCCACGCGGCATGCCCGCGAAGCGCTTCGGATGACGCTTCAGGAAGCGCGTCACCTCGCGTCGGGTGGGCTGGCGGGCGGCGTCGAGGGCGTGGTTCGCGAGCCTGCTCTGCAACAGGTCGAGCTCGACCCGGTAGAGGATGTCCTCGACCGTCGCTCCCGACCGGCGGAGGAAGCGACGGAAGGCGCGGTCGTCGGGGAACGCCTGGCGCCGCTGGCTCTCGAAGACGCGGCGAACGCGCTCCGGCGTCACGGCGATGCCCAGGCGGTCCGCCTCGACATGGATCCAGACGGCTCGGATCAGGAACCCCATCACCTGACGACGCAGGGCACCGTGGCGGCGTGTACAGCGCCCCCGCAGGGCGGCACGGCCGGGGTGGCGGCCGGCGCGACGGGCATGGCGACGCTCGGCGGCGATACAGCGCTCGAAGTCCGGCGGATCGACCCGTCCAGGCCCGGTGTCGCTTGCCGCAGCGTTCTCGAACCACCTGTCGTACTCGGCCTTGGTGATGGTGCGCTCGCCTACCTTGGCCACCGGGTCGTCCGGAAGCGTCGGCTCCTGGGCCGACGCCGAGGCGGCAAGAGCGAGCGTGAGGGCAAGGGCCATCGGAGGCATGCGGGCACGGGTCACCGCGCCACTGTAAATCGATGTCTGCCAGCGAGGCGCCGACGGGTGCGCCCGCTAGCCGAGGACGGCGGCCAAGTCGGACTCGAAGCCGGGATACGAGATCGCGGCGGAGTTCATTCCGACGACCTCCACCCCCTCCTTCGAGGCGAGGCCGGCAATCGCGCCGAGCATCGCGATGCGGTGGTCGCCGCGAGCGTCGATCGTCCCACCGCGCAGCGGGTTGCCGTCGCCGCGGACCGCGAAGCCGTCGTCTGTCGCCTCGATGTCGGCGCCGAGCGCAGTCAGTCCGTCGACCACCGCGGAGATCCGGTCCGACTCCTTGTGGCGCAGCTCCTGCGCGCCATGCACGATCGTCTCTCCTTCGGCGAAGGCTCCCATCAGAGCCACCAGCGTCAGCTCGTCGATCGCCGCCGGCACCTCCTCGGCCGTCACCTCTGTGGCGATCAGCGGCGCGTGGGCGACGTCGAGCTCGCCGACGGGCTCCTCAGGCGAGAAGGAGCCCGGCTCCTCGAGGTCTCCGAGGATCACGGCGCCCATCCGCTCGGCGATCCGGAAGAACCCCGAGCGGGTCCAGTTGAGGCCGACGTTCCGGATCACGACCCGCGAGTGCGGGACGAGGCAGGCGGCGGCGGCAATGAAAGCCGCGGACGAGGGATCACCGGGCACGGCGATCGACTCGAGCTCGAGCTCGTCGACCTGCGAGACGGAGACCCGCAGCCCCTCGCGCTCGAACGGGACGCGCGAGCGGGCGAGGATCCGCTCGGTGTGGTCGCGGCTCGGGCGCCCCTCGACAATCGTCGTGGTGCCCTCGGCGAGCATGCCGGCGATCAGCGCGCACGATTTGACCTGTGCACTCGCCATCGGCAGCTCGTAGGTGATGCCCTGGAGCGCGGTCCCGCGCACCGTCAGCGGCGTGAAGCGATTCTCGCGGGCATCGATGTCGGCGCCCATGCGGCGCAAAGGCTCCACGACGCGATCGACCGGCCGGCGGCGGATCGACTCGTCGCCGTCGAGCGTCCACTCCCCGCCCGGCTGGCCGGCGAGCCACCCCGGGAGCAGGCGCAACAGCGTGCCCGAGTTGCCGACGTCGAGGCGGCCGCCGGTGGTCCCGAGCGGCGCGTGGAGCCCGACGCCGCGGATCAGGACGGTGCCGTTGCCGTCCTCCTGGACGCCGGCGCCGAGCCGCAGGACCGCGTCGAGCGTCGAGCGCGTGTCGGCGGCGTCGAGGTAGTTGGTGACCGTGACCGGCTCGTCGCTCATCGCGCCGAACAGCGCGGCGCGGTGCGAGATCGACTTGTCCGCGGGAGGCTCGTAGGTCCCCCGCAGCGGTCCGGATGGGTCGAAGCGGCGGGTACTCACGCCTCGACTACGGGGAAGCCGAGGTCGTCGATCAAGGCGTGGGCGCGGGCCGCTTCGTCGTCGCCGACGATCCAGAGGGTGATCGCGCCCGAGCGCATGTCGGGCGCCGGGGCGAGCGCCATGTCGACGATGTTCACCCCTGCCTTGCCGAGCGCCAGCGCCACCTCGGCGACGATACCCGGACGGTTGGGAACGGTCAGGCGCAACTCGCTGACGGCGCCGCCGGCGAGATCGGCCTCGAGCAGGCGCCGGCGCGCGTCGGCGGCACGCTCGTTCCAGGCGGTGACGGCGTCGGTATCGCCCGAGCGGAGCGTGTCAGCGACGTCGCGCAGGCAGTCGACGGCGGCGTCGATCTCGGCGGCGATCGCATCGCGGTTCGACAGGTAGATGTCCGTCCAGATCGCCGAGTTGGCCCCGGCCACGCGCGTCGCGTCGCGGAAGCTCGGGCCGACACGCGGCAGCGCGGAGTCCTCCTCGCCGAGCGCGCCTGCGGCCTGGGTGACAAGTACGTTGGCGAGCACGTGCGGGAGATGGCTGACGGTGGCGAGCAGCCGGTCGTGCGAGTCGGCGTCGATCGCGACCGGTCGCGCGCCGAGCGCGGCCAGGAGCCGGTGCAAGCGCTCGAAGAGGACGCCGGAGGCCTGTGCCGTCGGAGTCAGATACCAGGTCGCGCCTTGGAAGAGATCGGCGCGCGCGTGCTCGACACCGGCGGTCTCCGAACCGGCGATCGGGTGTCCGCCGACGAAGCGCTGATCGTCGATGCCGTCAGCGAGGCCGCCCTTGACCGAGCCGACGTCGGTCACGACGCAGTCCTCCGGTGCGGCCGCCAGCGCGGCGGCGATCTGCGCCGGCAGGGCCCCTACCGGCGCGCAGCAGAAGCAGACGTCCGCGTCATCGAGCGCCCCTTCGAGCGAGTCGGCGACGACGTCGATCGCGCCGAGGTCCCGCGCATGGGCCAACCGCTCGGGGCTGCGCCCGAAGCCGACGACCTCCACGTCCTCGACCTGCTGCTTCGCCGCCAGGCCGATCGAACCGCCGATCAGCCCCACGCCGAGGACGGCGATCCTCATCCCGCGCGCCGGGCCCTCACGGCTGCCGCGAGCTCGTCAAGCACCGCGACAGTGCTCTCCCAGCTCATGCAGGCGTCGGTTATCGACTGTCCGTAGGTCAGATCCCCTCCGAGCGACTGGTTGCCCGCGACGAGGAAGGACTCGAGCATCGTGCCGACGATCGCGCGGTTGCCGGCGGCGATCTGCTCGCCGATGGCGGCCGCCGCGACCGGCTGGCGCTCGGGGTCCTTGCCGCTGTTGTCGTGCGAGGCGTCGATCACTACGCGCTCTGGGAGCCCGGCGGCACGCAGCTTCGCCAACGCGTCCTCGACCTCGACAGCGCTGTAGTTAGGCGCGCCGCGGCCGCCGCGCAGGATCACGTGGCCGTCGGGGTTGCCGGTCGTGTAGAGGATCGCCGGCGTGCCGCTGTCGTCGACGCCAGCGAACGCATGCGAGACCGCCGCGGCGCGGACCGCGTCGACCGCGACCTGGACGTTGCCGTCGGTGCGGTTCTTGAAGCCGATCGGCATCGACAGGCCCGAGCCGAGCTGGCGGTGGATCTGGCTCTCGGTCGTGCGGGCGCCGATCGCCCCCCAGGCGACCGTGTCGGAGATGTACTGCGGGGTGATCGGATCGAGGAACTCGACGCCGATCGGCAGGCCGAGGCCGAGCACCTCCAACAGCAGCGTGCGTGCCATGCGCAGGCCGGTGTTGACGTCTCCCGAGTCGTCGAGGTGGGGGTCGTTGATCAGGCCCTTCCAGCCGGTCGTCGTGCGCGGCTTCTCGAAGTAGACGCGCATCGCGATCAGCAGGTCGTCGCCGACCTCCGCCGTCTTCTCCGTGAGCAGGCGGCCGTACTCGATCGCCGCCTCGACGTCGTGGACGCTGCACGGACCGACCACCACCAGCAGGCGGTCGTCGTCGCCGTTGAGCACGTTCACCACGTCCTCGCGGCCACGAACCACGACCCGCTCGAGCTCCTTGCGCAGCGGCAGCTCATCCGAGAGCTTGCTCGGCGGCACGAGCGGCTCGGCGCGCTGGATGCGCCGATCGCGGACGTGGTCCCTGGTCACCTCCCCTGACATTCCGATCATCATCTCGTTTTTCCTGGCCTTCCGGGGTCGAGTGCTGCGTTGACGAGTTGCGAGACGCGCTGCGCGAGCGCGAGGTGTCGGCGTCCGGGCGGGACTTGCCGGTCGCGACAGGGGCTGCCGCTGCCGGACGCCTAGCTAAATCGCCAATAGGACACAGAGAGGGCACACCGGAGCTCGCCCGGGCGGGCGGCAGTCACGTTCGGTGTGGCGATCCGTGCCATCTCCCCTGGTTCTAGCAGGCGAACGTCGCTCGGGCAATGCCTTCGCGACTAGAGCAGGTCGTCGAGCGCGGCTAGGAAGGTGGCGTTCTGGACGCGTGTGCCGAGCGTGACGCGCAGGTGGCCCTCGGAGCCAAGGGCGCTGCCGGAGCGCACGATCACGCCGCGCTGCGCCAGCCCGTCGACGATCGCCGCCTCGTCGCGCTCGCCGAGCGACACCCAGACGAAGTTCGCCTGGCTGTCGCTCGTCGTCAGGCCGCGAGCCTCGAGCTCGGACTCCAGCCACGCCCGCTCGATCACCGTTGCCTCGACGCGGCGGGCGACCTCGTCCTGGTGGCGGATCGCCTCGGCGGCGGCGACTTGGGCGAGGGTGTTGACCGAGAACGGCTGGCGGACGCGGTCGAGGGCGAGGCGGAACTCCTCCGGTCCGAGCGCATAGCCGGCGCGCAGTCCGCAGAGGCCGTAGACCTTGGAGAACGTGCGCAGGACGATCAGGTTCGGGTGGCGCTTTACGAGGTCGAGCGAGTCGTCGAGGTCCTGGAGCGCGCTGAACTCGACGTAGGCCTCGTCGAGGATCACCGCTACGTGGCGCGGCAGGTCGGCGACGAAGGCGTCGATCGCGGCGAGCGGCAGCGCGGTGCCGGTCGGGTTGTTCGGGTTGCAGATCAGGATCAGCCGGGTGGCCGCCGTGACCTCGCGCGCCATCGCGTCGAGGTCGTGCAGGTCGTTCTCGTCGAGCGGCACCTCGATCGCGCGCGCGCCCGACTGGGCGGCGACGTGCGGGTAGATCGAGAACGACGGCCAGGCGTAGATCAGCTCTGCCCCAGGCTCGAGCAGCGCGTCGGCCGCCGACATCAGGATCTCGCAGGAGCCGTTGCCGACCGCGACGCGCGCGACCGGCATCTCGCAGCGGTCGGCGATCCGCTGGCGCAGCAGCGTCTTGCCCGGGTCGGGGTAGCGGTTGAGCCGCTCGACCTGGCCCTGGAGCGCTCCGACGACGGCGGCTGGCGGGCCCCACGGCGTCTCGTTCGACGCAAGCTCGATCAGCTCGCCCTCGTACTGCCAGGTCTTGGCGGCCGGGTAGACCGGGATCCGCTCGACCTTGTCGTTGAACTCGATGCCGGTCACTGGGCGGCCTCGAGATCGGCACGCAGGCGCGTCGCCTCGCGCAGGTAGACGTGGCGCGCCTCGACGGCGGGATCGGCGTAGCAGTGCAGCATCACGCGGATCACGCGCGGCAGCGCGCCCGGCACGTCGATCTCGCGCGCGCAGAGCAGGGGAACGTTCGAGAGTCCTAGGTTGCGCGCGGCGACTGCCGGGAACTCGGCGTCGAGGTCCTCGGTGCAGGTGAAGATGCAGCTCACCATCTCGTCCGGGTCGAGCGCGTTGCGGTCGATGAGGGTGCGCATCAGCTCGTCGGTCGCGTCGAGGATCGCCTCGGCGGTGTTCTCCTCGACGGTCGTCGCGCCCCGGAGCGCTCGCAGCTTCACGCCGAGTGATTCTTCCAGAGCGGCGTCACGCGCCGGTGGCCTGGCGCAGGCGCTCGACCTCGGCTGGGGTCAGCAAGCGCGAGGCGCCCTCTTGGAGATCGCCGGCGCGCAGCGGGCCGAAGGCCAGGCGGTGGAGGTCCACGACTCGGTGGCCGACCGCCTCGAGCATCCGCCGGACCTGGCGGTTGCGGCCCTCGTGGATCGTGACCTCGATCAGGCCTGGATGGATCTGGCGCACGCTCGCCGGCGAGGTCTTGCCGTCTTCGAGATCGACGCCCTCGCGCAGGGTGCGCAGGTCGCGCTGCGAGACGCGCGGTGGGTCGATGTGCGCGCGGTAGACCTTCTCGACCTCGTAGCGCGGATGCGTGAGCCGCTCGGCGAGCTCGCCGTCGTTGGTCAGCAGCATCAGGCCCGTCGTCTCGGCGTCGAGGCGACCGACGGGATAGAGGCGGCGGCGCGAGGCGACGAGGTCGACGACGGTCTGGCGGCCGTGGGTGTCCTGCGCCGTCGAGACGACGCCCGCCGGCTTGTTGAGCAGGTGGACCTCATGCGGCTCCGGCGCGACGGCGCGCCCGTCGACGGTCACGGTCGAGCGCTCGTCGACGCCGAAGGCCGGGTCGGTGACCTGCCGGCCGTCGACGCTCACGCGCCCCTCGCCGACGATGACCTCGGACGCACGGCGCGATGCGACGCCGGCGTGGGCCAGGTACTTTGCTAGCCGCATGCCAGGAGGCTCGCACGAACGCTCCTCCGTCGCCTCCCGTGGCGCCACGACGACCGCTGCGCTGACGGCCATCGTGCCCACCGGCGCGAAGCGCTTCGTGCACGACCGCATCGCCAGCGCTCGGCGCAGACGGGCCTGGCCGCGCCTTGCGGCGGCATCGGCCGAGCTGCGCGCGGTCGCTCCCGCCGATCCGCCCTCGAGGCTGCTCGAGGAGCTTCGCGAGGGTTGGGGGGATCCCGACTCCGCTCCCGTCGGGCTGATGCTCGCGGCGATAGCCGGCTTCCGCGACGGCCGGCTCGATGGCGTCGAGTGTGGCTCTGGGCTCTCGACCGTCGTGATGGGAATCTATGCCGAGGCGCTCGGACGCCACTGGTGGGCGCTCGACCAGGACGTCGGCTGGATGGCCCGGGTGCGGGACGCGGTGACACGACTCGGGATCGACGACGTCACGGTGCTCGACGCGCCGCTGACTCGCTATGACGGCTTCGAGTGGTACTCGGTTCCCGATCGACTTCCGCGGTCGATCGACTTCGTCTTGTGTGACGGCCCACCAGCCAACGGCGAGGCGATTCGCCTTCGTCGCTACGGGTTGGTGCCGGTGCTCGCGGACCGCTTCACGCCAGACGTCACCATCCTGCTCGACGATGCGTCGAGGCCCGGCGAGCGGGAGGTTCTCGCCAAGTGGGAGCGGTGTGGCTTCCGCTGGCGAGCCGGCGAGGCGACGCGTGAGTTCGCCATCGTCACTCGAGCCACCTAGCGCCGGCGCGCGCCGGATCGCGCGCGAGGCGTCGCAGTCCCCTGTCACGCGGGTTCAGCCGCGACGACCGACCGTACGCAGCGCGGGCAGTCTCGAGGTCGCCCCGGCGCAGCGCCAGGTCTCCCAGCAGTCCCCACGTGACGAAGTCGCGGGGCTCGCGCCGCGCCGCCGCGAGCAGCATGGCTCGGGCGTCGGGATAGCGCCCGAGCCGCGCGTAGGCGGCCGCTCCCACGTAGTAGGCATCGACCGCCTCGTCGTCCAGTCCGAGCGCGCTTCGCGCCTCGCGCAGAGCGGCGCGGGGATCTCTCGGGAGATTCCGCCGTGCCGCGGCGGTGTGATGCTCGGCGAGCACAGCCGTTCCGACCAATAAGGCACCGATGGCCGCGACGCCACAGCAAGCGACCGCGACGGCTGCCCCAGCCCGCTTGCCGATCGGAGCCAACGGCGTCTCCTCTCTCGGAGCCACCAGAGCAGCCGCCGCGACGAGGGCTACCCCTGTCACCCCGGGAATGAGATGGAGCCAGTCGACGCTGGTGTGGACGAGCCACACGAGAAAGGTCCCTCCCGCCGCGACGACGAGCATCACCGCCTCGGAGCGACCGGAGCGCGCCTCAGCCACCCGTCTCGCCAGCCCTAGCAAGATGCCGACGACGAACAGCCCGAGCGCGACGGCACCGATCGAGCCGAGCTCTCCCAGCGTCTGCAGTGGCAGGCTGTGAGCTTGACGGACGTCCTCGGTCGTGCGGCGCTCCGTGAAGTAGGTGGCGTCGTAGTTGCCCGCGCCGATGCCCTTCAGCGGTCGCTCCCGGAACTGCTCGATCGCGATGCGCCAATAGTCGTAGCGATTGCCGCCCCCTGAGCCGAAGCGCGAGTCCGCCGCCTGCGCGGCGCCGACGTCGAGCCGCTCGAACTCCCGCCAGGCATCGCGGGTCGCCGCAACCGGCTCGCCTATCGCGACCACGCCGCCCACGGCGCCTCCAAGCGCGATCACTACGAGCCCAGCGGTCGATACGGCCCGGAGGAGCCTCTGATCCAACTCGCGGACCGGACGCGCCGCCACCGACCGCGCCAGGGCCCAAACCGCTCCCGTCAACGTCGCGACGCCAACCAGGGCGAGCACCGCTCCCCGCAGGGCGTCCTCGTCCACACGGCGGAAGCCGGGGCTTGTCGCCTCGTAGACGTCGAGCAGCGGACCTGACGCGAGCGCCACTCCCGCGCCGACGGCGAGCAAGCACCAACAGCGGCGTCGCCGGCCCGGGACGAGGGCCACGAGGACGACGGCGCTGATGGCGATGGCCGGCATGACTCCGCGCGCCTGCGCAAGCAGGACGACTCCCGCCAGCAATACGGAAGCGCCCGCCGCGAGCCCGGCGAGCCACGGCCGGCGCGCACCCTCGGCTAGCGCGATCGCCGGCCAGAGGGCGAGCAGCAGGTAGCTGGCTTGGCCGTTCACGTAGCCGATGGGGTTGCTGAGCCGGCCGCCGAGAAAGAGGTCCGCCGAGCCGGGCAGCACCAGCCGGATCGTGATGTAGGCGCCGAAGGTCGCCACCCCCACAGCGGCGACCGCCACCGCAGCTCGGCCAAGCCGCGCATCGCGGACCGTCACGACGAGCAGCGCGAAGAACGTCGCGTAGAGCAGCCAGCGATCGGAGTCGGTCATCGCCTGATGCGCCGACTCGGCCCACCGGCTCGATAGCGCCGACCATCCCCACAACGCGGTCAGCCCGGCCAGCGCCACGAGCGCGGAACCGCTCGGACGGGAGCGCAACGCCACGCCGGCCGCGGCCAGAATCGTGAGCAGGAGCAGCGCTATCGGGCCCCACGCCGACAGCGCGTAGTAGCCGTGCCACAGTGGCGCGAGCGTGGTGCCCGCCGCGAGCGCAGCCACCGGGAGCCACTCGCCTCGCCTCATGGCAACAGGCGACGCCGCGCCAGCAGCCCCAGGGCGCCACCAAGCAGTGGAAGGACGACGACGAGCGCGACGAGCGACGACGAGACGCCCTCCCCGCCGACCTCCGCCGCCGCGACATCTCCGGCGCCCCGGTCGGGTCGGTCAGCCCTTGGCGCGCCGTTCTCCCCCGCGTCGCCCGGACGCTTCCGCGACCCTTCGGGATCACCGGGGCGGGACTGCCGTGGCGCGGGCGCGATCCCGACTCCGAACAGCGGTGCATCGCTTCCGTCGGATCCGTCCTGCTGCGGGTCTGACGGGGCACTGCCTGACTGCTCGCGCGCCCGCTCGAGGGGGAGCTTGTACTCGTTGCCCGCTGGGCTATCCGGAGCGGGACGCTCCTCAGTTGCCCCGCCTGCGACCGGCGGGACGGCAAGGCAGGCAAGCGAGAGAGCCACGGTCAAGCAGCTGCGAGAGGTCACGTCAGGCGCTCCGCGTCCGTCCGTCGCCCGGCCAAGGCGGCGATCGACGCCAACAGCCCACCGGCGATCATCCCTGTGAGCGCCGCCCAGAGTGGACTCGGACGTTGCGGGAAGGGACCCGGCAGTGCCGCGACCACCCGATCGGCCCACCGCGCCGGCTGCTCGACCGTCTGGCGCGAAGCGCCGAACCGCGCGCGCGGCTCACGCAGGTAGCGGCGGATCGACCGCACTCGCGATACCAGGCGGACTCGCTCGACCGGGTCGACCAGCAGTGGGTCGGCCAACCGCCTGCGCGTCGAACCGAGCGCGCCGCGCGCGCTGTCGGCGAGCTCGTCGGCCGACAGCGCATCGATCTGCCGGACTGCCAACGTCAGCAGACGCCCTGCGCGATTCGGCGTGCCTGCCGCCGCGGAGACCCGAACGGGCGCACGGAATGCCGACCCTCGCACACGAACAGAGGCGAGGGACCGCGGCTCGAATCCCGATCGCTCGAGGCGAGCGGTTAGATCCGCCCTGCCGCGGCGCAGCATCCGACGGACGTAAGCGGGACCGATCGACGGGCGGAGCACGCCTCGTGTCGCCGGCGTGAGCTCGACCGACGCGCGGAAGGAGTCGTCTCGCGCGAGCGCGAACGCTGCCCCCGCGGCTCCGAGAGCCAGGATGACGAGAGCCATGGCCATCTGCCTGGCGCTCATGCCGCCCCTTTCTGCCCCGAGCCGTTGGTCAGAGTGGATGCCTGACCGAGCGCAACGCCCAGCAGCGTCCAGAACACGACCTTGCCTGGCTGCTCGAAGAACTCGCCGGTGGTGGCGAGCAGCGCGAAGCCGGCAACCCCGGCGGTCGCCGCGAGGCCCAGAGCGGCCTCGCGCGGCGGGACCGCCGTCAACCGCCGCCACAGTCCTGCGACGAGCGCGACCATGCCGAGCATGAAGGCGAGCCCGCCCACGATCCCCTGCTCGACCAGGACCTTGAGAAACGCGTTGTCGGTCTCGCGCTTCGACACGCGGCTGTCGCCGCTGGCATCGCCGATCTCTCCCAGTCCCTCTCCGAGAGGGGTGCGGACTGCCGAGTCGACGGCGTCGCCCCACGTGTCGAGCCGCAGGCGGACCGACTCGTCGCCGAGCGGGTCGATCAGACCCTTGGCGCGCTCCCCGGCCTTCTCGTTCACGGTTGCGGCGACGACCACACCCGCCCCTATGCCGGTGAGCACGAGGGCGAGCGCAAGCGCCACCGTCAAGCGCCGGCGCACAGCGGTCGCGCTGTCGAACGCCATCCACCCGCCGAACGCGACGGCGACGGCGACCACCGCGACGATCGGAGCGCGACCATACGAGCCGACGAGCGCCAACCCTCCGACGAGCGCGACCAGCGCTGCCGCGCGCCGCCGGTCGGACAGCAGCGCGCTCGCCACGCAGAAGGCGACCACCGGCACGAGGTAGCTCTCCAATCCGACGGTGCTCGAGAACGACCCGACGGCCCGGAACGCGGTCGAGACCTCCGTCACGGAGTGCTGCGAGAGCGCGAAGACTCGCTCCGGCTCACTTGGGCCGATGACCGCGCGCAGCCCCGCATATCCGGCGATCGCCGCGAAACCACCAACCAGCCAGCGCATCAGCGCCTCCGACCGCTCGACCGAACGACCGAAGAGGACAGCCGCAGCAGGGAGCGCGAGCACGTAGAACTGGGTCAGGCGCAGTCCCTCGAGCCCGTCGCGCAGGCTCGAAGCGAGCGCCAGGTGCAGTGGCGACAGCGCCAGCCAGCAGACGAGCAGGCCGATGCCTGTCCGTCCGAGCCGACCGACGCCGTCCCAGACCATCCGCGGCGTGTGCAGCCGGTCCACGAGCAGCACGGCTCCCACGGAGATGATCAGACAGAGGTCGAGCAGCCCCGCAGCAACCGCGTCGGGTGCTCCGAACGGCACTCCCTCGGTCGTCAAGCGCAGCTTCCAAGCCCCCTCGGTGCCGAAGAGCAAGACCACCGCAACGAACGCCGCCGACGGCGACCGCCACGCAAGCGACGCGACCCCGACGACGACCACCACGAGGAGGGCGAAGGTCGGCCATGCCAGCGAACCGGCGAGGACCGCCAGGGTGACCAGGCACCCTGCGCCCATCCTCACGGCGACCACGACACCGCGCGCCGCGCGCTCCCCGGGGAGATGCCCCGAGACCTCGGAGAGTCGTGGCAGGCTCAGGCAGCCGACAGCGGCCAGCACACCCACGAAGACGACGAGATGGACGACTGCGGCGGCGAGCGCGACGAGCGCCAGGACGGGGCGGCTCAGATCGCCCCCGGCGACCAGCGCCGAGCCGCCCGCAGCCAGCGGCAGCGCCACGAGTGCCGCCACGGTCACAGGTACCACGACCGTCATCGCACTCGGGAGCGATGCCGTGCCCGTTCGGGCGAGCGCGTAGAAGCAGAAGCACCCCCCGGCTACCAGCCCGAGCGTCGTGCCGATCGCTGCGCCCGCCGTTCCGAAGGCGGCGAGCAGAGCGGCGACGGCCACTCCGTACCCGACGGTGGTGATCGCCGCGGCCTTCGCCTCGATCGCCGGGCGCGCCGCAGCCTGCGCAAGCGCGTACCCCGTCGTCGCTAACGCCGACACGGTGAAGCCGAGCGCGAGTATCCAGACGTAGCGTGCGGCTTCCTCGAAGCCCGGTCCGACCCAAGCCGCGATCGCCACCGGCGCCGCGGCGGCGAGCGCCCCGAAGCAGCCTGCGAAGACGATCGCGTAGGTACGCATCGCGGCTTCGTAGGCGCGACGAGCCGCTGCGAGGCCCTCGGTTGCAGACATCGCGGTGAGCTTCGGGACCAGCGGCACGACGGCCTGCCCCAGCAACATGCGCAGGCCTCCAGCGAGCAGACTGGCCAAACCGTAGCCCGCGGCGGCCGTGACGCCGATCATCGCGCCCACCATCACGCGCTCGTACTGCAGCGCGCCGATCAGCGACAGACGCGACGCCTGGGACGGGGCGCCATAGCGCAGGATCTCCCCGACGAGCCCGAGCCTCATGGCGCGCAGCGAGAAGACGGGGCCGCCGAACGCAAGCCGCAGCCAGACACCAGCCACCGCGATCGCGATCGCCCAGGCGATCAGCTGGGCCAAGGCCAGTTGCGTCAGCCCGCCGTCTCCGGCCAGCACGACCGCAACGCCGGCGCCGAACAGCCCGGCATAGAGCACCCTCGCCTTGGCCAATGCCTCGATTCGCCCGATGCCGATCAGGGCGCCGTCCACGACGCCGCCGGCGTTGACCAGCACCGCCGTCACCGTCGCCAGCCGCAGTGCGGTCTCGAGCCCCGCCACCCCGTCCGAGGACACGGCGCTCGCGAAGGTCGGGACGAGCAGCCACGCCACGACGCCGAGGACAGTGCCGATCGCCAGGTTGCCGGCCAGGGCAGTCGCGATCGACTGGCGTGCCGCGTCGCGATCATGACGCGCCAGCGAGTGCGCCACGACCCGCCCGACAGCGGGCGCGAAGCCGACGTCGACGACGCCGAAGAGCCCCGCGATGCCGACCACCACGACCCACGCGCCGTAGACCGACGGACCGAGCTCGGCCACCACGAACGGCGTGGTGATCAGCAGCACCGCCAACACCGCCGCACGTGAGCCGACGGTCAGCGCGCTCCCTCGAAGGAGGCCGGCTGCAAGGACGCGATCCCCGGTTGCTGCGCTTCCGTCCCGCAAGGGCGCGAATCTACCCCACGCCCCAGCTGTTAGCCGCCGGTAGGGTCACGCGTCGGCGCCCGGCGCCACACTTCGCCGAACGGGACCCCCTTGACCGATCGCCACAACCACATCCGCCGATCCCGACGCCAGGTGCTCGCGATCGCGGTCACCGCGGTCGTCGCGGCGACCGCGGGCTTCGCACTGGGATCGTCGACCGCGGATCCCGACCCGTCGTCGCCTTCGGCAGAAGCGAACGGCAAGCGCTCCTCCGAGAGGCGCGCGCGGCCCGAGTTTCGCCTCGCCGACGATGTCGTCGAGCCGACGATCCAGTCCAGGAGCGGCCGCGCGACCGCCGTGCAGCCCGATGCCCTCGAGGGCTACGTGGAGCGGACGACCACCTCCAAGGCCGGTGCGGCCATCAGCGGCTGGGCGGTGACCGCTACGAGCAGGAGTCCAGCGAGTCAGATCCTGCTCTTCGCGGGCGGTCGGCTGCTGCGATCGGTACGACCGACCCGGGAGCGGCCCGACGTAGTGAGCGCCCTTGGCGCCGATACGGCGCTCAAGTCGGGCTTTGCGGTGACCATCCCGCTCGCGGAGGTCGACCGCGGCCACAAGAGCGGGGCGATCCGGGTCTTCGCCATCGGCGGCGGGAAGGCAACCGAGCTCCCACGCCTGCAGTGACGTCAGGCCCGCGGGTTCTCGGCGTGCTGCATCTCGCGGAGTTGAGCGGTCCCGCGCGCTCGCTCCGACCGTGGTTGGAGCGCGTCGCTCGGAATGGCCGGCTTCAGATCGCAGTTCCGGGGGACGGCGCCGCCGCTCGCCTCTACGAGCCGATCGCAGAGGTCGAGTCGGCGGCCTACTCGGCGCTGACACTCCCCCGCGGTCCAACAGGAGCGCTGCGCTTTGCGAAGGAGCTGCACCGACAGGTGGTCGTCTTCCGGGTGCGGATCCGCGCGTGCAGCCCCGATCTCGTCGTCGTGGCGACCTCCACGCTCCCGGCGGCGCTGATCGCCGCTCGGCTCGAGGGCGCTCCGGCCATCGTCTATGTCGGCGAGGTGATCCCGACCAAGCCGGGACTCGCGCGTGCAGTCGGCGGCAGAGCGCTCGCCGCCGCGACGCGCGCGCTCGCCGCGGCCGTCGTGTGCTGCTCGGATGCTGCCGCCGATGCATTCGGCGGCAGCGGCCCGGCCGTCCACGTCGTGAGACCGGGGATCGACTCCACGGCACCCGGCGACGGGGCGGCGTTCCGCCGCCGTCACGGCCTCGAGGACGCCGATCCGTGCGTGGTCGCGGTCGGGAACATCAGTCGCCGTCGTGGTCAGGACGTCCTGTTGCATGCTGTGGCGCAAGCACGAGCGCACCTCCCCCAGGTCGGCTGCGCGATCGTCGGCGCCCCTCACCCGCGTGACGAGGATCTGGCGTTCGAGCAGGAGCTGCACGCGCTCGCCAAGCGGCTCGGGCTCGAAGGCTCGGTGTCCTTCGCAGGCTTCATCGAGCCAATCGCGGACGCCTACGCCGCGGCCGACGTGGTCGTCAATCCGATCCGGACTGCCGAGGGCTTGGGCCGTGCCGGGCTCGAGGCGCTCGCCGCCGGCCGTCCTGTGATCGCCAGCCGAGTCGCCGGCGTGTCGGAGGCCATGCGCGACGGCCGGGACGCACTGCTGGTCACGCCCGGCGCCGCCGACGAGCTCGCCGAGGCCTTGGCCCGGATCAGCGGTGACGATGCCCTGGCCACGCGCCTGGTCGCGAGCGGCCGGGAGTGGGTTGCCGCGACCTATTCGAGCGAGGCCGGAGCAGAGCGCTTCGCCGCGATCGCTGACGGCGTGATGGAGCGGTCATCCGCGCCCGCCGTCGCCGAGTAGCGGCCCCAGGCGCGGTTGCGCCTCAGAGCTGCGCCTAGGCCACGCGCAGGTGCAAGCGGCACCGGAGCTCCCGGTCGTCGCCGGCGGCGGTATGCACGCCACTCGCTCAATCCGGCCAGACGGCCGCGGGCAGGAGCGAGATCGCGTCGCGTCAGGGCGACGTAGGCGACGTAGGCCACGTCATAGGCCACCATCAGCACCCCGTAGCGGAGCAGCTGCGAGCGGTCGGCGTTCTTCGCGAGCAGGCGCACTCGGTTACGACCGACGTGGAAGAGCTTCAGCGAGGATCCGTGCCCGCTGATCGCCGAGTGCTCGTGCAGGGCTCGGGCGCGAGGGGCGCAGACCCCACGCCAGCCGCGCGCCCGAGCCCGCCAGGCGACGTCGACATCCTCCAAGTACAAGAAGAACGACCCGTCGAAGCCGCCTATGTCCTCGAGCATCGCGCGCCGGTAGAGCGCCGCGCCGGCGCTGACGCCGAACACCTCGAAAGCCTCTCCAGGCGCTTTGGAGCGACGCGATCCGAGACCGAGGTCGACGGCGGTGCCGAGCACATCCACCTCGATGCCGGCCGAGTTGACCACCGCCGGATCCGCCTGGAAGCGAACTTCCGCGCACACCGCTCCGACGTCCGGCGCGCTCTGAGCAGCTCCGACGAGCTCGCGCACGGCATCCGGGGCGATGCGCATGTCGGGATTGAGGAGCAGCACCCACTCCTCCGTCGAAGCCGCCACGCCGACGTTGACCGCATGCGGGAAGCCTCTGTTGCAGTCGAGCTCGAGAACGTCGACGCTCGGGAACCGCGACGCGACGACCTCGCGCCCACGGTCGGTGGAGCCGTTGTCGACCACGATGATCCGCGACGGTCCGGGATACGCGGCCAGCGCCGTCTCGAGCCCCTCCAGGCAGGAGGAGATCAGCTCCTCGCACTCATACGTCACGACGACTGCGCAGACCCCGTTCAACCCAGCCGCCTGCGGCCGATCGAGCTCCGTGTCATCGACAGCGCCAGCTTGACGCCGATGCCGGTGTAGACAGCTGCCGCCTCGAACGGACGCCCATGGCCTTGGAACTTGCGGTAGAACCGACCCATGCCGCGATGAAAGGCGACGTTCTGCCGCACAGCCCGGTGCTGGCCGCTGGTACCGCCCTTGACGTGGACGAACGTCGCTGCCCCGTCGTACCAGACCTTCCAGCCCTTCTCGTGGAAGCGGTAGCACCAGTCGAGGTCCTCCATGTACAGCCAGTAGCCCTCGTCCAGCAGGCCGACCTGCTCCATCGCCGAGCGCCTGACCAGCATGAACGCCCCGTTGACGGCATCGACGACGCCGGAGCCGTGCTCGTCGACGTCCGGTGCGCGGTAGCCGGCGAGCGTCCCCGATCGCACCTTGCCGCCAACTCCGGTGAAGTGCGCCAGCGCCGACAGCGGCGTCGGGAACGATCGCTTCGCCGCATGGTCGAAGGTCCCGTCGCGCTGGACCAGCCGGCAGCCGGCCATCCCGACGTCGGGACGGCTCTCCATCGCGTCGACCATGTGATCGAGCGCTCCCTCGGTGGCCTCGGTGTCGGGGTTGAGCAGCAGCACGTAAGGAGCGTCGGTCGCGCGCAGCACGAGGTTGTTGGCTAGCGCGAAGCCGGCGTTGTCGGGGAGCTCGGAGAGCTCGACCGACGGGAAGCGCAGGCGTACCTCGTCGACCGTCCCGTCATCGCTCGCGTTGTCGACGACGTGCACGGACATCGAGCCGCGCCGGAGCGGATGCCGCTCCAACGAGGCGAGGCAGGCGACGAGCAGCTCCCGGCAGCGATAGCTGACGATGACGACGTCCAGTCGCCGCGGCGGGGCCTCCATCAGTACGCGCCCACGCCGCCGAGGGTGATCGGCGGCGTGCGCAGCAAGATCTGGACGTCCTTGCGCAGCGAGTAGTTCTCGACGTACTCGCGCTCGATCGCCAGACGTTCCTGGAAGGTGAGATCACCGCGTCCGTGGACCTGCATCGGTCCGGTCATCCCAGGCCGCATCGCAAGGCGGAAGCGTTCGTTGTCGCCATAGCGGTCCGTCAGCCAGACCTCCTCTGGACGCGGCCCCACGAGGCTCATCTCGCCGCGCAGGACGTTCACGAGCTGGGGCAGCTCGTCGATGCTGTAACGCCTCAGCAGGCGCCCGACACGAGTCACGCGCGGGTCGTCGCGCAGCTTGAAGACGGGCTCGGCCAGGTCGTCGACCGACAGCAATCCGGGCAGGCGCTGCTCGGCGTCCACCACCATCGTCCGGAACTTCAACATCTCGAAGGGCTTTCCGCCGCGCCCGGCACGGCGCTGGCGGAAGATCGCCGGTCCGGTCGAGTCGATGCGAACCACGGCGGCGACGAGCAGCATCACCGGTGCGAACACGAGGAGGGCGCCCCCGGCGAGAGCGAAGTCCACCGTTCGCTTGAGCAGCATCGTCGAGCGGCTCGGATCCCAGGTGCGAAACTCGATCAAAGGCAGCTCCGCGAGATGGTTGAGCTCGACGGCGGTGCCGAGCATCGCGCGCAGCGGGGGCGCCACGCTGAACTTCACCCGGTGGACTCGACACACGCGCACGACGCGCGCGAGCGTCTCGGCGTCGAGATCCTCCATGGCCAGGATCACCCGCTCGTACTCTCCTCCCTTGATGCTGCGCTCGACCGCGTCGAGTGCCCCGAGATCGTCGCCGCAGGCCGAACCCTCGAGCGGAACCCGCTCGGCAAGCAGGAGGTGATGGCCACGCTCGAGCAGCAGCTTGCGGGCGACGGCGTCGGCCAGCTCACCGGAGCCCACCACCAGCCCTCGCTCGGGCGGGACCAGCCGTTTCCACGCTGCCCTGCCGGCGGCGCGCAGGAGCACCGCGAGCACGAAGGAGACGCCCCACAGCAGCAGCGCCGACTGCGCCGTCACGCCGCTCTCGACGGCAACCCCCAGCAGCAGTCCCGTTGCGGCCGACGCGAGGGTCACCCAGTGGAAGATCTGAGGCAGCTCGTCGAAGGTCTCGTGGCGGATCCGGACGTGGTCGCGGTCGTAGAGGCCGTTCACCTTCGCCAGGACGATCCAGATCGGCAACGTCATGCAGATCGACGCGGCGAGCTGTCCGTCGTCGAAGCCAGCCGCCAGCGCCGCACCGATCACGGCGAACACGTCGGCGGCAGCGAGCATGCGCCTGCGTAAGGCGTCCTTCCAAGCGCCGCCCCTGCCGAGCAGCGAATAGGTCCGAGAGTCTCGGGGGCGCGCCCCCGAGACCTCGACGCTACCCACTCCTGCTCCCATGGCCGCGACTGTCGCCCCGTGCAACCAAGCGCGTTAATTTACGGCCCGTGGGGACGTGGCGCGTCGGGAGGCGACGATCAACAGCGGTGCGACGCCCTATGTGTGCACTCACCGTCCTCTTCCTGTCGCTCGCCCTCGCTCCCGTCGCCGAGGCGTCCGCGCTCCCAGGCGCGCCGGCAGGGTTCCTCGGGACGCAGTCGTGGATCGATCCGACGCCAGGCGACTTCGCCCTGATGCGCGTCGGCGGTGTGCGGATGTTCAGGGACAACCTGAGTTGGAGTGCAGTAGAGCCACGGCCCGGGGCGCGCCTCTGGCAGCGCTACGACAACATATTTGCCGCGGCGGCGGCATCGGGGATCGAGATCTTCCCGGTCCTCTTCGGCTCTCCCGAGTTCGCCGCCGACCGGGCGCAGCACGCACCCCGGCCAGAGCTCTGGAGCCGCTACGCATCCTTCGTGCGCGACGCGGTCGCTCGCTACGGCCGGGGAGGCAGCTTCTGGCTCGCGAATCCAGACCTGAAGGCACGTCCACCACGCGCCTGGCAGGTCTGGAACGAGCCGAATCTCGGCTCGTCATGGGATGGCCGCCCGAACGCCAAGGAGTACGTGGAGCTGCTGAAGATCACACGATCGGCGATCCTGTCGCGCGATCGGCGAGCGAAGATAGTCCTCGCCGGCCTCCCTTCGACGACGCGTCGAGCGCAGGCGTCGCCGTTCCTGCGCTCGGTCTACAGACGGCCGGGCGTCAAGCGGCTCTTCGACGTCGTCGCGCTGCACCCGTACGCGTACAGCGCACGCACCGTCGTCACGATCATGCGCAGCACACGTGCGCTGATGCGACGCTTCAGCGACGGTCGCACGCCGATCTGGGTCACCGAGTTCGGCTGGGGCTCGCAGCGGGAACCGTCGCTGCCCGATCTCGTGGGCACGGAGAGCGATCAGGCCAAGCGCGTCACCCAGCTCGCGTCCGCCCTGGCATCTCATCGTGTGTCCCTGGGGATCGAGCGCGCGTTCTGGTTCTGCTGGCAGGATCGCCTTCCGATCCCCGGCGAGGGCGACTGGTGGGCGTTGCACACCGGCCTGCTGAGGCTCGACGGAACGACGAAGCCCGCGTTCCGCGCCTTCAAGGCCTTCACCGCGAGACGCCCGGCGAAACCGCATCGGCGCGCCCACCGCCGGTAGCGACGCGATCCCCTAGACGGGGCTCGGGGCGTGCTCGCGGAACCAGGCGATCGTCTGGCGCAGCCCGTCCTCGAGCGATGTCGAGGCGGTGAAGCCGATCTGCTCCTTGGCCCGCGTGGTGTCGAGGCAGCGGCGCGGCTGCCCGTCCGGCTTGCTCGTGTCCCAGACGAGCTCGCCCCGGAAGCCGGTCAAGTCGGCGATCAGCTCGGTGAGCTCACGGATCGTGATCTCGCTGTGCGCGCCGATGTTCAGCGGCTCGGGCGAGTCGTAGCGCTCGGCCGCGAGGACGATCGCGTCGGCGCAGTCGTCGACGTAGAGGAACTCGCGCGAAGCGCTGCCGGTTCCCCAGCAGACGACCTCGTCACGGCCGGCGAGGCGCGCCTCCTCGCACTTGCGGATCAGCGCCGGGATCACGTGGCTCGACTCGAGGTCGAAGTTGTCGCCCGGCCCGTAGAGGTTGACGGGCATCAGGTAGGCGCTCGCCAAGCCGTACTGGTCGCGGTATGCCTGGAGCATCACGAGCAGCGCCTTCTTGGCGATTCCGTAGGGGGCGTTGGTCTCCTCGGGATAGCCCTCCCAGAGAGCGTCCTCGGAGAACGGCACCGGCGTGTGCTTGGGGTACGAGCAGACGGTGCCGACCTGGACGAACTTCTCGATGTCGCGGCGGCGCCCCTCCTCGATCAGATGGAGGCCCATCGCCATGTTCGCGAAGAAGTAGCGGCCCGGGTTGTCGCGGTTCGCGCCGATGCCGCCGACCTCGGCCGCGAGGTGGATCACGGTGTCCGGCCTGGCCTCGTCGTAGGCGCGCGCGACGGCGCCCGCGTCGGTGAGGTCGAACTGGGCGCGGCGCGGAACGAATATCTCCGCGGCACCGTCGGCCTCGAGGCGCTTGCGCACGTTGTCGCCGAGGAAGCCCGCACCCCCGGTCAGCAGAATCCTCTTGCCCTTCACGCCGTCTGCCATCCGGGATCGCAGTCTACCGGCCACCTAGGCCGCCCATGTCGGTTCGGCGGCTGCGAGACTGGGCCCCATGGACCTCGACCTGCTCGACAGCTTCCTCGCCGAGCACGACCAGCCGGCGTTCCGCGCGAAGCAGGTGTGGGAGTGGGCGGCTCGCGGCGCGCGCTCCTATGCGGAGATGACCAATCTGCCCGAGGCGCTGCGCGCCGACCTCCAGGACGGGGTGCCGTTCTCGTCCCTCGCGCTCGAGCGTGAGGCCCACTCACGCGACGGAACCGAGAAGGCCCTGTTCGCCACTGCTGACGGCCGGCCGATCGAGACGGTGCTGATGCGCTACCGCGACGGCCGGCGCTCGATCTGCGTCTCCAGCCAGTCCGGCTGCCCGCTGACCTGCACGTTCTGCGCGACGGGCACGATGAAGTTCGGTCGCAACCTCACGACCTCGGAGATCCTCGACCAGGTGCTGCACTTCCGCCGCAAGGAGGACGTCAACCACCTCGTCTTCATGGGGATGGGCGAGCCGCTGCTCAACCTCGACGCCGTCCTCGGAGCCTGCGAGCGGCTGCCGGACACGGGCGTCCACCCGAGCAGCACGACGATCTCGACCGTAGGCTGGATCCCCGGCATCGAGCGACTGACCGAGCTCGACGGGCCGACGATCCGGCTCGCGCTCTCGCTGCACGCACCCGACGACGCGTTGCGCTCCGAGCTGATGCCAGTCAACGACCGCTACCCACTCGCCGACGTGCTCGAGGCGTGCCGGGCCTGGAGCGAGCAGCGGCGGCGCAAGGTCTATGTCGAGTACCTGATGCTCGCTGGGGTCAACGACCGCTACGAGCAGGCCGTCCAGCTCGCCGAGCTGATGACGCCGAAGAACACGTTCAAGGTGAATCTGATCCCGTACAACCCGACGGACTCCGAGTTCGACGGCTCGAGCCGCGAGGCGATCGAGGTCTTCCGCTCTGCCCTGGAGCAGCGTGGCGTCCCGGCGACGGTGCGGCTGACGCGCGGCCAGGACATCGACGCGGCATGCGGTCAGCTCGCGGCGCGGACGTAGAACCGGGCGCAAGCCCCAGACCTACTCAGCCGTGGTTCGTTGCTCCCCGGCCTTCAGCAGACGGTCGCGCAGCTCCTGCGCGTCCTCGGGCGTCGGGTCGAACTGGGCGACGTCCGGTAGGGCGTCGAGCGCCTCGAGACCGAACAGCTTCTGGAACAGGTCGGTCGTGCGGTACATCACCGCGCCGAAGCGCGAGCGGCCGCCCTCCTCGATCAGGCCCCGCTCGAGCAACGTCCCGACCGCGGACTCCGACGCCACGCCGCGGATCCGCGCGATCTCGGGCCGTGAGACCGGCTGGAGGTAGGCGACGATGCCGAGGCACTCGGCCTGGGCCTGCGTGAGCGGCGGGGTGCGCGGCTTGGCGAGCAACCGCCGGGCGGCCTTCTCGGCTACGGGGTCCGTCGCGAGCGTGAAGCCGCCGCCGACCTCGCGCAGTACGACGCCGCGGTAGCCCTCGGCATAGTGCTCGCGCAACCTGTGCAGCGCCTCCACGACCTCCTGCTCGCTCGACTCGCAGGCGTCGGCTAGCCGGTCGAGTGACACAGGGTCGGGCGAGAGGAACAGCAGCGCCTCCACGACGCGCGCGAGGTCCTGCATCCCGACGTTCTGCTCGCTCATGCTCTCCCTGCTCTGATCGTGATCGGACCGAACGCCTCGGACTGCTCCCACTCGGCCTCGCCGGCCTTGTAGAGCTCGAGCAGCGCGAAGAGGGTGACGGCCTCGGTGACGCGATCGGCGCCCTTGACGGCGTCGTCGAACGAGAACGTGCCAAGGCGCCCCAGCAGCCCCCGCATGTGCGAGAGGCGCTGCTCGATCGAGACGCGCGGCCGCGCGACGTGCCCTAGGTCGAGCTTCGGTGGCACGCGCAGCAGTCCGCCGATCGCCTTGGCGAGCTTGGTCGGGTCGTATACGGCGTCGGCCACGTCGACTGTGACGCGGCGCAGCTCGGACGGCAGCGGCGCCGAGCGGTAGCGGTGGCCGTCCTCGGCGGCGAGGCGCTCGGTGAGGAACTCGGCCGCCTGCTTGTAGCGGCGGTACTCGAGCATCCGAGCGAGCAGCTCCTCGGCCGCCTCGCCGGGCTCGAGCTCGATGCCCTCCTCCTCCTCGCGCGGCAGCATCAGCCGCGACTTCAGCTCGAGCAGCGCCGCGATCAGGACGAGGAACTCGGTGGCCGGCTCGAGATCCAGCTCGCCGGTCTCCTCGAGGTGGTCGACGTAGGCGAGCACCACGTCGGCGAGCGCGACCTCGAGCAGGTCGACCTCCTCGCGCAGGACGAGCGTGAGCAGCAGGTCGAACGGGCCCTGGAAGACGTCCAGGTCGAGATCTAGGGCGGCGACGGACACCGCCAGAGAGACTACGGGGGCGGGCCGACGCCCATCGCGGCACGGACGTCGGCGAGAGTCTCGCTAGCGAGCGAGCGAGCCTGCTCGGCGCCCGCCTGGAGCGCCGCCTCGAGCGCGGCCTCGTCGGGCCGCAGCTGTGCGTAGCGCTCGCGGACCGGTCGCAGGTAGTCGGCGACTGCCTCGGCGACCGCGCCCTTGAACGCGCCGTACTGCTGACCGTCGAACTCGCGCTCGACGTCCTCCGGGGCCATGTCTCGCACGACGGCGTAGATGTCGATCAGGTTCGTGATCCCCGGCTTCTCCGGTGCGCGCCGGACGTCGCTGCCGGAGTCCGTGACCGCCGACTTGAGCTTCTTGAGGATCGCGCCCTCCTCGTCGTCGACGTAGATCAGCCCGCGAATCTCGCTGGCGGTCGTCGACATCTTCCTCGTCGGCTCCTGGAGGTCCATGATCCGCGCGCCGATCTCCGGAATGCGGTGCTGGGGGACGGTCAGGACGTCGCCGTAGGCCGCGTTGAAGCGGATCGCGATGTCGCGCATCAGCTCGACGTGCTGTCGCTGATCGTCACCGACCGGAACCTCGTCCGCGCGGTAGGCGAGGACGTCGGCCGCCTGCAAGACCGGATAGAGGAACAGGCCGGCCGAGACGAGCTCGCGCTGCTGGGCGGACTTCTCCTTGAACTGGGTCATCCGGTTGAGATCCCCGTGCGCGGTGACCGACGTGAGCAGCCAGCAGAGCTCGGTGTGCTCGCGCACGTCGCTCTGGCGAAAGAGGACGCAACGCGCCGGGTCGAGACCGGAGGCGAGCAGCATCGCGGCGGTGTCGTAGACGTAGCTGCGCAGCTCCTTCGGCTCGTAGGCGACGGTGGTGGCGTGGAGGTCGACGATGCAGTAGATCGCCGGATCGCCGCGGTCCTGGCCCTCGACGTATCCCCTCACGGCGCCGATGTGATTGCCGAGGTGCTTGCGCCCCGTCGGCTGGATGCCGCTGAAGATCCTCATGCGGCGCGAGAGGTTAATCGCTGAGCAGAGCCGCGACCGCCTCCTCGGTCGGCACGACGCGCCGGACGGCGTCAATGCCCTCGAAGTCGCTGTCGGCGCTGACCAGCACGTCGATGCCCTGAGCTAGGGCGGTCGCGGCATGGAACGCGTCGCCTGTCCCGAGCTGAGGGTGCCGCTCGATCAGCGTGAGCGCGTCGAGGCTGACTCGCACGTCGGCGGGGTGCAGTTCGGTGCAGAGAGCCGCCACCTCTCGTCCTCGCGCGGTCGCGTCGCGATCGCCTCGCCGCCAGCGCTGGTGCACCAGCTCCTGGAGCGTCAGCACGCTCGTCTCGCCGCTCATTCTGCGCTCGGCGACCGCTGCCAGGATGCGCTGAGACGGACCCTTGAACTGCGAGTCCCGCCCGAGTGCATAGAGGAAGACGTTCGTGTCGAGGTAGACGCGGATCACCCGGGGCTCCGGTCGTACATCTCCTCGATCTCCCGGTCGAGCTGCTCCGGAGTTCCAACTGGAAGCGGCGGGGCCGCGAGGAAGGACTCCAGGGCCGCCAACGCCTCGGCCCGGTCGTCGCGCGCGAGGTCGCGATCGATGGCAGCTCGGACGAGGGCGCCGACGGACAAGCCCTGCTCGGTGGCGCGTTGGCGAAGCCGCTGAAGCCGGTCGTCGTCGAGGAGAACGTGCACCCGGTTAGTCAACTCGCCCATATGCACATCCTACATGCACATATGTGACGGCTGGGTTCTATCTAGCGGGCTGGCGGACTACGGGGTTCTTCGCGGCTCCAGCCTCGTCGAGGCGTCGCACCGGCGTCGTGTACGGCGCGTTGCGGGCGATCTCGGGGTCTTCGGCGGCCTCCTCGAGGATCGCGCGGACGATCTGTGCGAAGTCGTCGAGGCGCTCCTTGGTCTCGGTCTCGGTCGGCTCGATCATCAGCGCCTCATCAACCAGCAGGGGGAAGTAGACGGTCGGTGGATGGACGCCGTGATCGAGCATCCGCTTGGCGATGTCGAGCGTCTTGATGCCGAGCTGCTCCTTGGCGCCCCGGCCCGAGAGGACGAACTCGTGCATGCAGACGCGGTCGAAGGCGATCGGCAGGTACTCGGCGATGCCGGCCTCAGCGAGCAGCGCGCGCAGGTAGTTGGCGTTCAGCACCGCAGTCTCCGAGGCCTCCTGCAGCCCCTCACCGCCGAGCGAGCGGATGTAGGCGTAGGAGCGCACGAAGACGCCGAAGTTGCCGTGGAAGCCGCGCAGCTTGCCGATCGACTTCGGCCGGTCGTGGTCGAGGTCGAAGCGTGGGCCGTGACCGTTGTCGCTCTCGATCCGGACGACCTGCGGCCGCGGGATGAACGGCTCGATGCGGTCGGACACCGCGATCGGGCCGGCGCCGGGGCCGCCGCCGCCGTGAGGCTGGGTGAATGACTTGTGCAGGTTGAAGTGGACGATGTCGAAGCCCATGTCGCCGGGACGCGACTTGCCCATCACGGCGTTGAGGTTCGCGCCGTCGTAGTAGAGCGTCGCGCCGACGCCGTGGACGATCGCGGCGATCTCCTCGATGTTGCGGTCGAACAGCCCGAGCGTGTTCGGGTTGGTGAGCATCAGGCAGGCGACGTCGTCGGTCGCCTTGGCGCGCAGGTCGTCGAGGTCCACCCCGCCGTGCTCGTCCGTGCCGACCTTGACGACCTCGTAGCCGGCCATCGTCACCGTCGCCGGGTTGGTGCCGTGGGCGGTGTCGGGCGTCAAGACCTTGTGGCGACTCTCGCCACGGTCCTCGTGGTAAGCGCGCGTGACCAGCAGGCCGGCAAGCTCGCCGTGCGATCCGGCGCTCGGCTGGAGCGAGACGTGCGGCAGGCCAGCGACCTCACCGAGCGCGACCTGCAGGTTCCACATCAGCTCGAGCGCGCCCTGCGCGTGCTCGGGGTCTTGGAGTGGGTGCAGACGGGCGTGCCCTGGCAGCGCGGCGACCCGCTCGTGGAGCTTCGGGTTGTGCTTCATCGTGCACGAGCCGAGCGGGTAGAAGCCGGAGTCGAGGTCGAAGTTCTTCTTCGAGAGGCCGTTGTAGTGGCGGACGATCTCGGGCTCGGAGATCTCGGGGAGCGCGGCCGGCTTCGTGCGGCGCGCGGACTGCGGTAACAGCTCCTCGATCGGGACCTCCGGCACGTCGAGCTCGGGAGCGACGAAGGCACGGCGGCCCTCGACCGACTTCTCGTAGATGGTGCGCGTCTGCTCGTCCGTCCTGGGATCGAGCGTGGCGGGGCTCATGCCGGCACTTCCTCACGCACGGAGCCGATGACGGCGGCGAGGCGGTCGATGTCCGCCTTCGTGCGCCGCTCGGTGATCGCGACCAACAGGCCGTCCTCGTACTCCGGGTAGTCGCGGCCGAGGCGGTAGCCGGGGTTGATCCCGGCCTCTCGCGCGCGCTCGAAGACGCCGTCGATATCTGGCACCCGCACCGCGAGCTCGCGCACGATCGGTCCCGGGTTGATCTGCTCGAGGTCGAGCGTCTCGCGGGCGTAGTGGGTGCGGCGCACCATCAGCTCGCCGAGCTCGACCAGACCCCGTTTTCCGAGCCAGGAGAGGTAGATCACGCCGGCGAGCGCGTTGAGCGCCTGCGCGGTGCAGATGTTGTGAGTCGCCTTCTCGCGCCGGATGTGCTGCTCGCGCGTCTGGAGGGTGAGCACGAAGCCGCGCCTGCCGTCGACGTCGCGCGTCTCGCCGGCGATCCGGCCCGGCATCTTGCGGATGAACTTGTCGGCAGCGGCGAAGAAGCCAAACGACGGTCCGCCGAAGTCGAGCCGGTTGCCGAGCGTCTGGCCCTCGCCGACGCAGACGTCGGCGCCGAGCGCGCCCGGCGACTCGAGGATGCCGAGCGGCAGCGGGTCCGCGGCGACGATGTAGAGAGCGCCCGTGCGCTTGGCGGCCTCGCCGAGCGTCCCCAGCTCCTCGACGGTGCCGAGGAAGTTCGGCTGCTGGACGAAGACCGCGGCGGTGTCCTCGTCGGCCAGCGCCGCGAGCGCATCGAGGTCCGTGGCGCCCCGGTCGTCGAGGCCGGCCTCCACGACGGTCATGCCGTAGCCCTTGGCGTGGGTCACGAGCGTCTCGCGCGAGTGCGGGTGCAGGCCGCGCGAGACGACCAGCCTGGTGCGCTTCGTCTCCAGCTTGGCGAGGTATCCGGCGGCAGCGACGGCCGACGGGCCCTCGTAGACCGAGGCGTTCGACACCGGCAGGCCGGTCAGCTCGGAGATCGCCGTCTGGTACTCGAACATCACCTGAAGCCCGCCCTGCGAGATCTCCGGCTGGTACGGCGTGTAGGGCGTCAGGAACTCCGAGCGTCCGAGGATCGAGTCGATCAGCGAGGGGACGTAGTGGTCGTACATCCCCGCGCCGAGGAAGCTCGTCTCGACGTCGCTGTGGCGGTTGCGCGCGGCGAGCTCGGAGAGGTGCTCGAAGACGTCCTGCTCGGCCATCCCGGCGGGCAGCTCGAGCGGGCGCCCGAGCCGCACGCCCTCCGGGATCTCTGCGAACAGGTCGTCGACCGAGCCGACGCCGATGGCGTCGAGCATCGCCTTGCGGTCGGCATCGGTTGCGGAGGTGTAGCGACTCATGGAGGGCCTGACTGAAGGGTGCCGGGCGCGGCGGACAGCCGCTCTGGATTACGTAAGCAGATCGCGGTAGGCAGCGACGTCGAGCAGCGTGTCGAGCTCGCTCCGATCGCTCAGCCGGACCTTCACCAGCCAGCCGTCCCCGTAGGGATCGGTGTTGATCTTCTCCGGGCTGCCCGAGAGGTCGGCGTTGACCTCGACGATCTCGCCCGAGAGCGGCGCGAAGACGTCGGAGACCGCCTTGACCGACTCGACCTCGGCGTATGCCTGGTCCTTGGTGACCGTGGCCCCGACCTCCGGCGGGTCGTAGAAGACCACCTCGCCGAGCGCGTCCTGCGCGTACCAGGTGACCCCGAAGGTCGCGACGTCGCCGTCTATCCGCGCCCAGTCGTGCTCGGGGTGGTACTTCAGCTCCTCGGGATAGCTCTCGGCCACTGGGCGCTCGTCTCCTACGAAGGGTTTTTGTAAAGGGGCTTGGTGCGGATCTCGGCGTCGCGTAGCTTGCCGCGCACGTCGACTTGGATCGCCGTGCCCGGCTCCGCCGCCGCGGCGGGAACGTATGCCATCCCGATCCCGACCTCCAGGCAGGGCGACATCGTCCCACTCGTCACGATTCCGTCGCCTTGTGGGGTCTTGACGGCGTTGTCCTGTCGCGGGATGCCAGGACCGGTGAAGGCGAACGGGACGAGCTTGTCGGCGGGCTCGAAGCCGCGCAGCGCGTCGGCGCCGATGAAGCCGGTGTCGAGCTTGCACGCCCAGCCGAGCCCAGCCTCGAGCGGGTTGCGGTCGAGCGAGAGATCGTTGCCATAGAGGTGGAAGCAGGCCTCGAGGCGCAGCGTGTCGCGCGCAGCGAGCCCGATCGGCGCGACGCCGGCCGCGACCAGCGCGTTCCAGACCTCCCCGGCACGCGCGGGCGCGACGAGCAGCTCGACGCCGTCCTCGCCGGTGTAGCCGGTGCCGCAGACGAGCGCCTCGACGCCCGCGACGGCCAGCGTTGCGGTCCGCATCCGCGCCGGCAGCTCGCCGTCCGCGAGCCCGGCGACCGCCTCACGCGCGTCCGGGCCCTGCACGGCGAGCATCGCGTAGCGGTCGGCGACGTCGGCGACGGTGACGTCGAATTCGGACGTGCGCTCCGCCAGCCAGGCGTAGTCGCGCTCGTGGTTCGACGCGTTGGTGACGGTCAGGAACCGCGGACCGTCGCCGGGCAGCCGGTAGGTGAATAGGTCGTCGATCACGCCGCCGTCCTCGCGACAGAGCAGCGAGTACTGCGCCCCGCCCTCGGCGAGCTTCATCAGGTCGTTCGACAGCAGCCGCTGCAGGAACGCCTCGGCGTCCGGCCCCGTCGTCTCCACTTGCCCCATGTGCGAGACGTCGAATACGCCCGCTCCGCGGCGTACCGCCAGATGCTCCTGGCGCACCCCCTCGTACTGCACCGGCATCTCCCACCCCGCGAACGGCACCAGCCGCGCACCAGCCGCCCGATGGCGGTCGTAGAGCGAGGTACGGCGCAGAGTCTCAGCGGCGGAGGACAAGCGTCAGGAGGGTACCCGAGCCCTACTCCAAACCGCCCAGCCCACCACCAACCGGCCAGGTGCCTCGGGGGCCTGGGGGCGCGAGCCCCCAGACATCATCATCAGTCCTTGAGGAACTCCGGGATGTCGATGTCGTCGTCGGAGATGGAAAGCGACGAGCGCTGGCCCTCGTCGAGCGACACGTCGCGGCGCCGCGGCTCGCGCCGCCGGCCCGTCGAGTCCTCGCTGAAGAGCGGCCGCGAGCGGGCGCCCTCGAAGCCGGTCGCGATCACGGTGACGCGGACGTTGTCGTCGAGCCCGTCGTCGACCACCGCGCCGAAGATGATGTTCGAGTTCGGGTCGGCGGCGTTCTGGATGATCTCGGCGGCCTCGTTGACCTCGAACAGGCCGAGGTCCCCGCCGCCGGTGATGTTCAGCAGGATGCCGGTGGCGCCCTCGACGGACTGCTCGAGCAGCGGGCTGGAGATCGCCTGCTGGGCGGCCTCGGCGGCGCGGTTCTCGCCGCCCGCCTCCCCGATGCCCATCAGCGCGGAGCCGGCGTCGTGCATGATCGTGCGCACGTCGGCGAAGTCGAGGTTGATCAGGCCGGGGATCGTGATCAGGTCGGTGATGCCCTGGACGCCCTGGCGCAGCACGTTGTCGGCCTCGCGGAACGC
>Ga0126313_10000025_pt1 | contig 74764 bp, 79 predicted proteins | sample Plot105A_FD_89954 | JGI IMG/M metagenome (GOLD analysis project Ga0126313, IMG submission 89954) | Serpentine soil microbial communities from UC McLaughlin Reserve, CA, USA - Plot105A | ecosystem: Environmental > Terrestrial > Soil > Grasslands | place: USA: UC McLaughlin Reserve, Lake County...
CTGGAACGGCAGCGGGAAGTCGGCGCGCTCGTACATCGTCGTCGCGGGCAGGACGTAGTCGGCGTACGCGTTCGTCTCGTTGACGTAGAGGTCGAGCGAGACGCACAGGTCGAGCTGCGGCAGGGCGGCCTCCAGCTCGTCGCCGTTGGGGACAGAGAGCACCGGGTTGCCGGCCGAGACGAAGAGCGCCTTGATCTGGTCCGGGCCGGGCGTCGAGATCTCCTTCGCCATCAATGTCGCCGGCTCCGATCCGAGCACCTCGGGGAAGTTGCCGAGGCGGTTGCGGCGGTTGTCGTAGCCGACCGGCACGAGCTTGGGCGCGAGTTGCGCGGCGAAGCGCTCGCCGGGGATGCCGAGCGTGCCGAACATTGCGCCGCCCTCGCGGTCGAGGTTGCCGGCGACGACGTTCACGGCGTCGACCAGGAAGCTGACGAGCGTGCTGTGGCGGCCCAGGCAGGTGCCGGTGCGGCCGTAGAGCGCGGCGCGCTCGGTGCTCGCGAGCGTGCGGGCGAGCTCGCGCACCTGCGCCGCCGGGATCCCGCTGTGCTGCTCTGTCTCCTCCGGTGTGAACGGCGCTGCGAGCGTGCGCAGGGCGTCGACGCCGGATGCCTGCTGCTCGATCGCGCGTGTGTCGGCGAGCCCCTGCTCGAACAGCACGTTCAGCAGCGACAGCAGCAGCCACGCGTCGCCGTCCGGGGTGATCGGCAGCCACTCGAACGCTCTCGCCGTCTCGGTGCGGCGCGGGTCGACGACGACCACGCGTCCGCCGCGGCCGACGATCCCGTGCAGCGACTCCTTGATGCGCGGCGAGGTCAACACGCTGCCGTGCGAGACGAGCGGGTTGGCGCCGAGCACGACCAGGAGATCCGTGCGAGCCAGATCGGGAATCGGCACGATCAGCGGCCCGCCGTAGAGCAGCTGGCTCGCGACGAAGCGGCTGTTGACGTCCTGCGAGCCGGCGGTGAAGAGATGCGAGGAGCCGAGCAGCGTCATGAAGCCGGCGAGCCACAGCGTGTGCGACGCGCTGAACGCGCCGGGGTTGCCCCAGTACCAGCCGATCGCCTGCGGGCCGTGCGCGTCATGGATCGCGCGCAGGCGCGTGACGATGTCGGCGAGCGCCTCGTCCCAGGTGACCTGCTCGAACTCGCCCGGCGCCCCGCCGGCTCGACGGCGCAGCGGATGCAGCACGCGATCCGGGTCGTTGTGGACCTGCTCAAAGGCGATGCCCTTCGGACAGGCGAAGCCCTGCGAGAGCGGATGGTCCGCGTCGGGGCGCAGTTGCAGCAGGCGCCCGTCCTCGACAGTCGCAACCATCCCGCACAGCGGCTCGCAGATGCGGCAGTAGGTCGCCTTCTCCTCGGCCATGGGTCGTCTCCCCTGTCCGCTTGAGGTCGTGCCCGTCGATGCTAGGGATCCGGTAGCCCGCCAGCGCCGTATGCCCTTTTCGGAACTCTGAAGGACGTACGGACAGATACGTGGGGCATGGGAGGCCTGGATTCCACCGGGCGGCCGCCGAGGGGGTCGGAGGCCGCTTTTGACTTGCTGTATCGCCGCTACTCCGGTTCGGTGTATCGCTTCTGCCTGCGCCGGACCAGGGACGCCGACATGGCCGAAGACGCGCGCGCGATCGTCTTCCTCGAAGCGTGGCGCCGGCGCAGCGAGGTCGACCTGACTTCGCGGCCCGCCGAGCCGTGGCTCTACGGCGTCGCGCGCAACGTGCTGCGCAACCAGCAGCGCACCCTGCGCCGTCGCGACGCCTCGCTGCGAGACCTCGGCCGCACGACCGCGCCGAGCGCGTCCGACGACGTCAGCGAGCGGGTCGAGCGCCGTCAGGTGCTCGAGCTGCTCGTGAGCGCGCTCCACGCACTGCCGCCCGCGCAGCGCGCGGTCGTCGGCCTCTGCGTGCTCGAAGACCGCAGCTACGAGGCGGCTGCCGGGGCACTGCGGATTCCGGTTGGGACCGTGCGCTCGCGCCTCTCCCGCGCCCGTCTACACCTGGCGCTCGCCGTCAGCGCCGCCGACGGGGACCACTCACCACACCAAACCACGACGACCTGAGGGGGTCGATTGCCAGATGGCAGACGAAGGAAACGTCACGCTGTTCAAGCAGCTCTACAGCAAGCTCGCGGAAGCGCTGTCGGTCGGCACGCCGAACGCGGCGCCCGGCCAGAACTACATATCGCTCTGCAACCCAGGGATCCTGCTCGACCCGAGACTCGACCTCAGAAGAAACGTCAACGACCAGGCGACGTGGGCCGGGCTCCTCGACAACGTCCCGGAGCCGAACTGGGTCTACACGGCGACGAACACCTCGATCGCGAGCATCTACGAACAGGTCCTCGAAGGCAAGGAGCTGCCGTCGATCGAATTGACGAGAGCGCAGCAGGCGCAGCTCAGAGCGGCGCAGGAAGTCGTGATGAACGACAGATTCGAACCGACGGGGAGAGTCCTCGCCTACGAAAGATACGAAGCGCTCTACCAGACGGCGCTCACGAGATTCGCGAGTGCGCAGGTCGAATCCGCTAACACCGGCAGACCCGTCGCGCCGGAACTGATCAACGCGCTCAACAAGGCGCGCGCGAACTGGAACACGTTCGGCTTCAGGGGTCAGATCGAAACGGCGCGCGCGACGATCGCGAACCTCGAAGCGCTCAACCCGAACCCGTGGTGGGAAGCGCTCAGAAACAGATTCATGAACGCGGCGGCCGGCAGGACGTTCGAGCCCTCGACGACCTATCCGGAATACAGCTGGTTCACCGGCGAAGCCGGTTGGACCGAGTTCACCTTCACGCAGGAGGACGTCACCAGACAGGAGACGTCGTCGGCCGTCGGCGGCGGCGGCGGCGTGTCGGCGAACTGGGGCCTGTGGCGCGTCTCGGGCTCGGCTGAATACAGCAGGGAAACGAGAACAAGCTCGTCCGACACGACGGGCATATCGATATCGATGGACCTGATGCGAGCGACGATCCAGCGTCCGTGGATCGACCCGCTCGTGTTCCGCGCGCACACCTGGCGCTGGGGCCAGGGCGCGACACTCCACGGCGACCAGATCTCCAACGGCGCGTTCATCCCGGGTGAAGAAAGAGCCGGCCTGATGCCGCTGCTGCCGACTGGCGTGATCGTCGCGCGGAATCTCGTGATCGAAGGACAGTTCTCACACGAAGACCAGACGATAGTCCAGGAAGCGCTGAGAACCGAAGCGTCGGTCGGCTGGGGTCCGTTCGCGATCAGCGGTCACTACAACCAGTCGAGGGGCTCCGCCGTCTCGCACGGGAACGTCGAAGCGACGGGGATGAGCAACCCCGACCCGCAGATCCTCGGCTTCTTCTGCGACGTGCTGCCGCTCTGCCCCAGCCCCGACCCGTCGTTGCCGTGGCCGGCAACGGTCTGAGAGGAGTCACGACATGCCCAGGTTGAACAGCGGTGAGTCGACGCCGGTCGACATGAACGAGATAGACAAGTGCAGGGCGACCAACCTCAGCCCCAGAAGAATCATGGTCGAATTCCGGTATCAGACCAGGGATCTGAGGTGGAACACGATCACGTACATATACCTCGAGAGAAGGGGCGAGGAGGTGATCGTCAGGCGCTCGGAGCTGGCGGTCCCGGGCGACAACCCGGTCGTCGTCGGCATAAACGGTGAAGAAGGCGGCGAGACCGCGGACATCCAGTTCAGGGACCAGTAACCGTCCCGGCCTCCCACGCTCGGCCCCGCAGCGGTGGTTTGCCGCGGGGCCGGGTGATGGGACGGCCGGGGCTTACGGCCGCAGCTCGACCACGACGCCCGCGTGGTCGGACGGCCACAGGCGGCCGATCGGTGTGGCGGGCGTGCGCTCGTTCGGGTCCTTGCCGGTGACCCAGGCGTGCTTGACCGGCATCGCCGAGCCGTCGGCGCGGCGGCCGAAGACCATGTCGATGCGGTGGTCGAAGCGGGCGGCAGCCTCTTCCGGCGTGTCGTTGACGAGCTCGCTGAGGCCCGAGGTGAAGCCGGCCTCGGCGGGCGCGAACTGCAGCCACTCGTCGGTGAAGCCCGAGCCGGTGATCAGCAGATACGGGTCCTGGTGGGCATGCGTCTCGCCCGGCTTGACGGACGTGTCGAGCGGGTCGGAGTTGCAGTCGCACACGAGGATCGTCGGGATGCCGTTCGCCGCGGCGGGGCCGGCGAGCAGCTCCTGCGCCTGCGCGTAGGCGACGTCGGAGAGCTGGGACTCGAGGTGCGTGTTGATGAAGCGCAGCTGCTGACCGCCGGCCTTGACGTCGACGGCGTTGTAGCCGCGGATGAACTCGAGCGTCTGGCCCGCGATCGTCAGCGGGATGCGCGTGGCGTAGTTGGCGCCGGTGGCGCTCGTCACATGGACGCCGTTGTGGACGCGCTCGAGCACGACGTCGCGCATCGTCAGGCGGATGTTCTGCAGCGAGCCGTCGAGCAGCGCCGGACCGGCGACGTCGGACTCCGGTTGGACGTGCGCGACGTGGTACTGCTGCCCGCGCGCGGCCAGCTCGTCCTGGAGAATCTGCAGGAAGTCGTAGTCGACCGTGGTCGCCTCGCTGCCGTCGAGCGGGCCGTGGCGCCACAGCGCGACCTCTTGCAGGCCGATCAGGTCGGGCTGGCGCTGCTGAACCTCGCGTGCGAGCTGCTTGGCGCGCAGCGGGAAGTTCGTCTGGTCGACGATCGCGCGCAGCGTCGAGTTCGCGGCGACGAAGACCTCGGCCTGTCTGTCCGGGGGCGCGCCGAGCGCGGCGAGCGGCCGCGTGATGTCGCCGCCGAGGTAGAGGTTGCGCGTCATGACGGTGATCGGCTTGCCCTGGCGGTGGTGGCCGTGACCGGGTGCGCCGTGCTGGTGGTGCTGGTGATGTGCGTGCGCGGCTGGCTTTCCGTGGCCGTGCCCGTAGGCGTGCGCGCGCCCGTGCGCCCCGGCGGGAGCGGCGAGCGCCACGGTGAGCGCGAATGCGGCCAGGACGGCAATGAGCAGGCGCGCGAACGGCGGCGCGGCACTGCGGTGATGGTTCCCCATGCGGATCCCTCCTCGGTCGAGCGGCAGGCACGGGTCGTCGTACCCCGCTGGCATCGCGCCCCAATCCTCCGGGAAGGCGTGTGGTCAGGCGGGGGACGTGCCGCGGGGGCGTACGGCGCCGCACCAGCGGTGCTGCGGGGCGCGGCCGGCGAGGCGTCGCGCGGGTACCGCCAGTCGCTATATCGTAGGTTGCAACTTACGGTATAGCTGCGCACGATATAGTCAGCTTCGTGCCCGAGCTGATTGACCGCAAGCGAGAGCAGAGCCTGCTGAAGGATGCCGTCTCGGCGCGGCCGGCAACCCTGATCGTGATGATCGGCCGACGCCGCGTCGGCAAGAGCTTCCTGCTTGCGCGCACGTTCACCGGCAGACGAACGGTCTCCTTTCAAGGCGACGAGCAGAGTGAGAGTCAGCACCTCGACCTGCTCGCGCAGGAGATCGGCCGCACCTTGTTCGGGACGCCGTCCCTGTCGTTCGCGAGCTGGGACGACGCGCTGACCTTTCTCGGCGAGCAAGCGCGCCGCGAGCCGCTGACGGTGATCCTCGACGAGTTTCAGTGGCTCAAAGCCGCGCAGCCCGCGCTCGACTCGATCGTCCAGCGCCACTGGGACCGCTGGGACCGTGACGACGTGCCGATCACGCTCGTGCTGTCCGGCAGCGCGCTGACGCTGATGGAGCAGATGCTGGAACGCGGCGCACCGCTGTTCGGGCGGGCGACTGCGCGACCTCATGTCGAACCGCTCGACTATCGCGATGCAGCCGCATTCGCTTCGACGAGAGATCCCGTCGCGCTGCTGCGCCGCTGGGCGGTTCTCGGCGGCACGCCGCAGTACCAGCTGTGGGCCGGCCCCGGCGAGCTCAGACGACTCATCGCCACACGCATCCTCACAAAGGATGCGCCGCTCTACGACGAGCCGCGGCATCTGCTGCGCGAAGGCGAGGGGATCCGCGATCCCGGCACCTATCTGGCGATCCTGCGGGCGATCGCGGCAGGCGCGACGACGCACAACGGGATCGCGCAGCGTGCAGACGTCCCGACCGGCAACCTCGCGCGCAAGCTGGAGCGGCTTGAGGACCTCGGCTATGTCACCGCCGTCCAGGCGCTCGGGGCCGGCGGTCCAGAGGGCCGCGCGAGCTATCGCATCGACGACCCGCTCTTCCGTTTCTGGTTCCGCTACGTCGCGGGCAATCGCAGCCGCCTCGAACGAGGGCGTGTGGACGACGTCCTTCGGGAGATCCTCGCCGACCTCGACAACGTCATGGGCTGGGCGTTCGAGCAGTGCTGCCGACACTGGGCTGCGACCTATGCCGATGAAGCCGCACTGGGACGTCCGCGCGAGATCGGCTCGTGGTGGTCGCGCGACGGCAGCACTGAGATCGACGTCGTCGGCGTGCGCGATCACCGCTACGTGCTCGTCGGCTCCTGCAAGTGGCGACGCACCGCCGACGTCGACGTGCTCGCCGACCTGCGTCGCCAGCAGGATGCGCTCGGTCCGAAGGCGGCACGCGCACGGCTCGTGCTGTTCGTGCGTGAGCGCTTCAGCGAGAAGCTGCGCATGGCGGCGAGAGCCGAAGACATCTCGCTCGTGACGGCGGCCGATCTGTTCGGCAGAGCACGACGCAGACCACAGCACGCCGCCTGATCGGTCATCCCGCCCGCAGCGCCTCCGTCGGAGGGCGGCCTACGGACTGAGCAGCGCCGCCGCGACCTGACGCAGGCCGGCGCGGACCTGCGCGGCCTCGCGGCCGAGTGCGCGGCGCTGGTGCAGATAGAGCTGCGCGTCCAGCGGCGCGAGCAGCAGTGTCGCGATCCACTCGGCGTCGCAGTCGGGGCGCAGCTCGCGCGCGAGCGTCATGACGTGCAGTCGCCAGGCGCCGTAGGCGCCGACGCGCAGCCGCGCGCCGGGGGCGGCGGCCTCGGTCGCGAGCAGCAGTTCGAGCTGCTCCTCGGTCAGCTCCACGAGCGCGTCGAGAAACGCGCACAGCCGCTCGAGTGGCGGCGCGCCCGGGCCGAGCGGCGGCGGCCCACTCAGCAGCGCGTCCTGCAATGCGCGCTCGACGTCGTCGAGCAGCGCGGCCAGCAGCCCGGCCTTGTTGTCGAAGCGCCGGTAGACGGTGCCGACGCCGACGCCGGCGCGCCGTGCGACCTGCCGCACGTCGAGCACGGCGACCCCGTCCTCGGCGATCAGCTCGCGCGCGGCCTGCAGCAGCGCCTCGGAGTTGCCGGCCGCCGCCTCGCGCTGGCGCGCCCAGCCGTCGCGGCGCACGGGCAGCTCGGCGGACGGCCGCGCAGGCGGAGGTCCGGCAGTCGTCTCTGCGGGGGGACGGGCCATCGCACCGCAAATCATACCCACTTACGGAACGTGTTCCGTAAGTTCTGCTACGGTGGCGAAACCCGCTCCGCTCCACTCCCCCGAGGCCATGTCCTGGATCTACCTCATCGCCGCCGGCCTGCTCGAGGTCGCGTGGTCGCAGTCGATCAAGCCGACCGACTCCTTCACCCGCCCGCTGCCGACGCTGCTGTGCGTCGTGCTCGGGACCTCGTCGGTGTACGTGCTCACGTTCGCGATGCGCGGCCTGCCGGTCGGCACCGCCTACGCCGCCTTCACTGGCATCGGCGCGGTCGGCGCGACCGTGCTCGGCGTCCTGCTCTACGACGACCCGGCGACGCTCGGACGTTTCGCCTCACTGACCCTGATCATCGCCGGCGTGCTGTGCGCCCGGCTCACCTCCCCCACATGAGATGAACATCGTCACCTTCACCGATCCAAATTGCCCCTGGGCCTACTTCGCCGAGGCCTCCCGCCTCGCGCTGCGATGGACCTACGGCGACCAGATCCACTGGTCGCGCGCCTACGTGGTGATCGCCGAGCACGTCGGCCAGTCCGAGGCGACCGGCTTCACGCCGGAGGTCGAGGCCGAGGAGGACCGCCAGATCGCCGTCGAGACCGGCATGCCGCTGTGGACCGACGCGCGCAAGCGCATCACGACCTCGCTGCGGCCGTCGCTCGCGGCCGTCGCGGCGCGCTCGCTCGACGCCGAGGAGCCGCTGCTGCGCGCGCTGTGGCGACGCAGCCGCGCGCTGGGCGAGGCGATCGACGAGCCGCTCGTGCTGCGCGCCGCCGTCGAGGACGCCGGCGTCGACTCCGACCGTCTCGCCGAGCGCATGCGCGACCCCGCCGTCATGCGTCGTCTGCGGCAGGAGATGGAGGCCGCCCGCACGCCGGCTGCCCCCGCACGCCACCTGCGACACAAGCTCGGCGGCCGCGGCACGCGCTACAGCTCGCCGAGCTGGGAGCTGCAGGTCGGCGATCGCACGCTCGTGGCGCCTGGCTTCCAGCCGCTGGAGAGCTACGAGACGCTGCTCGCCAACCACGCGCCCGAGCTGAAGCGCGCCGACCCGCCCGAGCGCGTCGAGCAGGTGCTGTCGTGGGCGGCGATGCCGCTGGCGACGGCCGAGGTGGCGGCGGTCGCACGGCGCCCGCTCGCTGCCGTGCGCGCCGAGCTGGAGGCGGTGGCGGACTTCGCGCCTGCCGGCAGCGATGGCTTCTGGGCGGCGAGGGAGATCGCGTAGCGCCGCCACACGGGCGTGCCGGGTGCTTGGATGTGGGGATGACCGCCTCCACCGCACCCGCGCCCGCCGTCCGCCCGTCCGACTTCCTCAACCTCGACGCGCTCCTGTCCGACGAGGAGCGGCTGATCCGCGACACGGTGCGCGCGTTCGTCGCCGAGCGGGTGACGCCGTTCGTGGGCGACTGGTTCGAGGAGGCGACGATTCCGCGCGAGCTGGCGCCGGCGCTCGGCAGACTCGGCCTGCTCGGGATGCACCTGACGGGCTATGGCTGCGCCGGTGCGAGCGCGACCGCCTACGGCCTCGCGTGTATGGAGTTGGAGGCCGGCGACAGCGGCGTGCGCTCGCTCGTCTCGGTGCAGGGCTCGCTCGCGATGTATGCGATCTGGCGCTGGGGGTCGGAGGAGCAGAAGCAGGAGTGGCTGCCGCGGATGGCGGCCGGCGAGGCGATCGGCTGCTTCGGGCTGACGGAGCCGGACGCGGGGAGCGACCCCGGCTCGATGCGCACGCGTGCGCGGCGCGCGCCCGATGGCTCGGACTGGATCCTGAACGGCGCGAAGATGTGGATCACGAACGGCTCGATCGCCGACGTGGCGGTCGTGTGGACTGCAACCGAGGACGGCATCTCCGGCTTCCTGGTGCCGAGAGGGACGCCCGGGTTCAGCGCGCCAGAGATCCACAAGAAGATGTCGCTGCGCGCTTCGGTGACGAGCGAGCTCGTCTTGGATGACGTGCGCCTGCCGGACAGCGCGCGCCTGCCGGAGGTCGGCTCGCTCAGAGGTCCGCTGTCGTGCCTGAACGAGGCGCGCTACGGGATCGTCTGGGGTGCCGCTGGCGCGGGCCGCGCCTGCTTCGAGGCGGCGCTCGCCTATGCGAAGGAGCGGATCGTCTTCGACAAGCCGATCGCCGCGACGCAGATCCAGCAGCAGAAGCTCGCGCTGATGGCGCTCGAGGTCAACCGCGCGTCGCTCGTCGCGCTGCACCTCGGCCGCATGAAGGACGCCGGCACGCTGCGCCCGGAGCAGATCTCGATGGGCAAGCTCGGCAACGTCAACGGCGCGCTCGACGTCGCGCGCGCGGCGCGTCAGGTCCTCGGCGCCAACGGCGTCAGCCTCGAGTACCCCGTCATCCGGCACATGAACAACCTCGAGTCGGTCGTCACCTACGAGGGGACTGCCGACGTGCACGCGCTCGTAATTGGACAGGCGCTGACGGGGTTGCAGGCGTTTCGCTGAGCGGGTCCGGGCCGCGGGGCGGCCTCTTGGATTACGGCAAGAGGCTTCCGAGCTGGGCCAGCACCAGGTCGTCGGCGGTGGGCATGCACATCTTCAATCACGATATTTCTACTGGAAGGAAATATCGTCCGGGTAGAAGTGCACCGGCCCCGGACCCCGCTTCGTCCTACGTGGACCCGTGCGCTCCGTCGATCTCGTCGATCAACAGCCCGACTGCGGTAGCCGCGGAGTCGACGTCGGTGAGTGGGAACGCCGTCTCGCGCGCCAGTTCGGCGTAGGGCTCGCGCCACTCGGCGACAGTCGTCAGCTCAGGTGGCCACGGGTGGGTAGCTCGCAACGTGAAGATCTCGACGCACGCTGCGCGTACCCGCGGCAGATCGTCGTCGGGCATCAGTTCGCGCAAGAGGAGGACGTCGATCAGGTCGCGAAAACGTCGGTTGGCGGGACCGTCCTCGAACACCTGCGTGCAGGCATGGAGCTTCTGAGCCATCTGGTAGCGGATCGAGACGCACGCAACGTCGGTGGGGCTGCTGAGACCTACCGCGTCGAGCGCTCTCACCGGGACGCGCTCGAGCTCCTCTCCGACACGGCCCTCGGCGGGTGCGATCTCGACTGGCACCGTGCCCCAGGGATGGCCACGATAGGCGAGCTTGACGGTGACGCGGACCGAGCCCGTCGTCCCGACCGGGCGTACCGCCGCGCTCGTGGCGGTGAAGTCGCCGTGGCCTCGCGCGAGCGCTTCGTCGAGCCGTTCGAGCATCTCCTCGGCAGCGGCCCGGAAAGCCGCGTCCAGGTCTTGGGTGGCCGCGGGCGCGGAGGTCGAGCCGCAGCTCCATCGTGACGCCGCCCTTCAGCAGGAACAGCGGCTCGTCGTCGATGTCGCGGACGGTGTCGAGCATCGCGGCGACGATCAGGTACGAGATGGACCGTTGCAAGCGGATGACGGGCAGACCTGACTCCTCTGCCCACTCTCGCGTCCAGCGTTGCAGGACACGGGTGTTGTGCGGTGGCTTGCTTCGACCGGTCATGGCAGGCGCCGTGCGGCGTCGATTGCTGCGAGGTCGTGCCGGCGCAGGACGCCGCGTTCCCGAGCAGTTGTGACGGCTTGGTCGATCAGGTCGTCGCCGAGATGCTGCTCGATGCCGTCGAGGATCGCCCTTCTCGGCGTGACGATGCGGATCCCCTCGTGCCATGTCAGGTCGTCCTCGGCGAGCGCGCGACGGTGCAGCGTCAAGACCCTCGGCGCCTTGCGATTGGTGCGGAAGGCCGGTCCCACCGTCAGGTGGACCGTGGCCGGGTTGACGTCGCAGAGCCCGTGCAAATCGAGCGCAGTTGCGTGGCTGATGACCCCGCCGCCGTGTGGCCAGAGCGTCAGCTCGAAGTACTGGTCCAGAGGACCCGCCGGGTAGACGGGGAAGCGGTACACCCCTCGACTCACGTGGTCGAGCGTCCCTCGTGCGACCATCGTGTTCAGCCGCGTGATCGGCACGCCCAGCTCGTGCGCGTCATCGGCGGTCACGTAGCCGTACTGTCCGGCGGCGATCTCGAAGAGCTGGCTGTAGACAGACCCTGGCATCGGCACATAATATCTCAAAACGAGATGTTTTGTGCACGAAGGGGGAGCTACGAGGGAATCGGCGTCGCCGCGAAGCGGGTTCGCTCGCGGGCGACGGTGACCTCGCGTACGTCGTCGAAACCGAGTGTGGCGAGGCGTTTGAGGGCGTGCTGGACGAGTGACTCAGGTGCCGAGGCGCCGGCGGTGAGGCCGACGGTTCGAACGTCGGTGAGCCACTCGGGCTGCATCGCGGTCGCGTCCTCGATCAGCCGCGCGGGGGCGCTGGTGCGCTCGGCCACCTCGACGAGGCGGCGTGAGTTGGACGAGTTGGTGGAGCCGATCACGAGCACGAGGTCGGCGTCGGCGGCCAGCGCCCTGACCCCGTCCTGGCGGTTCTGGGTCGCGTAACAGATGTCGCTGGCGGCGGGACCGACGAGCGCGGGGAAGCGGGCGCGCAGTGCCGCCACCACCTCCTCCGTCTCGTCCACGGCCAGGGTCGTCTGCGTGAGGTAGGCGACGCGGTCGGGGTCCTCCACCTGCAATGACGCAACGTCGTCCAGTCCGCCGACGATCTGCACGTTGCCGGCGACCTCGCCGACGGTGCCCTCGACCTCCTCGTGGCCGTCGTGGCCGACGAGCACGATCGTCCGACCGGCAGCGCTGAAGCGCCGCGCCTCCGCGTGCACCTTGGCGACGAGCGGGCAGGTCGCGTCGATCACCGTCAGCTCGCGCGCCTGCGCGGCCGCCCGCACCTGCGGTGCGACGCCGTGGGCCGAGAACACGACGACCGCGCCGCGCGGGACCTCCTCGACCTCCTCCACGAAGACGACCCCGCGCTGCGCCAGGTCCTCGACGACATGGGCGTTGTGGACGATCTGGCGGCGCACGTAGAGCGGCGGCCCGAAGCGCTCGAGTGCCGCCTCGACCGTCTCGACCGCCCGCCTGACGCCGGCGCACGACGCGCGCGGCGCCGCGAGCAGGACCGTGCGGCCGCTGTCAGCCACAGCGATGGCGGGTCAGGAGCGCGATGCCGAGCAGCTCGCTCGTCTCGCACGGCAGGCCGTGCAGCGCGGCCGCGATGCGCGCGAGGCACTCGTCGGCGAGCTGCCGCGCGCGGCCGACGGCGCCGTCGACCACGAGCGTGCGCCGTCCGTTGCGGTGGTCGCTCCCCGGCGACTTGCCGCTCTCCGCGCTCGTCGCCGAGACGTCGAGGATGTCGTCGACGATCTGGAACATCAGCCCCAGCTCGGCGGCGTAGATCGTGAGCGCCTCGCAGACGTCGGGCTGGGGCCGTGTCAGCTCCAGCACCGCCTGGACGCACGCCTGCAGCAGCGCCGCCGTCTTGAGGCGGTGCATCTGCAACACCGCGGCCTCGTCGGTGGCCGTGCCGGCGACGTCGATGTACTGGCCGGCCGCGAGCCCGTCGGTCCCGACCGCCCGCGTGACCACGCGCGCGGCAGCCAGCGTGCGCTCGTGCGGGGCGTCGAGCTCGAGCAGCAGCCTGACGCCCTCGGCGAACAGCGCGTCGCCGGCGAGGACCGCGACGCCTTCCCCGTAGACGCGATGGCTGGTGGGACGCCCGCGGCGCAGGTCGTCGTCGTCCATCGCCGGGAGGTCGTCGTGGATCAGCGTGAAGGTGTGGATCAGCTCGACCGCCCCGGCCAGCGGCAGCAGATCGCGCCACGGCGCGCCGACCGCGCGCGCGGTCGCCAGCACGAGCACGGGTCGGATGCGCTTGCCGCCGGCCAGCAGGCTGTAGCGCATCGCCTCCACGAGCCCCTCGCTGGCGCCGGGCGCGCCGAGGCGCAGCCCGCCGAGGTATGTCTCGACCTCGTCGCACAGCGCCTGCGGGAAGGCGGGCTGCGCGCCCGGACCGGACGCGGGGAGCGACCAGGCGGTCGCGGCATCCGCAGGAGCACCATCGCGCACCTGTACCGCCATGCTCACTCCCTCAACGGCCTGACATCCAAGTGACTGTCACAGTGACTCAACGAGTGACAGGTTCTGACCTCCGCTTGCGATCAGCCCGATCGCGATTGGAGATCAGCGGACTACGGCTTGACCAGGAACGCCTTCGGCCCCGTCCCCCACGGCAGCCGCTGGAGCTTCAGGCCGCGCGGCTGCACGAACTCGTCGACCGCCTCGGTCTCGCCCCACTGGGCGCTGCCGTACTGGTCGAAGACGACGATGCCGCCGGGGACGACGAGCGGGTAGAGCTCCTCCAGCGCGACGCGCGTCGGCTCGTAGACGTCGAAGTCGAGGTGCAGCAGCGCGACGCGGAAGCCGGGGTGTGCGGCGACGTAGGCGGGGATCGTCTCGACGGCGTCGCCGGCGACGGTCTGGACGCGGTGGCCGATGCCGAGCCGCTCCGCCGTCGCCTCGACCTCGGTGGCGCTGCGCGGGACGTAGGCGCCCGAGTCGCGGGCGATCCGCTCGATGCTGGCGCGGTCGTGGTCGCGCGAGAGGTCTTCGGGGAAGCCCTCGAAGGTGTCGAAGCCGATCACGCGGCGGCGCGAGCCGGGTGCCAGCAGCTCGAGCAGGTTGGCCCACAGGAACATGCCGGCGCCGCGATAGACGCCGGCCTCGACGATCTCGCCGGGCAGCGTGACGACCTGCTGGAACAGGTGGCAGCGGGCGAGCAGCTTGCCGACGACGTCGAGCGGGACGTCGAGGTCGAGGCCCTTCGCGCGCAGCAGCTCGCGGCTGGCCGTGTCGAGCGCCGGGGCCGGGAGCGGGTCGGCGGAGGAGGAGGCGAGCGGGTCGTCCGCGGGAGCGACGGGACGGCGGTCGGCCTCGGGGGTGCGGTCGGCGATGACGCTCACGACGGCGCCCCGACCGGAGCGGCCACCGCCGGCGCGACCGCCTCCTGCCACCACGCGTCGGGGTCCATCTCCAGGCAGCGCTCCGCGAGCTCCCGCGCGACCGGCGAGACGATCCGCGCGAGCGCGTTGTGCGCGAAGACGTCCGCCCCGGCGACGCCGAGCGCCGCGTACTCGCGCGCCTGCAGCAGGCACTCGAGCCGGTCCGCGTCGTGCGCCAGGCGCGCCTCGTGCGTGCCGCCGTCGCCGTACTCGCCGTGCAACTCGTGCAGCGGCCCGGCCAGCGCGCCGGGCAGGGCGTCGGTCGCCTCGTCGCGCGCCAGCTCCTCGGCCTCCCGCGGCACGTAGCGGCGCGCGAGGCCGTGCGGGTCGCCGATGCGCGCCTCGGCGAGATCGTGGAACAGGCACAGCGTCGCGGTCCGCTCGGCGTCGACGCCCTCCAGCCGCGCGAGGCACCAGCCGATCACGGCGGTCCGCAGGCTGTGGTCGGCGACCGACTCGGCGACGCGCACGCCGAGCAAGTTCCAGCCCGAGCGCGGGGTGCGCTTGAGCGCCCCGACCTCGTAGAGGAAGCGGCTGACGGCGTCGGGATCCGGCTCGGGGAGACTCATCGGCGGGACTATCGACGCTGCCGGCGGGGTCGCCAATGCCCAGTGCTGCGCAGGCCGATGCCGATCTCTCACCTCATAGGGATTGGCGAAGCGGTCGGGGCGCTCCGCTCCGGCGTGCGTCGTCTCCAGGGCGTGCGTCGTGGGCATCGAGGGGGAGCGAGGCGAGCGTTCGTGCGCTCTTTCGTCACGTTTCGCGCGTCGCGTGAGACAGTCAGCCGCTCGGGTCCGGGTCCGATTTCCACCACCGCGGATTAGGGTCGCCCCCAGCGACCGAGATTCACTGTCGTAAATCTGGAGCGTCACGGTTGTCGCCACTGCGTGACGAAGTGACGCGAACGCCCCGCCGCCCGCCGCCCGCCGCACGCCGTGAGGCGCAACGAACGGTCGCGCGACCGTCACCTGCTCACCCCCTCGATGCCCACGACTCACGCTCCGCGCACCAGCCAAGGCCGGAACGGAGCGCCGGGCCGCCGGCGCACGGCCCGTCCCGAGAGTTCCGCCAATCTCTAAACAAACGCCTCCACCAGCGCCGCCAGCCCAAGCAGCCCAAGCGCCAGCGCGACCAGCGGCACCGCAGCCGCCGCACGCAGCGGCTCAAGCCGCGCGCGCAGGTAGAGCGCGAGCGCGAAGGCGAACGCGTTCAGCTCGATCGGGCCGTGCGGGAACGTGGCAGTGACCATGCGCAGCCCGTAGGCGCCGATCGCCGCGCCGACGATCGCCGCGTTGACGACGACCGCCATGCCGAGCGCGAGGTCGACGACGGTGCGCGCGAGCTCGCCGCCGGAGCCGAGCGAGCGGTCCTCGCGGCCGAGGCGCAGCGCCTGCACGATTACGACCGCGGCGGCGACCGTCCCCATCAGGCGCGCGTTGTGGAGGAAGATCGCGCCCGCCTCCGGGAGCGTCGCCGGCACGCCGGCGAAGCCGAAGCCGAGTGCGTCGCGCGCCTGCCGTGCGAACGCGACGGCGGTGACGAGCGCCGAGACCGCCACGACCGCCAGCACGGCGAACATCACGAGCAGCACGCGCGGGGCGTCGAAGCCGCGGGGAGCGATCGGACCGCGGACGCGCTCGGGCAGCGGGCTCGGGCGGGCGGAGCGGCCGGCGGGCCGCGCCGGGCCGAGCGGGACGGGGCGGGCGCCATGCTCGTGCGGCGCCGCGGTACGGGCCGCGTGGGGTGCGGGAGTCGCGGCGCTCATACGAGGTCCTCCCAGCGGATGACGGCCCAGCGGTCGCCGACCCGTCTCAGGGTCGCGAGCGCGATGAACCACTGCTTGCTCGGCGGCGAGTCGTTCAGCTCGATCCTGCGCTCCATCACGACGAGGTAGGTCGGCCCGTCGCTGCTCGGGCCGTGCGGGACGATCGCCTCGATCCGCGTCGCCTGGCGGATCTCCCGCTCGCGGTAGGCCGCGATCGAGGGGACCTCGCGCACGCTCGCGAGCACGCGGGCGCGCGCCGGGCCGAGCGCGAGCCGCGCGGCCGCTCTGTAGCGCTCGCCGATGTTCTGCCACGTCCACGTGCCGACGAAGTCCGCGTAGCGCTCGATCGTCCGCGCGCGGGTGCGGGAGAGGTCGGCCGGCTTCAGGCGCCCGAGCGCCGATCTGCCGATCCCCTCGGTGATGGCGGCGGGAGCCGCGGGCAGCTCCGGCGTCGTCGCCGCCGACGTCGTGGTCGTCGCCGGCGGTCTGCCGCGGTTGTCGTTGTACGGGTCCTTGATCCCGCAGCCGCCCAGCGCGGCGGCCGCGAGCAGGACGGGGATTGCGTGCCTGACGCGCATGGTCGCGCTCCTTGTCTGCTCGATGGTCGAATGCCGGGTGCGCATCACATGCCCGGCCAATGGCGTGCCGCGTAGCCGACGCCGGAGATGTGCGCCCGCCAGCCCGCGTGCTGGGTGACGTCGCCGTTGGTCTCGGCGAATCTGGACGTCTGGCCGAGGTGGAACTCGACGAAGGTGTGGCCGAACGTGCCGGCGCCTCTGGTCCACACGGTCATCCATCTCCCCTCCCCGGCCTCGCCCCACGACGCCAGCCCCACCGTGTCGGTGACGTAGTCGATCAGCCCGCCGGCGTTCAGCACGGCCGAGACGAAGCTCGAGCAGTCGTACGGTGGTTGGAAGAGCGGCCCCCCGTGCCCGCCGCCGTAGTCGTACGGGAGCTTCATCTGCTCGATCGCCTCGACCTTCGCGTACATCGCGAGCACCGCCGGCGGCGGGACGACCCCGCTGTTCTTCTGCAGCTCCTTCGCGCGGTCGTAGTCGTGCTGGGCGAAGGGGTCGGAGGCGGGTGGAGTCCCCTTGTAGCTTCTGAGCGCGTTGTACGTGCGCTCGTCGAGCTCAGGGCCGGCGCCGAGCTCGCTGAAGTACTGCGCGGCGGCGTAGATCGAGTCGTACGCGTCGTAGACGTTCGGATGCAGCTCCGTCGGATTGGGGTAGTCGACGTCCTTCCGCGGCAGCGTCGCCTTCTGGTAAGCGCCGGAGTAGCCGGCCCACGTCGCCCCTCGGCCGCCCTCCTCCCGCGTGGCACCGCTCGCGATCGAGAACTGCATCGGTCCGGCGCAGCAGCCGGCGAAGTTGATGCCGTCGCGGATGCCGTCGCCCGCGCCGCGGCCGTAGTCCGACTCGTCCTCGTGGACCGCCATCAGCAGGAACGGGTTGACCTTGTAGGCCTTGCCCGCATCGATGTAGATCCGCTGGTAGGGGCGCGCGCCCTCGGGGAGCTTGAGGAACGGGAAGCAGCTGTTGCCGCTGCACGTGAACTCGCTGGTGAACGTGTCGCTGCTGTCCTCCCCGCCCGCGATGCCGGCGATCAGGAAGATCGGCATGAACAGCAGGAAGATCAGCAGGATGAAGCCGATCAGCCCGAGCACCACGACCATCCCGATCGCGCCGCCGCCCCCGCCGCCGTTCTGTCTGCGCCCGCCGTTGCCGAGCTTGGCGGCCTGGCCCGCGGACATCCCGCCGCCGCCCGCCGCGCCGCCGCCGGCCGCTCCCCCGCCGCCGCCGGCCGCACCGGCGGCCACCGCCGGCGCCGCCACGACTCAGCCCCCCTGCGGCGCGCCGTGGCGTGCCAGCTCGGCGATCGCCGCCCACACCTGCCCGCCGTGGCGCTCCACCGCCTCATCGCGCATCGGCGCGTCGCGCAGCGGATCGGACGTGTAGCACCAGTACTCGGTCGGGCCGACGCGCAGCGCCACCTGTCCCTTCCCGCGCGTGCCGTTGACCCAGAACAGCTGCGAGTGGCTGCCCTTGACGGTCTTCAGGCGCCCGATCAGCGCCGCCTCCTCGTCGGACAGGCCGAGCGCGTCCTGCACGTACGGGATCTCGTCCGGGTGCTGGGAGAGGAACAGCTGCATCGTCGAGTTGCGGATCAGCGCGAGCCCGTGCTCGGTCGCGAAGTCCGACAGGTGCTGGCTCATGACGATCAGGAACAGCCCGAGGTGGCGCGCGCGGCGGGCGAGGTCATTCGCGTACTCGCCGGTCGCGGCGTTGCCGACGAGGTGCCAGCCCTCGTCGATCAGCAGCACGCTCTTGCCAGCGAACATCGGCGCGTCGGCGCGCGCCGTCAGGTCGCGCGCGCTGTCGCGGTGCTGCGCGATCCGCCGCGTGACGTACTCGATGATCGCGAACATCACCGGCTTCAGCACGATGTCGGGGCAGCGGCGCGTGTCGAAGACGACGAGCGGCGAGTCGCCCGGGACGGTCGTCGGACGGTCGAGCAGGTAGGCATAGGAGCCGTCGTCGCAGAACTCGCCGAGCCGCTCGGCGAGGTGGCGCAGCACGACCGACAGCTCCTGCTCGCCCTCGTCGCGCTTCAGCTCCGCCGTCGTGCGCAGCTCCTCGCGCAGCAGCGACTCGCGCGGCGTCTCGCCGGTGTGCGCGGCGCGCCGGTAGACGGTGCGGATCGCGGCCGCGAGCTGGGCGCGCTCGAGCGTCGTGAGGCCCTCGTCGCCCATGATCACCTCGTGCAGCGAGATGAGGAAGGCGATCTTCTCGAGGTTCACGTCGGCCGGGTCGTCGACGTCCCAGGGGTTGATCGCCCAGCGCGAGTCGTCGGTGCCGATGTCGACCTGGCGGGCGCCCTCGACGAGGTCGCAGAGGATCCCGTAGTGGCCCGCGCGGTCGAGCACGAAGCCGCGCGCGCCGTGCGCGATGCAGCGCGACAGCACGATGTTCGCCGCCATCGTCTTGCCGGACCCCGAGCGCCCGTTGATGAGCATCGTCTGGTTGGCGTGCGCGCGGTCGTAGGGGTCGAGCAGCTCGAGCGTGCGGCCCGGATCGGCGAACGCGAACGGGATCCCCTCCGGTGAGCCGCACGAGGTGCCGGCGAGCGGGACCGTGTCGCCGACGTTGCGCGTCGCGTACTTGCGCGTGCGTCTGGCGACGTCGCGGCCGAACGGCAGCGACGACTGCCACAGCTCGCGCTGCTGGAACTCCCCGCGGCTGACGCGCGTGTCGACGGCGGTCTGGATCTGGTCGGCGCAGTAGTCGATCGCCTCCGACAGCAGCGCCGGGTCGGGCTCCGGGCCGCGCGCGCGGATCGACTGGTAGATCGAGACGCGGAAGAGGCTCGCGCGGTCGTGGCCGGCCATCTCGGAGAGCAGGTGCTGGACCTCCTCCTCCTGCACGTAGCGGTCGAAGTCGGGCACGCGCCCGCGCGCCTCGGCGCCGCGGTTGACGGAGAAGATGCGGCGGTAGCCCATCTTCAGCTTCGTGCGCTCGCTGCGGCGGTCGAGCGCCTCGACGTGGACCGACAGCGAGAACGGCTGGCGCGTCATCGTCGCGCCCATCAGCCAACCCATGTACGTCGCGTCGGCGGTCGTCGCGGCGTAGATCGTCTGCTCGAGGTCGCGGTCGATGCGCGCGACTCTGCGGTCGTTGGAGAAGTCGAGCGCGGAGGCGGCGATCCGCTCGCGCAGGCGGCGGCTGCGCTCGCGCGCGACCGGCGCCTCGACCGGCTCGTCGAGCGGCGTCAGCAGCTCGCGCAGGCCGCCGGGCTGCGTGCCGCTGTCGGCGAGCGTCGGGTTGAAGCGGCTCCACAGCAGCTCCAGCACCTCCTCGCCCGTCAGCAGCCGGGTCGGAAGCGAGAGCGCGTCGAGCTCGCTGCGGATCGCGTCGACCTGCGCGAGCGCCTCGCGCACCGCGCGGCGGTGCTCCTTCAAGCCGCGTTCGAGCGCGGCCGACCGCATGCCGCGGCGGCGCGGCCGCAGCATCTCGACGATCTCGCGCGCGGCGCGGCGGCCCGGCAGATAGGGGATCACGACGTAGGCGTCGAGCTGCATCGCGGCCTGGTGGTCGGCGTGCTGTCGCAGGCTCTCCTCCATCGCGCCGTAGAGGCGCCAGCGCGACAGCGCGAGCTCGTCGCGGACCGGGCGCCCCGGCGTCGGCGGCGGCCCGGCCCAGGTCGCGACCTCGTGCCGGCTGGCGACGAGGATCTCGTCGAGGTCGAGCGGGCGCGCCTGCAGGTAGAACTGCAGCGACTGCTCGGGCCGCAGGCGCGAGACGAGGTGGCAGTAGGCGGCCGCCACCTCGGCCCGGTTGGCGGGCGACATGATCAGCGGGTTGGGCGGCGTGACGGCGAGGATCCGCACGAACGCGCCCTCGCTCGTGACCATCAGGCCGCTGGGGTCGACCGCCTCGAGCGCCGCCAGCTCCCCGGCCGCGCGCAGGCCGGCGCCGGGGCCGGTGCGCCGGCGCGCGCGGCCCGGTGCGTCGGTTGCGCCACGCCGCCGGAGTCTCATGCTCACGACTCCCACAGCGCCTGGAGGTCGAGGTCTGCGAGCTGGCCGGCGTCGCCGTGCGAGCGCTCCGCGGCGGTCTCACCGCGCACGACGTAGCCGCCTGTCGCCGGACCGGCACCGGCGAGGAACCGCCCCTCCTCACGTCTCCAGCGGACGGCGGAGCGGGCGATCAGGACGATGTCGACCTCCGACATCGCCGCGAGGAAGATCGCGGCCGCCGGCAGCCCGCCGATGTAGCAGGCCGTGAACAGGGTGATCGAGGTCCCGAACGGCGAGACGTAGAAGCCCCACGTGAGCGCAGTGATCGCGCCGACGAACAGGCCCAGCCACTGGCCGAGCGTGAACTCGCCGACGCGCAGCTTCGCCTCGAGGTGCTTGTAGGCGGAGTTCATGCGTTACTCGTTCTCGAAGGGGTCGAACGGCGCTTCGGGCGGCGGCGGCGAGCCGTCGGAGAAGAAGGACGACGACCGCTGCGGGGTGGGTGACGACGGGGGCGCCTGCGGAGTCGACGACGGGGCGGGACGCGGCCGCGGCCGGGCCGGCGCCTTGCGGGGCCGGGCGGGCTGCGCGGGCGCGGGCGCGGGCGCGGACGGCGACGGCTGTACGACCGACCCGCTCTCCCAGTCCCCCTCGGCCTCGTGCGCGCCGACGTCGAGCGCCTGCTGCACGGCCGGCCGTCCGGCGGCGGCGAAGCTGAACCACGCCTCCTGCTCGGCGGGCGTGTAGCCGGGATTCGTCGCCCGCGTGAGCATGGCGCTCTCCCATTGCTGGTCGCTGACCGCAGAGCTCTGGGTCTGGTGCGCGACCTGCTGGCGGTCGGTTGGCGTCAGCGAGGCCATCGCGACGGAGGCGCCGCCCGGCCCGGGGTCGCTCTTGATCGACGCCAGCGCGGGATAGTTCGCATTGAGGCGCGCGTTGCGGACCACGTCGCCGCCCGTCGGCACGGCGGAGCTCGTCCCGGAGCGGACGCGGTTGGCGTGCCAGCGCAGCGTGTCGACGTGCCCCGGCTTGGGGACGTGATCGTCGCCGAGCTGCGGCTGCGGCGCGGGGGCGTCGGCGCCCTCCGACAGCGGGGCGCCGTCGGCGGCACGCGGGCGCTTCGGCTCGTTCACCGGCTCCAACCCGGCGCGACGCCCATGCATGTCCGACCACCCGCTGGCGTCCTTGTGGAGATCGCCCGACATGCTGGCGGAGCTCTTGGGAGCGGCGCTGTTGCCCTTGCCGGCGCCGCCACCGCCGCCACCGCCGGCGCCTCCGCCTCCGCCACCGCCGGCGCCTCCGCCACCGCCGCTGGGCAGACCACCGCCACTGGACGGCAACCCGAGGACGCTCATCAGGCCGGCTCTCGCCGCGTCTCTCGGGCTGGCGCCTCTGCCGGCCGCGTCTCTCTGCGCGCTGCTGAACTGCGAGGCCGTTCTGGCGAGGTTCTGCACGGAGTTCAGGGCGTTGAGCGCGCCTCTGGCCATTCTGAGCGGCGCGGTCAGCGGGGCGATCGCGCTGCGGATGCTGCCGAGCGACTGGACGTTCGCACCCGTCGCCGAGCTGATCGCCCCCATCAGCGCGGCCTTCGCGAGCGCTCGCGGCAACAGGATCGCGAGCCACAGCATCGCGACCGTGACGAGCGGCTTGATGATGAGCGCGTCGAGCAGGTCGCCCTGGCCCGAGAGCGTGAAGTAGTCCGCGCCGACGGCCGCGAACGTCATGAACACGACCGCCCAGACGAGCGGCACGAGCATGCAGACGACCCACGCGCGGGCGGTCACGTTCGCGACCCACGACGTCTCCGGCAGCGGCCACAGCACGATCGCGAGCGGCATCAGCACGTACAGCACCGACGTGCCAGCGGTGAGGAAGATCTTCATCACCACGAGCATCAGCATCATCAGCGCCATGCCGACGTAGATCAGGATCGTGACGATCAGCCCGACCGGGCCGTTGATCCCCAGCATGCTTCTCACCAAGTTGACCTCGCCGAGCAGCAGCGCGAGGTTGTCACCGGTCGACGGCCAGGTGACGAGCGTGTGCGTCGCGCTGTTCACCAGCGCGACGACCACCCGGAACGCGTCCGGCCACAGGAGGATCAGGCCGACCGCGAACACCGAGCGCGAGAGCCCCTCGAAGGCTTCCATGCCGCCGGATCCGCGCATCGTCAGGCCGGACAGCCAGTAGCGGATGACCGACAGCGTCATGACGGCGCCGAGGCCGCCGAGCGCGATCATCGTGGTCGCCAGGCGCGCGCGGTCGATGCTGCTCTGCGCTCTTCCGGCGACGAAGCGCTCGTAGTCCCACACGTTCGCCCCGCCGGAGGAGGGGTCGAAGTTCGGGATCGCCACCAGCCACGAGATCAGGTCCTGCGTGATCTTCGCGTTGATGCGGCCGAAGATCCCCCACATGATGGTCTCGAAGACCCAGTTGAGACTGTCCTTGATCGCGTCCTGGACGGCGTCCGAGACGCCCGCGCTGGCCTGGTCGGGGAACAGCAGCGAGACGACTGCCCAGGCGGCTAGCGCCACCAGCAGCGCCCGCAGCGCGGCCCGCGGGTCCGCGAAGAGGCGCCGCCGCGCGGCGCGTCCCACGCGCGCGCCGAGGCGAATCGGTGCCGATGCTGCGACCACGCGAGGGGGGACGGCGCGCGTCGCCAGCTAGGCGACGATGCCCTTGACGGAGATGACGAAGACGAGCGTGCCGAGCGCCGAGCCGATGATCATCAGCCCGCGTCTGCTGCCGAAGAACAGCGATCCGGCGCCCACGAGGCAGGCGATCGGCGCGATCGCGATCATCGCGATGACGGCCGGGTTGACGACCGCGTTGGCGGCGTTCACGAAGCCGGAGAGGTCCCCCTCCGCGCCGCAGCCGGAGGCGTCGATGTCGACGGGAGCGGTGTCTCCGTCCCGTTTGGCAATCGCCTTCCGTTTGGCGAAGTCCTCCGCGTGGCCGCGGCAGGCTGCAGTTCTGATCACGTGCGGCGGGCCGAGGACGAGCGTGGTCATGCCCGCGACGGGTGCTGCGAGGGCGAGCGTGAGCAGCACGGTGAGCACGCGCCGGCTGTGGGTCAGACGAAAGAACGACATCGGTTCTCCTCCTGGAGCAGTGGAAACGGGGACTCGGCGGGCGCCGGGTGCCCGGCTCATGGCGACGGCGTCCGTCGCAGGGGACCGGCGATCGCGCCGATCGCGGACGACAGCGGGCGAGCGCGTGCCCGCCCGGCGCCGCCGCGCGCGAGCGAGCGCACGTGCGGCACGAGCACGAGCCGCTCGGCGCGCTCGGCGACGACGTCGCGCAGCGCGCGCGCGGCGTCGTGCGACAGCGTGGCCGGACGCGTCGCGACGACGGCGAGCAGCTCCAGCGCGCCGCCCGGCGGCGGCACGAGCCCGGAGTCGAGCAGCAGGGCGCGCGCGGTCTCGCCGGCGGCGGGACCGGCCGGCACGGTCCACACGACGTGCGACGCGTCGGCCAGCACGCGCTGCGCGACCGCGTCGTGCAGGCGACCGCAGTCGACGACGACGCGCGCCTGCGTGGCGCGCGCGTCCGCGAGCGCGCGGGCGAGCTGCTCGGCGTCCGCGGCGGGCGCGTGCTCCGCCGCCGTGCCAGCGTCGACCGTGAGGCCGGCGGGCGCGCTGCTTGCGGAGGTCAGCGCAGCGAGGCCGCCGGCGCAGGCCGGCAGCTCTGTCAGCAGGACGGGATCGTCGCCGGCGTCCAGCGACTCGAGCGCGATCAGCCAGGCGAGGAGGGTCGTGCCGGCGCCGCCGGCGAGGCCGCAGACGGCGACGAGCGGCGCGCCCGCGTGCGCGGACCGGGGCTCCCGCGGCGGCACTGCGGCGGCCGGGGGCGCCGGCGCCGGCGTCGGCGTGGGCGCCGCTCTGCCGTTGGCCGGCGGCGGGCCCTCCGCCCACGGATCCTCCGGCGTGGCCGACAGCAGCTCGGGCGGCGGCGTCATGCGGCAGCCGGCTCCGGCGGCAGTTCGAGCAGCTCCACCTGCGCGCGCCCGCGCGCGCCGTTGAGCCACAGCACTGGCGGAAGCACCGACAGCCGCAGCTGCTCCGGCGTCGCGTGCTCGTAGGCCGGCGGCCGTGCGAGCGCGGCGACCTCCGGGGAGGAGAGGCCGAGTCGCTCGCCGATCCGCTCCGCCTCCTCCGGCGTGTGCCGCAGCAGCGCCCGCACCGGCAGGACGCCGAGCAGCTCGGCGTCGGCGAGCGTCGTCAGCGAACCCGCGAGCAGGATCGTGCAGCGCCCGTCGCGCCGCGCGCTCGCGGTCGTGCAGCGCAGCCAGGTGCGCCCGCGCGCGTCCGCGAGCAGCCGCTCGACGCCGGCGATCGCGAGCACGCCGCCGGCCGGCGGGTCGTCGTCGTAGGCCGGCGGCGCGCTCACCGCCAGCAGCGCGGCCGCGCGACCGGCGAGCGCGAGCGGATCGTCCGCGGCGTGAGCGTCGAGCACGAGCAGCGGCGGCGCCGGGAGCAGCAGCGCGGTGGCAAGCGCGCCGAACTCGCCGGGATCCTCGGGATTGGCGGCGTCGAGCGTGGTGGCGCCGTCGCTCAGCTGCGCGCACGCGGCGGCGAGACGGCCCTCGGCCCCGAGGTCGAGCGCGACGACGGCGCTCCCCTGCGCGGCGAGCCGCAGCAGCAGCGGCAGCGCGGCGCGGGCGCGCTCGTGCTCGTTGCCGCCGGCGAGCGCGACGCCGGTGTGGCGGTGCACCGCGTCCCACGGGTCGAGCCGCTCGACCCAGCCGCGCTCGACGCGCCCGAACGGCACGCCGGCCAGGCTGCCGCAGCGCTCGTCGAACAGCGGCAGCGCGGCCGCCGCGGCGCGCGCGTCGACGCGATGGGAGACCGCGCCGGGCCCCGCGATCGGCAGCGTCGCCGGCCACAGGTCGCGCTGGACGAACTCGCCCCGGTCGACGCCGGCGCCCGCGTGTGCGACGGCGTCGCGCACGATCTCGTCGACCGCGGCGGCGAGCGCGGCGGCGCCGGTCTCCGGCACGCGCTCGCGCGCGGCGAGGCCGACGCTCAGCTGGAGCCCGCCGGCGTCGCGGCGCACCTGGACCGACAGCACGTGCGAGCGGGTCGCCGGCCGCAGCGCGGCGATCCAGCCGCGCGCGGCGGTCCCCGGCAGCACGGCGACGGCGATCGCCTGCTCGAGCTGCTGGCCGACCGCGACGCGGCGGTCGTCGGCGAAGTCGACGGCGACGTCGGCGAACAGCGTGCGCAGCCGCTCGGCGGCCGCGACGGCGCCGCGCGCCTCGGCCCGCTCGTCGAGCGCGCCCGCGACCTCCGCGTGCGGCTCGCCCGGCGGCGCCGCGGCCCCGCGCACGCGCTGCACGAGCAGGCGCGAGACGTCCGGGCCGTCGAGCAGGCGCGAGCGCAGCCCGAGCCGTTCGAGCCCGGCGCGCAGCGCGTCGACGCGCGCGAGCGAGCGAGCGAGCGCGGCCGCGTGGCCGTTGCCGCCGGCGCCTCCGCCCGTGCCGAATGACGCCGCCCGGCGCGCGGCCGGGGAGCGCACGAGCAGGTGCGTCGCGCTGCGCACGCCCGCCGGCAGCGGCAGTGCGGCTGCGAGCGCGGCGCGGTCGAGCTCGGCGCGCCGCAGCAGCTCCGGCTCGATCGGCGGGTCCAGCGGCGACTCGACGAGCAGGTCGGCGGCCGCGAGCGGCGCGCTCTCAACGTACCACTGCAGCGTCTCGCCGAGCGGCATCTCGTCGAGCAGCGCGGCGAGCCCGTCGGTCAGCGCGTCACCCTCGGGCGCCGTCGCCACGACCGCCGGCAGCGGCGTCAGCTCGAGCGCGCGCACGACGCTGCCGTCCGTGAGCACGAGCGCGCCGTCGCGGTCGAGGGCCCGCACCGGCAGGTGGCCGGCGAGCCGACCGCCTGCCGGTCGGCGGCCGGGACGGGACACGGTGCGGGGGCGGCGGAGAGATGCTCTGGCGGCCATGCGCACGAGCGTCGCGCACAGATGGCCGGTGCACCATCACGGTTGGTGCACGCCGCGATCAACGTCGGACATGGGCGATCGGGGCTGCTCGCGGGGTGTTCCCGAATTGCGATCAGGGCCATTCCGGACTGCGCTTGCAGACCGGCCGGCATCGCGTTGACTGGCGGGCGCCGAGTCAATCCTCGACGGGCCGTTCCCACGGCCGAGCGCGAAAGGAGGCGTCATGAACCAGGTCACGGATCAGGTCACCGATCAGGTCACCGACTAGCACTTCGTGCAACGGGGGAGGCCGGACGAGCTCCGGCCTCCCCGGTCATTTGGAAACTCGCCTTGCGAGGATCTCCGCGTCCGTCCGCGGTGGCAGCTCAAACATCGCTCGCATTCGCCCGGCGAAAGTGCTGACGCGGCCGAGCTGTAGGAGGTCGAGGAGCTGAGCCCGAGTGAGCGGCGGTCGTTTGAGGTCGGCGGCCTGCTCGACGATGGTGTCGGCGACGGTGGCTCCATCGATGTCGAGCAGGGTGCAGAGGAAGTCGTCGGGGTTGATCTGCCGCTTGCCGAACGGCGCAAGAGCCGTAGCCGGGAAGTGACGGGCATTGAACGTGACGATGCCCTCGGCACCAGCGACGACGGCGGTTGCGAGGACGTGTCGGTCGCCGAGGTCGTTGGTCATCGCCGGCTCAGTCGCGGCAACGGCGTCAGCATCGACGAGAGCTTCCGGAAAGGCGGCTCGCATTGCCGCCTGCAGTCGGGCCGCGCTGGCCTCGTCGGTGCGGCCGTCCTCGACCAGATTGCGGCTGACCTCGTCGAGGATGCGCTTGCTCCACGCCAAGACGTAGAGCTCGCGCTCGGCGAGGCGCAGCAGCGTGTCGCGCAGCGAGAAGGGGTAGAGGACGTTGGCGTCGAGGACGACCTTGAAGGCCATCGCTCGACTCTATGAGGCAGTCGGTACGGCGGCTACCGCATATCAGCGGTAGCCGATCTCCTCGGAGATCTCGGTCAGCTCGCGCAGAGCCGCTCGCCGCTGCTCGTTCCGCTTGGCGCGGTACGCGAGGACGTCCTCGACGTCGATGCGGCGGTGGGTGCCGACCTTGTGGAACGGGATCGTCCCGGTCTCGAGGAGTCTGATCACCGAAGGCCGCGAAATCCGCAGGAGGTCTGCGGCCTCCTGTGTGGTCAGCTCGCGTCCGCTGGGGATGAGCGTCATCGCCATGCCCTGCGCCATGCCGGTGACCACAGCCTTGAGTGCCTCGAACGCAGAAGCCGGAAGCACGATGCTGGCGCCGTCCGGACCGACGAGCCGCGTCTTGCGCTCCGCGGCGGTGTCGAGGCGCGCGAGCAGGTCGACGACCTTCGCCAGCTCGGGCTGTTCCTCGGGGGATGCGCTGAGGACGCGCTGGGATGTGGGAGTGGAGATGGCCATCACGTTGGTTGCGTTCGCTTCGCAATCAACGTAGCAGTAAACGCAGTAAACGCAAATTGTTGCGCTTGTTGCGAATGCCGCAGAACCGCCGATATGCGGGTGAGCGTGTCCCGGACGAGATTCAGCCAGCGTCTCGGTCACGGCCTGCTCAGTCTGCCCTGCGGGGCGCGCAGCGCCTCATGCCGGTCGAGACCGGTGGATAGATGGCTTACACACATAGAGCGGCCGTGTAAGCTATTTGTCCATGCCTGTGGTGGCGAAGATGCCGGACACGTTCACGTCGGCGACGGCGTTCTCGCGCGGGGTGCATCCGCGGGAGTTGTACGCGTGGCGTGATGCGGGGGAGATCGTCGAGCTCTCGCGCGGGGTGTTTCGCCGCGCTGACGCGCCGTTGGCGGGGCATCCCGATCTGCTGGCGGTTTCCTATCGGGCGCCGCGGGCGATCGTGTGTTGTGTGTCGGCCGCGGCGGTGCACGACCTGACCGATGAGCAGCCGGTGCGCGTGCAGGTGGCGGTGCCCAATGGGACCCATCCCCCGCGGATCGATCACCCGCCGACGAGGGTGTTCCGCTTCGATCCGCGGACCTTCGAGCTCGGGCTGGCCAGCATCGAGGCCGCCCCGGGCGAGGCGGTCCGCGTCTACAACCCGGCGCGCACGGTGACCGATCTGATGCGACTGCGTCATCGTCTGGGCGAGGCGATCGCGCACACTGCGCTGAACCGGTACATGGCCCGGCCGGACGCCCGGCCGGCGTCGGTGCTGGAGTACGCGCGTGAGCTTGGCGTGCTTGGTCCAGTGCGTCGCGCGTTGGACGTGGTGAGCGCCCGATGAGTCCCGTGAGCCGCGCGACGCCCGCTGGCCGGGCGTACCTGGATCTGCAGAACCGTGCTCGCCGTGAGGGTCGTGGTACCCAGGAGTACCTGACCGCCTATGTGGTCGAGCGCTGGTTGGCGCGGCTGAGCCGCTCGTCCTACGCATCGCAGTTCGTGCTGAAGGGCGGCGTGCTGCTTGCTGCCTTTGGCCAACGCCGACCGACCGTCGATGCCGACGCTCTCGCGATCGGCATCGCCAACGACGCCGAGGAGGTCGCGGCGCGAGTCGCGGAGATCGCCGCGATCGAGGATCCCGAGGATGGGGTCGAGTACCTCGCCGCGTCCGTTGCCACGCAGGTGATCCGCGACCACGCGCTCTACCACGGCGTCCGCGTCGTCATGGACGCGCGCATCGCCACTGCCCTGGTCAAGCTGCGCCTGGACGTCAACTTCGGCGATCCGGTCACGCCTGAGCCAGAGCACGTCCTGTTGCCCGGGCTGCGGCCGGACAGTCCGCCGATCCACGTGCTCGGCTACCCGGTGGAGACTGTCTTGGCCGAGAAGCTCACCACCGCGATCGATCTCGCCGAGGCCAACACCCGGGTCCGCGACCTCGCTGACATCTACACCGTCACCGGCGCCCACGCCATCGCCCGGGCACCGATGCGCGACGCGCTGACGGCAACTGCCACCTTCCGGAACGTAGAGCTCGTCCCGGTGTCTGTCGCCGTCGGCGATCTCGCCAGCCTGCGCGGCGGCGACTACCGCGCCTATCGCGAGGCTCTCGGGCGCTTCGGCGAGCACCTCCCTGACGATCTCGCCGAGGTGATCGCCGCCGCGGCAGCGTTCGCCGACCCACTGATCGTCAGCACGGACACGACGAACAGGGCGTGGGACCCAAGCGCACGGCGCTGGTCCACACCCGGATAGGCAACGGGCTACTCCACGCCGAGTCGTTGACGCTCACGTTGGCCGATGTGCCCGTGCACCTCAGATCGGCGCGGCAGCGCTGTGAGGCGGCCGACGCGTACTTCGCGACCGGCTACGTCGCTCTGGCGTAGTCGTCTCCGCGGGCGCGCGCTGCCTCTCTACGATCGAGGCAATCGTGGCGCAGCGAAGGAGGCAGCGGTTCGGCCGGGAAGCACCGGTCGTGGCAGCTCACGAACGTCGACGGATAAGTGCGCAGCCTGAGGCGAAGCCGACGGAGCAATCTGCTTCGTCGGTGTAGAATGGGTGTCATGACGACTGATCTGCCGCTTGTCACGCGCCGTGAGATCGTGCGCGAATACCGACCGGACGGGACCGTCACGGATGCTTCGGCCGTGCGGCGGCTGCGTAAGAAGGGCGCTCTCTCGTCGGGCGTCAGCGTTGAGGCGCGCGGCGTCCGCGGGCAGTTGGGTGGGCGCCTGCACGTTTACAGCGCGTTGAACCGGGATGCGGCTCGGGCGGTCCGGCAGCACCACGACGCGCTCGCGGTGCGGATCGGAAAGGCAGCCGGCAGAGTGGAGAGATCCAGAGAGGCGCGTCGCCTGGCCGCGGCGCTCTCGGAGCTGGGTGGCTCGGCGACCGCGAGCCAGTTGGCGCAGGCGCTCTCCAGCCCTGCCTTGATCGATGACGTGTCCGCCCTTCAGGCGATGCAGCGGGCCTCGCGTCGGAAGTTGGGCGTGGAGGGCGGCTCGACGGTGCTCTCCGGTCACATCACCGCGCTCAGCGAGAGCGGTGGGGTCATGGAGCTTGCAGGGCTCTCTGGTCCGATGGCGGTGCCGCGCGAGTTGCTGGAGGACGCGGGCATTGCCGCGCTCGGCACGGCAGTCAGCGCGATGTGGGAGCTGCTGCCCGGCGGTCGCACACTGATGACCGTCGAGCCGGCGGTCGAGGCGGCACAGGTCAACGATCTCGGCGAGCCGCTTGTTGACCTGTACGGCACGCCGTGGGGACGGACGCTCACGTCTCTCGACGCTGACGTCCTCGCTGTGACGGGAGTCCCGACGGTGCGGATTCCGGCCGGCATCCCCGACGTGGCGTGAGAGCCGGCGAGCTTCGCGTCCGTCCGCTGCGTGCGGACGACACGGCGCTGCTCGCTCGTTTCGTCTGTAGCAGCGGCGAGCCGTGGGAGGACGGAGTGCAGGCGCAGATCCGCGGGCCGCTGCCGCGCCGCTACCTGGCCTCGCCGCCCTACTTCGATGGGCGGATGCTGCTCGGCTTTGGTCCCGCGGACGACCTCCTGGTGGTGGGTGCGCATCACATCGAGCCGCAGATGCACCCGGACGTGGGATACACCGAGGTGGTCGCGGTGGCGCACCACACGCGCGGCACGCTCGTGGAACTGCCCGGGGACGCCCCGATCTCGCTGGGGCACTTCATGCTGCTGACGATCTTCCGCCAGATGCGCCGGCTCGGGCGATGCTCGACCGAGCGGGAATGACCGAGGAGCGACCGGACCCACAGTCCCAGGCGCTCGCACAGCGCTGGGGAGAGCTGCCGGCCGAATGAAAGTCGAGTGAAAGTCCGCCCCTGATTCCAGCGGGTTCGCAGCGGGTGGCGAGCGGGTGGAAGACCCGCCGGATCGTCCGGCGTCCGGCGGGCGTTCGCGTCACTTCGTCACGCAGTGGCGACAACCGTGACGCTCCAGATTTACGACAGTGAATCTCGGTCGCTGGGGGCGACCCTAATCCGCGGTGGTGGAAATCGGACGCGGACCCGAGCGGCTGACTGTCTCACACGACGCGCGAAACGTGACGAAAGAGCGCACGAACGCTCGCCTCGCTCCCCCTCGATGCCCACGACGCACGCCCCGGACGCGACGTACGCCGGAGCGGAGCGCTCGGACCGCTTCGCCAATCCCTACTGGCCAGCCCACCCCAGCTCGCGCTCGCAGGCGGCTGCGAAGGCGAGCAGTCGCGGCTCGTCGTGCTGGCGCGCGACGGCGGAGATGCCGACGGGCAGGCCGTCGGCCGCGGCGAGCGGGAGGGTCATCGCGGGATGGCCGGTGACGTTGAATTGCAGCGTGTTGACGATCGCCAGGGCGGTGCGACGGCGCGCCTCGGTGAGGTCTCCCTCGGGGACCTCGGGCGGCAGCAGCGGCGACGTCGGCATCACCAGCACGTCGAACGGCGCCAGTGCGCGGTCGACCTCGCGGCGGATCTCGGCGCGCACCAGCTCCGCCCACGCGTACGGCGCGCCGCGGTGGCGGCGCCGCAGCGCACGGCCGAGCTTCAGCACGCGCTGCAGGTCGGGCCCGAGCTCCCCCCAGCGCTCCCGCAGCCCGTGCGCCAGCGCCTCCCCGAGCTCGACCGGCTGGCCGTCGCCGAGCTGGTAGGAGACGCCGCCGTCGAGCAGCGACGGGAGCCCGCTCAGCATCGCGATCGAGTGGACGGCGCGTGCCCGGGCGGCGATCCCGAGCTCCACGCGCTCGACGCTCGCCCCGGACGCCGCGAGCCGCGCGACCGCGTCGGCCGTCGCGGCGGCCACCGCCGGGTCCGTCTCCACGCCCGCGCTCGGATCCTCCGCGACGACGCCGACGCGCCAGCCGCGCAGCGCGCTCGCGCGCGCGTCATCCAATGCCGACAACAGGTCGGGCGGGCGCGCGTCGCGCTGCCGCGGGTCGCGGCCGTCCGGCCCGGCGATCGCCTGCAGCAGCGTGGCGACGTCGCGCACGGTGCGGCCCAGCGGCCCGACGTGGTCGAGCGACGCCTGCATGCCGACGATGCCGGTATAGGGAACGAGGCCGTGCGTCGGCTTGAGCCCGACGACCCCGCACCAGCTCGCCGGCAGGCGCAGCGATCCGCCCTGGTCGCAGCCGAGCGCCAGATCGACCCACGGGTACGACAGCGCAGCGGCCGATCCGCCGGAGGAGCCGCCGGCGGAGCGCGTGCGGTCGAACGGGTTGCGCGTCGGCCCGTGCACGCTTGTGCAGCCGGAGCTCGACGCGCCCAGCTCGTCCATGTTCGCGATACCGACGATCTCGGCGCCCGCGTCGAGCGCGCGCCGCACGACCGTGCTGTCGTGCGCGGGGACGTAGCCCTCCAGTGCCCGCGAGCCGCCGGTGAGCGGCACGCCCGCGACGGCGATCACGTCCTTGACGACGAGCGTCCGTCCGGCCAGCAGCCCGTCACCAATAGTTACACGCGCGCGCACGCTGCAGCGGCGCACCAGCGCGTTCAGGGGGTCGCCCTCCGGCGACGGCGGCCCGCCCGCCTCGCGGACCGCGTCGGCGAGCTCGGGCGGCGGCGGCGGGAACGCGTGCAGCCGCTCGACGATCGCATCGGCGACGTCGGCCGCGCCGCGCTGAGCGGCGGTGGCGCTCATCTGATGATGAAGCGGACGCCGAGGGCGATCGGGTCCTCCTTCGTGACGGGGATCTCCTCGCCGTCGGGGCCGAGTGCGGGGAACGGCTGCAGCTCGACCTCGACTCTGTGCGCCTTCGCCCAGCGCTTGACGTTGTAACGGAAGGTGCCCGTCGAGCTGTCGTAGTCGCGCCCACGGACGAACTTCCACGCCTGTCCGTCGGCCCACTCCGCGAAGTCGAATCTGGAGCGGGTTCTTCTCTCGGGCAGGCCTTCTGCCAGCAGCTCCGGCACGGTGCACCTCCACGTCGTCGATAGGTCTCCGCACAGGGTCCGCGCGGGGTGCGCGCGCAGCAACGCCGATCGCTGCGCACGGCGATCACGATGGGCGATCTCAGATGTCCACGCCGGAGCCCTCGTCGCGGCCCGCGCCGGGGCCCCGAACGTCCGCGCCGCGGTCCGCCCCGGCGTCGCGCGTGTAGCCATAGGCGGGGTACAGGTCGAAGCTGCCGATGGGACGCCGCTCCAGGCCCTGCTGCTCGCGCATGTCGTTGACTCGCTCGACCAGCACGTCGATGTCCTCGAAGTCTCTGTCGATCTCCCCGAAGCGGTACCGCTCGGCGAGATCCAGGGTCGCGTACTCGCGCTCCACGTCGGCGGCCAGGTCCGCGTACTCCACGCGCAGCTTCGGCGGGGCATCCGCGGACAGCTCGCCGAGGGCCTCCACCACGCGCTCCGGCGGCTGGTCGCGCGCCTGCTCCGCCGCGAGCTCCGCGAGCACGAAGATCCGCGTGCGGACCTCCCGCTCGGTCGCGGCCCAGCGGGCGATGTGCTCGCCGTGCATCATGCCGTCGTCGTGCTCGCTCTCGAGCCACGTCTGGAAGTGGCGGCCCTGCAGGCGCAGCGTCGAGAGGTCCCGTATCGCCCAGTCCGCCTCCCGCCGCTCACGGACCGCCTCAGCGTCCTGCACGACCGCCTCCTGTTCGAGGTCACGCGCTTCCTGCCGACGCTTCGTCGCGGCCTCCGCCCGCAGCGCCTTCGCGCGCGCCAGTGCCGCCGCCTCGGCGGCGATCGCCAGAGCGTGCGCCTTCTCAGCCTTCGCCGTTTCGGAGGCATCGCGTGCGTCGTATCCCTGGACGCCCTGCTCGTGCGCGTCCAGCTCCGCGCGCAGCGCGTCGGCGTCCATCGAGGCGTACTCGCCCACGAGCTGCTCCATGCGCGCGCGGATCAGCTCCGTCCGCTCAGGGCCGAGGAACGGCGCAAACCGCTCGAGCCGGTCCGGCGAGGCGAACAGCGTCTCGCGGGCGTTGGCCGCCAGATCGGCGATCGACCCGTTGCCGCCGAGTGCCGGCTCCGGCATGCGCACATCGGGCCCGGGCACCTCGACGAGGTTCCCCTCCGCGTCGAGGCGGACCTCCGGCGCGAACGCCTCCGGGTCGATCGGGTCCGGCTCCATCGGGTGCCGCTCCCAGCCGCCCTTCGCCTTCGCCTCCTCCGGCACGACCGTCTCCACCAGCGGCCATTGGGGCGCCGCGTCGAAGTCGGGCATCGCGACGGTGATCGTCGCGCTCGCGTCGCGCTTGTAGGCGATGCTGGCGCTCTGGTTCATGCGCCGCTGGATGCGCTCGGTCCAGATGCGGATCTGCTCGGCGCGGTCGTTCTCCAAGCCGAGGCTCGAGCCGTCGAGCACCACTCTGTGCTCGTACCGCGCGCGCGAGTTGAGCACATAGGCGGCCTCGAGGCTCTCGAGCGCGCTGCCCTCGAACGACACGCTCGCGTCGAGGTTCTTCCCCTGCACGGGGAACGAGTGCATCGCGTAGCTGAGGCGGAAGGCCGGCACACGGTCGCGCTCGCGCGGGGGCAGCTCCTGCTGCGCCGCCCATGAGGCGCGCAGCCCGCCGAGGTAGATGCGCACGGTGCGCTGATCGGTCACGCCAGCCTCGTCGAGCTGCACCTCCATCCAGTCGCGCTCGGCGTTCACCTCGGTGACGACGCCGCGCTGCCCGTTCTGCACGCGTTGCGGCGTGTCCGAGGCGCTCGCGTCGCCGAAGCGGTACGCGGTGTTCGACAGCACGACGAGGTCGCCGACGTGGAGCTTGTAGTCGCGGTCGACGGCGTCGATGCCCGGCCCGACGTCCTGCCCCTCCTGCCGCCGCGCCTCGAGCAGCCGCCGCTGCGCGAGCACGTTGAGCGTGTCGGCGTCCTGGTTGGTGCCCGCGACGAGCATCAGCGTGCGGTCGATCTCGTAGCGGCTGAGCTGGTCCCACCACTGCGCGACGGTCTCCGCGTAGGCGTCCTCCTTCGTCGCCGCGACCGTCAGCGCGCCGCGCTCCTCCAGCAGCCGCACGGCCTCCGCCGCGTCTCTGTCGTCGATCGCCACCTGCAGCTCGGCGATCCAGGCCCCCTGGCCCTTGTGCCGGCGGATGATCTCCAGCTCCTTCTGGGGGATCGCCGGGCTCTCGAGCCAGGCCTTGAACATGCCCGGCGACTGGATCGCCTCGTGCTGGCTCTGGTGACCGACCGCCACGACCTTCGCGCCCAGGCGCTCGTACAGCTCCGCCAGCTCCGCGGCGTGCGCGAGGCCGACCTTGGTCGCCTCGTCGACGAGGATCAGCGTCTTGCCGTCGATCGCGATCGACTCCTGCTGGGCGCGCCGCTTGAGCGCCTCGAGCGAGATCGCCTCGGTGCCGGTGTCGCGCCCGAGCTGGTTCGCCAGCAGGTTCTCCATCGCCGTCGAGATCACGTTCCAGCCCTCCGCCCGGTGCGCCGCGATGATGGCGTCGAGCGCCGGCGTCTTCCCCGTTCCGGCACGGCCCGTGAGGATCCCCCACTTCGCCGGCCCGCTCAGCAGCTCGACCGCCTCTCTCTGCTCGGGGTCGAGCGGCGCGCCGATGCGCGCCTCGGCCGCCGCGATGCCGGCATCGATCGCGGCCCGCGAGAGCCCTGGGCCCTGCTCGCGGCCAGCCCGCTCGGCCTGCTCGAACACGTACTCCTCGAGCTCGCGGATGTTCATCACGGTCGCGCGCTCGCCCTCGAGCGCGACGAGCGTGCCGGAGCGCTCGAGCTCCTGCTGGAAGTCGTACGCGTCCGGGAGGCTCATGCGCCCCGTCGCGACGTGGAAGGCGATCGCCTTCGCCATCCCGTGGGTGACGGTCGGCCCGTACTGCAGCATGTGCCGCTTGAACGACTCCGTCGCCTCCGCCTGGCGCTCCTCGAGCGTCTGCTGGTAGCCCGGCTCCTTCAGCGCCGCGGCCGCCTGCTCGGGACCGAAGCCGAACCGCGCGTACTGGTTGCGCCAGATGCGCCACATCTGCTCCGGGGTCACGTGCGTGTCCTTCGACTGACGGGAGCGCGCGCCCACCGCGGCGGCCTCCACGCCGGCCATCGGGCGGCCGGTCAGCATCTCCTCCTGCTCGATCAGCGCGTTGATCTGGTTCGTGCGCGAGGACGCCTCCTCACGCGCCCCCGCCGGCACCACCTTCAGCTCGAAGGCGCGCTCCTTCTTGCCGGTCTCGAGGATCTGCTCAAGGCCCATCATGGTGAGTCCATGCGAGCTGCCGAGGCGGAACACGGCGCCGCCCTCGAGCGCCGCGTCCTTGCGGAACATCGCGCTCAGCTCCGGTGCTTTGAATCTGCCCTGCGCGTCCTCGACCAGCGCCAGGATCCCGTGCAGATGCAGCTGCGGATCGGGGACCTCCCGCCCCTCCGCGCGGCGCGCGGTGAGGTGCAGCGAGAGCGACGCCGCGAAGCCTTGTGCGGTCGCGTAGGTCTTTCTTCTGTCGGCGCCGTGACTCACGATCACGTTCTTCGTCTGCACCATGTGCGCGATCGCCGCGTTGGCCGCCTCGAGCAGCACCTGCTCGATCTGCGCGCGCACCTCCGGGCTCGACATCGCGTAGAAGACCGAGACGCTCTTGGGGATGCTGAACGTCATGTCGACGAGGGAGACGACCTCCTCGGTCTCGGGCTCCTTCGTGCCCTTCTTGCGGCCCTTCTTGCCCACCGGCCTCTTGTCCAAGGGCTCGCCGTTCTTCGCCCCAGGGCCGTTGCTCGGCTTGTTGCCCTTCGCGCCCTTGCCTCTGTTCGCCGCCTTCTCCTTCGCGGGGCCCTTGCCGGCCGTCTTCTTCGTGCGCGTGCCAGGCTGGCGGATCTGCTCCGTGCCGTCCACGTTCTTCCCCAGCATCACCCGCGAGAGCTGCTCCACGGTGACCGCATCGCCGCGCGTCACGCCCACCTTCGCGAGCGCCGCATCGGAGCCGACCCATACCGAGTGCGAGCGCTGCGCCTGCTCCCCGAGCGCCGGGTCGGGCTTGATCCAGTAGTCGCCGCGACCGAGCGCGCGCGGCGAGGAGGCGACGTCGAGCGGATACTTCGCGGCGGCCAGCGCGGACTGCTCATCGCCCACCACAGTGCTGGTCTTTCGCATGGTGAGCACGGGTTGGTTGTACCAGCGGATCCACTGAATTTGGGCGTTTATCGGGTCGTATCTTGCACTGTGAGTTTGGTTATCTCCGCGGACGATCCAGCCCACGTCCGTCTTGTCTGGTGCTGAAAGCGAGGGAGGAGGACGTGCTCCTGGCGGGAACCCGCGTCACGCTCGCCACGACGGCGGGGGTTCCGCGCCGGGGGCGCGGGGCTCGGCTCTCGCACCCGAACACGCACAAGGGCGGCGGCTCCCCGAGGGGAGCCGCCGCCCTTTCTCGTGCAGCACCGTCAGGCCACGCTGGCAAATCACCGAGGGGCCCCAAACGTCCGTTTGGGGCCCCTGTGCGCGTCCTCCGGACGTCAGCCGCTCGACGTGTGGACCGACTTCGCGCTCACCGTCTCCACGAGACGCCTCCGTTCGTCGCCAGCCGCCACGCGGCCTCGAACACGCCCTCGTACGCGTCCAGCCGGTCATCCAGCGGCACCGTCGGGTCGGCCACGTCGTTCAGCAGATCGTCGGCCACCGCCTCCAGCTCGGGCCAGTCACACGCCTCCCGGACGCCCCCGGACTGCTCCGCGCTCCGCAGCGCCCGTGCCGCCCGTTGAAAGGCCTGCCACACCGCCGGGTCCTCGCTCACCTGACCGCACATCGTCCGGAGCAGCTCCGGGTCCTCCTCGTGCAGCGCAGCCGCCTCGGCGTGCAGCGCCGTCAGCTCGCCGAGCCGCTCCTCCCGCACCGCCGCCGTGTCGTTGGGCAGGGCCTCGCGCACCTCCTCGACGCGCCCCACGATCTCCGCAAGCCGCGCGGCGCGCTCCTCCGTGGTCGTCATGCTTGCACCTCTCTGCTCGCCCGCCGGGCTGATACGCCCCGCTGGTGGCCACCGACATGTCCGGCGGTGGCCACCCGGCACGGTCAGACCGACGTCGGGAACACGTAGTCGCGGTCGGCGTCGTACGGGACCACCACGGCGACGGGCTCGCCGCCCTGGCAGATCACCGTCTCGCGGTCCCAGACGTCCGCCATCAGCACCGCACCCTCCAGGGCGACGTCCTCCGCGTCCACCCGCACCGCTTCCTCCGCACGCACCGTCGCCCGCGCCAGGGGAGCGATCACCGCGACGCACCGCGACGCCCCCGTGAGGGTTCCCTCCAGGCTGATGCGGGTCGCGCGGCCCGCCCGCACCTCGGCCAGGACCACGCTCATGTGCTCCGCGGCCTGCTCGACGCTGATGACGTCGTTCACGCCCCACCAGCGACCCGTCGTCGCGGGCGACGGCACCCCCGTGGGCGCCGCACAGGCGGCCAGCCACCGACCGGTGGCCGCCAGGCCGCACACGCTCATCGCCAGCGCCACGGCGGCCACGACCTGGAACCGCCCTTCGAAGCTCGCCGTCGACCACACCCAACTGCCGACGACGCCCGCCAGCATCGCGCCGAGCGCCTGGCCCATGTTGTTGCCGGCCTTGCCGCGCGCGGTCACCCCCGCCACCGCCGCGACCGTGCAGCCGTGCAGGCCGCTGCCCATCGAGGCCACCGCGCGGATCAGCGTCCCGAGCAGCAAGGCCAACAGCGCGCCGTCGACGGCCAGGACGCCCGCGAGCGCCAGCGCCGCGGCCCCGCAGATGACGAGCGGACCGCTCAGGGCGGCCCCCCGCGTCGACAGGAGCGACACCCCGCCGGTCTTCCGCCATGCCGCCACGCCAGCCGCCATGACGCCCACCACAGGCGCCACCTGCGTCCAGCCGATTCCGGCCACGCCCCGCGCAGACAGCGCGAGCGGCACGAACACGGCGAACATGCTCAGCGCCGCGTTCACGCAGGTCCGCGACACGATCAGCCACGCCAGCCAGCCACGGCCCTCCCCGCTCGCGCTGGTCACCGCACGTGCCCCCTTCGCCGGGGCCCGATCGGCGTCCGGGCAGAGCAGCCCGATCCACCACCCGAACACGACGGTGATGGGCGCCAGGAAGCCGAGCATCCCGCCAACGCCGGTGTCCCGCGCAAGCCACTCGCACAGCGGACCCCCGACGAACATCGCCGTGGTGCTGGCCATGAAGTACGCCGTGATGCTCGATCGCCGGGACGCCTCGTCCCCGAGCGTCGCCGTCACCGCCGACTGCACTGCGCCGTCGGCCGCGGACATGAGCGCTCCGACGGCGACCAGGGCGACGACGGCCAGCGGAGCCGACAGCTGCTCCAGCGCCAGGAGCGGAGCCGCCACCAGCGGCGCGGCCCACCGCACCAGCCGCCGCCTGTCCCGACCCACCCGCGTGAAGCCAAACGCACCCGTGCCCACGAGCGCAGAGCCCAGCAGCACCGAGCTGACCACCGACCCCGTGGGGAGTCCGGTGCTGGCCGCCACGTCGGGAGCCATCATGAGCAAGCCCCAGTAGGGCCACCACCAGACGCCAACGAGCGTGCCGATCCCGATGCTGTGCAACCGGGCGGCCCTTCTCTCCAGGATGTTCATCCTGTCTTCCCCTTCCTGCGAAGCGGGCGGCCACGACGGACCGCCCGCGCTTCGCGAACTGATGCTCGATGCCCGGCGTCCGTGCCGCCGGGCGGTGCGTCAACTGCCTTCGACCTGGTGCCCGCCAGACGCACGCGCCTCGCGCGCCGCGCGCAGCTCCGCCAAGCTCGCCCGCAGCGACTCGGCCGCGGCGGCGTGCTCGCTCGCGTCGGCGTCCTGGAGCAGGTCCCACATCGCCAGCTGGCGGTCGACGAGCCGCGCGACGTCCTCCATCGCCGGAGCCCGCTCGCGGTCGTACAGCCGGGCGAGTTCCGCGGTCAGCCGCACCAACTCGGCCCGCGGGTCGACGCGCGCGAGGCCGCCGGACACCGGGTGCTCGCCGATGTCGCTGTCGTCGGGCGTCCGGCGCGTGAGCACCCACGCGTCCAGCAGCGGCAACAGCGCCCGGCGGTCGGCCTCGTCCGCGCCCTCGGGGAGCAGGGTCTGGAGCTGGTCGTCCACGCGGCTCACCGCAGCGTCCGCGAACGCCCGCGCTGCCGCGCCGTAGCTCCGGTGCGCCTGCTGCCGCGTGACGTTCAGCTTCGCGCCGATCTGGTCCCACGTCGCGCCGCTCGCCGCCGCGGCGATCACCGCGCGCTCCAGCAGCCGATCCGCGTCCGCGGCCACCCCGGCAGCCTCCGTCAGCCCGGCGAACCGGGCCGCCGTGCCCTCGTCGGCCCGGATCGGGACCAGTGCCGCAGCCCGGTCACTCACTTCCTGCGCGCTCTGCGAAACCGCCAGGCGCGCGAGGCTCGCCTTCGTGTACGGGAACTCGCTCTCTCCGGTCATGTCGTCAACATACGGCTGACAGAGTGACGCTGTCATCAATTTGTTGACAGACCACCCCATCGGCGTAGGGTTGGATTCACGCCGGAAAGTCCTCTCGATAACGAACCTTATCGAGCACTCTCGGGATCAATTGAACCGTCGGCGCGAACCCCGCGCCCCAGCATCAGGGAGCACAGCATGGAACCCTCGGCCACCACCGCCGCCGACGAGCGGACCGTCGCACAGGCGATCCGCGTCCTGCGCGACGCCGGGATCATCTCGGAGTACGGCCGGTACAACGGCCTGGGGGAGCGCGAAGCGGAGCGCGCCGTCCAGGCGCTGACCGATGCGGGCCTGCTGCGCCAGCCCGCCAGGCCGACCGCCCCGGCGCCCCGGATCACCTTCGAGCAGGCCGAGGCCCTGAACCGGATGCGGGCGACCGAGCACGCCTGGACCCGCACGATCGTCCGACACGCCGACGTCCTGCTCGCGTGGTCCACGGCCGCCCGCGCCTTCCGCGTCACCGACCACGCCGGCACGCACTACGACGGCGAGGACCTGGCCGCCGCCGTGGACGCCTACAACGCCCGCGTCCAGCCGGTCGGCACCACCCCCGCCCGGCCCACCCGCGTCCGCGTCCGCACCCGCCAGGGAGCCCGCCGTGCCTGACTTCGACGAGCTGCTCGACCGAGCGAACGCCATCGCCGACAAGGCCCGCGACGCCGGGATCGACATCGACCGCTGCCGCGCTGACGACACGCGCATCGCCGTGCACCAGGCCCGCGATGCCGTCGTGGCGCTGCGCACGGCCGCCAAGGACGCCTCCGCGCTCGCCGACGACGTCCTGCGCGCCATCCCCCTGGGCCGCACCGCGGCCGACGTCCTGCACCGCTGCCGCCGCGTGCGCGAACTCGGGACGGGGTCCGGCTACGGCGCCTGGTCCTCCGGCGAGCGGCTCGCCGTCGCGGTCGTCCTGCGGGACCGCGACCGCCTGTCGCAGATGGGCTACAGCTACCAGGAGGCCGCCCGGTACGTCTACGGCGGCATGGTGAACCCGCCCGCGCCCGAGCACTTCGCCGACTGGCTCGCGGCCATCCGCCTGGCGCTCGACGCGCCCACGCCGCCGCGGTGACCACCGCCTCCGACCACCGACCCACCGATCCGATCGGACCAGCCGTGAGCAGCAACGACACCACCCGCGACCCCTTCGACGCAGACGGCAAGCCGGTTCCCGGCTGGGCCTTCATGACCAACGCCGGCACCGAACCCTTCCTCGTGGACTACCTCCCGCCCTACGACGTCGCGGCCATCACCCGGACGTACGCGGACCGCCGCGCCCGGCTCGACCCGGCGACGCTGGCCGCGCTGAACGCCGAACCCGAGCCCGTGTGGCACATCGTCAGCACCTTCCAGCACTGGTTCGCCTGGCTGCTGCGCAGGCCCTCGCGGGCGATGTGCGGCGAGCTGATGGTGGATCACCCCGACCAGCGGGACATCCCGGACGACGCGCCCGAGTGCCCCGACTGCGTCTCAATCAAGCACCGCCGCTGACCCGTTCCTCACCACCGAGCAGGAAGAGAACGTCATGACCGACGAGTCCCGGCCGGCGGCCAACGCCGCCGAGGAGCGAGCCCGCGCCGCCATGGACCACCTCACCCGCGTCCTCAACGACCGCGTGACCGTCCGCACCGTCGGCGAGCTGGGGGCGCTGCTCAGCCAGCTTCCGCCCACGACCCCCCTCGCGCTCGACGAGCAGATCCTGGCCGACCCGGCGGTGCAGCGCTACAACGGCGAGGTCCTCGTCGTCGTCGCGTCCGCCACCACGGTGCGCGACGACAACCCGACGACGCCCATCCGCGACGAGGACGGCGAGGTCTACCCGATCGACGTGCCCGCGCTCCAGCTCTCGCTGCGCGTCGTCCCCTCCCCCACCTCGCCCCCGCCGGCCGACCCCGTCCCGTACTACCTCCACGACCGGATCCACGCGGCCTACGTCACCGCCGACACGCGTGCCCTGTTCGAGGTGACCGGCGAGCTGATGCAACGGCTCACCACGGACCTCAGCAGCACCGTCGACTTCACCGTGCCGGCCCCGCGGTGGCATCGAGACCTCCGTCCGCTCCTCGACCGCATGGCGCAGATCGCCCGCGACCTTCCCGCGTACGGCCCGTGGGCGGCCGTCGCCAGCGGACGGGCCCGCATGGTCCTCGTGCCCGACGACGCGCTGCTGCGCGAGTCGCTCTACAGGGCCAAGGGCCTCGTCCACCGCATCGTCAGCAACGGGGAGGTGCTGGACGGCGACGACACCAGCGGCCAGACCTGGGACCTCCCGCCGCTGTTCACCGACCGCGACGCGTCCGACGCGCTCGACCGCGTCGTCGACGCGCTGCGCGAGCACCTGACGCCGCACCATGTCCGCTTCAGCGACCGCGGAACGCCGACGGGGCCGCGGCTGGCCGGCACGAGCACGGAGCGGACGCCCGTCCGGATGGTCGCCCTGCCCCAGGACGACGTCGACCTCGTCGTGGAGGCCGCGCGCCTCTGCCAGGCCGCGCTCGACGCCACTCCCGACCTGCCCCCAGGTTCCGCCGAGCACCAGCGACGCGTCCTCAACCTCAGGGAGCTGCTGGACGCGATCTGCGCGGACCACCACGCTCACTTCAGCCCCGAGCAGCAGGTGCTGCGACAGCGCGACGGCGAGACGCCCGCCGACCTGGTGGCGCCGCTCCTGCGCCTCGCGCGGGTGCTCGCCCTGGAGGAGGACGACGACGTCCAGACGCTGGTCCGCACCCTCGTCGGCCACGGCGGCGACGTCACCCTCACCAACCGCGCGGAGGAGGCGTACGACCGGCTCGCCGGTCGCTGGGCCAGCGCCATCAGCCCGGACCACGCCGACGTCCACCGCTCCCTCTACTGACCGCCCACCCACCCGCTCCACCACGCCGGGAGACCCGCAGATGACCGACCACACCCCGACCGCGCCCACGGCCGCCGACGCACCGGAAACCCGGATCGCCCTGGTCCCCGACGACGACGAGCTGCTCGCCTCGATCCACGCGGCCGGCGACCTGCTCGCGACGCTCGTGTACGCGAACGACCCCGACACCCCCGCCGACGAGCGCTGGGACCTTCCCGCTGCCGTGAGCGACGAGCGGGTAGATGCCGCGTACGACCGCCTCGCCGCCGCGCTGACCCGGCAGATCACGGCGCCCGGCTCCGACGACGAGCACGGCGAGCTGCGCGGCCCCACGACCGGGCTCATGCCGCTGCGCCTCGCGCATGTCGACCCGGCCGACGTCGCCCTGGTCGCCGACGCGCTCGCCGTCTGCCAGCGCGCGCTCGACACTACGGCCCCCCGGCCGACGGACCAGACCGACCGCCACCAGCTGCGCGACCTCGCCGAGCTGCTCGAACAGATCGCCGATCCTCCCGAGCACGGCGCGGAGCGGCGAGCGGCGGCCATCATCCCGCTCATGCAGCTGGTCGGCGTGCTCCAGATCGAGCAGGACGCCGACTTCCGCACGCTCGTCGGCGCGCTCCACGGCCGCACCGGCGACGTGACGCTCACGCACGACCAGGAGCAGGCCTACCGGCGGCTCGCCAAGCGGTACGTCACGCTCCTGGCCCTCAGCCAGGGGCCCCACGTCCGGCACCTCACCTACTGGGCCTGGACCGCCTGACCACGCCCCCGACCCGCACCCGCCCTGGTCCCCAAACGCCCGTTTGGGGACCAGGGCTCAGCCGTCTTCCACGGATGGAGCACCCATGAGCACCCTCGCGGTCCCGACCCCCGCCGACGACCAGGCCGCCGTCACGCTCGCGCGGCGCGTCAACCTCTGGCTCGGGAAGTTCGCCAGCCCCAACACCGGCCGCGCCTACGCCGACGACCTGGGCTTCCCGCACGAGCTGCGCGACGCCGCCTGGCACCCCGCGCCCGCGCCCGGCTCGCCGACGCGCGGCCGTCGCCCGCTGCGCCGCGGCGTCGCCTTCTTCCCCTGGTGCGCCGACCGCGGGCTCGACCCGCTGCACGGCGTCAGCCTGGAGGAGGTCCAGCAGTGGGTCCGCGCCATCGAGGCCGCCGGCCTGGCGAAGCGCACGCGCGCGCGGATGGTGACGGCGGCCGAGGAGTTCTACGTCGCCATGCAGCGCCAGGGCCTCCAGCTCCAGAACCCGGTCGCGCTGGTCGACCGGCGGGCGGCCGAGCTGACCGGGATCGACGAGGACGACGACCAGGTGCTCCTCGACGTCGACCAGGTGCGCCAACTGCTGACCGCGGCACGGCGCGGCAGCGGGCGCGGTCGCGACCTGTACCGCGAGCGCGACCTGGTCGTCCTGCTGATCCTCGCCGTCACCGGCGCGCGGGCGTCGGAGGTGACCGGGCTGGACCTGAGCGACTACCGGCGGGCAGCGCCGGGCGGCAAGGCCGAGCTGGTGCTGCACGGCAAGGGCGGCAAGGTGCGCACCGCCCCGATCGACGCGCAGGTGGCGGACGACGTCGACGCCTGGCTGCGGGTCCGCGCCGAGCGCTTCGGCGGCAGCGCGCTCCCCGTGCCGAGCGGCCAGGCGGCGGCCGGGCGGCAGCCGCTCCTGTCGACCCGCACCGGCGCGCGGCTCACGCCCTCCTACCTCGGGCACATCATCCGCACGGTCGCCCGTCGCGACGGCTGCCCGCTGCGCGGCATCGCCACCACGCTCCACCCGCACGCCCTGCGGGCCGCGTTCGTGACGGCCGCGCTCGACGCCAGGGTGCCGATCGACCAGGTGCGGAGCGCGGTCGGCCACGCCAGCATCTCCACCACGCTGCGGTACGACCGCCGCCGCAACCGCCGCGCCACCCAGGCGTTCGCCGTCGTGAGCGGCCTCCTCACCGACGCACCCGCCCCCGCCGACGCGCCCGCGGTCGACGTCGAGCGCCACGTCGCCGAGGCAGTCGGCGGGTACGCCGCCTGAAACGGCCGTTTGGGGCACACCAGCGCGCACGAAAAAGGCCCGCACCGGAGTTCGGTGCGGGCCTCTCGCGTGTCGAGCCGCGGGCTCAGTCGTTCTATAAGCCGGCCGTCAGGCGGCGGCCCAGGCGCAGCTTGCGGCCGGTGCCGTCGCACGGTCGACAGAGCCGGAAGGTGTCGCCGCCCGGCGCACGCACTCGGCCGCCCTCGCAGGCCTTCGCCGAGCAGGCTCGGTAGGGGTACAGCTTGCAGACGACCGCGTAGGCGACCGCCGTGGGGATGAGCAGAGCGATGTAGTCAAAGTCGAGCGCCACGGCGGCGGCCATGATGGCGAAGGTCAGGCCCTTGAACACGGGGGGGGCTCCGTTCAGGTGCGGCCCGGCGCGGATGGCCGAGCAGGGGACGTCGGGACGCTGCTGCTCACTGCTCGTTCTGCGGCACGGCGACGAACCGGCCCGGCTTGGGCATGGCGACCAGGCCCGCCTGAACGAGCCGTGCCATCGCCACGCGCACGTCGAACCGCGCCTGGGGCGCGACCACGTCCTCAATCGCCCTCACGCACGAGGTCCCCTCGCGCACCGCCGTGAGCACCTCCTTCTCCAGCGGCGACAGGTCGATGGCCACCGGCGGGAAGGCGTGCGTCCCGTCCGGCCCCCCGACGACCCAGCGGCCGTCGACCGCCGGCCCCAGCACCGACTCGATCGCCTGGACGTCGATCTCGTGGAGGTCGCGCTGATTGCCGAGCGCGTCGAGCGCCTGGTCGCCGGGCGCGAGGTCCCAGCGAACCCGGCTGCAATGCCGCGCGCCCGGTCGACCCTGCACCGCCCGGCCCCTCACCGGGCCGTCGTCGTGCCACCGCCGGTTGAGCACCCGAGCGGACAGGCCGCTCATCTCCCGCTCGTGAGGGGCGCGCAGCTCGAACGCGACGAGCTGCTTCGTGAACCCGGCGCGCGTCACGCGCTCGCCCCACGCCCTGTCGAGCAGCGACGGGTTCGTGACCACCGGCCACATCGCCAGGCTGCCCATCTTGCCCGCGGCCTCGCCCCACGCTCCGGCCACGGCCACGTCGTCCGCGACCGCACAGAACTCCTCGTGCAGGACCATCCACGCGCCCAGCGGGCCCGTCGTCCTGAGGACGCGGGCACCGCTGCGGCGCGCGAAGCCGGCGCGAGCGCACACGATCGCGTCCACCAGCTCGGGCGCCCGCAGCGAGGCCGCCCGCCCGACCAGGTTGACGCGCGCCCGCGGCCCGTCCCCATGACCGCGCGGGTCGACGTGCAGCACGTTCGCACCGTACGAGCCGGCCGCCCGCGCCAGCAGCCGCGCCGCGTTGGTCTTCCCGCTGCCCGCATGCCCGACGAGCGCCGTGGGCACCATGCCGTCGCGGTCGTACATCGTGACCCTGCCCTCGCCCTCCTGGTCGGCCAGCCGCGAGAGGCCGACGATCGCGCCCCTCTCGAACGTCCAGCCGCGGTTGACCCGGACGCCCGACGCCGTCGGGTGCTCCTCGGTGCCGGCCATCTCGGTGATGTTTGCCATTGCCGTTCTCTCCTCGGGATTGAGTGGATCTTCGGTTGGTGTCGTCACTGCTGCTGCTGCGGCACGGCGACCCACTTGCCGCGCTCGGGCTTGGTGATCAGGCCCGCCGCGACCAGCTCGTCCAGCGCCTCGCGGACGGTCGAGCGGGCCGCCTGCACTGCGCCCTCGATGGCGCCTGCCTGCGTGGTGCCGCCGCGCACGATCGCCAGGACGGACTGCTGCACCTGCGTGAGCTGCGCCTCGGTGCGCGGGGCCTTCGCCGCAGCGCTCGGGAGCTTGCGCAGCCCGAAGCCGGTCGGGGCGTGAGCGCCCGCGGTCGCGCCTCCACCGGTCGCGCCGGTGGCGCCGCCGGCCGATACGACGGCACCGACCGCCGCACCCTCCTCGCCCGGGAACGAATGCGTGCCGCCGTGGCCGACGACCCAGCGGCCGTTCACCGCCGGGCCGAGCACCGACTCGATCGCGAGGCGGTCGATCTCGTGCACGTCGGGCTGAGCGAAGAACTTGTCGAACGCGCTGCTGGTGGTGAACGGCGGCTGCTCCGTCATCACCGCGACATCCGCATCGCTGGGGAGGTGGTCCCAGCGCGCGGGCACGTTCGACCGGCCCATGTTGGCCGTGACCGCCATGCCGGGCACCGGACGGCCGTTCGGCTTCACCGGCAGGTCGCTGGGCCGGTACTCCAGCCCGGGGACGAGCGTGTCCGAGTTGGAGTTGATGTGACCCGCGACGATCTGGTTGGCGTACGCGGCTCGCGTCTGGTCGTCGCCCCACTTGACCTGCTGCAACGCCTGGTTGAGGGCAACGGCCCACAGCGCCAGGGACCGCGCGATGTTGACGAAGTTGCAGTGAGCCGCGCGGACCTTCGCGTCCCCCGTGATGAGGGAGAACTCGTCGTGCAGGAACGTCCAGCCCGGGAACGCACGCGTCGGCCGCAGCAAGTCGTTGCCGATCTTGTTCGCGTACTTGGCGCGCGCATTGGCGATCGCCATCATCAGCTCAGGCGCTCGCAGTGCCGCCTCCATGCCGATGATCGCGATCCTTGCGCGGCTCGCCAGCGCCGTCGAGCTGTTGCCCTTCGGGTCGATGTAGCACAGGTTCATGACGCCGGTCGACAGCGCGCCGGCGATCACCATGTTCGCCTTCGCCGACTTGCCGGTGCCGGTGCCCCCGATGATCATGGTGGGCACCATGCCCACCTCGTCCCACATCGTGATGCCGCCCTCGCCCTTGCCATCGCGATAGCGGTAGAGGCCTTCGATCACGCCGTTGCTGACCTTCGGGCCGTTCCAGTACCTGATGTCGGCGACCGGGTCCTTCTCGATGATCGTGAGCACCCCGATGTGCTCGCCCTTGTCCTCCGGTCCGTGCTCGATGACGACCCGCTTGCGGTTGATGCCCAGGCCGCCCGCGACGTTCTCCAGATTCCCGAGCACCGTCCGGACGGTCTGCTGGCCACGCGCCAGCTGCATCTCGTAGGTGACGACGAACCCGTCCGGGTCCTCCGTCCGCCCGGTCAGGCTGCTGTCGGGAGCGGGACCGCCCTTCACGGCCACGTACTTCGCCCAGTCGAGCGCGTACTGGTCGACGGGCTCGGGCTCGGGCAGCGGCTCCGGCTCGGGCTCGGGCTCCGGCTCGGGCTCGGGCTCGGGCTCCGGCTCCGGCTCGGGCTCCAGCGCCGCGACCCTCGGGCCGACCGGGTTGGCGCTCCACAGGGACCTGCCGCACACGAGCGTCCCCCCGAGCAGCGCGATCAGCGACCAACCGCTCGGGCCGTCGAGGCCGATCCAGAGCACCACCCCGGCGCCGCTGACGGACGCTGCCGCCGCCTCGCGCAACCACCCATGCCGGCGGAGCGCCGCGGTCGCACCCAGGCCCGCGACCAGCGACGCGCCCGCGACGGACCCGGCCACCGTCTCCGCGGGGACGTCGACGAGGCTGAACACGTGGACCGCGCCCCGGTTGACCAGGCCGGTGACCATCGTGCCCGCGGCGCACAGCCACGGAAGCCGACGCCTCCGCGCGCGCTCCGTGACCATCAGGCGGCGCTCCAGCTCCCAGAACCCGACGGCCTCAACGACCGTTCCCGGACCCGCGAACTTCGCCTCCGCCGCCTGCTCTTGGGCGACGTCCTGCCACCTGCGCGGCGTAGCCGGCGCCGCCGGGACCTCCTCGGCAGCCGGTCGGCGGCTCTTGCGCTTGACGGTGGTGGCCATCGCCTGTCCCTCCTCAGTGGGGCTGGTGCTGCTCGGGTGCTCGCTGGTCCTGCTGTGCTGCGGGACGGAGCTGCTGATTGGTGGGCCGGACAGAGCCCGTGACGCTCGACGCTGTCCGGCGACCGATCGGCAGCTCCGTCAGCCGGTGACGGTCCGCTTGTTGCCGACGTGCGCGTTCCGCAGGTACGCCTGCCGGACGATCTCGGCGGCACCGATCTCCTCCGCGGCGGCCAGCAGCTTGTCCTTGGCCTCCTGGACCCGCGCCGACGCGACGTCGACGCCCTCCATCGACCACTTCTCTTCCACCATCACGTCCCGCACCCGGCGGGTCCGCGCGTCCAGCGCCTCCAGTCCGTCAGCGGCTTCGCGAACCGCGCTCTGGATCTCCAGCGGAAGCTGCTCCGCGTTCAGGTTGGTGCTCATCGGGTCATCTCCTGTTCGTCTTCGATGTGTGCGGGCTGCGGGAGCCGGATCAGCCCTGGACCAGTGCGTCCTTGTCGGGAGCCGACGGCGCGTCGTCGTACGCACCGCCCACGTCCCTGCCACCGCTCTCCGTGCTGTCGGCCGAGTCGCGGTACGCCCCCGCCGCGTCGTTCAACACCCTGCCGATGTCGGCGCACGGCCCCGAGACCTTGGGGCCCCACCCGCGCGCGGCCATCTCGTCGCCGAAGACCGCCAGCTCCGCGACGTAGCTGTCCACCTCGTCCGCCGCCGTCCTCAGCTCCTGAGCCGCCCGTCCGTACGTGGCCTCATCCATGCCGTTTCCCTCCGTGCTCTTGTCGCTCGCCGCACCGGCCTCGCCGGACGGCTTTCCCTCGTCGGCGCCGGTGTCTCCCGCGCCCTGGTCCTCGGCCTTCGGCCCCTCGCCCTTCGGCCCCTCCGGCTTCGGCCTCTCCTGCCGCGCGTCCTGGTGCAGCAGGCAGTAGGGCGAGCCCGCTGCCGGAAACGCACCGCAGGTCCCGCCGAGCTCGCCCACGGGCTCCTGGCAGAGGGAGTACTCCTTGGGCTTCATGCCCTCGGCGTCCTCGTCCTCATGGAGCGCGCACCGGGTCTTGCCTTCCACCCGGCGCGCATCGCAGTACTTGAAGCGCAACGTGCCCGAGAGGTCGGTCGCGCTGTCGATGATCGCCCCGCAGGCGTACGCCTCCGCAGAGTGGTCCCCGTCGCCGGGCTGCGGGTCCCGGTGCACCTCGCAGAACCGGGAGCCGCTCACCGGCGATCCGCCGCACGTCTCGCCGGCCTGGCCCACGCGCGGGCAGCGCTCCAGGTGGAACGCGCACACGCCCTTGCCTTCCACCGCGCGGTGGACACAGTTCATGAGTCCGAAGCCCTGCGTCATGACCCTGGCCCCGCAGCCGGCGGGCGGCTGGTCCGCGGTGTCCTTCGGCCCGCCGCCGCCCTTCTCACCGCCACCCTGCTCGTTGTTCGGCGGGGGTGACTTGCGGTGCGCGAGGCAGTACCGCGCACCCGCCTCGACGTCCGCGCCGCACGCCATCGGCACCGTCACGCCCCCCGGCAGCTTCCTGACGCCGATGGTCTCGACGCACAAGTTGCGGTCCGGCTTCGGCTGCTCCGGCTTCCCGTCCTCCGGCTTCGGCTGCTCGGGCTTCCCGTCCTCCGGCTTCGGCTGCTCGGGCTTCCCGTCCTCCGGCTTCGGCTCCTCCGGCTTCGGGCCCTTCGGGTCAACCGGCTTGCCGCCGTGCTCCGGGCAGAACGACTGGCCCTCGGCCCGCGGCTTGCCGCACAGGACCGGACCGCTCATCACGCCCGGCGACGCCTCCTCCGCCGGATGCACCACAGCCGGGCACCAGCCGTCCCAGTTCTGGGCACCCAGCTTCTGCTTGGCGCGCGCCTTGCGCTTCTCCTGCTTGGCGCGCTGTGCGTCGATCCACTCCTCGGTCTTCTCCTCGGCGGTCTCGTCGATCCACCGGTTGCGGCGGTCCCAGTAGTTCCGCGCCCGCGCCGCGGCGTTGTCGGCCGCACCCCCCTTGGCCGCGTCCCACCAGGTGCCGAACGCGCCCTTCTTCTTCGCCGGGGTCGTGGCCGCCGCCCCGGCCGCCTTGCGCTTCGCCTCCGCCTTCTCCACGCTCGGAAGCGGGCGACCCTTCGCCAGCGCAAGGCCGTCCAGGAATGCGTTCTTGCCGAAATAGAAGACCAGGAACAGCGCCACGCTAATCGGGTCCAACATTGAAGCCTCCTTCCCTCTCTCCTCGTAAGTCGAATTCAGAAAGCGCCCGGCGGGAATCGAACCCACCACCCGAAGGCAACCGTTGGCGCTCGGGCCAGCCAACCGGCCCGGTCTTCAGAACATCCCCCCGACCGTCCCGCCCAACCTCGTGCCCACTTCGACAAGCACGTTCACCACCGCGTTCACGGCCGGCCACACCCACGGCACGCCCCCTAGCGCCCACCCCACCACCCAGGCACCACCCAGGAGCAGGAAGCCCCAAGCCCGGCCGATCACCTTGCCGCCGCGTCCGCCCTTCGCGGTCGTGGCAGCCGCCGCCGACGCTCCTCGCGCCACCGCCCCGGCCCGCGCACCCGCCCGCGCACCCACGCGGGAGCGAGAGCCGGCGGCGCCGCCACCCGCCTGCATCCGCTTCCGAAGCACCATCCAGATCACCAGGACCGGCACCCCCGTGATGGACGTTCCCACCAAGCGGTCGGTGAACGACCCGCTCATGTCAGCCAGATCGCTGCCGGAGTCGCTGATCCACTTACCCACGCTGCCCGCGACCGCACCGCCAAGGCAGAAGCCCCCGGCGATCCCCATCTTGTACGCCGTCGACTCCGACCCCCACACGATCACCACGACGGAGAGCACGAGCAGCCACCCGCCAATGGCGGGGAGCGTCGTTGGTAGCATCCAATTCATTGTCGAACCTCCTAAATCCACAAGAAGAAAATGACGATTGCCATATAAACGACGATGAGCCAGCCACGGCTCGGCTTATCGGTCGTCGCCCACACGATTGACGCGCCGAACATCGCGAACGGGAGCAGCCCCAGCGTGGCGACCAGGTGCGCATTTCGCTTCGCGCGGCTGTCGGAATTCGCCCAGTCACCGCTCAGCGAGTACTCGAACCGCTCCGAAAGCGACGCAGGCCGCTCGTCCCACGCGGTGACGCGCTTGAGCTGCCGCGCGGTCCACATCAGGACCGCGATGTTGGGCGGCGGCAGCGGCCTCAGCTCCACCTCCGCCGGACCGGCCGGACGCTCGACCACCGGAGCGGCCGGACGCTCGGCCACAGCCGCGGCCGGGTCGACGACCGCGGGGGCCGGGTCGACCGCCGGAGCGGCCGGGGCGGCGGGCGCCGGTGCCGCCGGCATCGGACCCGAGGACCCGACCGGTTGCAGGTGCTCAGGCCACTGGCGCGCTGGTGCTGGCATTGCTGGTCCTCCTCTCTTCGTTCGCGAGGGTCTTCTCCGCCGCCGCGCTCTGTGCGGCGTGCAGCTGCTTCGTGAGTCCGAGCAGGTAGGTCACGACGTCGTCGACGATCCGGTCCGCCGCCGCCTGGTCGGCCTGGTGGGCACCGGGAGCGCTCGCCGCGCGGAACGCGTCCAGCACGACGGCCAGGCGCTCGGCGCGGTCCGCCGCCCCCGCGTAGCGCGAGGTCAGCACCTTCACCTGCCCGGCGACCCGGCGCAGCGTCCGCTGCGCGACGTTCGCCCGGTGGCGCTTCCACCTGGAGGGCTGCTCCCGGGACATGTCCTGCCTCTCGTCTCGAACCGCCGGCACCGTTCAGGCACCGGGTGGAGCTCGTGCCCCGCGCCCGACTCGAACGGGCTGCCAAGGCCGACCGGGGGGTGTCGACCTCTCCTGACCTGCGTCAGGACTCCATGGAGAAGAGGGCGGGGCTGGTGGCGACCCTCAAGGGGAGGGAGGGCCGCCACCGGTCAGGCGGTCTGGCTTGCCGACGGGTTCTGGCTCGACGGCTTCTCGATCTCTTCGTTCACGACCCGCAGGAAGGACGACGTCGCCAAGCTGTCCGGCCTGGAGACGCGTCCGACCTCGCCCCGCAGGGTCTTGTCGACGGAGCTGTTGCTCGGCAGGCCGTCCGCGGCGTCCTCACCGCGGAACCTGCCCGCGAGCCCCGCCCGCAGGAGGGAGCCGAACAGGCGGGCCATCTTCGACTGATCGCTGGTCATGTGGTCGGCTGGCGCGGTCAGCTCGGCCTCGGTGCGGGCCGCCGCGATGCGCTCGCCGTAGCCCTCGTTGAGCTTCGGCACGAGGTGCATCGAGATCACGATCATGAACGGGACCCACAGCCAGCCCAGGCCCTCCGGCTCACCCATCGCCAGGTGCGGCAGGACCTGGATCACGCACGACATCGCCAGGAGAACCAAGCCGATCCAGAAGAACGGCACCTCCGCGATCTCCTTGAGGCTCCGCAGCCCGCCCGGCCGACCGCCCTGGAACAGGAGGATCGAGGACAGCGCCAGCGTCGCCACCGGCTCCATGCCGTACAGCGCGTAGTGCATGAAGTAGGTCTCGTCGTAGTGCAACCACCGCGCCCAGGACTCCTGCACGTTGGTGGCACCCAAGATCAGTGCCAGCACCGACGGCGTCGCGGCCAACGTCAGCGCGAGCCTGCGCTGGCGGTACTGCTGCGCGATGTAGCCGATCGGGCTGGTGAGCCGGTTCAACTGGCCGCGCGCCTTGGCCGCGTCGAGCTTGTCGCGGTGCTCGGCGTCCGCCAGCTCCGCGGCCACCTTCAGTTCCCGCTCGGCCTGCTCGCTGTCGTGCTTCATCCGCAACTCGGCAAGGCCCGCCTCGGCCTCGTCGCGCTTCGCCTGGATCTTCAACATCGCCCCGCGGTGCGTGGCAGCGACGCGCTTCTCCGCGTCCAGCTCCGGGCGCGTCTTGCGCTGGAGCAGGCGCGGGTCGTCCTGGAGCGGGAGGACGGCCTCGACCTCCGCCAGTTCCCTGGTCAGCTCCTCGGCGTCCAGCTCGTCATCGGCGTGGAACCGCGAGCCGCCGGGCTGGTGCTGCGGCTTCAGGCCCCACGAACGGCCCGCCGGCTCCTGGCCGGGCGGGTACTGCTCTACGGCGGTCATCGCCGTCCTCCTCGGGTGTTGGCGCTGCTCACGAGGTGGCTCGTGGAGTCAGCGAGGATCTTCTGGATGCCGTTCCGGACGCCGCGAGCCTCCTTGCTCAGCTCCGTGAGCCAGGACCCCCGCCCGATGAACCGCGCAGCCATCGCGCGGTCCGCGGCGATCTCCTTCAGCTCGGCCAGCAGGCCTGCCAGGGCGACGTCCGCCTGCGCATTCTCGGTCGCGGGGGCCGCGTCGTCGCGCGCCCCCGCCTCGTTCAACAGGGTGGTCATGACCTCTCCTACGCGACGGAGCGCTGGGGCCGCGGCGCGGTGACGCGCTTCCGCCTCGGCTTCCGCTGCGGCTTCGGCACCGGCGGCGGCGCGGTCTCGCCCCGCAGCGCGCGGCGCTCGTCCTCGTCCATGCCGCCCCACACCCCCGCGTCCTCGCCCGTCTCCAACGCCCAGGTCAGGCACTCGGAGATCACCGGGCAGCGGAAGCACACGCTCTTGGCCGCCGCGATCTGTCGCACCGCGGGACCCCTGTTCCCCACGGGGAAGAACAGCTCCGGGTCCTCGTCGCGGCAGGCGCTCCTCATTCGCCAGTCCATCGTCACGCCGCCTTTCGTGCGCTCGACCGCAGGTCGGCGTCGATCGCCCGCAGGCGACGACGCCGCGCCCGCTGCTCGGCGAGGCTCGGGACGTGCTGGTCGCTGAAGCCGGCCACGGGGGCGACGCGCTTGCGCGCCGTGCCGTCCGTGGGGCTGGTACGCGCCGGTAGGCTGGACATGGCGGAACCTCCATCGCAGTGGTCGGTGTCTGCTGTGCCTCGCCTGGTGCCAGCCGGGCGGGGCTTCTTCATGCGGTGACCTGCCCCGATCGCGCTGCCGGTGCCAGCCGGCGGGCGGATCAGGTGCGGTCGGACATGCCAATTATGCGCGGATCAGTGCATAAAACAAGAGGTTTGCCGCAAATAATTCAGAAGGTTGCTCCATTCAGGTGCGCGCGCGGTACTCCGCCGCGATCCGCTCCAGCGTCGCGCGCGCCTCGTCGCCCTGGTCGACGTGGCGCAGCAGGTCCGCCCAGCGGGCCTCGTGCTCCGCGACCTCCTGCCGCGCCCTGAGCAGCGCGTTCTCGCCCGCCGTGCCGACGAGCACGCACTCCGAATCGAAGATCGAGAACGCGTGGCCGGCCGGCAAGTTCACCGGAGCGGTCCACGGGATCACGCCGACCTCCACGCCCCGCAGCCGCGACAGCTCGACGAGCCGTTCGAGCTGGGCCGCCATCACCTGCGGCCCGCCGACGTGCCACCAGAGCGCCCCCTCGGTCAGCACCAGCCTCAGCTCGCGCCTGGCCCGGCCGCCGAGCAGCTTCTGCCGCGCGGCCCGCGCCACCAGCGCGGCCTCGACGTCGGCAGGCGGAAGGTGGTCACCGAGCAGCGCGGTCGCGTACTCGCGGGTCTGGGCCAGCGCGGGGACGATCGTCGGGCTGAACACGAGCATCTGCCGCGCATCGCGCTCCAGGCGGCCGACCCACTCCTCGGCCCAGGCCCCGCCGCGCTCCAGCTGCACGTGCACGGGGGTGCGGTCCTCTCGCAGCTCAGCCGCCATCGCGGTCAGCTCCCGCCGCTCCTCGTCCGTGACGCCGTAGGCGTCGCACAGCGCCTGGATCTGTGCGTCCGTCGGCTTCGCCGTGCCCGTCTCCATGCGGCTGATCATCGACTGGCTGACGCCGCTGCGGGCCGCAGCGGCGCCGCCGGTCAGGTCGGCGCACCGCCGCAGCGTCCGCAGTCGCGCCGCCAACGCGTTGTCCGGTTGCCTCATCGCCGCCCCTCGCTCGTCACGGTGGTCTCGACACCCGGCCGATGACGGGGGACGATCGCGAAATGCAGTGTGTGGTGCATAACCCAGGTGCGTCAAACGCCGGCCCACCGTCCGGGTAGGCCGCCGAAATGCGGTCGGCAGGCCGCCGACGACCGTCCGAGCACGCGCCGGACGCCGCCGACGGACCGCCGACACGGGTTATGAGCAGTGAAAACACGCTGTGCAGTTGTCAAGGAACCACGCCGATCGTCACGGCCAGACCCCGCCGGGCGTCAGTGGCAGTGAGGTGACACTCCCGTGTCACCCACGAGTCACCTGCCAAAGTCCGCCCGGCCGGGCAGCCTGACCCACATGGATCACGAGGACGACATGGACGAGCTGCACGAGCCCGGCCAGCAGGCCTGGGGCGACCGCATCCGCCGCGAGCGCGAGCGGCGCGGCTGGACGCAGACCGACGCCATCAGCGAGCTGCGCCGAAGCGTGCGCAAGGAGCACCAGGTCGAGCTGCCCGACAACGTGTCGCTGCTGCGCATGTGGAAGCGGTGGGAACGCGGCGGCGGCATCCGGGCCGACTACCAGAAGTTCCTCGCCGACCTGTTCGACTCCGTCGCCCTGGCGCTCTTCCCGCCACCCCGGCGCATCGAGCTGCTGCCCGACGGCGACACGGAGGAGCTGCTCCAGCGCCTCCAGGCGTCCAGCGTGGACGCGTCGTCGATCGACGGGCTCACCCTGACCGTCGACATGCTGTGCAGCGACTACCCCAACACCCCCGCTGAGCAGCTGCTCACCGAGGGACGCGCCTGGCTCGCCCGCCTCGTCGGCCTCATCCAGCAGCCGATGACGCTTGCCCAGCGGCGCGAGGTGCAGGTCCAGGCGGGGTGGCTCGCGCTGCTCGTCGCCTGCGTGCACCACGACCTCGGCGAAGCGCGCCGGGCCGACGGGATCCGGCGCCGCGCCCTCAGCCTCGGCCGCGAGGCAGGGCACGCGGGCATCCAGGGCTGGGCACACGAGATCGCCGCGTGGCAGGCGCTGACCAGCGGCAACCCGCGCGGCGTCCTCACCGCCGTGGAGGCCGGCCTGGCGGTCGCCGGGCACGAGGGCGTCGCCGTCCAGCTCGTCGCCCAGCAGGCGAAGGCGCTCGTGCGGATCGGCGACCACCCAAGCGCACTGCGCGCACTCGACCGCGGCCGGCGTCTGCTGGAGCCGATGCCGTATCCGCCGAACGACCGCCACCACTTCGTGGTCGATCACCGCAAGTACGACTTCTACGCGATGGACATCTACCGCATGAGCAGCGACGATGCCGCCGCCACGCAGCTCGCGCACGAGGTCCTGGCGGCCGGCACCGACCCCGGCGGCGTCGAGCGGGCCGTCATGCGAAACTCGCAGGCCCGCTTCACGCTCGCGACCGTCGCCGCGCGCGGCGGGGACGTGGAGACCGCGATCGACTGGGCCGAACGGGGGCTCGCGGCCCGTCGCCAGTCGCTGCCGAGCCTGCTGATGATCGCGCGGGACCTCGTCGGCGTGCTCGACGCCGTCGCACCCGACGCGCGGCCGGTGCTGGCGTTCCACGAGCGGCTGCGCGAGTTGGGCGGGCGGCCGTGAGCATCGTCGCTGCTCACCGGCCGGGTCGGGGCGCACAGCGTCCAGCGCGACACGCCCGAGAATCACCGACCCTTGCCAAACCTTGCAAGGTCCGGGCTATCGTCGGCGGACCACATCGGACGATCAGGAAGGCACCCGATGCTCGTCCAGGACTTCAACACCAACACCTCGCGTCACCTCAAGGCCGTGGTGGACAGCGGCACGCCGAAGCCGGTCCTGCTGCGCCACAAGCCGTGGGTCACCGTCGTGCCGACCAGCCTGTTCGAGGACCTGGTCGACGCGCTCGGCGCGGACGCCGACGCGATCCTCGACGCCCACCGCGAGCGGGCCGCCAACGCGGCGCGACCTGCGGAGGAGCCCGAAGTGGCCGTCGCATGACGTAGCCGCGGTCGAGCGAATCGACCCTGAACAGCCGAAAACCCCCGCAAAAGACTTGGCCGGTCCGGCGGGGGTTCTCGATAACAAGCGAGGCGCCAGCAGAGCAGCGCCGTTGGGAAAAGTGTACGTGAGCAGCGGGTTTCCAGCCATCCCCGGTGCCGACAATCACGCACGATCTCACCCGACGGGGCCTGACCTGCCGCTTCCGAGCACAGCAGGAGGCACGTCCCAGTGGCTGTGACCAGCCCAACCCCGCCCCACCGCCCCCGCGGCGGTGCGCGATGAGCTACCTCGCCCAGGAGTGGGCCAGCGAAACCGCGCCGGTGGCGGACACGTACGAGCGCATCATCGTGATGAAGCTCGCGTCCCACGCCGACGACGACGGCCGCGGCGCCTACCCCAGCATCCCCAGCATGGCGCGGGCCGCGCTGTGCGACACCGAGACGGTCAAGCGCCGCCTGCGCGCGCTGCTCAAGCGCGGGCTGATCGCCCTCGGGGACCAGGCCCTCGTCGCGCACTACCGGTCCGACCGGCGGCCGAAGGTATATGACCTGCTCATCCCGTACACGTGGTACTCGGCAGACCAGATCGCCAAGGTCAACACCGAATGCGTCCAGCGCGGGAACGCGCCCCTCACGCCGCAGGACCGGCCGCGGCTGAACCCGGCTCCGCCCCGCACCAAGCGGGCCGACGCCGGCGTGCCCAACGCGAACCGCCGCAAGGCCAAGCCCGCAGCCCCGACCACCGGCACCACGGCTCTCCAAGAGCCCCCGCCGGTTCACGAGGACTCTCCAAGAGCCCCGGACGACGGCTCTCCGAGAGCGGCCGACGGGGGCTCTCGCAGTCTCGCCGCGGGGGCTCTCGCAGAGCCCCAAATCAGTCAGTCAGGAACCGGTCATTTGGAAACCAGTCAGTCAGGCACTGCGGGCGTCGAGACGCCTGCCTGCCTGCCTGTCCCATCTCCACAGGATCAACCGCGCGGGGACGGGGGAGGGGTCCAAGATCCACAGGGAGCCGCGCTGCTGCGCGGACTGCGGCTCACGGGCAAGGGCGGCAGGGTCGTGACGGTGTCGCGCCAGGTCATCACCCAGCACCACCAGGCGGTGACCGAGCTGCTGCGCACCTGGTCGCCCGCCGGCCTGGCGGCCCACCTCACCGAGGGGGCCAGCGGCGACAAGGTCGAGAACCCCCTGGGCTTGCTCGTGTCCGTCATCCGGAACACCGAACCGCGCCCGGCCGACGACCCGGCACCCGCCGCGCCCGCCATCACCGAACGCCCCTGGTGCGGACGCAACGGCGACGACGGCCAGGACCCGTGCGACGAGACCAGCCGGACGCGCCTCCGCGAGGACGGAAGGCACTATCGGTGCGAGTGCCACCCGCTCGGCACCGCCCCTGAGCAGCGCCAACCCGCCGCGCACGGCACGGCCGCCGCACCCGTCGCGCCCGGCGCGACGCTCCCGCCGACCGCCCCGGCCGAACCCCGGCCGAACCGCGGCGGCGGACCCGCCCGAGCCGGGTCCGCGCTGGCCGCGCTCGGCCTGGACCGCGAGCAGTCGTCTCCCGGTGCGCCCCAAACGGGCGTTTGGGGACCCCCCGACCCCCCGACCACCACGCTCGACCTCGACGAAGCATTCGAGGCCACCGCATGAGCGCCCACCACGCCGCACACCAGCCCGGAAGGACCCCCACCACATGAGCACCAGCACCGTGAGCAGCGAAAACGGGGCCCCGCGGGACGACCAGGGCGTGCCGATCCCCCCGCACGACCTCATCGCGGAACAGGCCGCGCTCGGCACGATGCTGCTGTCCGCCGACGCCATCGCCGAGGTTATGGAGATCATCGCCGGGCGCGACTTCTACAAGCTCAAGCACGCCGAGCTGTTCGACGCGATCATCACGCTCTACGGCCGCGGGGAGCCCGTCGACCACGTGACGATCACCGCCGAGCTGGTGCGTCGCGACGTCTTCAACCGCATCGGCGGCGCGCCGTACCTCCACACCCTCATGGCGACCGCGACCACGGCCGCCAACGGCGCCCACTACGCCGAGATCGTCGCCGAGAAAGCGCAGCTCAGAAGGCTGATCGCGGCTGGCACGCGCGTCGTCCAGCTCGGGTACAACGGCGCAGCCGGCGCGGATCTGGCCGAGGTGGTCAACCGCGCCCAGGCCGCGATCCACGACGCGACGACATCGGCGACCCGCGTCAGCGACGGCCTGGTCCCGGCCGAGGACGTGGTCGCCCTCGCCCGCGCGCAGCTGACCAGCACCGCGCCCCGCGACGTGATCATGACCGGCCTCACCGACCTGGACGACATCACCGGCGGCCTGCCCCGCAGTCAGGTGATCGTGGTCTGCGGCAGGCCCGGCCACGGCAAGACGGCCCTGGGGATGCAGTTCGTCGCCAACGCGGTGCTTGAGCAGGACAAGAGCGGCCTGGTCTTCTCCATGGAGATGGACCGCACGGAGCTCATGCTGCGGCTGCTGGCCAGCACGCCCAAGCGCGGCATCCACCAGGACAAGCTCACACGGGTCAAGCCGATGGAGCCGGCCGACTGGCAGACGCTCGAACTGGCCGAGGCCCGGCTCAACGCCGCCCGCCTGTGGATCGACGACAGCACCTACCAGACCGTCGCCACGATCCGCACGGCGCTGCGCCGCCACATCCAGCACGAGGGCCCGCCGGACATCGTGATGATCGACTACCTCGGCCTGCTCACGCCGATGCAGAAGCACGGCGAGCGGCGCGACCTGGAGATCGGCGAGATCACCCGCGAGCTGAAGATCCTCGCGGGCGAGCTGAAGATCACGATCCTCCTGTTGCACCAGCTCAACCGCTCCGGGGCCAACCGCGCCGACCCCCGCCCGCGCCTCACCGACCTGCGCGACGGCGGCAGCACCGAGCAGGACGCGTACATGGTCATCTCGGTCTACAACCCTGGCGTCGACGACCCCGACGACCGGTCCGGCGAGGCCCAGCTCGCCAACCTCAAGAACCGCGGGCGCGCCGGCGGCATCGCGAAGGTCGCCGCCCAGCTCCACTACGCCCGCTACGCCGATCTCGCGCGGACGCCATGACGCTCGACCCCCCCTCCTCGTCCAAAGCCGTCTTTGGATCGGCGGGATCGCGATCTTCGACCGGCCGCGCTCCCGATCTTCGACGGCGGTCCCGAACGATCATCGACCGCTCGCCATCCCGATCTTGTCCGCCCGCCCGCGCCGATCATGAAGCGGTCCGGTCGCGGTCCTCATCGACCGCCCGCCGGCCGACCGACCGACGCCCGCGATCGAGCGCCCGCACGCCCGCACACGCCCCGCACACGCGTCACGCGTACGTGCGCATGTCCGATGTCCGATCGGACGACTGGGACTCGAACGGCCCGTTGACGACAACCGTCACCCGTGCGCACGCGCGCGTAGCACCTCGGCCGTCCGGCCATTGTCCGGCCCCCCGACCGGACAACCAGGCGGCTCAGGGTGCGCCCCAAACGGCCGTTTGGGGCGCAGGGACGGCCCGGCCGGTCAGCCGCCGGGCGGGACCAGGCCGGCCGCCTCCCAGACGACCGGCGGGACGCTCGACTCGGGCACCTCGGCCGCCGCGGCGGCCTCCCGGACGAACTCGCGCAGCAGCGCCGGCACGGTGCCCAACGCACGCGCGGCGCGCATCTCGTCGGCCCACACGCGCGTCCGCTCGTCCGTCCTGCGGACGGCCGCCGCCCATCCCCAGGCGGCGTTCCGCGCGACCGTTCGGGCCCGCGGCTCCGCCGGGTGGCGACCGCCCTCGGGGCCGCGCCGGCGGGCCGCGCCGTCGCCCTGGCCGACGTCGCCGATGCCCGGCGCCGCGTCCCGCTCCGCCTCCTCGGCCGCCGTCGACCGCCACGGAGGCTCGTCGACCAGGTCCGACCGGTGCCGTCGCTGCGGGCGCTCCGCGGCGCTCACGTCCGCACCGCCAGCAGCTCCCCCGCGATCGGCCCGAACACGTCCTCGGCGAGGATCCGCAGCCGCGCCGGTCCCTCGTCCAGGCCCTTCCCGGCCAGCACGTGGTCCGGGATCGCCTGCCACAGCGGCACGCGGCGGCTCAGCCACACCGGCACGCCGGGGAAGTGGGTCGCCATCCCGCTCGCGATCTCGGCCGCCAGCTCCACCTCGGCGGCCGTGCCGCGCCACCGGTTCACCAGCGCCCCCGCGACCCTGAGCAGCGGGTTCTCGTACCTGATCACGCCGTCCAGCGTCCCGCGCAGCAGCCCCAGGCCGTCCGCGGACCACTGCGTCGCCTCGACCACCATCAGCGCGACGTCCGCCGCCGCGAGCGCGTTCACCATCAGCAGCCCCAGCGACGGCCCGTTGTCGACCAGGACGAGGTCGTACCGCGCCCGCACCGGTGCCAGCACCTCCCTCAGCCGCTGCTCACGGCCATGATCGGCCGCCACGATCCGCCGTTCGGCAGCCGCCAGGCCCCGGCCGCCGGGCGCGAGGTCGACGCCGCGCCACACGCTCGCGACGATCACCTCGTCGAGCGTCACGTCCGCGTTCGGCAGGATCGCGTCGGCGACGGTGAGCTGGTCGCGCGCCACCCGCTCCCGGGCCAGCGCGCTCGTCGTGTTGCCCTGCGGGTCCAGGTCGACCACCAGCACCCGCGCGCCGTGGTAGACCGCCGCGGCTCGCGCGAGGCAGATCGTGCAGGTCGTCTTGCCGACCCCGCCCTTCTGCATGACGACCGCGCAAACGACGCCTCGCGCCATCGTGAACTCCCCTCTGCGGGCGATCGTGCGCCCGCCGTCCGGCATCCGCGCTGCTCAGAGTGCCCTCCCGCACGCCCCCGCGTACAGAGGGACGCGCGGATGTGCGTCCGTTCGGCCGCACGGACCCGCGCCAGCGCCTCCGCAGGCCCCCGTGGACCCGCCGCCACGGGGTTGCGCGGCAGCGGGAACCGGCGTACACGCGTACGCGCGCGACGCCCGGCGGACCTGCGCGGACGCGCCCCTCACCCGGACGGACCAACCTCGTCCGGAAGTCTTGTTTTATGCACGAATCCGCGCATAATTGACCCTGGCCGACCGCAAACGCCCTGCTCACGCAGCAGGCGGCCCGCGCGCCGACCGAGCATCCGCACCCCTTCACCGGAGGACCTCATGTCCGCATCGCTCGGGCCGCTCCGTCACCACCTCCCCACCCTCACGCTGCGCGGGCTGGTCGAGTCCTCGACCCGGTCCCCATCCGACTGCGCGCTCGCCTGCTGCGCCGCGCGCTCGATCGCCCGCCGCCTGGACGACTGCGGCCAGGCCGACCTCGCCGCCGAGTGGCGCGCGACCGCCGAGGCGTGTGCCTCCGCCGCCAGCGCGTAACCCCCCAAGACCGTCGGGTGGGGCGCGGTGCCCCCTGTCCTGCGCCCCACCCGGCAACCAACCCCGAGAGGACGACCGATGGCCCGGCGCAAGCTGTGCGACGTCGAGCTGTGGGACGGCCGCAACGTGCTGTGCAGCGGCTTCCGCGACGGCCTGCCCGTGTGGGGCTGGCGCGCCGCACCGAGCGGCCTCGCGACGCTCTCCCAGATCTGGGAGCAGGGCCGTCGCCGCGCCCGCGGCCAGGACCCCGTCGGCCTCCTCGTGTACCGCAAGCGCGGCTGCGGCGAGCAGGTCGGCGAGCTGTACCGCCTCGACCAGACGATCCCCTCCCGGCCGATGACGCCGGGGTGGCGCGCGAGCATCGACGCGATGCAGCGCGCGCACCGCACCTGCCGCAGGTGCCAGCACGAGTTCTCCTACTGGATGCCGACCAGCACCTGGACGTGCTGGGGCTGCATGGAGATCACCGGCGACTACGGGCAGCCCGTCCGCGCCTCCTGACCCGGCTGCTCGCCTGAGCAGCCAAGACACACCCGGAAGGACACGCCCGATGGACCTGCTCGACGCCATGAAGCTCGTCGCCGAGGACAACCGCCTCACCAACGAGGAGCCCGACCTGAGCGACCGCGAGTCGGTCGACGACGTCCTCGACAACATGACGATGGACGAGATCGACGAGTGGTGCGAGAACAACCCGGGCGAGATGCCGGCCAACGTCTACGACGCCTACGAGGCGCTGTTCGACGCCGCCGAGAACGACGTCCAGGTAACGCTCGACGACCTCGACGACTGACGCCCGGCCGTCCGCGCTCCACCCCTTTCCGCAGCTCAATCACCCAGAAGGGACCACACCGATGGTCATCGCAGCCCCACCCAAGGTCGTCGCAGCCCTCATCCTCGGCACGCTGCACCAGGACCTCCACGTCAAGCGCGCCGTCCACCTCCTGATCGACCAGGGCCACTGGCTGGCCGACCGCCGCTTCGTGCGCCGCTTCGTCGGCACCGCGTCCAACGGCACCAAGCACGTCAGGTGGGACGACCTCGGCCAGGCCTTCACCGCGAACCAGGTCAAGCCCGACGACGTCTTCGCCGAAGCGCCGTCCACCCTGCGGACGCTCCTGCACCTCGCCCTCACGCGCCGCTTCGCCAGCGGGCTCAACGGCCGCCAGGAGCAGCTGGTGGCGGCGGCCTTCGCCCCCACCGACGAGCTCGCCACCTCCCCGCGCGACTGACCGTGCCGCTTGGCCACCGACGCAGCGCGGTGGCCATGCCGGGGCGCACCAGCCCGCACCACCCCCGAGCAGCGCCAATCCGGCGCGCTCCCCCCAGAAGGAGCAGTCCATGCGCATCGCCCGCACCCCCGCCCAGCCCTCCGCGCTCGACGTCGTCAAGGCGCGCGCCGCCGCCCACCAGGCCGCCGGCAACCTCGTCGACGGCGAGACGCCCGCCGAGGCTGTCGAGCAGATCGCCGCGTTCCTCCTGGGGGACACGCCGCACATCGACCCCGCGGGCGTCGACACCGCGGCCCGAGCCCACGCCAAGTCGCTGCGGCTCGCCTTCCCCCAGACCGACCCGCGCGACCAGGCCCACCTGATGGGCGTGACCTACGCCGCCGTGGCCGCGTTCCTGCACACGGGGACCGACGACGCCGACCTGGCCGCCCGCACCGTGGCCTTCGAGCAGGCCCAGCAGAGCGCCCGCCCCGGCGCCGCGATCGACGACGTGATCGGCGTCGCCCTCTTCATCCTGCGCGGCAGCGACGCCTTCGGCCCGGACCGCCTGCGGCCCGTCGCCGAGTCGCTGCTCGACTCGGACTCCATCGGCTGGGACTGCGCCCACGACATGACCCGCGACACGTACATGGGCCGCGCGCTCGCGCTCGTCCGCGCGTACCTCGGCAAGTGACCGCCTGACCGTGCCGACGGGCCACCGGAGCAGCAAACGGTGGCCCGCTACGGGGCGCATCAGTCGGCCCGAACCCAACCAGCACCGCGCACCGGAAGGACCATCCCCATGGACCTCAGCTCCGCCATCGAGATCGCCGTCAACCACACCCTCGTCGAGAACCCCGGCACCTACAACCACCTGTCCACAGGCGAGATCGTCGACGAGATCCGCGCCGACCTGACCGCCGAAGACGTCGACGAGACCGCCGACACGATGTCGCAAGCCGAGTACGACGCCTACATCGCCGTCCTCGACGCGGACGACGACGAGATCGACGCCGCCCTGCCCAACGAGGGCTGACGCCCCCCTTCGTCCCGGATCGGCACCCACCGCTCCGAGGCGTTGGGGGACGTCAGCACTGCGAACCGCCTGCTCACGAGCCCGCCCGAACACCTCACCGGAGGCACGATGACAACGCACATCCAGTGGTGCGACGACACCTGGAACGTCGTCGACGGCTGCACGCGCGTCAGCGACGGCTGCACCAACTGCTACATCACCGGCACGACGCCGTTCCGCGTCGCCGGGACCACCTTCGACAAGCCCGGCGTCGGCGGCACCACCGGCGTCGTCCTGCACCCGGAGCGCCTGCTCCAGCCGCTGAGCTGGACCGAGCCGCGGCGGATCTTCGCCAACTCCATGAGCGACGTCTTCCACGACGACGTCCCTGACGACCTGATCGCCCGCGCCCTCGCCGTCATGAGCCTGGCCCGCCGGCACACGTTTCAGCTGCTCACGAAGCGTCATGCGCGGATGCGCTCGCTCCTGACGGAAGGCTCGTTCCGCGCCGCCGTCTTCGCCGCGCGCGACGAGCTGCTGAAGCTGCGGCAGGTCCAGCGCCTGCGCACGCCGGTCGTCGTCGACAAGCAGTGGCCGCTGCCGAACCTGCACCTGGGGGTCAGCGTCGAGCACCAGGACGCGGCCAACCTGCGCATCCCCGCACTGCTGGAGACGCCCGCCGTCGTGCGGTTCCTATCGCTGGAGCCGCTGATCGGCCCCGTCGACCTGCGCCGCATCCGCACTCGCCGCGAGCACCTGGTGCTCGACGTCCTGGCGGGCGACGTCCTTGACACGCGCCACCCCCGCGAGATCCTCGGCGCCTGCCCGGCCTGCATCGACTGGATCGTGGTCGGCGGCGAGTCCGGCAAGGACGCGCGCCCGCTGGACCCGGCCTGGATCGAGTCGCTGCGGGACCAGGCCCGCCGCACTCGCCGCGCCTTCTTCTTCAAGCAGTACGGGGTCGTGACCCGCCGGGAGCTGGGCCTGCGCGACCGCAACGGCGGCGACCCCGACGAGTGGCCCATCGACTGGCCGCGCGAGTTCCCCGGCGTCGAGCACGGCGCCCTCCGCCACCCGCCCACCACCACGACCGGAGGCATCCGTTGATCACCACCGACTCCTTCCCCACCCCCGACCTCGCACGACGCACCTCCGAGCCGATCGCGCTGGCCACCGCCCGCGCGTTCGCCACCGAGCAGGCCACGATGGCGCAGGCCCTCACCGAGAAGCTCCACCACCAGCTCGCCGAGGTCTCCGCCCCCCGCGTCCGCCAGGCAATTTTGCAGATGCTGTTCGTCGACGTCGCCCTCTGGAGGTGGCACCTCGCCACCGCCGGCTGGGGCCGCCTCGGCGTCGGTGCGCCCCTCACCGCCGACCGCTTCCACATCACGATCGACCAGGCCGGGCCCAACATCGACCGCCTCGGCGAGGTCGGCCGCTTGCGCCCCGGTGCGACGTTCGACCCCGCCACCCGCACCTACCAGGGCGGCGCGTCGACGCCGGCCTTCGAGGTGGTCGCGCGCTACGGCGACGCCGCCCGCGCGCGCTTCGCCGCCGAGGGCGTCACCGGCGACGAGCTGCACAACCTCGTGACGCTCCCCGACGGCGAGCTGGTCGCCGGCAACCGCCTCGTGCGCGGGGCGGCAGCGCGCAGCCTCGCCGACGAGCTGGCCGATCGCCTCGTGCGCCGCGGCGTCGACCCCGGCACCGTGGAGACCGGCGGCGACCCGCTGTACGTCGTGACCGCCTCCTCGTCGGCCCGTCGCACCTGCCACTCGGCCGCGCTGCGCACGCTCGCCGAAGCGCTGCCCGGCGACCTCCGCGCGTGGCAGACGGCCCGCTACCTGCACTACCAGGGCATCCGCCGCAAGAAGGGCACCGACGCCGTCACCCGCGTCTGGCTCGTCGCCGTCGGGACCTGGCTGCTCGGCCGCCCGCCCGTCCTGGAGCAGGACTGCGACCTGCGCTGCATGGTGCTGGGCCAGGCCGCCGCGCTGGAGCACCCGGCCGACGCCCTGTTCGCCACCGACGACCGCGCCGTCAGCGCCGCTGGCCGATGAGCGCCATCCAGCGGAGCGCCGGCCCGCTCGCGCCCCGATCCGCGCTGCTCAGCCCGTGCGGGCACTACCGCTACGAGCTGCGCCGCACCTGGGACCCGCGGCTGCCGGTGCTCCGCTGGATGATGCTCAACCCCTCGACCGCCGATGGGCGGCTCGACGACGCGACGGTGCGCCGCTGCATCGCCTTCGCCCGCGCCTGGGGGTTCGGCGGGATCGTGATCCACAACCTGTTCGCGCTGCGGGCGACGAAGCCGGTCGAGCTGCGGCGGCACCCGGACCCGGTCGGGACCTGGTCCGACGCCTTCCTCCTCGCCGTCCCGCCCACGCTCCTGACGATCGCGGCCTGGGGCACGAACGGCGGCCTGCTCGGTCGCGACCGCCGCGTCCTGTCCCTGCTCGCCCGGCGCGGCGTGCGGCTGCACCACCTCGGCCCGCTCACCAACGCCGGCCACCCGCGCCACCCGCTCTACGTGCGGGCCGACGCGCGGCCGTCCCCGTTCGAGCCGCTCCACCGCGCCCCCTCCACAGCCCGTTCCCGCTGCTCATCGCCCGCTTGAGAGGACCGAACCCATGCCCACCCCCTACGAGCCGCTGCAACCGCCGGGCGCAGACCGCCGGCCCGCCGCCGCCGTGCCCGCCGTGCCTGCGGCGCCCGCCGTGGCCGCCCCCGCGACCTACCCGCACGACGCGTCGCCGATCGCGCGCGCCCTGCGCTGGCTCATCCGCGTGCTCGCCGGGGCCCGCGAGGATCTCTTCCGCAGTGACGGCCAGGCCGTCGCCGCCGTCGTCGGGATCGGCATCCTCGCGGGCCTCGTGTCCCAGATCGCCGAGCACCTCGCGCCCCAGATCCTGCTCATCGTGCTGCTCGCCGGGTACCCGGCGACCGCGACGATCATCTGCGCCGTGATGGTCTGGATCCCGCGCGGTCTCGCCACGTCGGAGGTCGAGACCCTCCGCCCCGGCTCGTGGCCCCAGTCCCTGCACTTCGACTCCGACCCCGAGCTGCACGCCGACTACGTCGAGCACGTCGACGACGAGGGGATCTGCACGGCCGCCGACCTGCGCCGGAACGCCAGCTTCAACAGCCACAAGTGGAAGTGGGTCCGCCGCGCGATGCGGTGGTTCATCGCGACGTCGCTCGTGCTCGCCCTGGCCCTGACCGTCGGGGTCGGGGTGCTCGTCCACCGCCTGGGGATCCTCCACAGCCTGTGGCACTGACCGCGCCGGTCGCCCACCGCCGCGAGTCGGTGGACGGCCGGGACGAATCAGCCCACACCCCCGCATCACCGGAAGCACAGGAGAGCGCCATGAGCCAGCCGCAGTCCCCCCGCGACCCGAAGGTCATCACCGACAAGAAGGACCTGGCCGAAGCCCTGATCGATGCGTTCGTGAACGGCAACGCCAAGACCTCCCAGGGCATCGTCGACGGCCTCGGCGACCACGTGAACAAGCAATGACCCAGGGCCCCGACCCCAAGGACCAGGCCGTCGACGACGAGGCGGCCGACGGCCGCGAGATCGCTCGCGGCATCACCGCCGACGACCTGTCCGGCGACCTCTACGAGTGACGGAGACCACCCATGCTCATCGTCCACATGCTCGTCGGCATCCCCGGCGCCGGGAAGTCGACGCTCGCGCGCCAGATCGCCCCGGCCGCCGTGGTCGTCTCCGCCGACACGATCCGCCTGGAGCTGTACGGCTCTCTGCGGGCCGCTCACGAGACCGACCGCGCCGCGCGGCTGCGGGAGGTGTTCGACGTCTTCCACGACCGCATCGCGCGGCACCTCGCCGCTGGCGCGGACGTCGTCGCCGACGCAACGCACCTCACGGTCGATGCGCGGCGGCATGTCCTGGACGTCGCCGACGCCCACGGCGCCCGCGTCCACGCCCACCTCTTCGCCGACGTCGGCCAGGCGCTCGTGCGCAACCGCGCTCGCGGTCACGACGCCCGCGTGCCCCACGGCGTCCAGGCGGAGATGGTCACGCGCTTCCGCGCGGCGCTCGACCGCATCGCGCACGAGCCGTACCACGCGGTCACGACCGTGACGACCGTCTGACCAGCCATTTCCCACCCACGTCACCGGCGCACCAGCCCGGCGACACCACCCCGAAGGAGCTGGACACCGCGACCCGTCCCGGACGACAATCGACCGACCCGCGAACCAAGCGGACCGCTCCGCGCCTCAACGGCCGCTTGAGGCCTCGCAACGGAGTGCCCGCTCACGACGACGCCCCGCACCAGATCACTGGTGCGGGGCGTCTGCGCGTCTGCGGGGTGGTGCGGCTCAGCTCCCGTCCGCGACGTCGTCGCTGCTCGCGGCGTCGTCCTCGGCCTTCGGCGGGCGTCCCTTCCGGCGCGGCTCCGGCCACACCGGTGCCAGGGTCGCCAGCGCCGCATCCGGGTCCGCGTTGAGCCAGAGCAGACAGGCGCGCAGGTACTCCGTCATCGTGTGCCCGCGCTTCTCCAGGAGCTTCTCCGCAGGCTGGGACTCGCTGGGCTCAGGCCGGAACCCGAGCACGCGCTGGGCATGTTGGCTAGTCACCGCCGCAGTGTCGCAAAGTGTATAGCCATTTGTCGAGGCCGCTGGTAGGCTTGCCCTCAGTAAGTGGATAGCCACTTTATTGCCGGTTGGAGGACACCGATGTCGATCACGCAGGACGCCACCATCACGACGGACACCGCGGCGCAGTTGCGGGCCATCGTGGAGGAGCTGAGCGCGAGGTTCTTCGAGCGGGGGGAGGTGGCGGAGCTGCTGATGACGACGATGCTCGCCGGTCAGCACGCGCTGATCCTCGGGCCGCCCGGAACGGCCAAGTCGGAGCTGGCCCGCGACCTCTCCAGCCGCATCACCAGCGCCCGGTACTACGAGACGCTGCTGACGAAGTTCACCGACCCGAAGTCGGTGTTCGGCCCGGTCGACGTCGCCGCGCTCACCCGCGGGGAGTACCGCCAGGTCCTGGAGGGCCACGCGACGCAGGCGCACTTTTTGTTCCTGGACGAAATCTTCAAGTGCTCGTCGGCCGCCCTCAACGCGCTGTTGTCGCTGCTCAACGAACGCCTGTACCACTCGGAGGCGGGTGGCGGGGTGATCAAGTGCGACCTGATCTCATGCATCAGCGCCTCGAACGAGCTGCCCGACGGCGAGGAGCTTGCGGCGATCTTCGACCGCCTGCTCGTGCGCGTGGAGGTCGCCTACCTCGCCGAAGACGCGAACTTCGCGGCCCTCCTGGAGTCCGCGGTCGTCCGCAGGGGTGGAGACCACCGCACGACCGTCGACCTGGTCGACTTCCAGCTCGCCGTCGACGTCGACGTGCCCGCGATCGGCCTGCCCACGGGGGTGGTCACCACCATCAGCAAGCTGCGCGCCGAGCTGCTCCGCGCGGGCATCGCCGCCTCCGACCGCCGCTGGCGCCAGGCGATCCGGCTGCTCCAGGCAGCCGCCTACCTGGACGGCCGCGACGCCGTCGACGAGGACGACCTCGCCGTCCTCGCCCACGTCCTGTGGGCGTCGCCCTCGGAGCGCCCCACCGTGGAGCGCCTGGTGCTCGCCGCCGGCAACCCGACCACGAAGGTCGTCAAGGAGGTCGAGGAGCTGTTCGCCGATCTCGACGCGACGTTCGCCAAGCTGCTGCCGGGTAGCCGGGCCACGCTCAGCGAGTGGGCGATCAAGGAGGCCAAGCCCAAGCTCACCCGCGCCTCGACCCAGCTCGCCCGGCTGCGCAAGGCCGCGGTCACCGACGGACGCTCCACGGTCCGCATCGACAAGGTGATCAGGACCCACCGCGCGCTCCAGTCAAAGCTCTACACCGAAGCGCTCGGGTTCGACCCCACCCAGTCCTGAGCAGGGGAGACGCAGCGATGGACCACACCACCCGCAAGCTCCGCGACCTGGCCGAGCGAGCCATGCGCCGCCCCGCTCTGGACGACGCCCCGAAGCCCACCGCCGCCGTCATGGGGGACGTCTACGACGCCTTCGCGTGGGACGACGTCTACACCGACGCGCCCGCGCTCCGGGCGCTCGCCGAGAGCCTCGCCGAGCAGCACCCCGCCGCGCCCGACCTGCTGCGCGACGTCTTCACCGCCGCGTACAAGGTCTCGCCGACCCTGCGCGAGGCCGCCGCGATGGACCCCGCCCGCCTCCCCAACCGCGCGATCGTCGCGCAGCTCCTGGACGCCCCCCAGTGGGCGGAGCTGCACCGCGAGACCCGCGGCGACGCCTACGCCGCGGCGCTGGGCGTGCTGTCGATGGAGACGACGCTGCGCCGGATGCTCGCGCGCACCGAACCGGCGCAGCAGCAAGCGCAGGCCGCCGCCGACCGCCAGCGCGAGGCCGACGACCGGCAGCGCGAGGCGGAAGAGGCAGCTCAGCAGGCCGTGGACGCGCTTGACCAGGCCGACGACGACCAGACCGACGACGCTCCGGAGCCCGCCGACGACGAGGACGACGGCGACCAGGGCGACGCCGACGGCGACGGCGACGGCGACGACCAGGCCGACGCCGAGGGCGAGGGCGAGGGCGAGGGCGAGGGCCAGGGCCAGGGCGACGCCGAGGGCCAGGGCCAGGGCGACAGCGACGGCGAGGGCCAGGGCGACGGCGAGGGCCAGGGCCAGGGCAGCGGCGACGGCCAGGGCGACGGCGACGGCCAGGGCCAGGGCGACGCCGACGGACCGGGAGTCGCGGTCGACGGCCACGGCCCGCTCGACGAGGACGAGCTGCTCGCGGCGCTGCAAGCCGCGCTCGACGCCGCCGACGACGCCGCCGCCGCGGCTGCCGAAGCCGCTGCCGACGCACAGGAGGCGCTCGACGACCTCGCGCGTGAGCTGCGCCCCACGGCCCGCGCCGCAGCCGCAGAGGCGGCCGAGGCCACGCGCGACGAGGCCGAGCTGATGGCCGCGTGGGGCGTCGGCCCTGGCGAGTTGCAGCGCATGAGCTACGCCGAGCGCGCCGACCTCGCAAGGCAGCTCCGCACCAGCCGCCTCGCCGAGTTCGCGGACCTCATCGGCCGCTTCCGCCTGATGGCAGTCGGGGAGCGCGCCCGCAGCGTCGAGCACGCGACCGGCGAGCTTGTCGGCCTCACGCTGGGCGACGACGTGTCGCGGGTGATCCCGAGCGAGCTCGCGAACCTCGCCCTCCCCGAGCTGCGCGCCCTCTTCATCAGCAAGCTCGTCACCAGGCAGCTCATGCAGTTCGACAGCCGCGGCGAGGAGATCACCGGCACGGCTTCGATCATCGCCTGCATCGACTGCTCCGACTCCATGACCGGGAAGCACGACGGCGTCACCCGCGAGGCATGGGCCAAGGCGCTCGCGCTCGCGCTGCTGGACCACGCCCGCGCCGGCAAGCGGGACTTCGTCGGCATCCTCTACTCCTCCGCCTACCAGATCGCAGTCCACCGCTTCCCGGCCGCGGAGCGCGTCGACCCGGCCCAGCAGCTCGCGTTCGTCGAGTCGTTCTTCAGCGGCGGCACGGACTTCGAGCGTCCGCTGTCCGTCTCCGCGAAGCTCCTGGAGGACGAGTACAACGCCGAGGGCCGCGAGCGCGCCGACATCGTCTTCATCACGGACGGCGAGTGCGAGGTCGACGACCGCTGGAAGACCGCCTGGCTGGAGCACAAGCAGCGCCTCGGGTACCGCATGTTCGGCGTCGCGGTGGGCCACGTCGAGGCCGCCGCACCAGGCGGGCTGCTCGACGAGCTGTGCGACAACGTCCGCGGCATCACCGACCTCACCGACCCCCGCACCGCGGCGGATCTGTTCCGCGTGATCTGACCGGGCGCTGAGCTGCGCCTTGTCACCCAAACGGCCGTTTCGGGCACCCACGAGCAGGACTAACGTGGTCCCCAAACGGCCGTTTGTGTCACTTCTGGAGGTTCCATGAGCCCGTCCAACGCGCCCGACGCGTCCAGCTTCAGCGCCTACACCGCGGCGTTGGCCAGCGGCGAGGTTCCGGTGCTCGGCCACCTCGTGATGTACAGCGTCGTCGACGCGAAGATGACGCCGGACGATCTCGCGGGGACCTTCACCGAGCTGGGCCTGGACCCCAAGTTCCTGCCCGGTCCCGTGAGGCCCGTCGACGCGTACGAGCGCGTCACCGGCCCAACCGGTCCGCGAACGCAGTACGCGGTGGACGACCCCCTGTCCACCCTGCCGAAGCATTCGCGCAAGAAGCGCGAGATCGCCACGCTCATGGTCCGCCACGTCCGGCGCGATAGGCGCCACGTGATCCGGCACATCGTGCGGGAGGTCCGCGACGAGCGGAAGGTCTCCCTGAAGTACGACGTCCTCCTGGGCCAGGCGGTGTTCACCCGCGACATCGGCCGGGAGGAGGAGGGCGCCGGCTGGCTGGTGATCCAGTCCAACGAGGCGAACATCCGCGACCTCCAACCGGCCGAACAGCGCCGCGTGCACGAGCTGATCGCGGCGATCGAGGAGGAGTTCGACCACCGCTGCACGCACGTCGGCGGCGACCGCCTCCGGGCCGTCGCGCGCGACTACCTGGAGCACCTCGGCGCGATCCGCGTGCGTCCGGGCGGCGGCGTGTACTTCGTCCACCGCCAGCACGCCGACACGCTCGCCGCGCTCCGCCAGTTGGTCGGCACCTTCAGTCACAAGAGCCGCATGGACCTCATCCCGATCCTCGACCACGAGGAGATGCGGGAGATGGTCACCAGCGCGTTCGCGACCGGAGCCACGGACGAGCTGGACAAGCTCGCGATCGACCTCGCCACCGCGCAGCGCGAGGGTGCCGCACCCGCCGTCGTCAAGGGCCTGGCGGACCGCTACACGAAGCTGCGCGACGACACCGCCCACCACTCCGAGCTGCTGTCGACCTCGCTGGAGGACACCGAGGCATCGCTGGCGATGGTCCAGCAGCAGCTCGCCAAGCTCCTGACCCAGGACTCCTGAACCCC
>Ga0126313_10000026_pt1 | contig 74023 bp, 70 predicted proteins | sample Plot105A_FD_89954 | JGI IMG/M metagenome (GOLD analysis project Ga0126313, IMG submission 89954) | Serpentine soil microbial communities from UC McLaughlin Reserve, CA, USA - Plot105A | ecosystem: Environmental > Terrestrial > Soil > Grasslands | place: USA: UC McLaughlin Reserve, Lake County...
ACGAGCAGCGCGTCGAGCTCGTGCGCTCTCCAGATCGCGAGCAGGTTGCGCATCGAGCCGCCGCCGACGTAGATCACGTCCTGCTCCAGCACGATGTCCGCGAGCGAGCGCGCGGAGCCGTGACGGCGAAAGAGCGACAGGTGCGTCGCCGACGCGCGCCGCGCGAAGCGCGCGTAGAAGGAGGTGATCTGGGCGGTCGGGTCGCCGGAGGCGGTCGGCAGGAAGAGGATCCGCGGCTCCGGCACCCGCACGAGCGACAGCGCGAAGTCGTCGAGCGCGGCGTTGTCCGGCTCCATCGTGAACCCGCCGCCGCCCATCGCGAGGATCTGCGGTTCGCCCCGCAACTGCTCGCGGACTGTCACGCGACCGCCAGGTCCAGCTGCGCGTCGCCGAGGTAGCTGACCGGCAGCTGCTCCTCCACGACCTCGCCCTCGCGCGGCTCGACGCGGAACGCCCGCGCGCGCGGGCGCGAGCTGACGACGCGCCGCAGGTCGCGGCCGACGAAGTGCAGCGCCGCACCGTCGTCGGCGGCGTACCCGGGCGTGACGCCGTCGCCGACGAAGCGGCGGTACTCCTCGCGCCGCTCCGGCTCGCCGTCGTAGTGGACGCAGTTGGAGTGGGGAAGGAGGCCGAGTCCGCGCACCACCGTTGGCGCGCCGTGGAACGCCGTGACGGCCTCCTGAAACCAGCACAGCGAGCCGGCGCTCAGCCCGCAGAGCACGACGCCGCGGCGCCATGCCTGCCGCAGGATGCGGTCGAGCCCGTGCGCGCGCCACGCGCCGAGCAGCGACACGACGCTGCCGCCGCCGACGTAGATCACGTCCTGTCTGAGCAGGTGCGCCTCGAGGTCGCCCTCGACGGCGCCCCCGCCGCGCTCGCGCCGGAACAGCGTCACATGCGACGCCTCGCACTGCGCGGCGAACGTGCGGTAGAAGCGCACGACGTAGTGGTCCGCGTCACCGGAGGCGGTCGGCAGGAAGCAGACCTTCGGCCGCTCCCGCTCGGCGAGCCCGAGCACATAGTCATCCAGCAGCGGATTCCCCGCCTCCATCGAGAATCCGCCGCCCCCGAACGCGACGATCTGTGGTGGGCGTGCCGTGTTCATGAAGCGAGTGTGGCAGCGGGCTGCGCGCGTGTCTGTGCACGCGTGTCCAAGCTTGGTGCGCCATGCGGCTAAGAGGTTCGAACGGGGGCGCGAGGCGAATCCGCCACGCGCCAGACGATCCCGCCGACGACCGCGGCAACCAGCACCACCGCCGGCCATCGGCCGATCGCATGCCCGAGCGGGTGCGCGAGCGCGAAGCCGACGAGGAAGACGCCGACGAGCGCGACCGCGCGCGGGAGCCCGAGCAGCAGGCGCCAGCGCAGCCCGCAGGCGAGGCCGCCGAGGAACAGCACGGCACCTCCGATCGCCCGTACGCCGGTGATCTCCGCGACCGCGAAGCCGAGCAGCAGCGCGCCGGCGGCGATCGGCCAGGTCGGGAGGGAGCGCATGGCCACAGCCTACGGAGCGGCGGGTGGACGGTGCTGGTGCGCAGGCGTACCGGCTGAGCGCCGCCAGCGGTCGCCACGGCTACGGCTGGCGGCGTGCTCTTCTCGGCGTCGGTCTCGCGACCGTCACCGGCAGCGCCTTGACGACCGTCTGCGTAGCGATGCCGAGGCGGGACAGCCTCGCCGTCATCGTGATGTGACCGGCCTTGAACGCCGCGCGGTTCTTGCGCGCGACTCGCAGCTTGAGCACGACGCTTGCGCCGGGTGCCAGCTGCACGCTGACGCTGCCGAGCACGCGCGGTCTCGCTCTTCTGACCGCTCGACGTCTCTTCGCCGACGTGCGCGCTCTCGCGTGGCGTCTTCTCGAGACGGGCTGCGTAAGCGTGACGGTCGCGTAGCAGGGCGGTGCGGCCCCCGCCGCGGGACAGGTGAGCGAGTGGCCGAGTGCGAGCGTGCCGTTCGTGCTGAGGACCGCCTTGCCAGCGCGCGTGAGCTTGGGACGCGGCACGCCGACGAGCGGGCTGTCGCCACCCGGCTGACCGTTGCCACCGTCCGGCTGGCCGCCACCCGGCCCGCCGTTTCCGCCGCCGCCGTTGACGCTGGCGAGAGCCGCCGCGAGGTCGCTCTCCAGCGTTGCCTGCGATGCGGCGCCGACGTAGACGAAGCGCAGCTCCGCGTCGCCGACCGCGGGCACCGCGAGGGGGTAGTTCGCGTCGAGCTGGCGTGCGCTCGCGAAGCGCAGCGCGCTCGGCACCGCGCTCGCGGCGACTGCGCCGACACCCTGCGACGTGTCGCCGTCGGCCGCACCAACGCTGTTGAAGCGCGCGATCCACGGCGCGGCGCCCACCGGCGTCGGCGCGTTGCCGACACTGCGCGTCGCGTAGCCCGTGTCACCGGGGAGCTTCCACGCGCGCGACAGCAGGCCGTTCGCGGCGGCCGCGTGCGCGATCCACAACGTCACGTCGTGCGCTCTGCCGTCGGTGGACGCGAGCCGCCAGATGCGGCTGACGGCGTTGCCGGCGGGCGAGACGAACGTCGAGACTGTCAGGCGCACGCCGCTGTCGACCAGCCCGGTGCACGTCGCGCCCTGCGGCAAGTACCACATCGGGTTACTGCCTCTGCAGGACACGACGACGTCGCTCTCGACCGCGACGAACCGGTCGCCCGACCCCACCACCGGGTTGATCGTCACGCCAACCGACGGGAACGGCTGGTAGTTGCGGAAGAGGGGGCTGAGCAACGACGTGATCGCGCTCTCCCAGGTCGGCCCGGTGAAGGCGTTGAGGCCGTCGACGAGGATCCCCGTGAGCGGGCCGTTCTGGCCCGCGCTGCCTGGTGCGCTCGGGCCGGTCGGATCCAGTGCGGGGATGCTGTCGGCGTTGTTGAAGACGCGGCCCAGCTCGCCGGGATCGTTCGACAGCAGGCTCATCGAGTCGATCCCGGTGTTGCCCGCGGCCGTGTAGCCGGTGTCGGCGACGGTGCCGCCCGCGGTCGTGAAGTGGTTGAACGGCGTGCCATTGTTCGCGCCGCCGTGACTGTCGGTCTGGATGCCCGTATTGCGGACGATCAACAGCCGCAGGTTCGGTCCCGAGATGCCGGTCAGGTCGGTCGGCGTGGTGCCGTGGGGGACCGCGACGAGGCGGCACAGCGCCGCATCGTCGGTCGGCAGCACGGCTGGCTCCGCTGTGAACGTGCCGCCCGTGACGGGCAGGTTGTCGCCGCCCGTCAGCAGCGTTCCGAAGCTCCAGCTCGAGCCGAACTTGTAGGCGCAGCGCAGATCGACCGGACCGGAGGCGGTGCCGGAGACCGTGACCTCGGGCGGCGCGGTCTCCCCGTAGGCGTACGCGGACCCGTCGACGGGGGAGGTGACGGCACTCGCGGCCGACGCGAGCGCGGGAGCGGCGAGGGAGAGAACGGCCGCGGCGACGAGCGTGGCCAGGGGGAAGCGGGGACTCATCGCCGCAGCAAGCTACTTGGCGGCGGGGCGGCGTGCGGCGCTTCAAACCACGCCTCCCCTGGGGGCACAGAGCGATGCCCGAATCTGTAGTGCAGGGCGTCCCGAAACTGTCGCTCAGAGGTGCCCGAATCTGTAGCGTAGTGAGTCCCGAAACTGTAGTGTAAATGCGAGAAAGTGCTACTGTGACGGGCGATGGAGGCGTCACAGGAATATGCCATCCGAGTCTTGGACGAGGAGCTCGACGAACTGCTCGCCGAACTGGCAGCGATCGCCATCGAGGGCGCCAAGGCGGTCGGCAAGACCGAGACCGCCGTGCAGCGGGCGAGCACTATCCACGAGCTCGACGACCTGGACGAGCGCGCGATCGCCGCCGCCGATGTCGACCGCCTCCTCGCGGACCCGCCGCCGGTCCTGATCGACGAGTGGCAGCACCTGCCGCAGGTCTGGGACAAGGTCCGTCGCGCGGTCGACGCGGGCGCGCCTCCCGGCCGCTTCCTGCTGACCGGCTCCGCCTCTCCCCACACGCCCGGCACGCACTCCGGCGCCGGCCGCATCGTCAGCCTGCGCATGCGACCGCTGTCGCTCGCCGAGCGCATGCCCGGCGCGGCGACCGTGAGCCTCGCGGAGCTGCTGCTCGGCGAGGGCGCACCCGTCGCCGGACGCACGGACACGACGCTCGAGGACTACACGGACGAGATCCTGCGGTCCGGCTTCCCCGGCATGCGCCGGCTGGGCTGGCGGCCGCTGCGCGCGCAGCTCGACGCCTATCTGCGGCGGATCGTCGACCGCGACTTCGCCGAGCTCGGCCATCCGGTGCGCAACCCAGAAGGGCTGCGGCGCTGGCTCACTGCCTACGCCGCCGCCACCGCCACGACGACGTCGTTCGAGCGGATTCGCGACGCCGCTACGGGCGGGCACGAGTCGGCGCCGGCCCGCAGCACGGTGTTGCCCTACCGCGACGTGCTGGAGCGTTTGTACGTGCTCGACGAGGTCCCCGGCTGGAAGCCATCGAGCAACCGCATCGCGGAGCTGGCGCTGCCGCCCAAGCACCATCTCGCCGACCCTGGGCTCGCGGCGCGGCTGCTCGGCGCGAGCGCGAGTGCGCTCCTGAGAGGTGCTTCTCCGGGGCCGACGATCGCGCGCGACGGGACGCTGCTCGGGGCGCTGTTCGAGTCGCTCGTGACGCTGTCGGTGCGCGTGTACGCGCAGGCATCGGAGGCGACCGTGGGCCACCTGCGCACGCATCGCGGCGAGCGCGAGGTCGACCTGATCGTCGAGCGCGACGATGGCCGCGTGGTAGCGATCGAGGTCAAGCTGACCGCGACGCCGGACGACGACGACGTGCGGCACCTGCGCTGGCTGAAGGGGAAGCTCGGCGACGACCTGCTCGACGCGGTCGTCGTGACAACCGGCCGCGGGGCGTATCGGCGGCCGGACGGGATCGCGGTCGTGCCGGCTGCGCTGCTCGGGCCGTAACCCGCCTGCACGCCCGACCACCGCGGCTACAGCCACCCCGCCCGGCTGCCGATAGCCGGGGCGATGGCGCGTCGTTCCCCGCTCCGCCCGCTGCCGGTCGCGCTGCTCGCTGCCCTTGCACTGCTGCTTGCCGCCTGCGGGGCGGGGACGTCGTCGCGCCCGCGCTTGCGGGAACTTGCGTGACCGACGTCGAACACACCGTGCAACGGAGGAACGTCGCACCTCTCACCAACCCCCTGGAGGACTGCTGATGAGCGCAACACCTGAAGGGTCCGGCACCCCGCCGACCGGCGCCACCCCGCCGGCGGGCGAGGGCAAGCGCGTCTCGCTCGCCGCCACGATCGCGATCGCCGTCGTCGTGCTGATCGCGGCCGGCGTTGGTGGTTACCTGATCGGTCACGACAAGGGCGAGAGCTCGGGCGACTCGAAGGGTTATGCGTCCGGCGTCGCAGCTGGCAAGCAGCAGGCGCTCGCGAACTACCAGCCGGGCGAGTCGGGCTACGAGGAGATCTACCGGGCCGGCGCAGAGCACGGCAAGGCGAAGGGCGAGAAGCAGGGCCAGGCCCAGGGCGAGGCGCAGGGCAAGAAGGTCGGCTTCGAGCAGGGTCACGAGCAGGGCGTCACGACCGGCGAGGACCAGGGCGTCAAGCAGGGCGCCGCGGCGGTGCTCGGCGGCTTCAACACCTGGACCGAGGGTGCGTACTACGTGATCACGATGGAGGCCGGCACGTCCGACGGCGTCCCCTACACGATCGACACGCGCACGCAGCTGCAGTCCGGCACGAGCTATCGCGTCTGCCAGAGCGGCGGGGCGACCCAACTGTGCGAGTCACCGGTGACCGCGTCGGCGGCGAGCGCCGACGACAGCGGCGGCGGCACGGCGAACGCCGGCGACAACGGCGGCGCGCCGTAAGAGCGGTCGCCCACGAGCGGCAAGCGGTCACCGGAGGCGGCGTTTCGGCCTCCGGCGGCCGCGAGCGGCCCACCTTCGGACGAGGTCATACCGCGGCGATCAGCGTCGCAGCCTCCGCCTCCGTTCCCGCAGCGATCGTCTGCGGATCGGCCACGATCGCGGGGTCGGCACAGAAGCCGAAGCACAACGTGCCCGCCAGGGAGACGACGGCGACGCGCAGCGCGTGTCGCTCGCCGATCTCCGCGAGCGAGTGCATCGCCTCCACGCGCGCACCGAGCACCGCGACCGGCTCGCGCGGACCGGGCACATTGGAGACGTTGAGCGCGAACACGCGCGGACTCCGCTCGACCCGCTCGACGAACTGCTCAAGCCGCGGCGAGACGCGCCCGAGCTCGTGCAGCAGCGCGTCGAGCGTCTCGGCGTCGTGGTCCTCCTTGCAGGCGAGCGTCGCATGGTGGACCGCGCGCAGTCGCGCGACCGGGTCGGCCTCACCGAGCGGGACCGCGACGGCGAAGAACGAGTCGCGGTTGCCGGCCTCGTCGCCCGCGTGGTGGAGGCTGACCGGCACCTTCACGCGCACGCTGTCGAGCCGGCCGTGCTCCTGCTCCAGCCAGCGCCGCAGTCCGCCGCCGACGACGCTCAGGACCGCGTCGTTGAGCGTCGCGCCGCCGCCGACTGCCTTTGCGGCGTCGTGCAGCGGCGCGAGCGGGACCGTCGCGAAGGCGACCTCGCGCTGCGTCCCGACGTGGCCGTCGAACGGTGAACGACGGCCGGCGTGCGGCCGCTCGCGCGCGAGGAAGCGGGCGAGGTGGGCGCGCCGGCGCGCCTCGTCGGCGGCGCGTGCGGCGGTGGTCTTCGACGCGCTCGCTGACGGGCCGGTCGCCTCTGCCGCATCCCACAGCAACGCCTTCGCGTAGCGCATCGCCGCCGTCCCATCGGCGAGCGCGTGATGGATCCGCCACACGAGCGCGCCGCCTCCGTCGGCGAGCGGCACGGCGTCGATGCGCCACAACGGGCGCGCGCGGTCGAGCCGCTCGGCGAACAGCCGCGCGACGACGGCTCGCAGCCCGTCGTGATCAACCGGCTCCGGCACGTCGGCCGCGACGACGTGCCGCGCGGCGTCGAACGCCTCGTCCGGGACCCACGCCGGCGCGTCCGCATCACCGCCGAGTCGGCACGTGAGCTGCGGTGCTCCGACGAGCCGCTCGGTGATCGCGCCGCGCAGTGCCTCCACATTCGGAGCGCCCGCGCCGAGCACGACGACCTTGCACGTGTGCCCGGCGATCGTCGCGCTCTCCAGCGCCAGGATCGCGCGATCTTCCGGGGTGAGCGGGACCGCCTCCATGCCGGCATGTTCCCACTCGGCCACTACCCGTCCAGCGTGGGATAATCCACATTCCGGATAACCAAGCCGAGGTTGCGCGCAGGGACGCCCTCGGTCCTTCACCCCCCAAAGCGAAGGATCTCCTTGTCGAGCCATGATGGTCGGAACGGCGCACGCTCGCCGGAGCACCGCCACCTCGGCGCGGCGGTGGCGGAGCTCCGCGAGCTGCGCGGTCTGACGCAAGCCGAGGTCGCCGACAGAGCCGAGCTGCGCCGCAGCCATCTCGCGGCGATCGAGCGCGGCGAGGTCGACCCCACCTTTGTCACGCTCGTGCGGATCGTGCGTGCGATTCCGGCGCCGCTCGCCGAGCTGTTCGAGCTGTTCGAGCGGCGACGCGACGGTGCACCCGGCGGCTGACGGCGGCCGGGCCGGCGTCGAGCTGCCCGCCTACGGGTTGGACGCTGACCGTGTGGCGGCATTGGACCGGCTCGAGAACCGCTGAGCGTCGCCCTCCTGACTGAGTAATGAAAAGCGGCGCATCAGCGCGCCGCATTTGAGGATCAGCGCGTTAGGGTCGGCGCCATGGCTACCACCGTCGCTGCGCCCCCACAGCCCTCGATCCTCGACCCGCTGCCCGCGGCGACCGCGCAGGACGTCGCCGCGCTGCGGGACCTGCTCAGCACCGTCCCCGCCAAGCAGCTCGAGCGCAACCTGCTGATCGCGACCTGGAACCTGCGCGAGCTCGGCCAGCTCGCGCGCACGTGGGCGCAGCCGGAGGGCAGCTCGCCGGCGCGCGACCTGCACGCGGTTCGCTGCATCGGCGAGATCGTCGCGCGCTTCGACGTGGTCGCGATCCAGGAGGTGCAGCGCGACATCGGCGCGCTGCAGGCGCTGATGATCTGGCTCGGCCCCGACTGGTCCTTCGCGATGACCGACGTCACGCGCGGTGCGCGCGCCGGCAGCGAGCGGCTCGCGTTCGTCTACGACACGCGTCGCGTGCGGCTGTCGGGCCTCGCGTCCGAGCTGGTCCTCTCGCCCGAGGACATGAGAGGGACCGACCCGCACAGGCTCCACCAGCAGCTCGCGCGCACGCCCTACTCGGTCGCCTTCTTCTCGAAGGGGCACACCTTCGTCCTCACGACCGTGCACATCCGCTGGGGCAGAGAGATCGAGCGCGAGCCGGAGATCCGCGCGATCGCCGAGTGGCTCAAGCGCTCGCAAAGGGAGATCGACAGCGCCGGTCACGACCTGCTCGCGCTCGGCGACTGGAACATCGAGGAGCTGACGGACGACAACCACAGAGCGCTCACGTCGACCGGCCTCGCCGTCCCGCCCGAGCTCGACCCGCCGGCCGGCGAGCCGGCCTTCGACCAGATCGCCTGGTTCCCGAGAGGCATGAGACTCCGGTACACCGGCCGCGGCGGTCGCGTGCAGTGGAAGGGCACGATCCTGAGAGCGCTCGACCCGACCGGCGTCACCTTCCGCATCTCCGATCACGTGCCGCTGTGGGCGGAGTTCGCGGTGAGCGAGACCGATCCCGTCTAGCGACGGGGGCGTTTCGCCCTCCGCTCGTCGCTTGCGACGTCACCTTCAAGCCCGCGCCCCGGCTGCCGGATCCAGCCGGCTCATCGTTACCGCCGCCGCCAGCGTCGATGACTGCGAGCCGCGGTAGACGCCCTTTACCGGCGGCACGTCGGCGTAGTAGCGGCCATGGCCGATCTTCACGTGCGTCTCGTTCGCAAGGATGCGATTGGTCGGGTCGGCACCGACCCACACCGGCTCGCCGCGCCCGCCGGTGCCCGGCAGCAGCGCCTCCAGCCACGCGTGCGTGTCGACCTCCAGCGAGTCGATGCCGCCGTCCTGCGGCGCCGCCCACAGGTAACCGGAGACGTAGCGCGCGGCAATCCCGCGCCGTCGCAGCAGTACCAGTGCGAGATGGACGAAGTCCTGGCAGACGCCGGCGCCCGCTTCGAGCAGATCGGTGATCGTCGAGCCGACGTAGGTGGTGCCCGGGCGGTACGCGAACGTGTCGGGGATCAGCTCGCACAGCAGCGACACGGCCGCGTGCGGATTGCTCGCCGTGGCGAGCGAGGCGTACAGCTCGTCGAGGCCCGGGACCGGCGGCTGGTCCTGCCACGGCAGCAGGAACTCGCCCGCCGCCTCGCGGTAGGCGGAGCCGGCGAGCTCCTCCCAACCGCCCGTCGGCGGCGTCGGTGGATCGCTCGTCACGACGCGTGCACGCACGTCGATCGTCAGCGACTCGTGCCCGGTCGGGATCCCGAACTCGAGCACCTCCGTGCCGAAGTAGTCGAGGTGGCGGCTGACGCGCGCCTCCGGATCGATGCGTGCGTGGAATTCGTCGCAGCGCTGGGTGGAGTTGGTCGCCGGCCGCACGCGCAGCGCGTTGAGGTTGTCCGTGACGGGCGACGGATAGCGGTATTCGGTCAGGTATCGGATCGAGAAGTGCATGGGTCTCTAGGCGGCCATCAGAACGCCGCGGCCGCCCGCAGCAGCGCCAGCGAAATAGCGGTCGGCGACATCCTGGTCGACGCGTGCGAGCTCCTGCTGCACGCGCTCGCAGATGCCGAGCAACTCGGCGCCGGCCGGCAGCGCGCGTCGTTGGAACTCGAGGTCGGCGGCGAGACGGCTCACGCGCAGGACCGGCTTCGAGTCGTCCGGCGACGCGTCAGCCGCCGCGAACGCCTCGTGCAGCGAGTCCACGCATGCCGCGACGCTGTCCGGATACGCGCGCTCGAACAGCAGGAAGCGCGCGACGGGCTGCGCGTTCGGCGGCGCCGTCACCGCGCGCAGGTAGGCGTGGAAGCCGCCGACGGCCTGCAGCAGCGCGAACGCGTTGCCGTCGGCATGCGCCTCGGTGTCGCCGGCCCGCCCACCCGGCAGCGCGACGCGCAGCATTCGCAGCACCATGTCGGAGACCTCGATCAGGCCGCCGGCGTCGAGGAAGCGCTTCGCCTCGTCGCGCAGCATCGCGCGCTCGGCGATGCCCCAGATCAGCGCGGTGCGCTGCTTGACGTACTGCGAGGCCTGGTAGGCGCCGCCGGGCAGTCGCCACGAGGCCGCAGCGTCGCGCCGCAGCGTCAGCGTCGTCGCATTGATCGCCTCCCACATCTCGGCGCTGATCACGTCACGCACGGTGCGCGCGCCCTCGCGCGAGCGCTCGACGCAGGCGAGCATCGAGTCGGGCCGGTCGGCGTCGAGCGTCAGCCGCTCGAGCGCCTGCTCGCGGCGCAGTGGCGCCCCGCCGTCGCCTTCGGCGCCGTTGGCCCCGCCGTTCGCGCTGCCGCCGAGCATCGTCAGCAGGCCGTTCCAGCCGAAGCGCACGCCCGAGGGTGGGTGGGGATCGGTATACGCGCTCTGCAACTCCGCGCGGAAGACGCCGTCGACCGCGCGCGCGGTGAACTCGGCGCGCGCGAGGTTGCGGCCGAGCCAGTACAGCTCGTGGGCGATGCGGGCGAGCATCAGGCTTGGGCCTCTGCCTGCTGTTGCTGCTGTTGCTGCTGGGAAGTCCACGTGCCGTATCGAAGATCCGGCAGCGCCGGCGGCGCGGTGTCCGCGATCGGCGGGCCGGCGCGGTCGGCGACGTCCTCGCCGTCCTCCAGCACCCAGGTGTCCTTCGAGCCGCCGCCGCGCGAGGAGTTGACGATCATCGATCCTTCGTTCAGCGCGACCCGCGTCAGCCCGCCGGGGACGATGTCGATCCGCTCGCCGAAGACCGCGAACGGGCGCAGATCGACATGGCGCGGCGCGAGCACGCCGTCGTGGCCGGCGGTCGGGACGGTCGACAGCCGCACGACCTCCTGCGCGATCCACGCCTCCGGCTGCGCGCGCACCGCGGCGACGACCTCCTCCAGCTCCTGCTCGGTTGCGTGCGGCCCGATGCAGACGCCCTTGCCGCCGGACTCGCCGGTCGGCTTGACGACCAGCTCGCCGACCCGTCCCAGCACCTCCTCGCGCACGTCCGGGTCGCTCAGCAGGTACGTCGTGACGTTCTCCAGCAGCGGCTCCTCGCCGAGGTAGAAGCGCACCATCTCGGGGACGTAGTGGTAGATCGCCTTGTCGTCGGCGACGCCGGTCCCGAACGCGTTTGCGATCGCGACGCTCCCCGCCCGGTAGGCGCGCACGAGCCCGGGCACGCCGAGCAGCGAGTCAGGGCGGAACTCGAGCGGGTCGACGAAGTCGTCGTCGAGGCGGCGGTAGACGGCGTGCACGCGCACAAGCCCGCGCGTCGTGCGCATGTAGAGGACGTCGTCGCGTACGACCAGGTCGCTCGCCTCGACCAGCTCGACGCCCATCTGCCGCGCGAGGAAGGCGTGCTCGAAGTAGGCGGAGTTCGACGGCCCCGGCGTCCACACCACGACCGTCGCCTCGCTGTCGGCACTCGGCGCGACGGAGCGCAGCGCGCGCAGCAGCAGTTGCGGATAGTGGTCGACCGGCCGCACCCGATACGACGCGAACAGCTGCGGCACGAGCTGCGTCATCGCCGCGCGGTTCTCGATCACATACGAGATGCCGGACGGCGTGCGAACGTTGTCCTCGATCACCTTCCACGAGCCGTCGCTGTGGCGCACGAGGTCGCAGCCGGCGACGTGGCAGTAGACGCCGCCGGGCGGCCGGATCCCGTGCACTGCCCGCGCGAAGTGCGTGCGGCTCGCGACGAGCGTCCACGGCACGATCCCCTCGCGCACGATCTCGCGCCCGTGGTAGACGTCGTCGACGAAGTGGTTCAGCGCGCGGATCCGCTGCGCGAGCCCGCGCTTGATGTGGCGCCACTCCTCGCCGCTCAGCACCCGCGGCACGAGGTCCAGCGGGAACGGCCGCTCGCGCGAGTGCCTGCCCCCGACGCCCTCCTCGCCGGTCGTCTCGAACGTGATCCCCTGCTGCAGGAAGGCCGCGTCGCGGCGGCGGCCGGCCTCCGCCAGCCCGTCCGCACCGATCCGCTCCAGCTCGGCGACGAGCGGCGCCGCCGCGCGGCGCGGCACGCCGTCGGGCTCGAACAGCTCGTCGTAGAAGGGCGCTTCCGGGTGGTAGGCGGCGATCGGTGGCACGGTTGTCTCAGGCGGCATCGCGCTGTCGATCCTCCTTCCCCCCGTGCCGCGCGTCATTCGCCCGATGGAGCAGGTTCGGCTCGGACCGCTCGCCACGCGGTGCGAAGATGCCTCGCGTGAGCACGACCGCCCCCGAGGACCGCTCCCGCCGCTTCGGCGCCGTGCTGCGCGGCAACGAGGAGCGCGTCACACCGCTCGAGCTGTTCTTCGACCTCGTGTTCGTGCTCGCGCTGACGCAGTGCACGGCGCTGATGGCGGCGGACCCGACATGGGCAGGGCTCGCGCGGGGTCTGCTCGTGCTCGGCGTGCTGTGGTGGTCGTGGGTCGGCTACGCCTGGCTGACGAGCGTCGTCGACCCGGAGGAGGGCGCGGTCCGGCTCGTGATGTTCCTCGCGATGGCGGCGTTCCTGGTCGCCTCGCTGTGCGTACCGGAGGCGTTCGGCTCGGAGGCGCTGCTGTTCGCGCTCGCCTACGGCGTCGTGCGGGTCGCGCACATCCTGCTGTTCATGCTCGCGAGCCGCGACGACCCGGGGCTGCGCAGAGCGACGCTCGGGCTCGCCATCAGCACCGCGATCGGCGTCGGCCTGCTGCTGCTCGCTGCCGCCACCGACGGCTGGGTCCAGGGCGGGCTGTGGGCGGCCGCGCTTGCGTTCGACATGGGCGGTCCGCTGCTGATCGACCCATCGGGCTGGCGGCTCGTGCCCGGCCACTTCGCCGAGCGCCATGGGCTGATCGTGATCATCGCGCTGGGCGAGTCGATCGTCGCGATCGGCGCCGGGGCGGAGGCGCACATCGACGCGGGCGTGGTCGTCGCAGCGGTGCTGGGAATCGTCGTCGCGGCCTCGCTGTGGTGGCTGTACTTCGACGTCGTCGCGCCGGTCTCGACGCGGCGCCTGGTCGAGGCGCCGGAGGGCGCGGTGCGCAACCGCATGGCGCGCGACTCCTTCTCCTTTCTGCACCTGCCGATGGTCGCCGGGATCGTGCTGGTCGCGCTCGGGATGAAGAAGGCGATCGGGCACGTCGAGGATCCCCTGAAGATCGTGCCGACGTTCGCGCTGCTCGGCGGCACCGCCCTCTATCTGCTCGCGCACGTCGCGTTCCGCTTGCGCAACGTGCGCACGCTCAACAGACGCCGGCTCGGCCTGGCGATCGTGCTGTCGGCGTCGATTCCGGCGCTGTACGCGCGGCCGGCGATCGTCCCGCTGGCGCTGCTGTCGGCCGCGCTGGTGGTGCTGATCGCCTACGAGACGACGATCTACGGCGAGGCGCGTTACAGAGTGCGGCATCCACAGGAGCACTGAGGCGGCTCACCGGGCCTACGTGCGAGCGAACCAGATGGTTCAGTCGGCAGCTCCTTGATGACGATTCGCTGCGTCATCCTGCACAAAGCCGTGCACATGCGATCGTTGGCGCGTCGCCGGTCGATGATCCCAACGTGAACAGGTCGCAGTCACGCGGGCGCCAGGGGCGTGTGCTGCTTGCCGCGGCGCTTTTGTTTGCCGGCATCTTCCTCGCCCTCGAGCTGGACCAGAACGCCGGCAGCGGCCTGTCGATCCTCTATCTGCTGCCAGTCGTGCTTGTCGGCGTCGAGCTGGGTCGCCGGGCCGGCATCGCCGCGGGACTTCTCGCGTTCGGCCTGTACGTCGTGTGGGCGCCGTCCGCGTCGGTCGTACTCGCGCCCTCCGCCTACGTGACGCGCGCGCTCGTGTCCGTGCTGATCGGCGCTGTCGCCGGTCACCTGGCGGATCGCATGCGCGCCGCCGCCGCCGAGGCGGAGGCCAGCGCACGCCACTTCGAGCTGGCCGGGGACATGCTCGGCACCGCCACCTTCGACGGCCGCTTCACGCACCTCAACGGCGCCTGGGAGCGTTGCCTCGGCTGGACGCGCGAAGAGCTGATGGCGAGACCGTTCATCGACTTCGTCCATCCCGACGACCGCGTCCGCACCGAGGCCGAGGCAGCCCGCGCGACCGACGGCGACGGCAGCGCGCAGTTCACCAACCGCTACCGCACGAAGGACGGGCGCTGGCTCACGATCGAGTGGCACTCGTGGATCGACCCCGAGCGGGGGCTGATCCACGCCGCCGCGCGCGACGTGACCGAGCGATTCGCGGTCGAGGCGGCGCAGCGCGAGGCGGAGGAGCGCTTCCGCCGCGCGTTCGACGACTCCGCCACCGGCATGGCGGTCGTCGGCGTCGAGGGCGAGCGCCGCGACGTACTGCTGGACGCGAACGACAGCCTTGGACGCATCTTCGGCTGTCCGCGCGAGCAGCTCGTCGGCACGCGCGCGCTGAGCGCGATGGTCGATCCGGCGCACGCGCCCGCGCTTGCGCGCGGGATGGAGGACCTGCTGCGCGGCGCCGACGCGGTGCACCGCGGCGAGTACCGCGTCGTGCGGCCCGACGGCGCGCACATGTGGCTCGACATGTCGGCCTCGCTCGTGCGCGACGCGGACGGCAAGCCGCTCTACCGCCTCGTGCAGGCGCTCGACGTGACCGAGCGCAAGACGGCCGAAGACCGCCTGCGCTTCCTCGCCGACCACGATCCCCTGAGCGGCGTCTTCAACCGCCGCCGCTTCGAGGCCGAGCTGCAGCGCGAGCTCGACCTGTCCTCGGCGCGGGCGCGGAGCAGCGTCCTGCTGCTGCTCGACGTCGACCGCTTCAAGGCGATCAACGACACGCTCGGCCACGCGACCGGCGACGCTGTGATCGCGCGCCTTGGCGATGCGCTGCGCAGCCGGCTGCGCTCCGCCGACGTGGTCGCGCGGCTCGGCGGCGACGAGTTCGCGGCGATCCTGCGGCGCACGGACCTGCCGGCGGCCCGCGAGGTCGCGCGCGACCTGCAGACGGTCGCGGCGCAGCGACTTGCGAGTGTCGTCGGCGACGAGCACGGCCCGATCACGTTCAGCGTCGGGCTGGTGGAGATCGGCGACGGGACGACCGCCGACGAGCTGCTGTCGCTCGCCGATCGGGCCCTGTACGCGGCGAAGGCCGCCGGGCGGGACCGAGTCGTGGCGGAACGCGACGTGGACGGCGATCCGCGTGCTGTCGTGGCCCCGGCCTCGACGCCGGCCGCGCCGACCGCCTGACTCAGGCCGCGTCGAGCTCGGCGATCAACGCGCGGACCCGCTTGGCGATCTCGTCGCGCGTGGCGCGGACCGCTGCGGGCGGCTGGCCCTTCGGATCCGCCAGGTCCCAGTCGACGTAGCGCTTGCCCGGGATATACGGGCATGCGTCACCGCAGCCCATCGTCACGACCACGTCCGCCTGCTGGGCAAGCGCGTGCGTGAGTCGCTGCGGTCTGCGGTCGGCGAGGTCGATCCCCAGCTCGCGCATGACTTCGACGACCTCGGGGTGCACCGCGCCCGCGGGATCGGCGAGCGTGCCGGCGGACAGTGCGTGGTGGCGACCGTCGGCCTCGCGCGTGAACAGCGCCGCGCTCATCTGCGAGCGGCCGGCGTTGTGGAGGCAGACGAAGAGGGCGGTGGCCATCAGGCCTGTGCCTCGGCCGTCATTGCGCGCGGATGCTCGCCGCGGATCAGCTGGTAGGCGAGCGCCCCGGCTGTCGCGCCGACGATCGGCCCGACGAGGTAGATCCAGAAGTCCGTCCACGTCCCTGACGCGAGCGCCGGTCCGAACGAGCGCGCCGGGTTCATCGAGGCGCCGGTGATCGGCCCGCCAAACAGCGCGTCGAGACCGACCGTGCCGCCGATCGCCAAGGCCGCCGCCGCCCCGACCGCGCGCGTGTCGGTCGCCACCGCGACGATCACGAACATCAGGAAGGCGGTGAGGATCGCCTCGTACAGCAGCGCGGTGCCGGCGCCGACGCTCGGCACGGTCGCGCCGAGCTGCGCGGGCTTGTCGCTCCAGGCGGCGAGCAGCACGAACGCGCCGGCGGTCGCGCCCGCGAGCTGCGCGCCGACGTAGGCGATCGCGTCGCGCAGCGGGAAGTGCCGCGTCAGCGTGAAGGCGATCGTGACGGCCGGGTTGATGTGCGCGCCGGACAGGTGCCCGGTCGCGTAGATCATCGCCATGATGATCAGGCCGAAGGTGGCGGAGACGCCGATCCCGCCGAGCGCGCCGGTGTGGACGGTGTTCGCGATGATTGCTCCGCAGCCGGCGAACACCAGCGCGAACGCCGCGAGGCCCTCCGCCAGTGCGCGGCGCGCGAGGTCTGGTCGCTGCATCGGCTCAGCAGCAGCTGGCGCCGGCGGCCGGCTGCTCGCAGCAGGGCTCGCCGTGTGCGGTCGCCGCGGCGGCTGTGCGGCGGTGCGCGATGACGGCGCCGATGCCGATGCCGGCGGCGAGGGTCAGGACGGTGCGTGGGGTCAGGACAGCCATGTGCTCAGCTCCTCGATCGCTTCTGGATGGACGTAGTAGTAGGCCCACAGCCCGCGCCGCTCGACGCCGACGATCCCCGCCTCGCGCAGCTTTCGCAGGTGGTGGGAGAGCGTCGGTTGCGAGACGTTGAACAGCGGCTCCAGCTCGCAGACGCAGACCTCCCCGGCGTGGCCGCGCAGCACGTCGACGAGCTGGACCCGAATCGGGTCCGACAGCGCCTTCGCGACGGCGGCGATCCGGGTGGCGGTCGTCGCATCGACCTCCGGCAGCACGGTCGGCTCGCAGCAGCCCGCGCCGGGCGCGCGCTTGCGCTTGGGCATTACATCGATGGACATCGATGTAACCATAGCGGGCGGTAGGGTGACGGGCGATGTCGCTCCTCGTACTCGCCTTCGAGGCGGCGCTGTACCCGACGCTGCTGGCGGCGGTGGTGATCCTGCTGTCGTTGGAGCGGCCGAAACGGCTGATCGCGGCATACCTCGCCGGCGGCATGACGATCAGCATCACGCTCGGCCTGCTGATCGTGGAGCTGCTCGGCGGGACGAACCTGGTCGAGAGTCAGCAGTCGCTGTTGAGCTGGACCGGCGATCTCGTGATCGGTGGCCTCGCAGTGCTGCTCGCGGTCGCGCTCGCGATGCACGCGGACGACCGGATGCGGGAGCGGCGCAGTACGCGGCGGGCTGTGCCGGTGCCGGTCGGCGGCGCGCCCGCTCCCATCGCCCCCGATTCGGTCGCCGACGCGCCGAACGCCGAGCCGTGGTCGCAGCGGCTCCTCGCGCGCGGCTCCGTGCCGGTCGTGTTCGTCGCCGCGCTGTTCGTGAACATCCCCGGCGCGGCCTACCTCGTCGCACTGAAGGACATCGCCGCCGCCGACCAGTCCTTCGCCGCCGACCTCGGCCAGATCCTCCTGTTCAACGTGATCATGTTCCTGCTCGCCGAGATCCCGCTCGTCGGCCTGATCGTCGCGCCGGAGAAGACCAACGCGCTCGTCGACCGCATGAACACCTGGCTGCACGACCACAGCCGCCAGCTCGCGATCGGCATCTGCTTCACGCTCGGCGTGTACCTGATCGTGCGGGGTTTGACGAACGCGTAGCGCGGCGGGTGCCGCGGCCCTCTACCGGTCGTACGCGCGGCCGCGCGGAAGCACGTGATGCACGAGGACCGTGCCGTCATCGCCGACCGTCTCGACGATCACTCGCCACTCACCCACGCGAACGCGCGCAAGGTCGCTACCCGCGAGTCGCCGGACATCGAGCGACCGATCCTTGGTCAGCAGACGATTGAGCGCACGCGCGACGCGCTCTTGCGTCGAGCGGTCAAGCCGACGCAGTTCCTTCTCGGCTCTTCGCGTGAAGAGCAGTCGCGGCTCCCGGCCGGACACGCACGTTAGAGCTCAAGCTCACGCTTGAGATCGTCGAACGACACGACGCGTCCTGCTGCGGCATCCGCGCGTCCGGCGGCGATGGCAGCCTCCTCCTCGGGTGTCAGCGGCTCGTCGTCGATCGGCGCGGCGTCGAGGTAGCGCAAAAACGGATCGTTGCGCCGCGCATAGATCCGCGCGAGCGTCGCCTCCGCCTCGTCGTCGGGCATGTCCGCGACGACCTGCATCAGGCGCTCCTTGACAGTCATGACGGCAGGGTACCGCTCCTTAACGGACATGCAATCAGCGTACGCCGCCGGTCTACAGCCATAAATGTTGGATTCGGCCCTGTTCGTCAATCAGACGGCGGCGCGGCCGAGGGAACCGTCGCGGTGCCCGGGCGCGCCTCGGGGCGGAAGACGGCGGGGCGGAGGCGGTTGGTCATGCGCTGCGCATACCCGCGCCTCGCGCCGCTCACGCGTGCACGGGGGGCCCGCCGGAGCACTGCACCTTTTGCCTCGCATACCGAGGTCAGAGGTGCAGTGCTCGCCGCGCGGTCAGGCGCCAGGCTGCGCGATGACTCTGCGGATCCGCTTGGCGGATACCGGCTGGCCGTTGCGCGCCGCCAGCGCCGGCGCGAACTGCGCGACGCGCAGCTCCTCCAACATCCAGCGAACCTCGTAGAGCTGCGGCGGTCGCGGAACACCGGCCGGCCAGTCGGCGAGCCGCCCTTCGTAGGCCGACTCCAGCTCGTGGATCGTGCGCATCCGGTCGCGATCGCTGCCCGCGGCGTCGGGCAGGCGGTCGAGGCGGGCGGCGGCGCCTTGCAGCCAGCGCGCCACGTCGGGCAGCCGCGCCGCGCCTGCCGCGACCGCGCAGCCGGGGTGCACGAGCCGGCCGAGCTGACGCGCGACATCGAGACGGATCTCCTGCAGCGGCGCCGCCGTCGGCAGCGCGTCGAGCCGGCGTTCGACCTCGCGGCGCGCTTCCAACATCGCGACCAACGAGCGGGCCGTCGCGAGCGTGCGGTCCGCCAGCTCGCCGGCGACGTGTTCGCGCAGCCGCCGGAAGCCGGCCTCATCCCAGGCCGGACCGCCGGCCTCGGCGACCAGTGCGTCGAGCGCCGCCAGCAGCGCATCGTCCAGCGCCGCACCGACGCTGCCGTGCGGCGCCATCATCAGCGCGAGCTTCGCCGGCATGTCGAGCTGGTCCACCACCCACGGGATCGGCGAGCGGACCGTCAGCAGCAGCAGGCGCCGAATCCCCGCATGCATCGCGCTCGCCTGCTCGCCCGCCGTCTCGAACAGCCGCACACCGACGGTCTCGCCCTCGTCCACCACAGCCGGGAACGCGCGCAGCCCGCCGCCCGCGGTCGACGCCAGCTCGCGCGGAAGCGTGCCGAACGACCACTCGCGGCACCCCGTGCGCTCGATCGACGGCGTCGCCGCCGCGAGCCGCTCGCGCAGCCGCGGCTTGACCGCCTCCCGGAGCGCGTCGAGATCCTCTCCCTCGGCGACGACCTCCCCGCCCGCGTCCTCGACGCGGAAGCGCATCCGCAGGTGGGGCGGCAGCCGCGAGAGGTCCCACGCCTCGCGCGGGATCCGCACGCCACGCCGCTCCAGCTCGCGCGCGAGCGCGTCGAGCAGCGGCTCGCGTCCGGGCTGCAGGCGGGTCAACGCGGCGGCCGCGATCTCGGGGACCGGCACGAGCGGCTTGCGCAGCTCCTTCGGCAGCGAGCGGATCAGCGCGGTGATCAGCTCCAGCCGCAGCGCCGGCACGAGCCACGAGAACTCGTCGGCGCGCAGCTCGCCGACCTGCTCGATCGGCACGTGCACGGTCACGCCGTCGTCGGCAGCGCCCGGCTCGAAGCGATACGACAGCGGGAGCGAGAGCGAACCGTCGCGCCACTCCGTCGGGCTGTCGTCCACCTCCGCGTCTCCCGCGCGCAGGAGCTCGTGCGGCAGCGTCAGCAGCTCCGGCTCGCGCTGCCGCACCTCGCGCCACCACTGCTCGAACTCCACCCCCGACACGACGTCGGCCGGCACGCGGTTGTCGAAGAAGCGGATGCGCAGCTCCTCGTCGGCGAGCAGATCGCGGCGACGGGCGCGGTCCTCCAGCGCCTCGACCTCGGCGATCCGCCGCGCGTTCTCGTCGAGGAACGCATGACGCGCCTCCCACTCCCCGGCGACCAGTGCACGCCGCAGGAACAGCTCCCGCGCGCCCGCCGGTTCGACCCGCGCATACGGCACCGCGCGCGACGGCACGACCGGCAGCCCGTACAGGCTCACACGCTCGTCCACCACGGCCGCGCCGCGCCGCGCGTCCCAGCGCGGCTCGCCGTAGGAGTGCCGCAGCAGGTGCGCGGGCGCGATGGGCTCGACCCACGCGGGGTCGATGCGCGCGGCCGTGTGCCCCCACAGCCGCGTCGTCTCGACCAGCTCGGCGACCATCGCCCAGTCCGGCGCTCTGCGCGCCAAACCCGACCCGGGCGACAGCGCGAAGCGCGCGCCGCGCGCGCCCGTGTACTCGGCGAGCGGCCGGCGCCGCTGCGGGCCCGCACGCCGCGCCGCCGCCGCGTCGGCGGCGACGTCCTTCACGCCGACGTGCGACAGCAAGCCCGCCAGCAGCGCGCGGTGGATCTCGTCGGGCGGGGCCGGGGTCGCGTTTGTCGCCACGCCGGACGCCTTCGCCGCCTGGCGCAACTGGGCCGTGAGGTCCTGCCACTCGCGGATCCGCAGGAAGTGCAGGAACTCGGCCTTGCAGCGCTTGCGGAACTGCGAGCCGTTCAGCTCCTTCTGCTGCGCGCGCACGTATCTCCACAGGCGCAGGAACGCGATGAAGTCCGACCGCGCGTCGTCCCCCTCCTGCTCGCTCGGCCGGTCGAAGCGCGCGTGCTGCTCATTGGCCGCGGCGCGCGCCTCGGCGGGCGACTCGCGCGGGTCCTGGATCGACAGGCCGGCGGCGATCACGATGACCTCCTCCGCGCAGCCGAGCTTGTCCGCCTCCAGCACCATCCGGCCGAAGCGCGGGTCGACCGGGAGCTGCGCGAGCTTGCGCCCCAGCGGCGTGAGGCGGTTTCTCGCGCCTTCCAACGTGCTCGCCGGCTCCAGCGCGCCGAGCTCACGCAGCAGCGCAACGCCGTCGCGCACCTGGCGCGCGTCCGGCGGGTCGAGGAACGGGAAGTCCTCCACGTCGCCCAGCTCGAGCGCGGCCATCTGCAAGATCACCGACGCCAGCGAGGTGCGCAGGATCTCCGGGTCGGTGAAGCGCGGCCGCTCGTTGAAGTCGTCCTCGTCGTACAGGCGGATGCAGATGCCGTCGGAGGTGCGCCCGCAGCGGCCGGTCCGCTGCTGCGCGCTCGCCTGCGAGATCGGCTCGATCGGCAGCCGCTGCACCTTCAGCCGCGCTGAATATCGGGACACACGCGCCGTGCCCGGATCCACCACGGTGCCGATCCCCGGCACCGTCAGCGACGTCTCCGCGACGTTCGTCGCGAGCACGACGCGCCGCCGCGAGTGGCCCTGGAAGACCTTCTGCTGCTCGGCGTGCGAGAGCCGCGCGTACAGCGGCAGGATCTCGACGTCGCCTCTGAGCCTGCCGCCCAGCAGCTCCGCCGTGTCGCGGATCTCGCGCTCGCCGGAGAGGAACACGAGCACGTCGCCGGGGCCGTCGCGCAGCAGCTCCCTGACCGCGTCGGGGATCGCGTCGAGCCGCTCGTGCTCGGCGTCGGGCACCGGGCGATAGCGCGTCTCGACGGGGTACGTGCGACCGCTGACCTCCACCACGGGCGCGTCGTCGAAGTGCTTCGACAGGCGCTCCGGGTCGATCGTCGCGCTCGTGATCAGCAGCTTCAGCTCGGGCCGCTGCGGCAGGATCCGCTTCAGGCAGCCGAGCAGGAAGTCGATGTTGAGCGACCGCTCATGCGCCTCGTCGACGATGATCGTGTCGTACCGGCGAAGCAGCCGGTCGTGCTGGATCTCCGCCAGCAGCAGGCCGTCGGTCATCAGCCGGACGAGCGTCTCGTCGCTCGATCTGTCGGCGAAGCGGACCGCGTAGCCAACCGCGCCCCCGAGCGGCACGCGCAGCTCCTCGGCCACCCGCTCCGCGATCGTGCGCGCGGCGAGCCGGCGCGGCTGCGTGTGCGCGATCGTCCCGTGTACCCCGCGCCCCAGCTCGAGGCACAGCTTCGGCAGCTGGGTCGACTTGCCGGAGCCCGTCTCGCCCGCGACAACGACGACCTGGTGGTCGCGGATCGTCTGGAGCAGGTCCTCCCGCCGTGCGCTGACGGGCAACTCGGCGGGGTACTCGATCGGTGCCGGCACGGCCGCGCGACGCAGCGCGACCTTCGCCTCGGCCGCGACGATCTCCGCCTCGAAGCGCTCCAGCGGTCGCCCGCTGCGCGCACCGCGCAGCCGCTCGAGCCGGCGGCCGAGCCGATGTGCGTCGTGCAGCGTGAGGTCGTTCAGGCGCTCGCGCAGCGCACGAAGGTCGGCGCGCGCGTCGGGTGTCGTGGACACCGGATGAGAATAGGCGGCTGGGGGCTGCTCAGCAGGCCATGCGCGCGGCGGGCAGACGCGTGCGCCCGATCGCGAAGCGGGCCGAGGCGTCGAGCGTGGCTGTCCGCGTCGCGCTGACGCGGCGGCCGTCGGCCGCGCGCAGGCGGAGCGTCACGCGGACTGGCAGGCGGAAGCCGGACGCGCGCTTGAGTACGCGCAGCGCTTGGTCGGTCAGCGTCAGCGTGAGGGTCGTGCGGCGGCCGGCGGCGAAGCGGACTCTGTGGCGGCTGGCGAGGATGAGCGCGGCGCGTCTGTCGCTGCGCGGGCGCGTGAGCGTGACGCTGCCGGTCAGGCTCATGGCGTTCGGGTTGCGGATCGACAGCTTCAGCGTGCGCGTGGTGCGTGCCAGCGCGAGGACGCCCGCGGGCGCGCCGCCGATGCGCGGACGTATGAGCGCGGCGGGCTTCGTGGGCGGCGGCGGGGTTGTCGTCGGTGGCGTTGTTCTCGGAGGCGTGCCGTCCGGCGGCGGCGTTCTCGGCGCCGCCGCAACCGCAACCTGCCGCGTCGTCTGCGCCGTGTTGCCGACGCTGTCGGTCGCGGTGACGGTGACCGTGTACGTGCCGGCGGCCGCGAACGCGTGGCTCACCGCAGCCCCGCCGACGGCCGGCGTCCCATCGCCGAAGTCCCAGCTCGTCTGCGCGATCGTCGCGAACGTCGAGGTCGCGCTCGCGGAGAACGCGAGCTGTGCGCCGGCAGTGCCGCTTGACGGCACGCTCACCGCGGTCAGCTCCGGCGCGCTCGCCTGGAATGCGGCGGCCGCAACCGACTTGGTGCCGAACCCGTTCGTTGCGGTCCACGTCGCGAGCGCGTTCCCGGCGGCGTCGGTCGCCACGTCCGGACCCGCGAGCCCAACCCCGGTCCCGCCGCTGCCGAGCAGCGCCGGTGTGCTCCAGCTGCCACTGCTGCGACGGCTCGCGAGCACCTCGTCGCTGTCCGCGCCGCCGTCGTGCGCGACGAAGACGACGGTGCCGTGGTCAATCGAAACGTCCTCGGTGAGCTCTCCGTTCGGCGCGAAGACGGTCGTCGCCGGCTCCGGTCCGCCGGAGGTGAGCCGCACGGCCTGGAGCCCGCCGCTCGAGGCGACCTTCCACACGACCGTCGCGCCGCCGCCGGTGTCGGTGCCGAGCGCCTGCAGCGGCACGCAGGCCGGCGCGACGTCGCCGCTCACGCTGTCGACGTTCCATCTTCCGTTCAGGCGGAAGCCGGCCGTCAGCGTGGCGGGCGAGCCCTGGAACCATGTCGCCGCCGCGTTGCCGCCGTCCGCTGCGACGAGTCGCAGCGGCGAGATCGTCTCGGCGCTCGACAGCATCTCTCTCGTTGCGCCCCAGGTGCCGCCGCCTGTGTGCGTGTTTGTCTGTATCGCGTAGTCGAACGGGTCGTCTATCCGCTGGGCGGTCCACCCGACGAGTGCGCCGCCGTTCGCGTCGGGCGCGATCTGCGGGCGGTCGAATGCGACCGACGCGTCGGACGGGTCCGACAGCGTTCTCGGCAGGCTCCAGCTCCCGGCAGCGTCCGCGACCGCCCCCTGCACGGACGCCACGCCCGTGTTCGGGTCGTGCTCGACCCAGGCGGCGACGACGTTCCCCGCGGCATCCGCGCCCACCTGCGTCAGGGGGTCCACGACGTTGGCGGTGGGAAAGTCCTGCGCCGGACCCCACGTCCCGCTCGCCGCGTCACGCCGCCGCGCGTGGGCGGTGAAGGCGCTGCCGTCGGCGCTCTCGATCCACACGACCGTCGCGTTGCCGTCGGCGTCGATCGTCACCGCGGGGGCGTCGATCCCGACGTCGCTCGCCACCGGGGCGGGGGCGCTCCACGGCCCGCCGGCCGGGCGCGTTGCGACGATCAGCGACTGCATGCCGCTGCCGTCGTCGTCCGTCCACGCGGCGATCGCGTCGCCTGCCGGATCGACCGCGACGACCGCACCGCTTGGCCCGTTCGCGGCCGTCGCCGGTGGCGTCGCGGGCAGCCAGCCGGCGGCGCCCGCGGTCGCGGCACCGGCAAGGAGGGCGAGGCACGCGACTGCAATCCCGAGGACGAGGCGCGGCTGCGAGATCCGTCTGCGCATCCGCCCCACACGCTACGCGATCGTTTCGTCCGGCTCGACCCGGCTGCTTGCAGTTGCACGTCCTCCCGCGCATGTGAGGGAATAGGCGCGGCAGACCTGATCGATCCATCGAGAGGAACCGCATGGCTGACGAACCCGTCTTTCTCTACCTCGCCGTCTACGGCAACGAGGACGACGCGCGCCTCGACTACGACGTACTGCTGGAGCTGCACGCCGCTGGCGTCGTCGGCACCTACGACGCCGCGCTCGTGACGAAGGACGCGGAGGGGAAGGTCCACGTCCACAAGCGCGAGAAGCCGACGCAGCACGGCGCTTGGACGGGCATCGGCGTCGGCGCGGTGATCGGAATCCTGTTCCCGCCGTCGATCATCGCCTCGGCGGCCGTCGCCGGCACGGCCGGGGGCGTGGTCGGCCACCTCTGGCGCGGCATGTCGCGCAGCGACGTAAAGGAGCTCGGCGAGCTGCTCGACAGCGGCGAGGCCGGCCTGATCGTGATCGGCCGCTCGAAGCTCGAGGAGGCGCTCGAGCGCGAGCTCAAGCGCGCGAACCGGCGGATCGAGAAGGAGCTGAAGGTCGAGGCGAAGGAGCTGGAGAAGGAGCTGGCGGCGGAGGGGAGCTGAGCCGCTCCGCGGGCGACCGCCCGGACTGTGCGCCGGGCGGACGTCGACCTACTTGGCGAGCTGTTCGAGAACGGCCCGCTCCTCCTCCATCATCCGCTTGATGCGCGCCTGGAACGCTCTGTCGTTCCGGCGCGCCTCGATGCGGTCCTGAATGGCAGAGCGGACAGCCTCGGAGACACTGACACGGTCGGCACGTGCGACGGCCTCGATCTGGGCAGCTTGATCGGCGGGAAGGCGCAGAGTGAGTGCGCGAGTCTCCATGCTGGCTCCTTCTGGCGAGATAGCAACGACAGTACCACTTATTGATGGGTCAAACAATCTTTCGTAATAAATAAAGACTCCAGTAATACTGGTATCTTTCTTGCATGCGGGAGCTTGAGCTTGCGGACTACCTCGTGCTCGCCGAGGCGGTCATCGGGCTCGACGCGGCCACGCTCGCCAGCGCCCCTCACGTCGTCGCGAGAGCCGAGTCGGCTCTCGCCGCGCCGTTCGCGGAGTTCGACGGAGTCGAGATGTATGAAGGGCTCGCGCGGAGGGCGGCCGTCCTTTGTTCACGTCTACTGCGCAATCACCCGCTCCCGGACGGCAACAAGCGTGTCGCCTACCTGAGCATGATCGAACTCATACGCCGTAACGGCTGCGAATGGGCGCCGGTCGCGCCGCTGCTGGAACGCGCCGCGATGGTTGAGCGTCTCGCTGCGAGAGAGATCGACGAAGACGAGTTCGCTCGCTGGGTTGAGCAGCAGATCGCTTAGTCCACGTCGCGCCGTCCCGCGTGTCGGCGGCGTCGCTCCGTGTGGGCTGGTCGGCTGGGGAGGGGGGCGAGCAGGGGCTGCGGGACCGGCGGCTGCGGTCTTGCGTGGTTCGTGCGCAGCGCACGGGCGTTTCGTCGCAGTTCTTGGTGGCTCAGCGGATCACTGTCCCTTTGAGCGCGGTATGCGAGCCAAAAGGGACAGTGTTCGCCGCGTGAGCTGGGAACGAGCGTTGGTTTGCGTAGTTCTGCCGCAGCAATCGCGCAAAGGCGGGCACCACAGCGCCAGGCCCAGCCGGCCGGGCTGACAGCTCGGCCGCAACCGCCCCCTCCCCAGCCGAACAGCTCACGCGGAGCGGCGCCGGCCGCGCGTGAGCGGAGCGCCCGTGAACCAAGGCACCACGAGCGAACGAACAGCGCCCATCAAGCCACACCACCACCCGCCCGCGCCAACCGCCCGCCCAGCTCCCGGCACCGCTCCGCCAGCTCCACCGGTTCGTGCACCTCGAACTCGACCCCGAGGGCGGCGATGCGGAAGGCGAGCCAGTCGAGCGAGTCGTCGCTGCCGCGGTACTCGCAGGCGCGCGGCGAGAGCGGCTCGAGCGTGCCCCACATCATCGGGAAGCGCGCGCGGATCTCCTCAGCGGGGGCGTGCAAAGTCACGCGCGCGACGTGGCGGTACTGCGCGCCGCGCAGGTTTGCCGCGACGAACGCCGCCGCGTCGCCGCCCGGCACCTCGCGCGAGGCGGCGAAGCGCGTGCCCATCGCGGCCGGCCGCTCCAGGCGGTCGAGCCGGAAGGTGCGCCAGTCCTCGCGCTCCGCGTCCCACGCCACCAGATACCAACGGTGCCCGAGGCTCACGAGCGAGTGCGGCTCGACGCGCCGGCGGCTGTCGGTGCCGTCGCGCCGTCTATAGGCGAAGCGCACGACCTCGCAGTCGCGACAGGCGCCGGCCAACAGAGTCAACGCGTCGGGATCGACCGTCGCGCCGGCGCCGCCTCCCCAACCGGGCAGCGTCACCGTCGCGGCCCGCAGCGCGCTCACGCGCCGGCGCAGGTGCGACGGGAGGATCTGCTCGAGCTTCACGAGCGCCCGCACCGCCGTCTCCTCGATCCCCGCGACTGACGCTCCCGCCGCCGCGCGCAGCCCGACGGCGATCGCGACCGCCTCCTCGTCGTCGAGCAGCAGCGGCGGCATCGCCGCGCCCGCGCGCAGGCGGTAGCCGCCGGCTGGCCCGCTCAACGCGTCGACCGGATATCCGAGCGTTCGCAACCGCTCGACATCGCGGCGAATCGTGCGCGCGGAAACGTGAAGCCGGTCGGCCAGCGCGGGCCCCGGCCAGTCGCGCCGCGCCTGCAGCAGTGCGAGCAGTTGCAGGAGGCGTCCGGAGGTCTCGGTCATGCCTCAACCAGTCTGCCTGAAATTGCGGCCAGCTCCTGACCTGAATACCCCATAGCCTGATTGACCATGACCACGAACCTGCAAGATCGGGCGATGCGCTCCGAACCCCCCCTGACGAACGACGCGACGATCCGCGTGCGCGGCGTCGTCAAGCACTACGGCGAGGTGCGCGCGCTCGACGGCGTCGATCTCGAAGCGGCACCCGGCACGGTCCTCGGCCTGCTCGGCCCCAACGGCGCCGGCAAGACGACGGCCGTGCGCGTGATGACGACGCTGTTGAAGCCCGACGCCGGCGAGATCACGGTCGCCGGCCTCGATGCGATCCGCGACGCGGCGCGCCTGCGCGAGCGGATCGGGCTCGCCGGCCAGTACGCGGCGGTGGACGAGAACCTCACCGGGGTCGAGAACCTGACGATGGTCGGCCGCCTCTACGGGATGCCGCGCGCCGCCGCCAAGCAGCGGGCGCGGGAACTGCTCGAGCGCTTCGATCTGAGCGAGGCCGGCACCCGCCCGGCGAGAGGCTATTCCGGCGGCATGCGCCGTCGGCTCGACCTCGCGGCGGCACTCGTCGCCCGTCCGCCGGTGCTGTTCCTCGACGAGCCGACGACCGGCCTGGACCCGCGCTCGCGGCTCGCGCTGTGGGAGACGATCGAGGGCCTCGTTGCCGACGGCACGACCGTCCTTCTCACGACGCAGTACCTCGACGAGGCTGATCGCCTCGCCGACCGCATCGCCGTGATCGACCACGGCAAGGTGATCGCCGATGGCACGTCCGACGAGCTGAAGGATCGCGTCGGCGGGGAGCGGCTGGAGATCAAGCTGAGCGATGGGGCGCAGGCGGATGTCGTTCGCGAGACGCTCGCGCCGATGGCGGCCGAGCCGCCCTTCAGCGAGGACGGCCTCGTGAAGCTGACGGTGCGCCAGCGCACCGGCTCGATCGTCGAGGCGGTCCGCCGGCTCGACGAGGCGGGCGTCGGCGTGGACGACATCGGGCTCAAGCGGCCAACCCTCGACGACGTGTTCCTGACGCTCACCGGCCACGCGGCCGAGGAGAGCGACGACCAGCAGGAGGAGCAGCGATGAGGCGCCTCGTGTCCGACACGCTCGTGATCGCCGAGCGCAACCTCGTGCGGCTTCCGCGCGCCCCCGACCTGCTGCTCGCGTTCACCGTGCAGCCAATCATGTTCGTGCTGCTGTTCGTCTACGTCTTCGGCGGCGCGATCAGCACGCCCGGCTACAGCTACGTCGACTTCCTGATCCCGGGGATCATCGTCCAGAACATCGCCTTCGGCGGGTTCGTGACGGCGATCGGGCTCAACGAGGACCTGCACAAGGGGCTGATCGACCGCTTCCGCTCGCTGCCGATGGCGCGCCCCGCCGTGCTCGCCGGTCGCACGCTCGCGGACGTGGTGACGAACACGCTGTCGGTCGTCGTGCTCGTGATCACCGGCCTCATCATCGGCTTCTCGTTCAGCACGAGCGCGGGCGAGATCCTCGCCGGCTTCGGGATCCTGCTGCTGTTCGGCTACGCCTTCAGCTGGGTCTTCGCGCTGCTCGGCCTGCTCGTCAACTCGCCGGAGTCGGCCAACTCGCTCGGCTTCATCGCCGTCTTTCCGCTCACCTTCATCAGCTCGGCGTTCGTGCCCGTCGACTCGATGCCCGAGGCCCTCCAGTGGTTTGCCGACATCAACCCCTTCACGATCGTCGTCGACGCGATGCGCGCGCTGTGGCTCGGTGCGCCAGCCGGCAACTCGATCTGGGGTGCGGTCGCCTGGTCGCTGGTGATTCTCGCCGTCTTTGCACCGCTGGCGGTCGCGCGGTACCGGCGCGCGGCGGGCGGACGCTGACGGTCCTCACACGGTCCAGATGGCGGGGTTCGCGACTGTCGCCCCGCCCGCAGCCCACTTGACGTGGCGCACGTCGACGTGGTGGACGAGGCCGGTCCGCGCGTCGAAGCCTATGCCGGAGAAGGCGCGCAACTCCAGCACGTCGCCGATCGCCATCGCCGGCTCGACGTCGGCCGCCGTGCCATGCAGGTGCTGCGAGTCGGGGTGTCCGTCGTGTTCGGCGTTCCAGTCGGCGTCGCGATACCCCCCGAGGAGCACGACCGGCGCGTCCAGCGCGGCGCGGTAGACCTCCAGCGCTCTCGCGAGTGCGCGGTCGAGCTTGATCCAGCCGTCGCCCGGTGAGCGGAACGTGCGGAACGTGAAGTGCTGCGAGCAGCGTCCGCCGCGGCGGATCGAGTTGCGTAGCGCCGTCTCCGTGCGCGGGCCGACGCCGCCGCCCGCCACGAGCGTCGAGAAGGCATAGCCGCGCTGGAAGTCGCGCACCGCACGCGTCGTCCGCTCGCCGAGCATGCCGTCGACGCGGATCGGCCAGCCGAGCAGTCGCAGCATGCGCTGCAGCTCCACGGTGGAAGACGCTGTACGGCGTCGAGAGGAAGGAGCGGTCATCGCCATCACACTACTTTCAGGTGTAAAGGCGGAATTGTCAATCGGCTACGCGCGTGACCGGGTCTCTCGTAGCGAGCGCGGCGCCGTCTGCGGCGCGCTGCGAAGATGCCGCGCATGCATGGCCGCACGTCCGCATCGAGGGCAGGCGACGCGCCGCCGTGCACCTGCCGGGGGCGATGTTGATGCGCGGTCGTCCGCTGCTCGTGAACGCGCTTGTGGTGCTTGCGGGTCTCGCGCTCGCGATCTCGGTGCTCGCGTTCTACGCCGAGCGCGTGCTGTTCGACTCGGCGCGCTTTGCCGACCGGGTCGAGATCGCGCTGTCCGAGCCGGCGGTCGCACGCGAGGTCGGCGACACGCTGACGGAGGAGATCGTCCACACCAGACCCGACCTGATCGCCGTCGAGCCGCTGCTGCGCGGCATCGCCGAGCAGGTCGTGCGCAGCGCGCCCTTTCGCTCACTCGCCGGCCGCGCCGCCTACCAGGCGCACGCGACCGTCTTCAGCAGACAGCGCGACACCGCCGTGCTGATCGTCGGCAACGGCGCGCTGCTGCTCACGCAGGCGCTCGAGGCAGCGGACCCGGCTGCGGCGCAGCAGATCCCGCCGCGGCTGAGAACCGCGCTGGTCTCGCTCGAGGAGGGGACGTTGTCGCAGGCGTTCGTCGACGTCGCGCAGATCGCCAACAGGACACGCGGGCTCGGCATCTTCGCGCTCGTGCTGGCGGTCGTGCTCGCCGTGCTGGCGGCGGCACTCACGCCGCGTCCCGAGCGCTCGCGTACGGTCGCGCGGCTGGGATGGGCGACGGCCGTCGTCGGCGTCGTGCTGATCCTCGCCGTCGAGGCAGGCCGCGCGCTGATCGGTGGGTTCGCCGACACGGACGAGCGCGCCGAGGCGCTGCGTGCGGTGTGGGCGACGTTCCTCGGCGATCTCGAGGTGTGGAGCTTCGCGCTCGCCGTAGGCGGACTGGTGCTCGTCGCGGTGGCGACCTCGCGCGCAGCCGAGCCGACGCTCGCCCGGCGCATGCGTGCGCTCGGGCTGCGGGTCGCGGCGCGGCCGCAGGCGCTGTGGCTGAGAACGGTGCGCGCGCTCGCGCTGGTCGTGCTCGGTGTGCTGATCGCGCTGCAGCCGCTGGAGGCGCTGCGCCTCGCCGCGCTCGCCGGTGGGCTGTTCGTCGCGGCGCTCGGGCTGGAGGAGCTGATGACGCTGGTGGAGCGACCAGCCGCGGCGGCCGGGGCCGGAGCGGCTGATGTCGGCCGGCGTCCCCCGCCCATCGGCCTGCGCCCGTTCGCCGCGCTGGTCACGCTTGCGGTGGTCGGCGCGATCGTCGTCGGCGCGATCGGCGTGTCCGCCGCCACCGACGACACGCCGCCCGAGCCCGGCTGCAACGGGTCGGAGGCGCTGTGCGACAAGCGGCTCGACGCGATCGCGATCCCCGCCACGCACAACTCGATGTCCTCCCCGCAGGACGGCTTCCTGCTGCCCAATCAGGACTCCGGCATCCCCGCGCAGCTGCGTGGCGGCATCCGCGGACTGCTGATCGACATGCACCTCGGCGTGCGCACGCCGCGCGGCGTCTACACGGTGCTCAAGGACGGCGGCAAGAGCCGCGCGAAGATCGAGGAGGCGATCGGCCCTGCGGCAACGCTGACCGCGCTGCGCCTGCGTGCGCAGATCGGCTACTCCGGCGGTGGGGACGAGCGCGTGTATCTGTGCCACGGCTTCTGCGAGTTGGGCGCGCTCGACGCGATCGCCGTGCTGCAGCAGATCCGCGACTACCTGCTGGTGAACCCGGGCGCGGTGCTCGTGATCTCGAATGAGGACCAGGTCGCGCCCGCGCTGGTGGACGACGCGTTCAGACGCAGTGGGCTGATCGACTACGTCTGGAAGGGGCCGGTGAGACCGATCCCGACGCTCGGCGAGATGGTCGACCGCGACGAGCGCGTGCTCGTCTTCGGCGAGGAGGAGACAGCGGGCGTGCCGTGGTACCACGACCAGTTCACGTACGTGCGCGACACGCCGTACGACCTGCCGAGCGCCGCGGCGGTCCTCGGCCCCAGAGGCTGCTCGATCGGTCGCGGCACGAGCGCGAGCCCGTTCCTGCTGATCAACCAGTTCGTCGCGGGCGACCCGCCGAGAATCCGGCCGGCCCGCACCGTCAATCAGAGAGACGCGATCCTCGCGCACGCACGCGAGTGCGAGCAGCCGCTCGGCGGTCTGCCTGGCCTGATTGCCGTCGACTTCTGGAGACAGGGCGATGTGGTGGGCGCGGCGCGCGAGCTGAACGGGCTGGGCTGAGCGCACGGCTCGGCTGGCCTGGACGCGTCTGCGAGGATCGGTCGCATGCCACCGATCTCGCGTGGATTCCATGGCCGCCGCCCCGCGGTCGACCCGGCACGCGTGCCGCCCGGGCAGTACGTCGTCGAGGACTTCCCAGTGCTGTCGGCGGGCCCGACGCCGCGGACGCCGCTGGAGGAGTGGAGCCTCGCGCTGCGAGGCGAGGTCGACGCGACGCCGACCTGGTCGTGGCGCGACTTCCTGGAGCTGCCGCAGGAGACGTTCACGATCGACATCCACTGCGTCACGAAGTGGTCAAAGCTCGGCACGACATGGACAGGCGTCTCAATCGACACGCTGCTGCGCGGGACCACCGAGGCCGAGTACGTGACCGCGTTCAGCGACGGCGGCTACACGACGAACATGCCGCTGGAGGAGATCGTCGGCGGCAAGGCGTGGATCGTGCACACGTTCGAGGGCGAGCCGCTCGATCCCGAGCATGGCGGGCCGGCGCGGCTGCTCGTCCCGCACCTGTACTTCTGGAAGAGCGCCAAGTGGGTGCGCGGGCTGAAGCTCACGCTGGAGGACGAGCCGGGCTTCTGGGAGGCCGGCGGGTACCACAACTTCGGCGACCCCTGGCGAGAGCAGCGCTACTGGAGCGACTGACGGTGGGGGTCGCGCGCGGCGCGCCGATCGTGTGGCGCACCGTCATGGTCCGCGAGCTGATCCGCGAGACGGCGCACGCCTGCACGGTCGTCTTCGACGTGCCCGGCTGGCCCGGCCACCGCGCCGGCCAGCACGTCGACGTGCGCCTCACCGCCGAGGATGGCTACCAGGCCGAGCGCTCCTACTCGATCGCGTCCGCACCGGAGGATCCGCAGCTCGCACTGACGATCGAGCGGATCGACGACGGCGAGGTGTCGCCGTATCTCGCTGATGAGCTGCAGCCGGGTGACGAGTTAGAGCTGCGCGGCCCGATCGGTGGGCCGTTCACGTGGGAGGCTGGGGATGGCGGGCCGCTGTTGCTTGTCGGCGGCGGCTCGGGGCTCGTGCCGCTGATGGCGATGCTGCGGCATCACGAGCGTGCCGGCAGCCATGTAGACACGCGCCTGCTCGTCTCCGTCCGCACGCTTGACGATCTTCTCTTCCGCGAGGAGCTCGGGCGCCACGCCGCGCGTGCGGGGGTGACGGTCGAGGTCACGCTCACGCGCGAGCAGCCGGACGGCTGGGGCGTGATTCTCCGCCACGGCGGCCGCATCGACGCGCCGATGCTCACCGCGCTCGGTCCGCCACCGGCCGCGCAACCCCGCGCCTACGTGTGCGGCCCAACCCCGTTCGTCGAGCACGCCGCCGACCTGCTCGTCGCCCTCGGCCACGACCCCGCCGCGGTCCGCACCGAGCGCTTCGGACCGACGGGCCGCTGAGGGGGTCAACCGCTTCGGCGCTCGGCTGGCCTTGGTTCACGGGTGCTCCGCTCAGGGTGGGCCGGCGCCGCTCCGTGTGGGCTGTTCGGCTGGGGAGGGGGGCGAGCAGGGGTTGCGGGACCTACGGCCGTGGTCTTGCGTGGTTCGTTGCAGAGCACGGGCGTTTCGTCGCAGTTCTCGGCCACGTCGGGGAGCACTGTCCTTCTGTACATCCAGGAGATGTACAGAAGGACAGTGGTCAGAGCGGGGGCGGGGAACGAGCGTCGGCGTGTGCAGTTCTGCTGCAGCGATGGCGCAAAGGTGGGCACCAACGTCGCCGAAGTAGCCGGCCGCGCTGACACCTCACCCGCAACCGCCCCCCTCCCCAGCCGACAGCTCACGTGACGCGCGTCCGGCGCCGCCCGAGCGGAACGCCGCAACCGTCGGCGAACGCCGGAGCCCGCGGCTACGCGCGGCCCCGCTACCACCCCTCCAACCCCACCAACTCCCCCGCCGGCATCGGCCGTCCCAGCAGGAATCCCTGCGCCAACCCGCACCCCCGCTCCCGCAACCACTCCAGCTGCGCCTCCGTCTCCACCCCCTCGGCGATCACGTCGAGCTCCAGCGCCGCCGCCATCGACAGCACTGCCGCCACGATCGCGGTGTCCTCGACCGAGGTGCCGAGGCCGTCGACGAACTCGCGGTCGATCTTCAGGCCGTCGAGCGGGAAGCGCTTCAGGTACGCGAGCGAGGACCAGCCGGTGCCGAAGTCGTCGAGCATCAGCCGCACGCCCATCGCCTTCAGCTGCCGCAGCGTCCCCAGGGCGCTTGCGCTCTGCTCCATCAGCACGTTCTCGGTGATCTCCAGCTCCAGCAGCGCCGGGTCCACACCCGTCTCCGCCAACGCACGCTCCAGCAGCGCCGGTACGTCGGAGTGCGACAGCTGGCGCGGCGAGAGGTTGATCGAGACGAAGCGCCCGCCGCCCCACGCGACCGCCTGCCGGCACGCCTTCTCCAGCACCCACGCGCCGAGCGGCGCGATCAGCCCGCTGTCTTCCGCGACCGCGATGAACTCGGCCGGCGCCAGCAGCCCGCGCTCCGGGTGCTGCCAGCGCACGAGCGCTTCAGCGCCGACGAACGCTCCGCCGTCGAGCGCGACGACCGGCTGGTAGTGCAGTCGCAGCTCGCCTTCCTCCAAAGCCCGCCGCAGGTCCGCCTCCGTCTGCAGACGCGCCACCAGCGACGCGCGCATCTGTGCGTCGAACAGCTCGAAGCGACCCTTGCCGCCGCCCTTCGCGCGGTACATCGCCGCATCAGCGTCGCGCAGCACCTCGGTCGCGCTCGCCTCGCCGCCCTTCACGAACACGACGCCGACGCTGACGCTCAGGTGGTGCGGGCGCCCGTCGAGCGCGAACGGCAGGCCGAACGCCTCCGCGATCCGCTCGGCGATGCGGATCGCCTCGCCCTCGGAGTCGAGGTCCTCGCACAGGATCACGAACTCGTCGCCGCCGAAGCGCGCGACTGTGTCGCCCGCGCGCAGCCCCTCGCGCAGCCGCGGCGGCAGTGCGACAAGCAGTTCGTCACCGGTCTCGTGGCCGAGGCTGTCGTTGACGTCCTTGAAGTCGTCCACGTCGCAGAAGTAGACGGCGAGGCTGGAGCCGGGCCGTCTCGCACGCGTGAGCGCGTGCTGCAGACGGTCGAGGAACAGCGCGCGGTTCGGCAGGCCGGTCAGCGGATCGTGCAGCGCCTGATGCTCCAGCAGTCGCTCGGCCGCGCGCCGCTCGGTCACGTCCTGACCGGTGCCGAGCATCCGCACGACGCGGCCGTCGGCGTCGACCTCCACGCGTCCGCGACTGTCGATCGTGCGCACCTCGCCGTCGGGACGCACCACACGGTGCTCGAAGCGGAACGGCTCGGTCGTGCGCATCGCCGCGTCCATCTCGCGCCGCAGCACCGGGCGATCGCCGGGGTGCATCAGCCCCAGATAGCTGTCGAAGCCGATCTCGAACGCATCGGGCTCGACGCCGACGATCCGGTACAGCTCGTCCGACCACGTCACCGTGTCGGCGAGCACGTCCCACTCCCAGCTGCCGATCCGCGCGAGTCGCTGCGCCTCGGCGAGCGCACGCTCGCTCTCCTCCAGCCGCGCGAGCGCGTCCTCGGCGCGCTCCCACTCGCTGCGCATCGCCGCCACGAGCAGGCCGGTCAACGCGGCGAGGCCGACGAACACCTGCGCGCTCAGCAGGTCCGTGTCCGGCGCACCGCCGGCGAAGGGTCCCTCGCCGTTGGCGGTGTAGATCACCGCGATCGTCGAGACGACGAGTGCTGCTGTCACCGCGCCGGCCTGGCGGAAGCGCATTGCCGCGAGCACGATCAACGGGAAGATCGGGAAGGCGAGCGTGACGCCCTCGCGCAGCACGATCAGCATCACGGCGACGAGCGCCGCCGCCAGCAGGCTCGCCTCGGCGATCCGCGCGCGGTCGCGCCGGACCGAGGGCAGGCCCCTGCCGGTCAGCAGCAGCAGCAACGGCGGCGCGACGAGCAGCACGCCGGTCAGGTCGCCGAGCCACCACACGCGCCAGAAGGCCCACAGGTTGTCGGGGTCCGCCACACCGGCGATGAGCAGCGTGCTGGTGCCGATCGTCGCGTTGACGGCGGTGCTGACGGCGGCGCCGAGGGTCGCCAGCGCGACGACGTCGCGCACGCGCCGCAGGGTCGGCTGGAAGTCCACGCGCGCGAGCAGCAGTGCGCCCGTGACGGCAGCGACCGCATTGCCGGCGGCGATCCCGATTGCGGTCGGGAGCGTGCTGTCGCCGGTCGCGTTCGACAGCACCGCGGCGAGGAAGATCGCCGGCGCCACACGCGGACCGAACACGACGGCGGCGGCGAGCGCCACGCCGCTCGGCGGCCACACTGCGGAGACGATCGCGTTGCCTTCAGAGAACGACAGCCCGAGCTTCGCGACCGCGAAGTAGGCGAGCCCGACGAGCGCCAGCAACACCGGCGTCGGCAGCTGTGCGGCACGCCCCCGTGCGGCCTCCGGCCGCGGGCTGACGCGCCAACCTTCCTTGATCGCGACCCGGGAGATCACGGGATCATGCAGCAGGGGGCTGTCGTCGTGTTTGCGCCTGTCGACCCTGGGAACCCTGGAGGGCTGCACCCCACCCCGACATTCGAGCCGAGGAGGGCTTCCATGACGATCGCTCAGGACAAGATCGCCCAGTATCTGCAGGAGGCGCATGCGATGGAGCTGGCGCTCGCGCGCACGCTCCAGGCGCACAGCGCGATGACCCCGACAGGCGAATACCGCAGCGCGCTCGAGAGACATCGACGCGAGACGCAGCGCCATGCCGAAGCGGTCGCGAGACGGCTGCGCGAGCTCGGCCGCTCGCCCGGCCTCGCCGAGCGTGGCTACGGCTTCGCGCAGCGACTCGCCGGCCAGGCGATCTCGCTCGCGATGGCGCCGCTCGACCTCGTGCGCGGCTCCGGCGGCGAGGAGAAGCTGCTGAAGAACGCGAAGGACGAGTGCGCCAGCGAGGCGCTGGAGATCGCCACCTACGAGGCGCTCGAGGCGCTCGCGCGACAGGTCGGCGACGCCGACACGGCTGCGCTCGCCGCCGAGCTGCGCGAGGACGAGGAGCGCATGCTGGAGACGCTGCGCGCGCAGCTTCCGAGGCTCACGGCGGCAGTCACCGGCGCCGAAGTGCGCGACGACCCGAGCTACGACGTTGGCAGCACCGGCGCCGCGCAGGCGCTGCGCCGCACGCGGCGCGCGGCCGGCGAGGCTGCGCAGAACGCCGGCGACACCGCGCGCCGCGCGGTCGGCGACGCGGCACAGGGCACGGCCGACGCGGTGCGCTCCGCGACGGGCACGAGCAAGACGAAGGAGCGCGAGGAGCACCGCTCGCCGCTGCCGAACTACGACGAGCTGACGGTCGAGGACGTGACCAGAAGACTCGAGAGACTCACCCCCGCGCAGCTGCGCCACGTCGCCACGTACGAGCGTGCGCACAAGGGGCGCCGCGGGATCCTCGACGCGGTCGAGCGCCACCAGCAGGAGCACGAGCGGGAGCTCGCCGCCGCACACTGAGGCGGATGCGCGCGGCGTCACACCGACGCCGCGCGCTCTGACCGCCCGCGCAACTTCCGACGGGTCTGGTGTTGTGAGCTGCGTGGGTACGTCGCCGCACCGTGCGCTTCTGCTGCTCGTCTGCCTGCTCGCGGTGGTGGCGGCTTCGCTGACCGCCGCCCCGGCCGGCGCCGTCGAGCTGGGCATCTCCGACTCCGACGCGCTGACCGCTGCCGAGCCGTTCTGGGCCGGTCTGGGGATCACCCGCGCGCGCGTCGTCGTGCCGTATGACATCGCGACGACGAGCAGTCCCGCAGGCTTGGACCGGCGCGACAACTTCGAGAGATACCTCGCGAACGCGAGAGCCGCCGGCGTGAGCCTGCTCGTCGTCTTCGCACCCAGCCAGGACGTGCGCGCGCCCGGCACCGGTGACCCGCTCGCGCCGAGCGCCGACGAGTTCGCGGCTGGCTTCGCCGCCTTCCGCGCGAGATATCCCGACGTGACGACGATCGCGCCGTGGAACGAGCCAAACAACCGCGACACGGCCAGCTACGCGCTCGGCAGCCAGCCGCAGCTCGCGGCCGACTACTGGCTGCGCGCGAAGCAGCTCTGCCCGACCGACTGCACGCTGGTCGCCGGCGACTTCGCAGGGATCCCGGGCGACGACTCCTATGTCGACGCCTACCAGGCCGAGCTGGCCGCGAACGGCGCCGTGCCGGACGTGTGGGCGTTCCACGCCTACACCGACGTCAACCGCTTCCAGGTCGTCGGCGTCAGCGACGCGCCCGTCTCGCGCTACTACCTGTCCAAGCTGCAGGGTCCGTGGGCCGGCGCGCGCATCTGGATCGACGAGATCGGCGCGCGCTTCCGCGACGCGAGCGGGCTCGTCTGGGGCGACGCCTCGCAGCGCGACGCGGCAGGGCTGCTGCTCGGCCTTGCGACGCTCGACCCGCGCATCGACGCGATCTACTACTTCAACTACTCCAACCAGTGCGGGAGTGCCGCTGGCTGTGCGGTGCAGGATCGCGGCCTCGTCTCGCCAGCACCTTTGAACGGGGACGCTCCCGACTACGACGCCGTCAACCGCAAGCGCGCCGTCTACGACGTGATCGCCGCCCGCGGGCCGGTGATCCCGCCGGTCGCCGCGCTGCCGCCGGCCGTCACGATCGACGCCCCCGCGCAGGGTGCCGCGCTGCGCACCGCCACGCCGACCTTCTCCGGCCGAGCCGCGGAGACGATCAACAGCGATCCGAACGTGACGCTGCGGCTGTTCCCCGGCGCCGGCGAGACGGAGAGCAGCTCGCCTGCGCAGACGCTGGGGACGCCGGTGGCCGGGGGCACCTGGACGGCGACGGCGGCGAGACTGGCGGACGGCGTCTACACCGCGCGCGCCAGCCAGGCCGGCAACCCGGGCACGAGCGGGACCAGCCCGGATGTCGTCTTCACGGTCGACACGATCGCGCCGACCACGACCGTCATCGGCGGACCTGGCGCGGTGAGCGGTGCGCATACGCAGGAGATCACGTTCGCGGCGTCCGAGCCGGGCGTCACGTTCACGTGCGCGGTCGACGGCCGCAGATCGAAGCCGTGCGTCTCGCCAGTCGTCATGCGGCACCTGCGGCTGGGCACGCACTCCTTCGCGGTGCGCGCCCGCGACGCGGCTGGCAATCCCCAGAAGGATCCGACGCGGCTGAGATGGCAGGTCGTCTCGCTCGTGCGCGCGCTCGCGCCGCGGCTCGGCGGGATCGGGCCGGTGCTGAGTGGCGGGCTACCGGTGGCCGCCGCCTGCGAGGACCGCTGCCGCGTCACGGCGCGGCTGGACCTGCTGCCGACCGGTCGCGGTCGCAGCACGACGCTGCTCGCGCGCGCCGACGTGAGACGCACGCGCGCCGGCCGTTTCTCACTGCGGCTGCGTCCGCGTGGCTCGGCCGCCGCCGCGCTTGCCGCGCGCTCGAAGGCGACCGCGACGCTGACGCTCGCGCTGCGCGCCCGGGGAGTCGCCAGAACGGTCGTCGTTAGAGGACCCGTCACGCTGCGTGGCTCCGGTGCGCTGCGCGCACTCGGCCGCCGCGGCCTGCCGGTGACGCTCGCATGCAGCAGCGCCTGTGCAGCACCCGGCGTGAGCCGCGGCGTCGCGGGCGGAATCTCCCTGCGGCTCGCCCGCGGACGCACCACGACCATTCGCGTACACGCCGCGGTCGGCGGCCCCGGCACCGACCCGCGCACACTTCCCCTGCGCATGACGCTGCCGCGCTAGGCGCACGGAGGCCGCCGACGCTTCGGCGGCCCCGGCCTGAATTGAACGACAAGATCAACTCATATTAGAGTGAGGGTGATTCTGGTAGTAGTGCCTAGTAGGGCGACCGTGCCGACCCTTTCGAGGCCCCCATTGATCCCGAAGTCTTCGCAGACTCCCGGTAAGGGTGGGAGTGTCGTCGAGTGATCGAATTCGAATCCAGTGATCGCGCCGCCCGCTTCGCGTATGAATTCCCCGCCGATCAGGGTCCCTTCTCCCCTGAATAGGCAGGGGATAGTGTTGAGCACGGATTCATAGCTGATACCGCTTATGAGCACTCGCATGCGGGTTATCGCGGGTAGTGTTCCTGAGAAGGATGCGTAGGTGATGTGCCAAGGGAGTGTTGCTTGTAGGAACCTGGCCCTCCCTTCGCCCACGCAGGCCGCTTCGTTCACCGTGGCCCTGGTGATGTATCCGATTAGGGCTCTGATGACCTTTCTCATCGTCGCTGAGTGAAAGCTACCTTCCATCGTTACCGGGCAGACCGTGGATGGCCCCGCCACGTCGAAGAACTTGAGTTCCCTCCACGTTATTCTGAAGTTCCTGTTGGAAAGGCTGAGCCTAGCGGCAGGCGCAGCATCGACGGCGAATGCGAGGGTCAGCGCCGCCACGATCCCGGCGAGCACCCCCATGGTACGTGCATGCATCGAGCACGCTCCTTGTTCGGCCGCGGAGCGCGGCTCCGCGGCAGTGATGGATGTCGACCCTGGCGCGATGGCCGGCGCGTCGAAGTCCATACGGCCACGGCGCAGGGAAAGCTCGTGGCAGTGAACGTCCCCCTTTTCTCGATCTGACTCCGGGTCGCGCTGAGCCGCTGGCTTCCCGGGCCAGACCCAAACGTTAGGGGAGGTTCACCGTTACGTCAATACACAAAAATCTAGAATTACAACATGGCGCAACGGAACTAGACGTCAATCGACGACATGTCCGGGTAGCGCTCCCCGGCTACAGCGCCGACAGGCGCCGCCTCGTCGAGCTGCAGCAGGTCCTCCGGCGTGAGCGACAGGTCACAAGCGCCGATGTTCTCCTCCAGGTACGCACGCCGCTTCGTGCCCGGGATCGGCACGACGTCCTCGCCTCGCGCCACCACCCACGCCAAGGCAAGCTGCGCCGGCGTCGCGCCCTTCGCCTCGGCGAGCTCTCTCACCCGCGCGACGATCGCCATGTTGCGCGTGAAGTTCTCGCCCTGGAAGCGCGGGTTGCCCTTGCGGAAGTCTCCCTCGGGGATCTCCTCCGGCGACTGCCAGCGACCCGACAGGAAGCCACGCCCGAGCGGCGAGTAGGCGACGAAGCCGATCGCCAGCTCGCGCACCGTCGGCAGGATCTTGCGCTCGACGTCGCGGGTCCACAGCGAGTACTCCGTCTGCAGAGCGCTGATCGGGTGGACGGCGTGCGCGCGGCGAATCGTCTCCGAGGACGCCTCCGACAGGCCGAGGTAGCGGACCTTGCCAGCAGCAACCAGCTCCGCCATCGCGCCGACCGTCTCCTCGATCGGCACTTCGGGGTCGACACGGTGCTGGTAGTAGAGGTCGATCACGTCCACGCCGAGCCGCTGCAGCGACGCGTCGCAGGCCTCGCGCACGTACGCGGCGTCACCGCGGATCCCCAGCCGCTCGCCGTTCTCCCCGCGCACGTTGCCGAACTTCGTCGCCAGCACGACCTGATCGCGCCGGTCGGCGATCGCGCGGCCGACGAGCCGCTCGTTCGTGAACGGCCCGTACATGTCGGCGGTGTCGAGCAGCGTCACGCCCAGCTCGAGCGCGCGGTGGATCGTGGCTACGGACTCCGCGTCGTCGCCCTCGCCGTAGAACTCCGACATGCCCATGCAGCCGAGTCCCTGCTGCGCGACCTCCAGGCCCTGCCCTCCGAGTCTGCGCGTCTCCATGACCGTCTCCCGTCGTCTCTCTGCCGCCGAAGGCGTCTGTTCTAGCGCGTCATGCCCACGAAACGCGGGTCCTAGATGGTTGATCGCGGCCATCTCCTGACCGCAACGGGTAAGACCATGTCTGACGCGGACCCCATCCCCTGAACAGAGGAGCCCCCATGCCCACGATCTCCAAGCTCGACTTCGTCGGCGTTCCCTCGCAGGACGGCGAGCGTTCCCGGAAGTTCTACGGCGAGACGCTTGGCCTCCGCCCCGACCCGAACGCGCAGTTCGAGTTCTGGGTCGGCGAGACATGCCTTGGCATCTGGGAGCCGGAGAAGCAGGGCATGCCGTTCAGCCCGCAGAAGAACGGCCACCTCGCGCTGCACGTCGACGACGTCGCCGCCGCGCGCGCCGAGCTGGAGGGCAAGGGCGTCGAGTTCCTGGGCGAGACCTTGGACACCGGCGTCTGCCACATGGCGCTCTTCACCGACCCCGACGGCAACGACCTGATGCTGCACAGCCGCTACGCGCCGCGCGATTGACCCCACCGCCCGCTCGGCGTAGGTTCGGCGCACCCGATTCCAGGAGGCGACGATGTATGCACGCGTGGTGAAGTGGGAGGGCGGCTCGGCGGAGTCGATCCGCGAGTCGATCGCGGAGATCGAGGAGCGCTCGAAGTCCGGGCCGCCGGAGGGCGTGCCCTCGACCGGCTTCACGTTCCTCGCCGATCCCGAGGGCGGCAAGGTGGTCGCGATCTCCCTGTTCGAGACGGAGGAGAGACTGCGTCAGGGCAACGAGACGCTCGAGTCGATGGACCCGCCCACGAGCATGGGCACGCGCGTCTCGGTCGAGACCTACGAGGTGGCGGCCGACATCCGGCTCTGATTCTCCGCGGTGACCGGCGCCGGTTGCGGCGTCGGTGCCGCACCCCGAATCGTCAACGCCACGACCCCCGAAGCGAGCGCGACGAGGGCGCCGAACAGGTAGGCCTGGTCGGCGACGCGCATCGCCTCCGTCAGCGACGCCGGCTCGCCGACGATCGCCACGAGGATCGCCGTGCCGAGCACCGCGCCGACCTGGCGGAAGGCGGCGTTGACGGCGCTTGCGGTTGCGAAGCGATCGTCGGGTACGTCGCGCACGGCGGCCGAGCCGAGCGTCGGGAACGCCAGTCCGATCCCGATGCCCGTCAGGCACGCGCCCGGCAGCCACAGGCCGAGCCAGTCGGGCTGCGCGCCGGCCGAGCGCAGCACCATCACGCCGGCCGCGAACACGACCGTGCCCGGCACCACGACGGCGCGGTGGCCGAAGCGGTCGGCGAGCCGCCCGGCCGGGCCGGAGACGATCGTCGAGAGCAGCGGACCCGGCAGCGTTGCGAGCCCGGCTCTGAGCAGGCTGTATCTCCACACGCCCGTGAGGAACAGGACGTTGCCGAGGATCAGTGAGAAGAACGCAGCCGAGAACAGCAGGGTGCCGACGTTGCCGCGGCGGAAGGAGGCGAGTCGCAGCAACTCCGGCTCCAGCAGCGGACGCGGGTGGCGGAAGCTGCGCGCGAGCACGCCGGCGAGCAGCAGCAGGCCGGCGGCGAGCACGGCGATCGTGGGGAGCGATCCCCAGCCCCAGTCGTTGCCCTCGACGATCCCGAGCGTCAGCAGCGCGAGCCCGAGCGCCAGCATCGCGCTGCCCAGCAGGTCGGGCAGGCGCTCCTCCGCCCGCGCGCGCACGGCGATGCGCGGCCCCAGCAGCAAGATCGCCGCGCTCAGCGGCAGGTTCACGAGGAAGATCAGCCGCCAGCCGGACAGCTCCACGAGCGCGCCGCCGAGCGTCGGCCCGACCGCCGCCGCGAAGGCCGCTGCCGCGCCCCAGAGCCCGACCCCGGCCGCGCGCCGTTCGGGCGGGAACTGGTCGAGCACGAGCGCGAGCGAGGTCGGCGCGATGAGCGCGGCGGCCGCGCCCTGCAGCACACGCGCGGCGATCAGCAGGCCGATCGTCGGCGCCGCCGCGCACAGCGCGCTCGCGAGCGCGAAGCCGCCGATCCCGATCAGGAAGATGCGGCGGTGCCCGAAGCGGTCGGCGAGTCCGCCGGCCGGCACGAGCAGCGCGGCGATGATGACGAAGTAGCCGTCGAGCACCCACGACAGGAGGTCGCGGTCGGCGCCGCTGAACGACGCCGAGAGGTCGGGGAAGGCGATGTTGACGATCGTCGTGTCGAGGAACGCGAGGAACGCCCCGGCACAGGCGAGCACGACGGTTGTTCTATGCCCGCGGTCATACATTGTCGGGGACGGTAGACTATGACCATGGGCATAGTCAAACGCCAACCGCCGAAAGCGCGCGACGGCCGCCAGCGGCTGCTGGAAGGCGCGCTCAGCCTGCTCGCCGAGCGCGGCTACGCGGCGATGGAGCTGCGCGACGTCGCCGAGCGCGGGCACGCCCCCCGCGGCTCGATCTACCACCACTTCCCCGGCGGCAAGTCGCAGCTCGCCGCCGCCGCCGCCGCGCTGGAGGGCGAGCGCGTGCGCGAGACGATCGAGCGCTCGCTGGCTGAGCGCGGCCTGCGCGAGACGTTGCTGATGTTCGGCGAGCTGTTCCGGCGCCGCGCTGCGAACCACCCCGATCGGATCGGCTGCCCGGTCGCCGCCGCCGCGCTCGCGCGCCCCGAGGATCCCGCGCTCGCAGCTGCCGCGACAGCCGCCTTCCGCAGCTGGGAGGACGCGATCGTGAGAGCGCTGAGAGGCGAGGGCGTCGCGCCGAGGCAGGCGAGACCCTTCGCCGCGCTCGTTGTCTCGACGATCGAGGGCGCGCTCGTGCGCACCCGCGCCGCCGGCGACCACGCGCCGCTCGACGACGCGGTCGCCGGCCTCGCCCAGGCGCTCGACGCGCTGCTCGCCGGCACGAAGCCGCGCCGGCGAGTGTCACACGCGGGCTGAGCGGCTCAGCCGCGCGGGCGGTCGTCCTGGATGAAGATGCGCGTGAGGCGGTGGTCGGTGAAGGTGAACACCGTCTGGTTTCTCTTTCTGTCGACGAGCGAGAGGTAGTTCGGCGCGCCTCTGATCGTCTTCGCCTTCGGGTAGGCCGCCTTGATCGCTCTCTGCGAGGAGCCGAGGCCGACCCCCGCCGTGCCCGTGATCGCGGCGAGCGGCGTTCTGAAGACCGGCTTGCCGGTTCTCGAGTCGGTGCCCACGCTGATGTCCATCGTGGAGACACGGCCTCTCTTGCCGTCCTCGAAGCTGAACTGCGCGTACCCGGCGGTGGGGCGTCTGGCGTCCTGGAACATGCAGTTGAAGTCGCTGCAGTCGCCGCCGGAGCCCCAGGCGCGCTTCGCCTGCGCGTGGGTCTGGCCGAGCTCGACACCGCCGAAGCCGACGCCCGCGGTGAGCGAGGTGTCAGAGAAGGACGGCAGCTTCGCCTGCGCGGCGGCGGGCGCGGCGAGCGCTGCGGCGGCGAGCGCGACGGCGAGGAACGGAAGGCGGGAGATGCGCACGGGACTCCTTGAATGGCCGGGACGGGAAGATCGCGGCTCAGACTACGGCGCATAGCGAACATCGGGGCCGACGGGTACGCAATAGCGCGTACGCCGACGGGCGCGGGGGGTCTACGCGCCGAGCGCGCCGGCCAGCCGCTCCGCCAGCCACAGGTCGCAGAGCCAGTCGCCCTCGCGTGAGGAACGGCGATAGACGATCAGGCCGTCCGGCCCGCGCTCGGGCGAGCGCACGCCCTGGCCGCCGGCGGGGAAGCAGACCGACACCATGGCGCGGGCGAGCCTATCCGGCGCGCCGGCTGCGCCGGTCTTGGCACACCCGCGTTTGCTGAAAGTACATAAAGTGGTCAGGTAATTTGGGAGGCGGGCAGGGAGGACGGTGATCGGGACGTCGTCGATTGGGACGATCCATCGCGCGACGCTGCGTCGCGCGATGGCTGTTGCCGTCGTGGCCGGCGCCATGTCCGGTGGCGTGGCGAGCACCGCCGCCGCCGCCGCACCCTGCACGCTCCCCGACGAGCTGCGCGAGGCAGGGTTGCTGACCGAGGCCGCGGCGCGTTACCACGCGATCGAGCGCGCAGCGGGCGGCCGCGCAGCCGCGCCGTACTGCGTCGGCTATGGGCTCGACCTGATCGCGGACGAGCGCCACCTGCGCGCGAAGCAGATCGGCGACGCGGTCGTCGCACACAACAGAGCGATCGCGCGCGCACGCGGCAGGTGGCTGCGGCAACACACGCTGGGGCGGCAGACGCTGCCGCGCCTGCCGCTCGTGTTCCGGCGACCGGCAATCTCCCTCACGACCAGCAGACGGATGCAGGCCGCGGCCGCGCTCGGGCGCGCCGACCGCATCCCGCACGCCGTCGCGCACGGGATCGCGCGCGAGGGCGGCTGGTACGGGGTCGAGATCGGGCGCGTGCTCATGCGCGCTCACTACCCGTTCGTTGCGGCGGCGGTCGTCGCCGCAACCCGTGACGCCTACCCGGCGGTACCGACCCCGCCGTCGCTTCACAACCTCGCCGAGCGGCGCAGAGACGCGGCGGCCGAGCTGAGAAGGCGTGCGGACAGCAGAGCCGCCGAGCAGCAGATCGCCGCGGCTGAGGCGTACTCGAAGGCCGGACTCGACAAGGAGTCGCGGGAAGCCGTCGAGAGAGCGATCGAACTCGACCCAAACGTCGACGTGCCCTACGAGGTCCGCTCGCCCACGGGCAACCTGCCCCGCTGGAACAGCGTGCGCGGTCTGCTGGGACCGGTCCTGCGTTCCGTCGCGGAGCTGCTGATCGCCCTCCTCACGATCAGCGTGCTGATGCTCCTGATCGTGCGCGGCCTGCGGCGCTTCCGCGCACGGCCGGTCGTCGAGCCGTTCACAGGCGAGCCCAGAGACGTGGGCCTGGCCACGCTGGCGGCGGTGCGCGAGAACTGCGCGAAGCTGAGAGGCGACGGCGGGCGCCGCTTGAAGACGGTCACGAGCTCCGGCGAGTCGTTCAACGCGATTCCGAGAGAGCTCGGCGACGTGTACGCGCCGGTCGGCAGCGTCGCTGCGCTGTTGGCAATGCTTGGTCGGCTCGTGCCCGCGCGCACGCGCCACATCACCGGCCAGGTGCGGCCTCGCGACGCGCATCGAGGCGCTGGCCTGACGGTTACATTCGGACGCTACGGCAAGGTGTTCGAGGAGCAGACGGTGTGGGAGCGGGACTTCGGCAGACCGCTCGAGCTCGTTGACAGAGCCCCCGTCCAAGCGGGGTACGACCGCGTGGCGCTGCCCGCGGCGGTGTGGCTTACGTTCACCTCCGCCAACCACACGATCCGGCGCGGGCTGTGGGGGTGGCTCGGGCGACCGAGGCCGTTCAGCACCCTCGGCACGGATGACTGGCGCAGCTACGCATACTTCGCCCTCGGCGCCGAGCGGTATGCGAGCGCCGACCTGGCACACGCCGAGCAGGCCTACCACCGGGGCCTCGGAATCGATCCTCGCAATCGCGGCGCGGCGCTCAACCTCGCGGCGCTCGAACTGCAGTCGCTCCGGTGGGAGGTACGCAAGCGGGCACTGGGGCGGCTTGCCGAGGTCCGCAGAGCGATCGGCGAGAACACGGCGGACGAGGTCTGGTACCGCGTCCGTTATGGCGAGGCGATCGGGCACCTCGCGCTGCCTTCGAGCGACACCTCCGCTGCGCGCCGATCCGCCGTCGAGCTGTGTGCAGGGATTCTCGACCAGCGGCCTCTGCGTCGTTGGAGGCCGCCGCGGCTCGTGTCGTGGTGGCCGCGAGCTTTGGACTGGCTGATGGAGAAGTCGGAGCGAGCGATGGGAACCAGACTCCCCCGGGGACGGCCGCCGCGCGTCGAGATGGCGGACCGCGCGTTCCTCCGCAGCGTCCTGCCGGGCGCGCTGCTGGTCCTGGCGAGTGCGCTGCAGCATGAGTTGGGAGAGCCGGACGATGGGCGGCCCTCGCTCACGCCGAAGATGCTGCGCAGAGCGTTGCTCGCGCTGCGCGATCGCCCGGACGAGATCGCGAGATTCGACCTCGCGGTCACGCACGACTCGCTGGTCAAACTCATCGAGAGCCGGGCGTTCCGCGAGCGTGTGCCGCTCAACGCCGAAGCGCTGTACAACCGTGCATGCTATGAGGCGCGCGTTGCCGGCCAGCTCCCTCAGACGGCGAGCAGATGGGCCAGGGCCGAGCGGCATCTGCACGATGCGATGCGGCGCGGCGGTCGTGTGCTCGCTGCCCAGGCGACGACCGATCGCACGCTCGAGACATTCCGCGGCGCCCCGCGTCGCATGGACCGCCTGCGCGCGGTCGTGCAGGAGTTCGACGGCTGAAGGCGTCTTTCGTGGACGCCATGTCGATTCCGCGCGCGCTCGTTCGTCGTCGGAGTAGAAGTACATCTACCGACACGAGGAGCGAAGAGATGCGCAAGCTGGTTGTCACCGAGTTCATGTCTCTCGACGGCGTGATGGAGGACCCGGGCGGCGCCGAGCAGTTCGAGCACGGTGGCTGGTCGATGAAGTTCAACGATCCCGAGGGAATGAGATTCAAGTTCGACGAGCTGATGGCCGCTGACGTGCAGCTCCTCGGCCGCGTCACCTATGAGGGCTTTGCGAAGGCATGGCCCAAGATGAGAGACGAGGCGGGCTTCGCGGACAAGTTCAACACGATGAAGAAGTACGTCGTCACCTCGACGCTGACCGAGGCGACGTGGCAGAACAGCGAGATCGTTGACGGCCGCGGCGACGTGCCCGCCGCCATCGCCGCGATCAAGCAGCAGGACGGTGGCGACATCCTCGTGGCCGGCAGCCAGACGCTCGTCCGGACGCTCGCCGCGCACGATCTCGTCGACGAGTACCGGCTGATGGTCCACCCGATCGTGCTCGGCAGCGGCAAGCGCCTGTTCGACGGGATCGAGACGCCGTTCACGCTGCGCCTCGTCGAGTCGCAGACGTTGGCGAGCGGGTCGCTGACGCTGGTCTACGGGCGCTGATCGAAGAGGGCCGATCCCCGCTCAGCGCAGCGCCGGGGCGACCTCGTCGCCGAGAAGCGCGACCAGCGCGAGGTCCTCGTGCAGCAGGTGCTGGAGCATGACGCGCTCGACGCCGGCGTCGGCCAGCGCGCGCAGCTGCTCGACGGCCTCCGCTGCCGTGCCGACGATCCAGCTCGGCGGGAGCGCGGCGACCCAGGCGGCTGGGTCGCCGCCCGGCAGCGGCTCCCCGCGCAGCGCGGCGAGCCGGCGCGCGCGCTCGTGGAGGTCGTCGCGATCGGCGCCGACCAGCACGCCGGTCATCAGCGAGAACGGAAGCGGCTCGCGCCCCTCGCGCGCGCACGCTTCCGCGACGCGGGCGCGCCGCTCACGGCACTCCTGCGGGGTCGCGAAGACCGTGTTGTACTCATCCGCCCAGCGCGCCGCGAGCGCGACGCTGCGCGGGCCGGCGTTGCCGCCGAGGATCAGCGGTGGGTGCGGTCGCTGGACGGGCTTGGGTCGCGGATCCGCATCGACCAGGCGGAAGTGTCTCCCCTCGAAGGTGAACGGCTCCTCGCCCCACGAGCGGTGGACGATCTCCATCTGCTCCGCAAGCGCGTCGAACCGCTCGCGCGTGGACGGGAAGCGGAAGCCGTACCCGACGTGCTCGGGCTCGTGCCAGCCGGCGCCGATCCCCAGCTCGACGCGGCCGCCGGAGATGTGGTCAACCGTGACGACCGACTTCGCGAGCACCGACGGATGGCGGAACGTCGCCGGCGAGACGAGCGTCCCGAGCCGCAGCGTCGAGGTGATGGCGGCAAGGCCGGCGAGCGTCGTCCAGGCGTCGAGCGAGCTGCGGGCCAGGTCGTCTACGACGGACAGGTAGTGGTCGGAGCGGAAGAGGCCGTCGAGCCCATGCGTCTCGCACGTCTGTGCGAGCGCGACCCACTGGTTCCACGACACGCTCTCCTGGCCCTCGATCATCAGGCAGACACGCATGGCGGCCATCATGCCCGCTGCGGCCGATCTGTGACATCTCGCTCTCGCCGTCGGGCGACGCTACGTGCCGAACCAGCGCGCGCGCCGCGTGGCGCCGAACGTCTCCTTCTGCGCGCGCAGCTCCGCGGACGGGACGCCGAAGACACCTGTTGGTCTGGGGCCCGAGAGGAAGTCGACCTCGACGGCCCCGATCCGTCCGGCCCCGAACTCGATGTAACAGACGCCGCGACCGTCGTAGGGGGCCGGCGACTCGTCGCCCCGCAGCTGGGAGAGGATCCCCTTCGCGGCGACGCGCGCGGCGCCCTCGGCGAACACGCCCGCCTTCGGGACGCCTGCGGTCGTGACGTCGCCGACCGCGTAGACGCCGGGGTAGCGCGTAGCGAGCGTGGCCGAGTCGACCGGGATGTAGCCGTCCTCCGTCATGCCGCTCGCGATCACGACCTCGGGCGCGCAGTGCTTCGGCACGCCGAGGAACAGGTCGAACGGCAGCTCGCTGTCGTCGTCGAGCACGGCGACCTTGCGCGCCGGGTCGATCGCGGCGACGCGCCGGCCGGTGATGAAGTCGATGTCGCGCTCGGCGAACGCCTCCACCAGCGCCGCGGACGTCTCCGGCGATGGTGGCACCGGCGTGCCGAACGGGATCACGAAGGAGATGCGGCAGGCGTCGCGCACGCCGCGTCTGGTCAGCTCGTCGTGCAGCAGCAGCGCGCACTCGCTCGGCGCGGGCGGGCACTTGAACGGCGCGCCGCAGACGCCGATCACCGCGTGGCCCTCGGAGAACTCCGGGATGACCGATGCCAGCCGCTCCGCGCCGGCGACCGAGTAGAACTCGTTGCCGCCCTCCGCGAGTCCGGGCGTCGCGTCCAGGTCATAGTCGGCGCCGAGCGCGACGACGAGGACGTCGGCGTCATGGGTCCCTGCGTCGGTCGTCACGCGCCGCGCCTCGGGATCGATCGCGGCCACCGTCTCTCTCACGAAGCGCACGCCCGGCTTCGCGATGTCGCGGTAGTGCAGTCGCACCGCCTCCGCCGTCTCGCGGCCGAACATCACGTCGAGCTTCGAGAAGCCGAAGACGAAGGCGTCGCCCTTGTCGATCAGCGTCACGTCGGCGCCGTCGCCGAGCTCCTCCGACAGGATCGTGCTGAGCTCCAGTCCGCCGAAGCCTGCGCCGAGGACGACGATCCGCGTGCTCATGGGCCGACCCTATCCGACTGAGCTGATGCTCAGGCGCCCGTACGCAGCGCGCGCCGGTCCACCCACTTCGTGAGTTCGTTCAGGTAGATGCCGGCGCTCTGGACGACGACCGCTTCCGCCGGGATCGAGCCGCCGGGGATGCCCGCGCGGTAGCCCGATCTCGTCAGCACCTCGAAGCCGCGGCGCTCCAGCAGCTCGGCGACGCGCGGCAGTATCAGCGTCGGCACCAGCACGGTGTTGCCGCCGGCCGCGCGCAGCCGCGCGAGCGCTTCGTCGAACTGCTCTGTGGTGAACACCGAGCGACCGGTGTAGGGCACGACGTCCCTGAGGTCGTAGGCGTCGGCGAGCAGGTGACCGGTCGCGGTGAAGAACGCGACGGGCGCGCCTGGCCTGACGACGAAGCGCCCCTGCGGTTCGGCCGTCGCGCTGACGAAGTGCTTGAAGGCGGCTTCGCTCGGCGCCTCCAGCGGTTCGGCGTCATCGGGTGCGAACACCGGCTCGCTGTCGATCCGCTCGACCTGCGTCCACGGCGCCAGCCTCGCGGGCGGCATGAAGACGAACGTCCCGATCAGCGCGATCCCGAACAGGGCCGCGAGGGCGGGGATCGCGGGGATCCGTTCGCGCCTGCTCGCGATGTGGCGGACGGCGACGATCGTCAGCAGTGCAAGCGACAGGCCCCACGCCGGGAACAGCGTCGCGATCGCCAATATGGTCGACGCACCCATGTAGTAGGCGGCCGATCCGAGGCCGAAGATCCCGCTCCACACGAGCATGCCGGTGAGCGTGCGGTCCGGTGCGCCGCGGATCGCCCGGACGGTCGCGACGCCGATCGCCGCCGCATAGGTCAGGTAGATCGCGAGCGGGAGGCCGATGATCCGCAATAGCGGCCAGACGCCGACGCCGGAGCGCGTGTAGATGCGCGCGAACTCGACCGCTCTTGCGGGGTTCGGCAGCGCGCCCGCGCGGATCAGCGTGACAGCGGCGACGAGCGCGCAGGCGCCGACGAGCCCGCGCGCGAAGCTGCCCGCGAGCCTGCCGAGGCGCGCGCGCGTCAGCGGGAGCTCGGTCCACAGCAGTGCGGCCGCCGTCGCGCCCAGCGCTGCCAGTCCGAAGTCGGCGTTGTTGAGCGCGGCGAGGCCGGCGGCGAGTGCGAGCGGCCATATCGCGCCCCGCCCGCGGTCGAGCCGGCGCGCGACGAGCCAGGCGACGAGGAACGGGCCGGCGGTCCGCAGCGGCACCTGCTGGTAGATCGCTATCGGGTGGTCGAGGTCGCGCGAGCCCGCGTAATACGTGAACGTCATGACCGGCAGGAACAGCGCGATCGCGGCGAGCGAGCTGTGCGTCGCGCGGCGCAGCACGCCGTAGATCGCCAGCAGCATCGCGACCGTCAGCGCCCACATCAGGATCGTCCACACGAGCAGCGTCTTGCCGAGGACCAGCATCAGCGGCGCGAACACGAATGGCCACAGCGACCCGTACGCCGCGGTGTGGTCGACGAGCGGCGTCAGACCGTTCAACACGGCGAACGTCTCGTCCGCCATGAAGGCGCTGTTGTAACAGTCGCCATACGTGCAGATCGTGTCCGCGGTCTGGATGTAGGAGAGGAACCAAATGCCGGTGGCGACGACCGCGACGACCGGGATGACGATCCGCAGCCAGCGTGACTCAGGGCGCCAGCCGGTGAGCCAGCCGCGCCGGGCTATCAGCGCGAGCGCGACGGCGGCGACGCCGGCCACGAGCACCTGCGCGAGCGTGAAGAATTCGATCCGCCACGAGTCGCCGAACTGGCGCACGAAGCAGGCGGCGATCACCGCGATCCCGACGAGCTGGGCGATAACGGCGAGGGCGATCGCAGCGCCGCGCGGGATCCGCTGTGCGAGCCGCAGCCGTGGTGCCGCGAACGTCAGCGCCGCCGCGAGCAGCACCGGTCCCAGCAGCGACAGCAGGTAGCGCGTGTCCTCGACCGGCTCGGGGTTGTGTTCGACCGTCGGCAGGACTGGCAGCGTCGACGGGTAGAGCACGTGGCTCAGCGGCGGGCCGAGCCACAGGATCAGCACGATCGTCAGCGCCGCGCACGGCACCGCCCACAGCCAAGCGACCGTCCCGAGGTCATCGGGCGGCGTGGCGTGATCGGTACGGCTGCGCGGCCGCGGCACAGCGACCGCCGCTCCCCCAGAGCCGGCGCTTGCCATGCGGCCTAACGTAATGAAGGCGCGGGGAAAAGGAAAGCGGGTGCGGGGCGGGCTAGCGCTGCCGCGCCGACGCCACCGCGCGCCGCAGCCCACGCACCCGGTCGCCGACCATGCGGGAGCTGTAGCCGGCGAGGGTCCGCAGCGGCGCGTCGCCCATCAGCATGCGCGCCGTGAGCCGCAGCGTCGAGGCGTCCGCCTTCTCCGGCGCGCCGGCGTCGAACGGCGGCTGCGGGTCGTACTCGATGCCGAGCTGGATCGCCTTCGCCATCTCCTCGCCGTGGACGCGCGCCGTCAGCGCGAGCGCCATGTCGATCCCGGCCGACACGCCGGCACCGGTGACGAAGCGCCCGTCGAAGACGACGCGATCGCTCACCACCTCGACGCCCATCGCCTTGAGGTTCTCGCGGAAGCCCCAGTGGGTCGTGGCCCGGCGCCCGCGCAGCACGCCGGCCGCGCCGTAGACCGCGGCGCCGGTGCAGGCCGAGGCGAGCCACTGCGCCGTGGGCTCGACGCTGCGGACCCAGTCGAGCAGCACCTCGTCGTTCAGCGGGCCGAGCGGCTTGCTGGACCCGGGGATCACGACCACGTCCGGATCGGGAAGCTCCGCCGGCGTCGTCGTGGGCAGCAGCGCCAGCCCGTGATCGGTATGGATCGGCCCCGGCGTGGTGGCGACCCAGTGCAGCTCGACGTCCGGCCACAGGCTGATGACCTCGTACGGGCCGATCAGATCCAGCGCCGTGAAGTCGGGATAGATGACGTAGGCGATCTTCACGCCCCCCGACGATAAGCGCTATTGCGAGCGCTCTCGCCGGTACAGGCGGACTCAGCGGACGTCCCACCACCATGCGATCGACGGGAGCGCGAGCGGTTCGAGGCTCGCGTCTGCCGGCTCGGGAGCGAAGCCGCTCGTCACCCGCACCGCGTCGGGCGACCGGCCGTCGGGGTCGCGATAGCGCGCCGTCGTCAGGCTCCACTCGAAGTTGCCGCGGATCAGGTGGCCGAGGTCCTCGACGTAGCGCCGCGTCGGCGCGCTCAGCCGCGGACCGACCTCGCTCGCGAGTCGTAGGAAGCGGCACATCACACGGTCGCGCATGGCCACCGCGGTGGCGGTTGCCGTCTCGATCGAGCTGCCGTCGCGTCGCGCGAGGACCTCGATCAGGCTCAGCGGACGGGTTGCGGCATCCGCATGGTCGCGCTCCAGCAGCCAGACCTCCTTGCCGTGCGAGACGAGGTCGTTGTCCCACGCGGCGATCGCCCACGTCATCTCGGTCAGCGCGCGCACCGCCGGAGCGTCGAGCTCGTCGGCGGGGATCTCCTCCCCGTTGGCGATCTCGATGAAGGCGGTCACGGCCGGGCCGGCGCAGCTGTGGAGTCGCATCGCGACGTAGGTGTCGAGGTCGGGCATCACGCCGGGGCTTTCGAGCGCGAGGCTCCACGCCACGCCGTCGAACCACGCGCGATGCGCCTCCACCCAGCGCACCCACTGGGTGTCCGTCGCCCGACGACGCAGGCGCGTGGCGATGTCGCGCGCCGGCTCCACCACCGGATGAGCGATTCGCAGGTCGTTGCCGGGCGTCTCGAGCACGCGCAGCAGGAGCGAGGAGAACGCGACGAACTCGCCGCAGGCGGCAGCCGAGGAGCTCGTCTCGGTCCAGCGATCGTCGAAGACGAACATGAGGTAGCACCAGTCGACGGCGGCCTGCATCGGCTCCAGGTGCCCGGCGGGCGTGATGCGCGCAAAGAACTCGGCCGAGTCGGTGCCGGCCACAAGGCCGCGCTGAATCGTGTCGGCGCCGAAGCCGCAGCTCGTCATCCATTGCAGCGCGCGCGTTTGGAGGAGCTCCACGTCGGGGTGGAGCGCCGGCGCGATGGGGCAGTACACGGGCGGCACGACGTGCTCGACGGTGGGTGCCGCGACCGGCGGTCCCGCGGTTGTCGTCATCGCGGTCGAGCTCGTAGCCGTCATGTCCGCCTCCCAGTCGCGTTGCGCTCGATCTGAACCGGCACACCGCCCGCCGGCACCCAGAACAGCGCGCTGCGTCGCGGTCGCGACACGGATGAACGCAGCGGCGTGAACCGCCAGCGGGTCATCAGCTCGCGCAGCGCTACGCGCAGCTGCAGCTGAGCCAGCGAGGCGCCGATGCAGCGATGGGCCCCGCCGCCGAACGGCACCCATGCGAGCGCGGACGGGCGCCCGCCGAGGAACCGCTCCGGCACGAACTCGGCGGGAGCGTCGTAGAGGTCGGGCCGGCGGTGGATCAGGTGGACGGTCGGATAGATGACGGTTCCCGCCGGCACGTCGACGCCGGCCAGCTCCATGTCGCGCGCGAGCGTGCGCGGCCCGGCGTCGATGACCGTCTGGATTCGCAGCGTCTCCTCGATCAGTGCGTCGGCGAAGGGCTGGTCGCCGGGGTCGGCCTCGAGGCGACGGCGTGCGTCCTCGTCGTGGAGCGCGTAGTCGAACAGCCACATGAGCGCGGCGGAGGTGGTGTGCGTGCCGGCGATCGCAAGCGTCAGGAGCTCGTCCTCAAGCTCTCGCTCGCTGAGGCTCGCCCCGTCCGCGTCGGTCGCGGCAAGCAGCATGCTGCACACGCTCGATCCGGGATCCTGCGCGTGGCGCAGCCGCTCGATCTGCGCCAGCACCAGGGCGCGCAGATCCGCCCGTGCCCGGACGAAGCGACGCCAGGGCCCGGGCATCCCGTCTCGCGCGAGCGCGCGCGGGACCAGCAGCGCCGTCGCCCAGGCGCTGAGCAGGCGCCGGAAGAGGAGTGCGAAGCGCGCCCGCTCTGTAGCGCCCTCGAAGCCGAACAGCGTTCGCGCCGTGACGTCCATCATCAGCGGAAGGGAGACGTCCGCGATGCGCAGCTGCTGCCCGGCCCGCAGGCGCGCGGCGTGCGCTTCGACGACGGAGGCGACGGTCGCCTCGTGCTCGGCGAGCCGCCGACCATGGAAGTGCGGCGAGATCATGCGCCGGCGTGCGATGTGCGACGGGCCGTCACGCAGCGCCATCGGCTGGGTTGCGACGAGCCCGCGCGCGGGGCGCCCGCGCGCGACCTGGGTGAGCGTCGCGTCGTTGTCGAGCAGGACCGCACGAAATGCGGCGGGCTCTCCGATCACGACGGCCTCGCCGAAGACCGGGAGACGCAGCCGGAAGACGTCGCCGTAGCGGCGCTGCGAGGCCTCGAGCATGGCGAACCAGCCCGCGTCGAAGAAGCGCAGGCCGGCCGCGCGCTGGAAGCGCGGACCGGGGACGGCGTCGGGCCGTCTCGCCCTGCCGTGCCGACTGTAGGTCGGTCCCACTCGCACACCCGCGGACATCCAGCCAGCTCCGATCCCGTTGTCCTCCGGGACTCTCGTGGCTGATGCCGTTCAACCAATTGCGTCTCGTGATCGGGGTGATCACGATTCGCGGTACCTGTGACTCAGGCGCCGGGAGCCAGCAGCCCGAGGCCCGCGGTCGATGCCGCGTCAGCCTTCGACGACGGCCCTGCCGGTGGCCGCCCACGCACGCTGTCGATCGCGGGGGCGGCCGATGATGACGTTCGTGCCGTCGTCGAGGATCGGCCGTTGCAGGAGCGCGGGGTGCTCCACGAGGATCGCAACGACCTCGTTCAGGGGCAGGCCGTCGGCCTCCAGACCCAGGTCTCTGTACTTCTTGTCGCGTCGGATCAGCGCGTCGACCGGATCGCCCTGCAGGCGCTCGGCGAGCGACCGCACTTCAGCCTCCGACAGTCGCTCGGCGACGAGCAGGTACTTGCGCACGGTCACGTCGTGACCGGCCTCGGTGAGCGCGTCGAGCGCGTACACCGACGTAGGGCAATGTGGGTTGTGCATGAGTGTGAGCGTCATGCGGCGTGCCTCAAAGGCCTCAGGACGCCTGGTCGACGGCCTTGCGCAGCAGCCTCGTCAGCTGCTCGCGCTCGCGGGGCGTCAGTCTGTCGGTGGCGTCGCGGGCGAACTCGAACGTCTCCTCGAAGGCGGCGTAGGCATCATCGCCGCGGTTGGTCCGCGCGATCAGACGGGAGCGGCCGTCGTCGGGGTTGGGGCGGCGCTCGGCCAGCCCGCGCTGCTCGAGCTTCGCGACGATCTGGGTGATGTTCGAGGCGTCGCAGCCGAGCTCGGTCGCGAGCGCGCCCATGCTCCAGGCGCCGTCGAGCCGGCCGAGCACGCACGCCTGCGCAGCCGTGAGTTCGTGCTGCGCGGCCGCACGCGCGAACGCCTGGTCATAAGCGTCGACGAAGTCGAACATCGCGCGTTCGACCTTGTGGGCCGGGGCGACAGGTCCAGACGGGAGGGTCATGCGGCAAGGCTACCAAGGTACTTGAGTGCCTCTAGTAGTTATGCCTTGATTACTTGAGGCACTCAAGTAATCAAGGAGGCTGTTCGATGATCGAAAACAACCCGACGCCAGCACGACGCGACGCCGGATCGGAGCTGACGGCATGAGCCGGCACGTGCTCGTCACCGGCGCGCGCGGCAAGACCGGCCGCGAGGTGACCGATCAGCTGCGCGACAAGCCCGGCGTCACCGTTCGCGCAGGCTCCTCCGACCCCTCGACGATCGCGCCTGCAGCAGGCGTCGAGCCGACGCGCTTCGACTGGGCCGACCGCTCATCCTGGGCGCCGGCACTCGACGGCGTCGACGGCGTCTGGCTGATGCGACCGGACCTCTCCGACGCGCCCGAACTGGTCGCAGAGCTGGCGGGGCTCGCCGGGAACGCCCACCTCGTCCTGCTGTCGGAGCAGGGCGCCGACACGCTGGCACCCGACCACTGGGCACGACGCGTCGAGGAGGCGTTCGTCGAAGCGGCCACAGCCTGGACCGTGCTGCGCCCCGGCTGGTTTCACCAGGTACTGACGGACTCGCACTTCCACTACGACGAGGTCAAAGCCGGCACCCTGAGCCTGCCAGACGGGGGCATCGCCTTTATCGACGCGCGCGACATCGCGGCGGTCGCCGTCGCGGCACTGCTGAACCCCGACGAGCACCGCGGCAGCTTCCTCACGCTCACCGGGCCCGCAGCCAGCACGCCCACCGAGATCACCGCCGAGCTCTCGCGCCAGACCGGGCGGACCATCGTCGCGACCGATCCCCCGCCACTGGATCCAGGGACGACGCCCGAGGAACGCTTCATGCACGACATCCTGGAAGACCTTCGAGCCCGCGTCCTCAGCGGCGGCTTCGGCGCCGTGACGCCGACGATGCAGCAGATCACCGGCAGACCACCACGCTCGATCCAGGACTTCATCGCCGCCGAGGCCGACCGCTGGGGGTGACGCCAGCGGCGACGCCGATTCTGGCCGTTTGCCCTAACGCCGGAAGCCCCGCCTAAGCAGGGCTTCCGTCCGATGAAGAGAATTTGGCGTCGCGCAAACCATGTCACGGTGACGCCGCGTCGCCTTGGTGGTCGTCTGAGCGGCTGAGGTCGGGCAAGCCTTGACCACGGGATCGATGTACTGCCATAGTGAGTACATGAGCACGATCAAGGAACAGCGCCTGCAGATCCGCGTCGACCCCCAGCGCAAGCAGCTCCTCGAGCGCGCGGCCGATGCGGCACATCAGAACCTCTCGGCGTTTGTGCTGGGTGCAGCGTCTCGGCATGCCGAGGAGGTGCTTGCCGAACGTACGGTGGTCGAGCTTTCTCCGCAGGCGGCGCAGGCGTTCAGCGACGCGCTCGCGCAGCCAGCGCGCGTGAACGAGCGGCTTGCCGCGGCGCTCGATCGCCCACAGCGGTTCCGCTGGGTTGACTGACCTCCGGCGCCCTGAGCTGCTCGACGCGGCCCGGCACGATCGCAGCCGCTTCGACTCCGGCGAGCCGGCGCTCGACGACTGGCTGCGCCGCTTCGCGGGCCAGAACCGCCGCCGCGACACCGCTGCCACCTGGGTGATCTCCACGCCAAGGGATCGGGTCGTCGCCTACGCGAGCCTGGCGATGACCGCGATCGACCGCAGCGCCGCGCCCAGGGCAGTCGCCAAGCAGGCACCCGACCCGGTTCCAGCGCTCCTGCTCGGCCGGCTCGCCGTCGACCAGGAACATGCCGGGCTCGGCATCGGCACCGCGCTCGTCGCCTACGTCCTTGCGACCGCGATCGAGCTGAACGCAACGGCCGCCTGCCGCGCTGTCGTCGTTGCGGCACTCGATGCCCGCGCTCGTGTGTGGTGGGAGCGGCTTGGCTTCCACCCCTTCCATCCGGACGACCCCACAGAGACCGACCTCTACCTGCTCACATCCGAAATCGAGGCCACGCTCGGCCAGACCGCGAAATAGCCTTCCGCCTGCTGGGCACAACCGCAATGGCACCAGCGGAGCGAGTCGGACGGCGAACCACCGTGAGCCCGGGCGCGGTACCGCAGGCTCCCCACAACGACCTTTCTCAAGGGGAGCGGTTTCTCTATGGAGAACTTCGCGTCGCGCAAACCGCGCCACTCTCGCAGCCGGGTCGCTCGACGCGTCTGCCGGTGCGATTGTCAGGCAGCAGCGTCAGTCTGCGCAAAGCGCTTCCAAAGCCGCATGGACGCCCTCCAAGCCAAGCTCGACGGCCTCAAGGACCAAGACCAGCAACTCGCGCACCAGCTCGCCGCGGAAACGCCGACAGCGCCCGACACCGCCGAGCTGCACGCCACCGCCAACGCACTCGAAGACGCCATCCGCGCCGGCAACCCCGAACACACCAAGGCGCTCCTGCGGATCCTCATCGCCGAGCTGCGCGTCAACTCCCGCGCCGAGATCCTTCCCACCTACCGGGTCGTCGCGCCGATGGTTTGCGCGACGACCAGTTCAGTGGAGCTAGGGGGACTCGAACCCCCGACCTCCTGGGTGCGATCCAGGCGCTCTCCCAACTGAGCTATAGCCCCGTGGCCCGCCAAGGCGGAACATTGGACTCTACCAAGGGGTCTTCCGCTGGGCTTTGGGCCGGATCGAGCTCAGCCGGCGACCCAGCGCTTGGCCTCCTCCAGCCCGTCGAGGTCGCGGATCAGAACCTCGCCGGGGGTGAGCCAGGAGAACGCGCGCATCGCCTTGGCGACCCACTCGACGTCGGTGACGAGCGCGAAGCGCTTCCACGCGGAGTGGTCGCGGACCCATGTCTGCAAGCCGGTCTTGGCGTCCTCGGGCCACGCTCCCGGCTCGAGGCCGTGGAAGTCCGTGAGGACGAACACGAGCCGCAGCTCCCCCGACGTGACGGCATCCCGCAGGACCGGCTCCAGCACGTCGGTGTAGTCGGCCTTGCTGAGCTTGCCCGACGCCCGCAGGCCGACGGTCTTCGCCGGCATCTCCGCCATCCGCTCGATCATCGCCTGCCTCCTGTCGACTCGATCGCAGGCTCGAGTCTAAGCGGCAGGCCTCGCAACCCGTCCAGGCCCGGCGAGCGCCGACGCGGCCGGCGGTAGCCTCCCACCGGTGGTGACGAGGGGATGAGCTTCCGCACCCGGTTGACGCTGTTCTTCGTGCTGATCGTCGTCGTGCCGATGATCGCGCTCGGGGTCGTCGTCGCGCGGATCGTCTCCGAGAGCCAGCACGCGAAGGCGACCGCGCAGAATCGCGCCAGCGCGGCGGCCGCGCTCGCGGACTTCCAGCGCCTCTCCGGCGACGGCGCGAGTCATGCGCGCGCGCTCGCGCGGGACCCGGCGCTTGCAGCCGCGCTCCGCACCCCGTTCGCCGCCGACGATCGCGCTCGCGTCAAAGCGCTCGCCACCCAACGCGGCCTCGCCCGCGTCCGCCTTATCGGCGCGGACGGCAGAGTGCTCGCCGACATCGGCGATCCCGGCGCGATTGCGCGCGGCTCCGTGCGCGTCAGACCAGCCGCCGACCCGGGGGACACGCCAGACAGCCCCATCACGATCGAGGCCTCCACCCTCACCGCCGACCGCTTCGCCCGCACCGCCTCCGTCCACGGCGTGCGGACCGTCGTCAGACGCGACGGCGCACTCCTCGCCAGCACGCTCCCGCCGTCTTTCACCACCGCCGCGGCCGCCGATCTCCCCGACCACGGCACCGTCACCCTCGGCGGCACCGAGTACACGGCCGCCACGTTCCACGCCGAGGACTTCGGCGGCAGACCCACCACCGTCGTCGTCCTCACCGACACGAGCGCCACCGCCAGCGCCGCCACGCGTGGCCAGTGGATCGCGGTCGGGCTGCTGTTCCTCTTCCTGTTGCTCGCGTTCGCCGGCGCGCTCCTCATCTCCCGCCAGCTCCACGGCCAGCTCGAGCGCTTCCTGGTCGCCGCGAAGCGGATCGGCGGCGGCGACTTCGCGACCACGGTCCCGGTCGAGGGCAACGATGAGTTCGCCCAGCTCGGCCGCGAGTTCAACAAGATGTCGAGCGAGCTGGAGCAGCGCGTCGACGAGCTGGCCGACGAGCGCGCGCGCCTGCGCGAGTCGATCCAGCGCATCGGCGCCACGTTCGCCGCGAACCTCGACCGCACCGCGTTGCTGGAGATCGGCACGCAGACGATCGTCGACGCGGTCGAGGCGCAGTGCGGCCGCGCGTCGATCCGCGCGAGCGCCGACGGTCCGCTGATCGAGGCGGCCCGCGTGGGGAGCTCGGAAGGCGCCGAGCAGGCGCTCGCCGCCGCCGAGGCGCAGCTGCACGAGCACGGTGGCACGACGGCCACCGCGACCGTCGGCGACGTAAGCGCCCTCGCTGCGCCGATCCCACAGCAGGACGGAGCCGCCGATACGACGCCGCGCGGCATCGTCTCCGTCGCCCGCCGCGACCGCCCGTTCACCCCGGCCGAGCGCGAGCTCGTCGCCTCCCTCGCGCGCCAGACCGGCCTTTCGCTCGAGAACGTTGACCTGCACGAGCAGGTCAAGCGGCAGGCGGTCACCGACGAGCTGACCGAGCTCTCCAACCACGGCCGCTTCCAGCAGGTGATCGCCGCCGAGGCCGCCGCCGCGCGCCGCTTCGACCAGCCGCTCGGCCTCGTGATGCTCGACATCGACAACTTCAAGCGCGTCAACGACACGTATGGCCACCAGCAGGGGGACCTGGTCCTGCGCGCGGTCGCCCGCGTGCTGCGGGAGTGCTCGCGCGAGGTCGACGAGCCCGCCCGCTACGGCGGCGAGGAGCTGGCTGTCGCGCTCCAGCAGACCGACCTCGTCGGCGCCGAGGCGATCGCCGAGCGCGTGCGGATCGCCGTCGAAACGCTCGACCTGCCCCGCCTCGACGGCAAAGGGACCTTGCACGTCACCGTCAGCTGCGGCGTCGCCGCCTCCGCCGACGGCGACCCGATCGCCCTCGTCGCAGCCGCCGACACGGCTCTCTACGCCGCCAAGCGAGCCGGCAAGAACCGCACGGTGCGGGCGGGTGCGACGGTAGCGTCGGCGACAACAATCAGATAATCTGATTTCTCCATGAGTCGCATCAGCGCCACCGAGGCCTCACGAAACTTTGCGCGACTGCTCGACGAGGTCCAGCACAGCGGTGCCTCCTATGTAGTAGAGCGGCATGGCAGACCCGTGGCCGAGATCCGGCCGCCAAGAACGGGCGGAACTGTCGGCGATCTGCGAGCACTGCTGCGTGAACCCGCTCCCGATCCTGCATGGGCGCAGGATGTCGAGGTGGAGATCGCCGCACGCAAGGCGCTGCCGGCGCGCGATCCGTGGGCGGACCGCTGAGGTGGAGCTGCTGATCGACTCGTCGGTGATCATCGCCGGCGAACGGGGTGACGCCGCACTCGGCCGGCTTTCTGCCGATGCGGCAAGCGTCGCGGTCAGCGCGGTGACGGTCGCCGAGCTGTGGAAAGGCGTGGAGCGCGCGGACACGGCCTCACGCCGCAGTCGCCGCACAGCCTTGTGCGAGCGGGTCCTGAGTCAGGTCGACGTGCTCGATCTCGACACCGAGACGGCGCTGGTGCTGGCGCGCCTGTGGGCCGATCTGGAGCGGGCCGGAACTCCGCTCGCCGCCTTCGATCTCGTGATCGCCGCCACCGCGCTTGCGCATGGCCGTGCCCTCGCCACGTTCGACAGCGACTTCGCCGTCGTGCCGGATCTGAGCCTGGTCCCCCTCGGCGCGGGCTGATCCTTGCACGGCCCCGCGCGGCTGCGGAGGCCAGTAGCATTGCCCATTCATGGGTCTGCTGGACGACGCGATCCGCGAGCATCTGGACCTCAAGCGCCGCCGCGGTGGCGACCCTTCAGAGGTCGCGCGGCTGGAGCAAGAGGCGCTCGGCCCCGTTCGCCGCGAGCCGGCGCCGGCTGAGCCCGCGGACGAGCACAACGAGTCGCACGACGCGCACGAGCCGGCTGCTGCTCAGCCGGCGAGCGAGGGCCTGCCGCCCGAGGACGCAACCCGTGTGCTCGCCCCGGAAGACCGCCACGAGCCACCCCACGGCGACCCGCTGTTCGAGCAGCACGCGCACAACGTGGAGACCGGCGGCGCAGCGGCGCACGAGCCCGAAGAGCTGGGCGGAGCAGCTGCGAGAGAGCCCGAGGCGTCCGCCACCGACGCCGATCGGGCGGGTGGCGTGGCGGAGGACGATTCCGCGACCCCGCTCGCGGAATCGCCTCGCGCCGCGACAGGACCCGCCCGCAGCAGCGCCGATCCTGAGCAGGAAGAACCACAGGCGCACGTAGACATCGTCGATCAGCCCACGACCGAGTACCGCATCGAGGACCACCACGACGAAGACGAGCACGAGGCGTCCGCAGCCGCGGCACACGGCGGCCCGGACGAGGACGTCCTCGAAGAGACGCCGGACTTTCTGCAGGAGACGCCGGAGCACGATCGGCTCTGGTTCGAGCAGCGCCCCCCGCGCGACTTCGACTTCGACGGATAGCCGGGCACGGAGCCAGGGGTGGGGGCCCATCGCTACACGTTGCTGGACGTCTTCACGGCCACGCCGCTGGAGGGCAACGCGCTCGCCGTCGTCCACGACGCCGACGACGTCGACGAGGCGACGATGCTGGCGCTCGCGCGCGAGACACGCCTGTCCGAGACGACGTTCGTGCAGCGCGCCCACGTCGCCGGCGCCGACTACCGCAACCGCATCTGGACCGTCGAGCGCGAGCTGCCGTTCGCCGGGCACCCGTCGCTCGGGACCGCCGTCGCGGTCGCGCGCGCGGAGCGCCAAGACGCGAGCGAGCCCCGCACAGCCCGCTACGTCCAGCAGACGGGCGCCGGCCTGCAGCCGATCGACGTGCGCCTCCACGACGCGCACCGCGCCCACGCCTCGATGCTGCAGGAGCCGGCCGTCCACGGTGAGGAGCTGCCGCGCTCCCAGGTCGTGCAGGCGATCGGCCTCACGCCCGAGCACGCCGATCGCACGCTGCCGCCACAGCTCGTCGGCAGCGGCCTGATGCAGCTCATCGTCCCGCTGCGCGACCTCGATGCGCTCGCGCGCGCCCGACCGGATTGGGCGGCCGTCGAGCGCCTGCTCGCGACCCACGGCGCCACCACGCTCTATGCCGCGGTCTGCGACCTGGCCAACACCAGCGCTCGTGCGCGCTCCTTTGTCAGCGCCGCGACTGGGGAGGACCCGGCGACCGGCTCAGCGGCCGGCCCGCTGTGCGCCTACCTCGCGACACGCACCGGAAGGACCGCGCTCACGATCGAGCAGGGGGTGGAGATGGGCCGCCCGAGCCGTCTGGAGACGGCGATGGAGGGCGACCGCCCGCGCGTCGGCGGCGAGGTGGTCGTCGTGGCTGACGGCACGCTCAATCTCTAGCGGCGACCGCGCAAGCAGAGCGCGCCCACGAAAGCGGTGGGGGCGCCCCCGGCCAGAGGCGCCCCCACCAAGCATCCGTGCATTTCGCGGTGGACCGTCCCGGCCAGAGGCGGTCCGCCAGCGTCCTTGCCGTTCCGAGCGGGCCTTCCTTGCGCCCACCGGTGCTTCGGTCTTCGGCGATCGTCCGGGGGCCGGTGACGCGATCGCGCCAGATTGGACGTTCGTACGAGCGCGCAGGTCAGGCGGCCGTCGCGTGTCGCACAAGCGCGTGCAGGTCCTCGATGGAGTCCGCACCGAAGGCGGGAACTGCGGCCGCAGCGGAAGCCGACTCGCGTAGCGTCAGCAGCGCGTCGGCGCGCTCCGGCAGCCCTGCTCGCACGGACGCGTCGATCGGCCCGAGTACGGCGATCAGGTGCGCCGTCCCGTCCGCGTCGAGTCCCAAATCGCTCACGAGTGCGCCGAGCGCCTGTCCGGCGGCCGCTGGCAGCAGCGTGCTGGCGTCGATCGCGAGCGTCGCGTCGGCGTTGCCGTCGAAGCGCGCGCCGTAGGCGGCGAGGAGCTCGCGGTGCTGCAGCAGCTCCTCCGCGAAGGCGAGCGTGACGAAGCGCCGCGCGCCCGCGAGCGGATCGCCCGCCACGCGTCTCGGCCGCGCTGCGAGCGTCTCGGCGAGCAGCTCGCGTGCCGGTGCGCACGACGGGTCGAGCGCCGCCGCCCGCACCGCCAACGCGGCGGCCGGCCATGTGTCGCCATGCGCGAGCGCGTCGCGTGCGTCCGCCAGCGCTCGGCGGGCCGCCGAGCGGTCGGCGTCGGTCACGGTTACGAGCTCGGTGAACGGGTCGTCGCCCGCTGCGGCGCGCAGCCGGCGGGCGTTCGCCATGAAGGCTCTCCAGATCTCGCCGAGCCGGTCGGCATAGAGCGACTCGGAGGTCGCCGTGCGCAGGAACCAGCGCTGCACCGCAAGTGACTCGCGCAGCGCGTCCTCGCGGGTCGCCGTGGCGTCGCCGTCACGGGGCCCGCCCGCGTCCACCCCGTCGTCGGAGGCCTCGGAATCGACCGGCGCCACGCCCGCCGGCACCCACGCGATCTCTCCCAGGGACGCGGCACGCACGGCCAGCCACCAGGCGGCACGTGGCAGTTCGGCTGGCAGTTCGCCGAGCGCTGGAAGAAGACCCGCGCGCAGCGCGATCGACGACGGCGCGATGCACGGCGGCTCGCACAGCAGTCTCGCGACCGGCCACTCGGCGGGCGGGTCGCCCTCCACCGTGACCGGTTCCGAGTAGACGAGCCCGACGTCGGCCCACTCATCCAGCGCCGCGACCTGCGCGGAGATGCGCCCGACCGGCCAGCGGTCGCCCGGCTCCAACAGCGCGAGCACGTCGCCGCGCGCCTCGCCGAACGCGCGTGCGGTCGCCGCGACGGCACTGGCGCCCGGCTGAAGGATCACGCGCAGGCGATCCGGGAACAGCTCGGCGTAGCCGACCGAGACGTCGTTCTCGCCATCGTCCACGACGACGACCTCGAGCCGCTCGGTCGGGTAGTCCTGCGCAAGCGCGCTGTCGAGCGATGCTGCGAGACCCTCGGCCGCGTCGAGCGCCGTCACGAGCACGCTCACGAACGGCGGCTGCGTCATGTTCTGCAGATCGGCGATTGGCCGGCGGGACTTGAACGTCTTGCGCGCCGTCAGCGCACGGCGCCGGCGCGCGCCGGCTTGATACGGAAGCCCGCGCTGGAACCCGACCCGCGCGTGAACGTGGCGGTCGCGGCGTCGAGCACCCACGGCGACGGCATCGAGGCCGCGTCGAGGAAGCGGGTGAACTGCTGCGAGGCCTGCGCGCAGGTGAGCGTGTCGCCCTGGATCAACGAGACGACGTACGGACCCTTCGGCAGGTACAGGCTGCCGATGTGGTCGTTGTGCTGGACGCTGAACGTGCCGGGGCAGGTCGTCCCGCCGCTCGGCGTGTGACCGCCACCGCCCGTGTTGGAGCTGGTGCGCAGCGCGGTGAAGACTCTCCCCGCGGGGACGAAGAAGGCGCCGCCGGTGCTGCCGCTCGGCGGCGGGCCGATCGTCCACGGTCTCGCGAGGTCGCCCTCGTAGTCGTCGAGGAACTGCGCGAACCACTGCGAGACGCGCTGGCAGGTGAAGGCGGAGTTGTAGACGCGCAGTTGGTACGCGCCCTTCGGGAAGGGCAGCGCGCTGATGCGGTCGTTGTGCAGGACACTGAACGTGCCGGGGCAGGTGACGAGGCCGTTCGGCGGCGGGGGCGTCGGTGGGTATCTGCCGGGCTTGACGCTAAACGACACCGCGCTGCCGCTGCGCGCGAAGCTGCGCTTCGACGCGTTCGCGACCCACGGGAACGGCAGGATCCCGTCGTAGTCCGAGAGGAACTGCGTGAACAGCGTCGAGGCGCTTCCGCAGCTCAGTCCGTTGACGGTCACCGTGTAGGGGCCGGCGGGAAGGGACATCGAGCCGATGTGGTCGTTGTTGAGGACCTGGAACGTTCCCGGGCACTTCGTCGCCGCCGAGGCGGAGGCGATGGGCAGTGTGAGCGCGACGACCGTCAGGGCCGCGAGCGCCAGGAGCGTGGGGAACGTCCGTCGGCTGAGCATGCGCCGGACCCTACACCGGGTGGCGAACGGCAAGCCGCCGGGCTGGACGGGTGTCCGCTGCACAAGATCCCCACGCGTCCTGCCGGTTTCTGTACGGTTGGTGGTCGCTGCGCGACATCGGGGGAAACGATCGTCGCGCGGATCAGTTCATCGTCGCCGGGGGAAGGCGATCTTCAACGTCACGCCGCATGGACCGACGCTCTTCTCGGTGCGCGACCGCACCGACGAGACGCCGCGCGCGCACCAGGAGCCCGCCTACGCCTTCCTCGACCGCGCCGCGGGGGCGCGTTGGGCACGCGTGCGCGGCGAGCTCGACGGTTGGTACGCACGGCTGCCGGCGGCAGCGCGCGCCGATCTGCGCAATCGCTTCGCGCAGGACGCCGAGCTGGACCATGCCGGCGCGTTCTGGGAGCTGTGGGTGCACGAGGCGCACCGCCGGCGCGGCTTTGAGGTGACGGTGAACATCGGGCTTGAAGCCGGCGAACGCCGGCAGGACTTCGCCCTCGCGCGCGGGCGTGAGCGCTGCTGGCTCGAGGCGACGGTCGTCGGTGGCGACTCGCCGCTGTCGTTCACCGAGCGGCGGCTCGACGAGCAACTGCGCGACATCGTCGAGACGGTCCGCGCGCCGCGCTTCTCGCTCGCGCTGGAGGTCGTCAAGTACGGCGCGTGCTCGCCGGGGCGGCGGCGGATCGTGCCGCCGCTGGAGCGGTGGCTCGGCGCGCTCGACGTGCGTGAGCTGCGCGCGCGCCGCGCGGTGGGGACCGCCGCGCCCGTGCAGCGACTGGCGTTCGACGACTGGATCGTGGACGTGGAGGCGATAGCGCTCGAAGACGTCGCCGCGCGCGCGAGCGGATGCGCGCAGCTCGTGCCGCGCGGGGCCGGCGGCCGCGTGGTGAACGACGTCCGCCCGCTGCGCCGCAAGATCAAGAAGAAGGCCGCGCGCTACGGCGCGCTCGACCGGCCCTACCTGCTCGCCGTCCTCGCACTTGGCGATGCGGTGCGCGAGCACGACGTCGAGCGCGCGCTGCTCGGCAACGGCGACGCGACGCGCGACCACGCCGTCTGGCACGGCCCCGGCGGCCCCTGCAACACGCGCCTCTCCGGCGTGCTCGTCGCCCGTGGCCTGCACTCGACCGATCCGCTCGCGCCCACCGCGGCTCCCTCGCTCTGGCAGAACCCGTGGGCGCTACGACCCCTGGGGCTTGCGCTGCCGTGGCGCTCTGCGATTCCTGTCGCAGCGCGCGCCGCCGCTGCCGCATAGCGACACACCGATACCTAGACTGAACTCATGGCCGGCACGCCCGTGCTGTGGCACATCAAGCTCTCGCACTACAGCGAGAAGGTGCGCTGGGCGCTCGACTGCAAGCGGGTCCAGCACCGCCGGCGCGCGCCGTTGCCGGGGGTCGGGACGACTCCCGTCGCGCTCGCGCTGACGCGCAGAGTGACGTTCCCGGTCCTGCAGCTCGACGGGCACGCGATCTCCGACTCGACTGCGATCATCGCGGCGCTGGAGCAGCGCTGTCCCCACCCGCCGCTGTACCCGTCCGAACCGGCGCAGCGCGCGCGGGCGCTGGAGCTGGAGGACTTCTTCGACGAGCAGCTTGCGCCCTACGTCCGAGGGCTCGGCTTCTCGCACATGACGCGCGACCCGAAGAACTTCTACGCGAGCGTGCTGCCCGACTCCTCGCCGCTCACGCGCGCGGTGCTGCTGCCGGGTGCGTTCGCGATCACGCGCATCGCTCGCGCGCGCTACCCCGCGACGCACGCGAATGAGCAGCAGGCCGCGCGCGCGAAGGTCCTCGCCGCGATGGACCGCATCGAGGCGGAGGTCGGCCCGAGCGGCTACCTCGTCGGCGACGCGTTCAGCGTCGCCGACCTGGCGGCCGCCGCGCTCTCGACGCCGCTGCTGCGCCCGCCGGGGCGCCCGCACCTGCCGTCGGTCGCCTTCCCCGAGCCGCTGCAGTCGTTCTGCGACGAACTGGCGAGACGCCCGGCGGCCGAGTGGGTGTCCGAGATCTACCGCCGCCACCGCGGCGTCTCGGCCGAGGTCAGGCGCGGGCGGGCGCGAACGTCGCCGCGGGCAGCCGTCTCCGCATGACGGCGATCGCGTCCGGATTCGAGTCGATCAGCACGTAGCGGCGCCCGAGCTGCGCCGCGACCGCGCCGAGCGTCCCGCTGCCGGCGAAGAAGTCGAGGCACCAGTCGCCCGGTCTGCTCGACGCCTGCACCATTCGGCGCACGATCCCCTCCGGCTTCTGCGTCGGGTAGCCGGTCTTCTCACGCCCGTTCGTGGGGACGATCGTGTGCCACCAGACGTCGGTCGGCAGCTTCCCCTTCGCCACCTTCTCGGGGGTGACCAGCCCGGGCGCCATGTACGGCTCGCGATCGGCCTCGGCCGAGTCGAAGTAGTACGCGCCAGCGTCCTTCACGTACACGAGGATCGTGTCGTGCTTCGCGGGCCAGCGGCGTCTCGTGCGCGCGCCGTAGTCGTAGGCCCAGATCAGCTCGTTGAGGAACTGCTCGCGGCCGAACAGCTCGTCGAGCAGCAGCTTGCAGTAGTGCGCCTCGCGGTAGTCGATGTGGAAATACAGCGTCCCGCTGGGATGCAGCAGCCGGTGCGCCTCGCGCAGCCGCGGCTCGAGGAACGCGAGGTAGTCCTCGAACGTGTCGCGGTAGCGCGACTCGGCCAGCAGTCTGGTGCGGTAGCGCGTTCCCTTGAAGCCCGTGCGGTCTCCGTCTGCGTCGGGCTCCATCGCCAGCGTCCGACGCGACTGCGTCTCGCCGGTGTTGAACGGCGGGTCGATCGAGACGAGCTGGAACGCCTCCGCGGGAAGGTGCGGGAGGACGTCCATGTTGTCGGCGTGATGGATCATGTCGTGCTCGAGTCTCACCGGCATCCGCATCCCCACCTGACCGTGTTCGACGCGATGGACCGAGCGGACAGCCTCGCGAACCCGTCTGCCGAGCTGTTGGGCAGTGGTGTCGGCCAGAGAGTTCATCTGCGCGATTGCGCAGATCTTGCTCCAAACGGCGGACATCTCGAGAAATATGCGCAAACGCGCAGATCCAGAGTCCGGCACCGACTGGCCAGCCAGCCAGTACCATCCGGTAACGGCCAGCGCACGAACGGAGGAGGTCCCCGATGACATGGACTGACAGCGACCTCGAGCGGACCCTGGTCGGGGATCCCGTCCACTGGGAGGACGGCCCTCCGAACGCGCTGTTCCAGGAGCTGCGGGCCAAGTGCCCGGTCCACTGGACCTCGCACATCGTCGACTTCCCCAACGAGGCCGGCTACTGGTCGGTCACCAAAGCCGACGACGTGCACACCGTCAGCCGCGACTGGGAGACCTACTCGTCCGAGCTCGGCGGCATCACCGCGCTGACCGACTCGATCCTGCCGCTCGAGCTCTCTCGCGCGATGTTCATCGGGATGGACCCGCCGAAGCACGACCGCCTCAAGGCGCTGTTCCAGGCCGGCTTCACGCCGAAGCGGATCGCCGAGCACGAGGACGAGATCCGCGCGATCACCGTCGAGGTGCTCGACCGCCTCGACGGCCGCGAGACATGCGACCTCGTGAGCGACGTCGCGCAGCCGGTCGTCGCGCGCGTGATCGGCTCGTTCATGGGGATCCCGCCGGAGGACGACATCGTCTGGGCGCGGCTGATGAACTCGATCTTCGCCGCCGGCGACCCGGACGTGAACCCGGAGGGGCTCGACACCGTCATGGGCCGCGACGTGCCGGAGATCTTCGAGCGCTGCCGCGCGCTGATCGCCGAGCGCCGCGCGCACCCGACCGAGGACCTCACGAGCGTGCTCGTCGACGCCGAGGTCGACGGGCAGAGACTCGAGGAGCACGAGATCGTCATGGGCTTCTTCCTGCTGATGGCGGCCGGCAACGACTCGACGAAGGCGACCTACTGCAGCGGCATGCGCGCGCTGCTCGAGGACCCGTCGCAGATGCAGCTCGTGCTCGACGATCAGGCGCTGATCCCGAGCATGGTCGAGGAGGCTTTGCGGATGTTCCCGGCGTTCGCCCACTTCCGCCGTACCGCGACGAGAGACTGCGTGCTCGGCGGGCAGGAGATCAGAGCCGGCGACAAGGTCGTCATGTGGTACGTCTCCTCCAACCGCGACGAGTCGCGCTACGAGGACCCGGACCGCTTCGACGTCACGCGCAACCCCGAGCACCAGGCGTTCGGCGCCGGCGGCCGTCACTTCTGCCTCGGCACGGCGCTCGCGCGGCTGGAGCTGCGGATCCTGTTCGAGGAGACGCTGAAGCGCTACCCGCAGATGGAGCTCGCCGGCAGACCGAAGTACGTCATCTCCGGCTTTGCGAACCAGCTGCAGACGTTGCCGGTGCGGTTGGGTGATCGGCGTGGCAATCGCTGAACCGGATCATTGCTGCACTGGAAGCTAGCGTAGGTCTATTGTTGGGAGATGTCGCTTGGGGGAGCGGTTGTGCGTCCACGGAGGTCTCGTCTCTTGGCGCACGCTCCGTCGTGGAACGGCGCCGGATGGTCGGCGATCGGGATCGCCTCGGCGTTCATCCTGCTGACCGCGTGGTGGCTCATGCAGGACAGAGCTGTCCCGTATGGGGACGCGGCGGAGGAGCTGTGGGCTGCATTGCGGTTTCGCGACTACCTGCTGGACGCAGACATCGGGGCGATCTTCGACTACCCCGCGTACTATCCGCCGTACGGGCTGCTCCTCGGCGGTGTGGTGTCGATCTTCGGCGGCGTCAGCCGCAACGCGGTCGTGTTCGGCACCAACCTCGTCTGCATCCCGTTGCTGGCCCTCAGCTGCTACCGGGTCGGCTGCATGGTGGCCGGCGCGACAGCCGGCGCCCTGGCCGTCGCATTCGCGCTCGGCTCGCCGCTGCTGATCGAGCAGTTCCATGTCTTCATAGTCGACGCCCCTCAGGCGACGATCGTGGCCGTGTCGATCTGGCTGATCCTCGCCAGCGAGCGCTTCCGGCAGCTCGGCCTCGCGTCGCTGGCAGGGCTCGCAGTTGGGCTCGGCACCGGCACGAAGGAGCAGTTCCCGCTCTACGTCGCGGGGATCGTCGCCGTCGTGCTGGCGCGCGGTGGGTGGCGCAACGTGCGCGGCTTCGCGGCGTTCGCAGGCATCGCCCTGCTGGTCGGCTCGCCCTGGTACATCCACAACGCCGACGTCCTGGGAAAGATCTACAGCGCCTCGCGGACGGGCGAGGGCCTCCTCTTCCCGGTGCCGCCGCTCGCTCGGCCGGCCCTGCTCTCGACCGCGAACTTCGAGTGGTTCGGATGGGCGACGCTCAACGGCCTGCTGTTCGCGCCGCTCGCGGTCTTCGCGGTCGTGGGCGTGGCTTCGGCGATCTGGCGCTTGCGGCAGGCGAGAGAGCGAGCGGGTGTCGTCCCGGAGCTGCTCGGAGGCTTGTTCGGATCCTGGCTGCTGCTCACGATCCTGACACACAGGGACCTGCGCTACACGCTGCCGATGATCGTGTACCTGTCAGTGCTCGGGACGGCATGGATCGTCCACCTGCGGCCGCTCGTTCGCCAACTTGCCATGGGGGCCCTCGCCGCCGCGGTCGTGGCCACGACTCTCGCCATGACGTTCGGTGTGGGCGGCACGATTCCGGCTCGCCTGACGGGCAACCTGGGAAGTGCGCTCGGCGTTGGCGTCCCTCCGCGCGATCGCGTCGTCGTATACGCGAACCACAACTACCTCGTCTCCGGACCACGACGCGACGGGGAAGTCCTGGGACTGCTGCAGGGCTTGCAGCGGATAGGCGTGCGCCAGGTGTATTGGGACCCATCTGCCGCAGGGCCGGAGCACGGCGACTTCAACGGTGCTGGGCTGACGGTGCTCGCACGCTTCGCGAAGTTGTCCGTTCCAACGCGCATAGAACCCGAATCCATCCTCCCCCGGTACGCCTTGCTGCTCTACCAGCCGGCGCCGCGCGGCTCCGCGCCGTGCGTGCGGTTCGATAGCGGGATGGGCGTGTGGGCGCTGCTCAACAGCCCGCGCGGAGCGGTTTCCTACTGCCCCGGGCGAGGGACGCTCGGGCCGCCGGTATCCGTTCCGTCGCTCAGCCTCGACCAGAAGGGTGCCGCCAGCCTTCCTTGAGTCCGATTGACACGGACAGCCGTCGCGGAGCGCGCGCAGTTGCACGAGCAGCCACCGCTCGGGCCGGGATGTTGGAGCGACGTGAAGGGCGCGACTGCGTGTGGAATGTCAACGTCGCTTGGCGCGTCGCCCGCCGAGCGGCGAGACGGTCGTCGCCGCAGTCTTCGCAAACGCGCCCGGCTCGAGCTTCGCGGCGAGCGAGCGCAGCTCCTTGCGCTCCTTCGCCGACAGCTTGTGCGGCTTGCGCGCGAGTTCGAGAAGTCGTCTTCGGTCCCGTGGCGTCAGCGCCTGGACGTGCCGATGCGCAAGCAGCGCCAACTGCCCGATCACGACGAACCGGAGGAAGGGGACGTGCTTGATGGCGCGGAGCATTCCTTGATCTCTACCCGCTATGGACGAGGTGGAGTCTTTGCCGCCCGTGCTCGGTCTGTTTGGGGCGGCGCCGGACGTCCTCTCAAGAGAAAGCCCGGCGTTCGTGGCGCCATCGGCCGGCGCCGAGCGCTACTTCTCTTGATGGTCCTCTGGCTTTCGCTCTTCGGGAAACCCCGGCCACCGCGGGTCGACGCCCTCGCTGCGAAGCAGATCGGCCTCAATCGCGAGGATCTCCTCGACGTCCTGCTTGGTGGTCACCATGTAACCCT
>Ga0126313_10000027_pt1 | contig 71284 bp, 70 predicted proteins | sample Plot105A_FD_89954 | JGI IMG/M metagenome (GOLD analysis project Ga0126313, IMG submission 89954) | Serpentine soil microbial communities from UC McLaughlin Reserve, CA, USA - Plot105A | ecosystem: Environmental > Terrestrial > Soil > Grasslands | place: USA: UC McLaughlin Reserve, Lake County...
GGCTATTCTGGCGATCCGCGGGCCCGGCTGCGGCGCCCTCACCTGTGGCAAGCGATCTGGAGGTCGAGCGTTGCCTGACGTAGAGGCCCACATCACCGGCACGGTCTGGAGAGTCGAGGTGTCGATCGGCGACTCGGTCGACGAGGGCGACACGATCGTGATCCTCGAGTCGATGAAGATGGAGATGCCCGTCGAGGCGGAGGATCCCGGCGTCGTGAAGGAGATCCGCTGCGAGGAGGGCCAGGCCGTCTCCGAGGGCGACACGCTCGTCGTGCTCGAGTAGTGCCGGGCACCATCCACGTCGAGGAGCCGGCGCCCGGCGTCGCGCTCCTCACGATCTCCAACCCCGACAAGCGCAACGCGCTCGACCGCACGCTGCTCGAGTCGCTGCGCTTCGCGCTGGAGCGGCTCGATGCGCGCTGCGTCGTGCTGACCGGCGAGGGCCGCGCCTTCTGCGCCGGCTACGACATCGAGGAGTTGCTCGGCGAGGGCTATGACGACGGGGAGGAGACGCACCACCCGTTCCCCGCCGCGCTGGCGGCGATCGAGGCGTACCCGTATCCGGTGCTGGCGGCGTTGAACGGCGCGACGATCGGCGGCGGTCTGGAGCTCGCGATCGCCTGCGACCTGCGGATCGCCGCTGACACGGTTCAGCTCGGGATGCCGCCGGCGAAGCTCGGCGTCGTCTATGCGACCGCGGGCCTGAACCGCTTCCTGACGACGATCGGTGGCGCGCGCACGCGTGAGCTGTTCCTGACCGGGCGGCGGATCGACGCGGCGACGGCGGAGCGCTGGGGGCTCGTGAACTCGGTGGTGGAGGCCGAGGGCCTGCCCGAGGCGGCTTTGGCGCTGGCAACCGAGATCGCTGGGAACGCCCCGCTCTCGCTGCGCGGCAACAAGGCCGGAATCCGCGAGCTGGTCGCCAGCGCGGGCGCGCTCGACCCGATCGTCGCCGACGTGCTCGACGCCGACCGCCGCACCGCGTTCGAGTCGGAGGATCTGCGCGAAGGCCTGCGCGCGTTCGGCGAGAAGCGCACGCCGGTGTGGCGGGGTTGCTGAACACAACACAGTTGGTGTTGCGACTCTTCGCTCGCCGAATACGCTGACTCGGTGTGGCCCGGTATCAGGATCCGTTCAAGCCAAAGCCGGGTGAGACGTTCAGCAAGCGCCAGGTCGATCGAGCCGGCGAGACGCTGCGCGAGTTCTATCGCTGGCAGCCCGGCACTGAGTTGCACCTGCGCTTGAGCGAAGTGTCGAGTGCGTTCGCCACTGTCACGTGGTGGCGAACGCTGCATGCACACCCGTTGAGCAAGGTGGCGACCAACCTGCGGTACCACGTCGTCCGCGAAGGCGCCCTCGTGGATGGAAGAGTGAGCGTCACACAACGGCTGAAGCGCACCGTGACCATCGGCGACAAGCTGACGCGTGAGCTGACGATGGACGTCACACAGATGCAGGATGTCGGTGGTGTTCGAGCGTGCATGCCGAGTCTCGAGCAGGTGCACGCTGTGAGCCGCCGTCTCCGGAAGAGCTGGACCATCGTGCGAACACGCGACTACATCGCCGATCCAAAGCCGTCCGGCTATCGAGCGCTCCACCACATCGTGCGTCGGGATGGCCGATTCATCGAGGTGCAACTGCGAACGACGCTGCAGGACGAGTGGGCCAACCAAGTCGAGGACGACGGGCATGAGACCGGCGTCGGGCTCAAGTTCGGCCGAGGCAGCGATGCGGCAAACGCCTACTACGATCTGGTCTCGCGCACCTTCGCGTTGGTCGAGCATCACCGCGAGATCCCAGAGGCCCTGGTGAAGGAACTGCAGATCGCCTATGAGCGGATCAAGGACCATCTTCCGGGAGAAAGCGGATGACTGACCAGCCGATCAAACACTTCCTGGTCGTCTACGACATCGCTCGACGTCGTGCGGACGTGCGTGATTTCGGGACCGACTACGACGCCGCGCAGCTCGCGTACGCCGACGTCGAGTGGGAGACGCGCGAGGACGCGAACATCGATGCGGTTCTGCTGAGCGCCGACTCGCTTGCCACCGTGAAGCGAACCCATTCGAGCTACTTCGGGACGCGCCGGCGGTTCGAGCACCTGCTTCCCCCCGGGATCCTGCCGACCGGCTGATCTCCGCCTGCTCGGGCGGGATGCTTCCCCCAGCGGGCCCGCCGGCCCCTCATGGCCGCGCGCCGCAGATAGGTGGTGTGTCACCCTTTCTGCCTGCACGCCGCGCCCGGAGTCGTCCGGCTGCGGCCCTATCGTGACCCGATCCCGCCTCGGAGGTTGTCGCCGCCATGCCGTCGTTGATCACTCGTGAGGAAGCGCTGCGCCTCGGCGAGCTGGAGGGCCATGCCGAGATCGAGGCGCTGATCGAGCGCGCGTGGAAGGCCCGTGTCGAGCGCTTCGACACCTCCACCGACATGTGCTCGCTCGTGAACGCGAAGTCGGGCGGCTGCGCCGAGGACTGTGGCTTCTGCGCACAGTCGCGCTACGCCGAGGCGGACACGCCGCTGCACGCGATGATGGAGCCGGACCAGATCCTCGAGCACGCCCGCGCGGCCGAGGCCGCCGGTGCGCACCGCTTCTGCATGGTCACGCAGGGCCAGGGCCTCTCCAAGCGCGACTTCGAGAAGGTCCTGGAGGGCACGCGGCTCGTCGCCGAGCACACGAACCTCAAGCGCTGCGCGTCGATCGGCCACATGTCTCCCGCCCGCGCGAGAGCGCTCAAGGAGGCAGGCGTCCAGCGCGTGCACCACAACGTCGAGACGGCCGAGTCCTATTACCCGGAGGTCTCCTCCACGGTCCGCTACGAGGGCCGACTCCGCACGATCGACGCGGTGAAGGAAGCCGGACTGGAGACGTGCGTCGGTGGGATCCTCAACCTCGGCGAGTCGCGCGAGCAGCGCGTCGAGATGGCCTTCCAGCTCGCCGAGATCGACCCGACGAGCGTGCCGATCAACCTGCTCAACCCGCGCCCCGGCACGAAGTTCGGCGACCGCGACTACATGGACCCGTGGGAGGCGGTCAAGTGGATCGCGATCTTCCGCCTGATCCTCCCGGAGGCTCTCTTCCGCCTCTGCGGCGGGCGCGTCGAGAACATCGGCGACCTGCAGCGGATGGCCGTCCGCGCCGGCATCAACGGCGTGATGATGGGCAACTTCCTCACCACCCTCGGCAACACGCCCGAGGAGGACCGCGCGATGTTCGAGGAGCAGGGCCTCAACGTCGCGCGCCAGCCCGACAACGGCGCCAACCCGCGCCCGGACAACCGCTCCGGTTGGCTGGAGGGCGAGACGCCCGACGTCGTCGAGATGCACCTCGACACCGCGACGCCTTCGGATGCGATCGAGATCCGCCTTTGGGATCCCGCCTCGCAGCTGAGATTCGAGAGCAAGCGGATGATCCCGCCGCGTCCGGACGGGGCGCCCAACACCGGCAAGGGACGACCGACTCGGGAGGCAGCGGCGCGGCGATGATCGAGATCGAGGCACGACTGGACGAGCTGGAGCAGCTGGGACTCGCACGCCGCACCCGTCTCGTCAGCGGCCCGCAGGGGCCGCGCGTCGTGCTCGACGGCAAGCCCGTGCTGCTGCTCTGCTCGAACAACTACCTCGGCCTCGCCGACCAGCCGGCCGTCCGCGAGGCAGCCGCCGAGGCGGCGATGCGCTGGGGCGTCGGCGCCGGTGCCTCGCGGCTCGTGTCCGGCACGATGACGATCCACCGCCGGCTGGAGGAGCGGCTCGCGTCGTTCGAGCGCCGCCAGGCCGCACTGCTGTTCGGCTCCGGCTATCTCGCGAACACCGGCGTCGTCTCGGCGCTCGCGCGCCGCGGCGAGGTCGTCTTCTCCGACGAGCTCAACCACGCCTCGATCGTCGACGGCTGCCGCCTCTCGCGCGCCGACGTGTTCGTCTACGAGCATGGCGACCTCGAGCACCTCGAGTGGGGCCTGCAGGAGGCCGGTGCGCGCGGCGCGCTGATCGTCACGGACGGCGTCTTCTCGATGGACGGCGACGTGGCTCCGCTGGTGGACCTCGCTGATCTGGCCGGCCGCTACGACGTGCGGCTCATGGTCGACGAAGCGCACGGCACGGGCACGATGGGTCCGGGCGGGCGCGGCGCGGTCGCGGAGGCCGGCGTCGAGGACGGCGTCGACGTGATCGTTGGCACGCTCGGCAAGGCCCTCGGCTCCTACGGTGCGTACGTCGCCTGTGACCAGCGCATGGCGAGGTACCTCACGAACGCCGCCCGCTCGTTCATCTTCTCCACCGCCCCGCCACCTCCGGCGATCGCTGGTGCACTCGCCGCGCTGACGCTGCTCGAAGAGGAGCCGCGCCGCGTCGAGAAGCTGCAGTGCAACGTGCGCGAGCTGCGTGGTGCGCTGGCACAGGAGGGCTTCGCGCTGGGCGAGGAGGACCGCACCCCGATCGTCCCCCTCGTGCTGGGCGACGCGAAGGCGACGATGCGCGCCTGCGAGCTGGCGCTGGAGCGCGGCGTCTTCGCGCAGGGGATCCGCCCGCCGACGGTGCCGGTCGGCAGCTCGCGGCTGCGCCTCGCGGTGATGGCGACGCACGGCAAGGGCGAGCTGCGCGACGCGGCCCGCACGCTTGCGCAGGCGGTGCGCGGCGCCGGCATGCGGCCGGAGGACCTGCAGCCGCCGGTCACGGCGCCGCCCGCGGCCGCACCGGTCCAGGCCGAGCCGGAGCCGGCCGCGCACTGGGACGACGAGCGTCCGCCCGCACGTGCGCGCGAGTCGCGTCCGTTCGACGCCGAGCGCGACGACTTCGAGCGCGCGGCGTAGCGCCGGCGCCTCCCGCATCGCCCGCTTCCCCACGCCACGACATGAGAGGCCTGTTCGTCACCGGCACCGACACAGGCGTCGGCAAGACCGTCGTCGCTGCGTCGATCCTCGCGGCGCTGCGCCATCGCGGCGAACGCGTGAGCGCCTTCAAGCCCGTCCTCACCGGCACCGACGACCCGGCCGACGCGAGCTGGCCGCCAGACGACGCGCTGCTCGCCGCCGCCGCGGGAATGCGCGCCGATGACGTTGCGCCCGCGCGCTTCGGCCCGCCCGTCTCCCCCCACCTGGCTGCGGCGCTCGCCGGCACGCCGCTCGACCCGGGGGCGCTGCGCGCCGCCTTTGCCGGCCACGTGGCCGACGCGGACGTCGTCGTCGCCGAGGGCGTTGGCGGGCTGCTCGTCCCGCTCGCGCCCGACTACCTCGTGCGCGACCTCGCCCGCGACCTGGACCTCCCGCTCGTAATTGCCGCACGACCGGGGCTCGGCACGATCAACCACACCCTGCTGACGCTCGAGGCGGCGCGCGCCGTCGGGCTGACGGTCGCCGGCGTCGTGCTCACGCCGTGGCCCAAGGCACCGAGCGCGATGGAGGAGGACAACCGCGCGACGATCGCCGCGCTTGGCGCGGTGGAGGTCTCCGTGCTGCCGCGGTTGCCCCGTGCCGACCCGCCGCTACTGGCCGAGGCCGGCGCGACGCTCCCACTCGACCTCTGGCTCGCCTGAGCCGCCGGCGTCAGTGCGCCGCTCGCTCGTCGGCGGCTGCCTCCAGGTCCGCTGCTGGGCTGGGGAGGGTGAGCCGGTGCGGTCGCGCCCCCGCTTGCCGCGCCTCGCGGTCCGCGGCCAACAGATCGCGCAGAACGTGACGATCCTCAATCTTGAGTGTCAAGTTGTCCCCCGTATAGGGGTGTAAGTTGACACTCTTTAATCTGGAGCGGGTAGTGCGCAGGCGGGCGCGTGGAACGTGGCACGAGAGCGCGCGAACGCCCAGGCACTACCCCCTCCCCCTCCCAGGCCCCGGCCAACGCAGCGAGGCGGGGGCCCCGCTGCGAACGGAACGCCGCCGACAGCCGACAGACTCAGCGCTCCCCTCTCGCTGCGACCTCCACGATCGACGCGTCGATCAGCCACTCGACCGGCGCCTTGTCGTCGGTGTAGACGTCGCCGCCCGTCAGCGCGGACGCGAGGCGCGTGGCCGTGGCTGCTCCGACCGGGCGCAGCGCCGGGGGCAACGCCGGCAGCGCACGCCACAGCGCCTCCTCGGAGATCGGTGCCTCGCTTGCGATCAGCACCGTGTTGACCTCCTGGCTGGGATCGCGCGCGACATGCGGGAAGACGTCGGCGATCGTCGTGGCGAGCGTGCGCTCGAGCGCATCGGATCCCTCCGGGTGCCCGGCGTTCACGAGCACCACGCCGCCCGGGTTCAGGCGCTCGCGCACGAGCGTGAAGAACTCCCGCGTCGCGAGGTGGAACGGGACGTACGGCTGGCGGTAGGCGTCGACGAAGATCGCGTCCCAGCGACGCTCGCTCGCGCGCAGGAAGGTCCGCCCGTCCTCTGCGTGCAGGTGCAGCCGCGCCCCGTGCAGGTCGAACAGCTCGCGCCCGACGTCATTGAGCGCGCTGTCCAGCTCGACGCCGTCGACACGGGCGGCGGGGAAGAAGTGGCCGTACGCGCGCGCTGTCGTGCCCGCGGCGTTGCCGAGGATCGCGACCGAGCGCGGCGCAGCGCGGCGCGCTGCGAACGGCAGTACGAGGAACTCGTCCCAGTAGTTGCCCGTCAGCCACGTCCCCGGCTGGTAGACGGAGTGGACGGCCTGGCCCTCGTTCAGCTCCAGCCGCCGCTCGCCGTCCGGCGTCTCCACCACGCGCGCGTACTGGTAGGGCGTCTCCTTCTCCCAGATCACGCGGCCGTCGCCGGTCGCCTTCACGGTCCCGGCCGGAATCGCGAGCAGCGCCGCCAGGCCGATCGGTGCGAGCACCCAGCGGCGCTGCATCGAGACGACTGCAACGAGCACCAGCGCGAGCGCGAACGTGAGGAACGTGCGGCGCGTGCCGAGCAGCGGAATCAGCAACAGCGCGCTCAGGAACACCCCCGTCAGCGACCCCAGCGTCGAGATCGCGTACAGACGGCCGGCCACGGCCCCGGCCTCCTCCACGCGCGTGACCGCCAGGCGGATCGCGTACGGCGCGACGGTGCCGAGCAGCAGCATCGGCAGCGCGATCAGCACGAGCACCGCGACGAGCGAGCCGACGAACGCGCCGGCCGAGAGCGCGTCGAAGGCGTCGACCGACACGCGCAGGAACGGGCCGGCGACAAACGGCACGACTGCGAACAGCCCGCCTGCGACGAGCACGATCGCCGACAGCCGGTCGAGCGACGGGTCGCGGTCGGCGAGTCTCCCGCCGATCCAGTAGCCGGCCGAGAGCGCGACGAGCACCGTCGCGATCGTGTTCGCCCAGATCAGCGTCGAGTCGCCGAACCACGGCGCGAGCAGGCGCGCGGCCGCGATCTCGCCACCGAGCGACGAGGCGCCGACGACGAACACGAGCAACAGGAGAAGACGACGGCGGGGCACCGTCGACAAGCGTAGGGAACCGCCGTCGCCGGCCGCCCGGGCGCCGCTCAGGCGCGGCCGTTGAGCGCCCGCTCGATGTACGGCCCGAGGAGCGCGGCGGCATCGGCGGCAGTCGCCTCCGGCGTCCCCTTCGGCACCGTCACATACGAGATCGCCAACCGCACGAGCGTCTCGCCGAGCAACTGCGCGTCGTGCTCGCTCGCTTTCGGCCAGCCGTCGCGCATGACGGCCGCGAGCCGTGCGCTCGCCCAGGTCACCACCGGCATCGACTGCGTCGTCACGAGCGGCAGCATCCCGCCGGTGCCGTCGTCGCTCAGCAGGATGCGCATCAGCGGGTCCTCGCCGGCCGTCACGAGGAACACCTCCAAAGCGGCCGCCACAGCCGCGCGTGGATCGTCGAGGTGCTCGCGCACCGCCCGCTCGACCGCGTCGAGGAAGCGCTCGCCCTCGCGAATCACGAACGCCGCCGAGAACTCGTCCCGCGTGCCGAACTCCTTGTAGAGCGTCTGGCGCGAGACGCCGGCCGCGCTCGCGATGTCGGCCATCGTGATGTCGGCCCAGGCGCGCTGCTGCAACGCATCGCGTGCGGCGTCGAACAACGTGTCACGCAGGAGTTGGCGCGCCGCGACGGCGTAGGGACGACGCGTTCGCGCCGGCTCGCGGGTGGAAGCCATCGCTCCCATGGTGGCAGCCGGAGCGGGCATCAAGTCCCGGCCGGCTCGAAGTCGACCTTGTCGCGCACGCCGCAGTCCGGGCAGGCCCAGTCGTCCGGGACCTCGGACCACGGCGTACCGGCCGGGAAGCCCTCACGCGGATGGCCCGTCGCCTCGTCGTAGACGTAGCCGCAGGCCGGACAGGCGAAGGCGGCCATCAGACCGCGATCCCCGCGCCGGTCCCACCGCCATACCGCTTCAGGATCCGCTTGCGCGCTCGCGGCTGGATGTTCGCGCGGCCCACGTCGCCGTCGTAGTGCTCCACCAGCCGGTGGTCCATCACCCGCCGCCACACCGGCGGGAACAGTGCCAGCACGATCATCCCCGCGTAGCCCGTCGGCAGCTGCGGCGCCTCGTCCATGTGGCGCAGCGCCTGGTAGCGGCGCGTCGGATTGGCGTGGTGATCGCTGTGGCGCTGCAGGTGGTAGAGCAGCACGTTGGACGCGACGTTGTTGGAGTTCCACGAGTGCTCGGGGGCGGTGCGCTCGAAGCGGCCGTCCTCGCGCTTCTGGCGCAGCAGGCCGTAGTGCTCGAGGTAGTTGACGACCTCCAGCAGCGACGCACCGACGAACGACTGGATCAACAGATAGGGCAACACGACCCATCCGAACACGGCGACCAGCACGACGTACAGACCGACCGTCATCGCCCACGCGTTCAGGATGTCGTTTCTGTACGTCCATGGCCCGCTGCCAGTGCGGTGCAGGCGCTCGACCTCCAGCTCCCAGGAGGAGCGCAGCGAGCCGGCGAGCGTGCGCGGCAGGAACGCCCAGAAACTCTCGCCCAGGCGCGAACTGGCGGGATCGTCGGGTGTCGCGACGCGCACGTGGTGGCCGCGGTTGTGCTCGATGAAGAAGTGGCCGTAGCCGCTCTGCGCGAGCGCGACCTTCGACAGCCAGCGCTCGAGCGAAGCGCGCTTGTGCCCGAGCTCGTGCGCGGTGTTGATCGCGATCCCGCTGACCATCGCCATCGTGAAGGCGAGGCCGATCTTGTCGACCGTCGAGAGGTCGCCGTGCGACCACAGCCAGCAGGCGAACACGAGGCCGGCGTACTGGACCGGGATGAAGGCGTACGTGCACCAGCGGTAGTAGCGATCCTGCTCCAGCCACTTGATGATGCTGTCGGGCGGGTTCGCCGCGTCCATTCCGACGATCACGTCGAGCACGGAGAAGATGCCGAAGACGAGGATCGGCCCGAACCACCAGAAGACGCTCAGGCCGGTCAGCTCGACCCACGTCCAGGCGATGAACGGCAGCAGCGGGACGATCAGTCCGAGCAGCCAGGCGTAGCGCTTGCCGTCGCGCCACGTGGCAGGACTCAGCTCCCCCTCGACAGCAATGGTGCTCATGTCTCCTCCGGCGTCGTAGTGGCGGTCTACGTCGCCTAAGTTGACACGAACCCCACTCGGTGTCAACCAACGTGATCGCGACCCTTGTCGTTGTGAGAGCATCGGCCGCATGGGACGGGGGACCCAGACGCGCCCGCGCGACCGCATGCGCCTGCCGCCGGCGCTCGTCGCACATCCGACGCTCACGGCCGCGCTGCTGTTCGCGCTCTTGGTGTTCGTCTACCTGTGGCCCGTGCTGCTCGGCGGCAGGGTCTTCTCGCCGGACGCGGTCCTCTACAAGGTCCCGCCGTGGCAGCCATTGCAGCCGCAAGACGTCGCGAGCTTCGAAAACTATCTGCTGGCCGACGTGCCGCTGGTCGTGCGCCCGTGGCACGAGCTGATGCGCGAGCTGCTGCGCTCCGGGACCTTCCCAGCCTGGGATCCGCATGTCCTGACCGGCATCCCGCTGATCTCCAACCCGCAGACCGGCCTCTTCTCGCCGTTCAGCCTGCCGCTGTGGATCCTGCCGTTCACGTACGCCTTCGGCGTCGTCGCCGCGCTCAAGCTGTGGGCCGCCGCCTTCGGGACCTATCTGCTGGTGCGCGAGCTGCGGCTCGGCTTCCTTCCCGGCCTGCTCGCCGGGGTCGCCTTCGGCTTCTGCTCGATGAACATCATGTGGCTGATGCCGGAAGCGGTGCCGGCCGTCGTCGTGATGCTGCCGTGGATGCTGTGGCTCGTCGAGCGGCTCGCCCGCGGCGGCGGGATCGGCAGCGCGGTCGGGCTCGCCTGCGTCACCGCCGCCGCGCTCGGCGGCGGCCACCCAGGCACGCAGGTCCACGTGCTCGTCGTGGCGGGTGTGTACGCGCTGCTGCGCGCCGGACTCGCCCGTGAACGTGCACCCCCGGAGCGCCTCAAGACGCTCGGACTCACGCTCGGCGGCATGGTCCTCGGCATCGGGCTGATCGCCGTGATGCTGATCCCGGAGATCCTCTCGAGCCACGGGACCGTCGGGACGCTCGCACGCAGGAGCGGCCGGGGCGAATACTCACTGCCCGGTCTCGACCGGATGCCGTTCGGGATGATCCGCACGCCGCTGTTCCCCGACTGGTGGGGCCGGCCGAGCGGCCTTGAGACAGGCGACTCGCCGGTCCACTCGATCAGGCTCAACTACCAGGAGCGCACCTTCTACGCCGGCGCCGTCGCGCTCCTGCTCGCTGTGATCGGACTCACCAACCGCAAGGCCCTGCGCCGCCAAGCGCCGTTCCTGATCATCGGCGGCCTCGGCCTCGCGATCGCCCTGCATGCACCCGGCCTGTGGTGGCTCGTCACCCACCTGCCGGCGCTCTCGCTGGTCGAGAACCAGCGCCTGCACTTCGTCTTCGAGCTCGCCATCGCCGTCCTCGCCGGCTTCGGCCTGCAGGCGGTGCTGGAACGCCCGCAGGAGCGCGGGCGCCAGCTCGCGGTGGGGCTGTGCGGGATCGGCGCCGCGCTGATCGCGGCCGCGGTGGCGCACGTCGGCCCGGGCGACGTCGGCCGCACGCTCGAGCACTTCGCCACCGGTCGCGACTTCCAGCGCCGCGGTGTGATCGAGCTGACGACGATCGGCTGGTTCCTGCTGTTCGCGCTCGGCCTGACGGCGGCACTGCTCGTGCTGCGCCGCCGGCCCGCGCTCGCCATCGGCGTCGCCGTCGCGCTCGTGCTGCTGGCGACGGCGGACATGCTGCATTTCGCGAATCGCTACAACCCGATGGCGCCGGGCGAACGAGTGACGCCGCCACGCACGCCCGCAATCGCCTACCTCCAGGCCCACCGCGACGAGGGTCGCTTCGTCGGGATCGAGCTCGCGCTGCCGCCGGAGCAGTCACTCCGCTTCGGGCTCGCCGACGTGCGCGGCTACAACCCGCCGTTCCCGACGAAGGACTTCCTTGCGCTGTGGCGGCAGGCGGCGCCCGACCAGGTCGCCTGGCTGCCGACGACGATCAACACCATCGACCCGGCCGGGGTGCAGGTGACCGGCGCCCTCGGCGCACGCTTCATCCTGACCGGGCCTGAGGCGACCGTGCCAACGGAAGACGACCCGGCGCTGCACTCGCTGCGGCGTGTCTACGACGGACGTGAAGCGACGATCTTCGAGAACCCGCGCGCCACGCCACGGGCGTTCGTCGCGCCCTCGATCGTCTCGGTGCCGGACGCCGCAAGCGCGCACGCCGCACTCGCCGACAGCGGCTTCGACGCGCGCCGCGCCGTCGTCGTGGAAGACGGCCAGCCGAGCGAGACGCGTCTCACCAACGCCCAGGGCGCGCGCGGCAGAGCCACGATCGTGGAGGAGCTCAATGCACGCGTGACGATGCGCGCGACGCTCGATCGCCGCGGCATCGTCGTGCTCGGCGATCAGCTGCTGGACGGCTGGAGCGTCAGCGTGGACGGCAGGCCGGCGACCCCGGTCCGCGTCGACGCCGTCCTGCGCGGGGTCGTCGTGGACGCCGGGCGCCACGAGATCGTGTGGAGCTACCGGGTGCCGGGTCTGCGCGCGGGCGTTGCGGTGAGCGCGCTGTCGCTCATCCTGCTGCTCGGCGTGGCGCTGCTGCCGCGCATGCGCCGCGTTCGCGCGGCGCGCACGCGCGACTGACGACTACTCGTCGTCGTCGCCGTCGTCGCCGGGATCCTCGGACCAGTCGAGCAACTCGACGTCGATCGCCGTGCCGTCCTCGTCGAGCATGACCACGACGTCGTCGCCGACCTCGATCCCCTCGAGCAGACTCGCGTCCCCGACCGGGATGGTCGTGGCGGCACTGCCGTCGTCGGGCGCGACCGTGAGCGAGGAGGCGTCGCCCGCGAGCGCGGTGACAGCGCCGTCGACCTCGTCGGCCCAATCATCCTCGGCGCAGTCGCCCTCATCGCTCGCTCCGTCGCCGATGTCGGTCGGGCTCGACACCACGCTGATCGTGATCGCGACGTTGCCCTGCTCGTCGGTCGCGATCGTCACCAGCAGCGTCTGCCCGGGCACAAGCCCCTGGAAGTCGACCGTGACCTTCCCGGCCGGACGCGCGCGGTGGCCGTGCGGTCTGCCGCCGCCGCGAAGCTTGAAGCTCGAGCCGTCGCCGAGTTGCACGACGGCCCCCTGACCGGAGCTGCGCACGACGCGCCCGAGGAACGACACCTTGCGCACCCGCCCGCTCACACGCGCTCTGCCCTTGCGGACACTGACGACGTCGCCGCGCTGCAGGCCTCTCGTGGAGGAGACGCGCACGTTGTCGACGCGATGGCTCCTGTCGACGATGCGGACGCCGTGGCCCGACGCGAGCGACAGCACGACGCCCTGCCCGTTCGAGGGCGTGCTCGGGGCGGCGAGAGCGGCCGGGGCGCTCAGTGCGCCCGCGCTTGCAGCGCACGCGACCACGGTGAGGACACGACGGGGGCGGGACATGCGGGGCATCGGCTCCTGCGGGGATGACGGTGACATGCACCGTCAGGCCGGTGCCTTCCATCTGTCGGCAGATCGCGCGCTCACCTTGCGCACCGGCGCCCACGGTTGGACACGGACTCGGGCAACCGCGTGGTCGGTTATGAGAGCATCGGCCGTATGGGACGGGGGACCCAATCGCAGCGGGCTGTCGAGGCTGCGAGCGCAGACCGCGGCGCGCGCGACCGCGCATGGCGCGTTCCGGCGTTCCTGACAGCGCACCCGACGCTCGCCGCGGCCATGTTGTTCGCACTGCTCGTGCTCGCCTACCTGTGGCCGGCTTTGATCGGCGGCAAGGTGCTGTCCGCCGACGCGACGCTGTACGGCCTGTCGCCGTGGAACGTGTACAGCCCGGCGAACCTCGCCGATTTCCGCAACGTCCTCCTGGGCGACGTACCGGTTGTCGTACGCCCGTGGCACATGCTCGTCCGCGAGTTGCTGCACGCCGGAGTCCTGCCGCTCTGGAATCCCCGCGTGATGACCGGCATCCCGCTGTTCCAGAATCCACAGACTGGTCTCTTCACTCCGTTCAGTCTGCCGCTGTGGATCCTGCCGTTCGACTACGCGGTCGGCGTGACGGCAGCGCTCAAGCTCGGAGTCGCCGCACTCGGCACGTACCTGCTCGTGCGCGAGCTGCGGCTCGGCTTCCTCGCCGGCATCGTCGCCGGCGTCTCGTTCGCGCTCTGCTCCATGAACGTCGTCTGGCTGATGCCCGAAGCGGTGCCGGCCGTCGTCGTGTGGCTGCCGTGGATGATCTGGCTCGTCGAGCGACTGCTCGTACGGGGTGGAATCGGCACCGCGATCGCGCTCGCCTGCGTGACCGCGGCGGCGCTCAGCGGAGGACACCCCGGGTCGCAGGCGCACGTGGTCGTCGCCGCCGGGCTCTATGCGCTCCTGCGCGCCGGCCTGGGCCGCGAACGTGCGCCACCCGAGCGGTGGCGCAGCGCAGCGCTCGCACTCGGCGGTCTGACCTTGGGCATCGGCCTCGTGGGAGCCATGCTGATCCCCGAGCTCCTGTCGGCCGACGGGACCGTCGGCACACTGGCCCGCAAGGGCGCGCAGGGCGACCTTCCCGGGCTGCGTTCTATGCCCTTCGGAGCGATCCGTACCACCGTGTTCCCTGACTGGTGGGGACGACCGAGTGGCTTCGAGGGGGCCGGTTCGCCGGCCAACACGATGGGCCTCAACTACGAGGAGCGCACGTTCTACGCTGGCGTCGTCGCGCTCTTGCTTGCGGCGATCAGCCTCACGAACCGCGCCGCGCTGCGCCGCCAGGCGCCGTTCCTCGTCCTCGGCGGCCTCGGCCTTGCCATCGCTCTGCACGCACCCGGCCTCTGGTGGCTCGTCATCCACCTGCCCGCGCTGGAGCTCGTCGAGAACCAGCGCCTGCACTTCGTCTTCGAGCTCGCCGTCGCCGTTCTGGCCGGATTCGGACTGCAGGCCCTGCTCGACCGTCCCGCGGATCGCCGGCGGCAGCTCGTCGTCGCGCTCGTCGGGATCGGCATCGCGCTGCTGGCCGTGGCGACGGCGGGAGTCAGCTCGGAAGACCTCGTGGACACCGTCACGCACTTCACGACGGGTCGCGACTTCGAGGACGACGGGGTGCTGGCGCTCACGGCGATCGGCTGGTTCCTGCTGTTCGCGCTCGCCGTGGCAGCGACGGTGCTGGCGTTGCGGCGCTGGCCGCGGCGGAAGGCCTTGATCGCCGCGCTCGTCGTGCTGATCGCTGCGTTCGACATGCTGCACTTCGCGCACGGCTACAACCCGATGGGTCCGCGCGGCGACGCGCTCGTGCGAAGAACGCCGTCCATCGCCTACCTGCAGCGGCATCGCGCCGAGGGGCGCGTGACGGGCATGGGGCTTGCGCTGCTTCCCGACTCTGCCAGCCGCTTCGGACTCGACGACATTCGCGGCTATGACCCGCCATTCCCGACGGTGCGCTACCTCGCGCTGTGGAGAATGGCGGAACCGAAGCAGGTAGCGCATCTGCCGCTCACGCTGCCGACGTTCACCCCGGAGGGCGTGCAGGTGAGTGGCGCGCTCGGCGCCCGCTTCGTCGTCGTCGATCCCGAACTGCCCGGACCGGAGCATTCCGATCCCGCTCTGCGATCGCTTCAGCTCGTCCACGGCGGGCTTGACGCGAGTGTGTACCGCAACCGGCGGGCTGCGCCGCGCGCGTTCGTTCCCACCCGGGTGGTCGTCGTGCCTAACGCCGCTGCCGCTCGCGCAGCCCTCGTCAGAAGTGACTTCGACGCGAGCCGCACGGTCGTCGTCGAACGCGATCAGCCCGGCGCCGAGACCCTCACCGGCGAGAACGGCGTGCGCGGCACGGCCGAGATCGTCGCCGAGGAGAATGCCGGCGTCACGCTGCAAGCGAGGCTCGACCGCCGCAGCGTCGTCGTTCTCGCCGATCAGCTGCTCGACGGCTGGAGCGTCCGCGTCGACGGCCGCGCCGCCACCCCCATCCGCGTCAACACCGTCCTGCGCGGCGTCACTGTCGACGCCGGGAGGCACACGATCGAGTGGTCCTACCGGGTCCCCGGCCTCCGTGCCGGCGCAACGCTCAGCGCTGCCGCGTTGGCAGTGCTGATCGCCATGTCGCTGGTGGCATACCGGCGGCGCGGCCTCCGGCGCCGTTGAACTGCCTCGGCCTCAGTCCTCGTGCGGGACGAAGTCGCGCTTGCGCGCACCGCAGACTGGACAGAACCAGGTCTCGGGAATGTCCTCGAAGGCCGTTCCGGGTGGGATACCGCCGTCGGGATCGCCGTCGACCGGGTCGTAGATGAACCCGCAGGACTCGCAGATCCACTTTGTCGTTTGCGTCGCGCTCATGCCTGGAACGGTACCGCGCTCTCCCCCTCGATGGCTGAGCTAGGGTGAACGCAGATGGAGCCCGCGCAGCCCGGACCCGGCGAGGAGCTCAACACCGGAGCGGTCACGACGCCGCGCCTGGCGACGAGCGTGATCGTCCTGCGCGGCGAGGACCGCGGGCTGGAGGTGCTGCTCGTCCAGCGCAACCCTGCGTCGCGCTTCATGGGCGGCGCGTGGGTCTTCCCGGGCGGCGCCGTCGACGCCGCCGACGGTGAGGGTGAGAACGCCCTGCGCGCGGCCGGCGTGCGCGAGGTCGCGGAGGAGGCCGGCATCGCGATCGCCGACCCCGCCGAGCTCGTGCCGTTCTCGCGCTGGATCACGCCGGCCGTTGTGAAGATCCGCTTTGACACGTGGTTCTTCCTCTCGCACGTGTCGGACGAGACAGCGCCGGAGATCGACGGCGGCGAGTGCGTCGACTGGCGCTGGAGCACGCCACAGGGCGCACTGGACGCGCATGCCGCGGACGAGCTGATGCTCGTCTTCCCGACGATCAAGCACCTCGAGCAGCTCGCCGCGTTCCCGCATGCGCACGCGCTCCTGGAGCATGCGCGCGGGCAGCGGGTGGAGCCGATCGAGCCGCGCGTCGTGTTGGAGGGCGAGGTCGCGCGCGTGCTGCTGCCCGGCGATCCGGGGTACGAAGCGGTCGAGACACCGACGGAGGCATAGACGATGGCTGCGCCCGGCGCCAGAGGCAGAGCGAGAGCGAGCGCCGCCGAGACGAGACCGGCTGCGGGCATCACAGTGGCAGTCACCGGTCCTACCGGCGACATCGGTCGCGCGTTCATGCGCGCACTGGAGCGCAGCAGGGAGGTCAGAGCGGTCCGCGCGATGGCGCGCCGCGAGCTCGATCCGGCGGCCGAGGGCTGGCGTAAGACGACCTACCTGCAGGGCGACGTGCTCGACCGCGACGCCGTCGACGAGCTCGTCGCGGGCGTCGACGCGGTCGTCCACCTCGCGTTCGCGATCATGGGCGCCGGGGGCGACGAGGGCCATCGCGTGAACCTCGAGGGCTCGCGCAACGTCTTCGCCGCGACTGTCGCGGCCGGCGTGCCACGGCTCGTCTACACCTCCTCGGTCGCGGCCTACGGCTTCCACCCGGGCAACCCGCCGCTGCTGACCGAGGACGTGCCGCCGCGCGGCACTGGCCAGCATGCCTACTCGGCCGAGAAGGCGGAGGTCGAGAAGCTGCTCGCCGATGTCACGCGCGGCAGTGCGACCGCGGTCTGGACCTTCCGGCCGTGCATCGTCGCCGGGCCGGATGCGCTGATGCTGATCCAGTCGATCCCCTACGTGCAACTCGGCGAGCGGATGCCGGCGGCCGTGTGGCGACTGCTCGATGCGGTGCCGGTGCTGAAGCCCGTGATCCCCGACAACGGCGGCTCGTTCCAGCTCGTGCACCACGACGACGTCGCGAGCGCGCTGCGCGCCGCGGTGCTCGGACGCGGCAAGCCGGGCGTCTACAACCTGGCCGGCCCCGGCACCCTTACGATGCGCGACCTCGCCGAGGACCTCGGCTGGTACGCGATCCCGGTGCCCGAGCTGGCGGTCGACGCAGCCGCCGAGCTGGCCGGCCGTCTGCCGTTCGTGCCGGAGAAGGCGCAGTGGATCAACGCGTTGCGCGTGCCGGTCGTGATGGACACGGCGAAGGCCGAGCGCGAGCTGAGATGGCGCCCGAGATACGGCGCCCGCGAGACGCTGCGCGCGACGATCACGGAAGCGCGAGTGGCTGAGCTGCTGCGGTAGGAGGGTTTGGCAAAGCCCTCCTGACGCTGTCGTATCGTTCGGGCCATGGCGCACCCCACGCAGACGGCGGTCGGGACCTGGAGCGGCGGGCGCTTCATGCACTTCGGCGAGCCGCTCGACGATGAGCGGCTGCTGAGACTGCTGACGCCGGACGCGTCGATCCGCACGGCGATCACCGCCGACACGTATGGCGCCGGCGACGCCGATCGCATGCTCGGCCGTGCGATCGCCGACCTGCCGCGCGAGGACTACGTGCTCGTCGGCGCGGTCGGCCACGACTTCTACGAGGGCGAGCGCCAGGGCGCGAAGGGCTTCCCGCGCTTCACCGATCCGGCGCTGCGCGGACCGGACGAGTACGCCTCCTATCTGCGCCGCGCGACGGAGGCGTCGCTGGAGCGCTGCGGCGTCGACCGCTTCGACCTGCTGCTGCTGCACAACCCCGACCGCGTCGGCTACACGAGCGAGGCGGTGTGGGACGGGATGGCGGCGCTGCGCGACGCCGGCCTGACGGACTTGATTGGCGTGGCTCCCGGCCCGGCGAACGGCTTCACGCTCGACCTGATCGACTGCTTCGAGCGCTTCGGCGACCGCATCGACTGGGCGATGATCATCCTCAACCCGCTCGAGCCGTGGCCGGGCGAGTTGGCGCTGCCGGCGGCGGAGCGGCACAACGTCAAGCTGATCACCCGCGTGGTCGACTACGGCGGGCTGTTCGGCGGCGACCTGACCGCCCCGGAGGTGCTCGGCCCACGCGACCACCGCGGCTTCCGGCCAAAGGGCTGGATCGAGGCGGGCCTGGAGCGGATCGAGCGGATGCGCCCGATCGCCGAGCGCCACGGCCTCACCCCCCTCCAGCTCGCCTGCCAGTGGAACCTCGCGCACGCGCCGGTGCAGTGCGTCGCGCCGACGCTGCTGCAGGAGGCCGGCCCGACGGCGCGGCCGGTCGAGGACAAGCGCGCCGAGTTGGCGGCCTTGCCGGCGGAGATTCTCCTCTCCGACGAGGAGGTCACCGAGCTGCGCGCGATCGGCGACAACACCGGCTCGATGCTCCTGAAGGGCGCCGCGCCGGACCACGAGGGACCCGCGCTGCCCGACCGCTGGCAGCTCGACGCCGAGCTGGCCGAGCTGGCCGCGCGCTGGGAGATCGACCCGGCGCGCGACCTGGTCAAGACCACCGTGTAACGCCACGAGCGGCCATGATGGATTGATAGATACTTTCCATCATGAAGGGGACCATGATAGATTCTTTCTATCATGGTTGATCTCGTATTTGCCTCCCCCGTGCTCGCCCCGCTCGATCACGAGGTTCTGCGCTTGATCGAAGACCTCCGCGAGCGTATGCGCCACCGCGTGGCCGAGCCGCGGCGATGGATCTGGAACCTGCGCCGCATGACGTTCGCGCGGGCCGTCCAGGGCTCGAACAGCATCGAGGGCTACCACGCAAGCCTTGATGACGTGGCGGCGGTCGTCGAGGACGAACCGACGCTCGACGCATCCGAGGAGACACGTTTCGCGCTCGCCGGCTATCGCGATGCGATGACGTATGTCCTCCAGGTCGCGCAAGACGATGATCCGACCGTCGACGAGGGCCTGCTCAAGGCGCTGCACTTCATGATGCTCAAGCACGATCTCGCGAAGAGCCCTGGGCGCTGGCGACCGGGCTACATCGGCGTGCGCCGCGAGGAGACGGGCGAGATCGTCTACGAGGGGCCTGATGCCGAGGCTGTGCCAGAGCTGATCGAAGCCCTGCTTCGGCAGCTTTCGCAGGATGAGGGACCCGTGCTCGTGCGAGCCGCGATGGCGCATCTCAACCTCGTGATGATCCACCCGTTCCGTGACGGCAACGGCCGCATGGCGCGCTGCCTGCAGACGCTCGTGCTCGCGCGTGAGCAGATCGTGGCGCCGGTCTTCTCCAGCATCGAGGAGTACCTCGGCCGCAACACCCAGGCGTACTACGAGGTCCTCGCCGCGGTCGGGCAAGGAGCATGGAATCCTCACCACAGCGCCCACCCCTGGACTCGCTTCTGCATGACGGCGCACTACCGGCAGGCGACGACCCATCTGCGCCGCATCGAGGAGATCGAGGAGTTGTGGCGCCAGTGCAGCGCACTGGCGGAGCGGCATCGACTGCCCGAGCGAGCGACTGACGGGCTCGTCGAGGCCGCGCTCGGCTTTCGACTCCGCAATGCGTTCTACCGCGATCTCACCGAAATGGGCAGCGGCGAGACGATCTCGGAGCTGTCAGCGAGCCGCGACCTCAAGGCGATGGTCGATGCCGACCTTCTCACACCGGTCGGCGAGCGTCGCGGCCGGTATTACCTCGCCTCGCCGGCGGTGAGCGCCCTGTATGCGCAGATCCGCACCGCCCGTCCGCCGCGCGATCACTACGACCCGTTCGTCGTCGCACAGCAGGGGTCGCAGCTCTCGCTTGGCGAGTGAGCCGGCCGCGCGCTGGGCCATCGACCCAGCGCGCGACCTGGGCAAGCTCGGCGTTTAGCCGGTCCTTCGCGCTATGGCGCGACGAAGCCGATCATGATGCCCATCGCGTCGTCGATCGCGATATGTCCGACGGGCACTTCGTACTTGACGTGCAGTCTCAGCGTGTTGCCGCTCGATATTTCCGCGACCGGCGTGCCGATGCACGTGCTCATCGAGGAGATGCTTCTGCGGCCTTCAGGCGAGATGTAGGCTTCGGTCTCGCCGCTTCTCGAGACCGAGTTGCAGATCAGCGCTTCGCTTCTGCTCTGATTCGTCAGTTCGACGCTGACGCCGTGGTCGTGGATGTGACCCGCCGCGGCGATCAGCCTGCCGGCTGACGGCGCTCTTATTTCTCTGTGCGTGTCGCTGAAGCCGACCGGGGCTTCTATGAGCGAGTCAAACGAGCAACCGTCGACGTCGAGCCACCACGGCCTGAGGTTGGTGCGGCTCGTCGCGTCGCTGCCGGTCGCGTACTTGAACGTGACCTTGATCTTCACTCTTCTGGCTTCCGTCGACCAGTTCATCAGGTCGACGTCCATCGACCACCTGTCGTTCGCTTCGACTTCGTAGCCGTAGGCGAGTCTTTCGATGTCTATCGCGGTGCGCTCGTTGCCGGAGGCGAAGAAGCGCTGGCCGAGCAAGCCGGACCCAGAGCCGGGGCAGGTGTTGTCGGTCCTGTTGCTCGCCGCAAACAGGAAGTGGTGCATCATCGGGCCGGTGTTCATGTTCACTTCTCTACCGGTCGTGGCGTCGACCATTTCCGGATCGATCGCGATCAGCTTGCAGCCCGTGCAGGGCCTCGTGACGTTCGTCCTTATTTCGTTGGCGATCATCCCCGCGTTGTCGTGATCATGCGGGTCGCCATTGCCGGCCGGGATCGTCCATGGGCCGTATTCGACGGTTCTCGTCGTGATCGTGGCGCCGGCTGTGGCGGCACAGACAAATACGGCAAAAAGCGCGCACGCAAGTGCGATGACATACCTCGTACGAGGCATTGCTCCCCCTTCTGTCATGTACGGCGCAGCGCCCTCCCCGGCGACTGCGCCCGAACGAGCGAACCTAGCCTGCAATCCGGTGTGCTGTCAATCGTGCGCGTGCACTAGATCTCGTCGTCCCCCTCGATCACGTGCATAACCGCGTTGATCAGCGCGAGGTGAGTGAACGCCTGGGGATAGTTGCCGAGCTGGCGGCCGGTGTGGACGTCGAGCTCCTCGGCGAACAACAGCAGCGGCGAGGCATGCGTGAGCAGCTTCTCCAGCAGCGCCTTCGCGCGGCGGTGCTCGCCGATCTCCTCGAGCGCGGACACCAGCCAGAACGAGCAAATCAGGAACGTCCCCTCCTCGCCGTGCAGGCCGTCGTCGGTCTCCTCCACCTTGTAGCGGAGCACGAGGCCGTGGTCGGTCAGGTCCCGCGCGATCGCCTTGACGGTGTCGACGACGCGTCTGTCGTCGGGCGACAGGAAGCGCACGATCGGCACCAGCAGCGTCGAGGCGTCGAGCGCGTCGGTGTCGTAGTGCTGGCGGAAGACCCCGTCACGCACGCCGTGTCTGAGGATGTCGTGCCTGATCTCGTCGGCGATCACCTGCCACTGCTCGGCCAGCGCCGGCTCACCGTGGATCTCCGCCAGGCGCGCCCCGCGGTCGAGCGCGACCCAGCACATCAGCTTCGAGGAGACGTAGTGCTGCGGCGCACCGCGTGCCTCCCAGATTCCCTGGTCCGGCTGCTGCCAGACGGCGATCGCGCCTCTGACCTGATCCTCCAGCACCGGCCACAGGCGCTGGGGCAGGCGCCCACCATGCTTCGTATGCAGGTAGACGGAGTCGAGCACCGCGCCGTAGACGTCGTTCTGGCGCTGGTCGAAGGCGCCGTTGCCGATCCGCACAGGCTTCGCGCCGTCGTAGCCGGTGAGGTGGTCGAGCGTCTGCTCGGTCAGGTCCGTCTCGCCATCGATCCCGTACATGATCTGCAGCGAGCCGTCGCCGTTGCGATTCACGTCGGCGACGAACTGCATGAAGTCGTCGGCCTCCCAGTCGAGCCCGAGCGCGTGCAGGCCCCACAGCGTGAAGGTGGCGTCGCGCATCCACGTGTAGCGGTAGTCCCAGTTGCGCTCGCCGCCCGGCGTCTCCGGCAGCGACGTCGTGAGGGCGGCGACCATCGCGCCGGTCGGCGTGTAGGTGAGTCCCTTCAGCACAAGCGCCGAGCGCTGCAGGTAAACGCGCCAGGGATGGTCGGGGAAGTTGCCGTCGTCGACCCAGTCGCGCCAGAAGTGCGACGTGCGGTCGAGCATCGTCGCCGCCTCCTCCGTCGTGCGCGGGCCGTGCAGGTCAGCTCCCCATGACAGCGCGCAGAAGCGCTTCTCGCCCTCCTGCAGCGTGTGCCGAGCCCGCACGCGATTGCCCTCGATGCCGAGCATCAGGTCGCTCGTGAGGCGGATCGTCGTCTCGCCGTCGGTCGCGTCGGCGATGGCGTAGCCGTCGACCGCCTCCCACGTCGTCTCCGCGCGCGCGTAATCGAACGCCGGCTCGCAGACCAGCTCGATCTGCACGCTGCCCTGGATGCACTCGATCGTGCGCACGAGGACGCGATCGGCGTCCGTGTCGGTCGGCGGGCGCGTGAGCGCCATCGGGTCGCTGCTGTCCTTCCACGGTCCGATCGTCAGCGCATCGCGCACGACGAGCCAGCCGGAGGGGGTCATCCACGTCGTCTCGACGATGTTCGTGCCCGGCTCGTAGCGACGCGCGCCCGGAACGCTCATGCCGTAGGGGCCAAGCCGGAAGCCGCCGGCGCCGCGATCGAGCAGCGCGCCGAAGACGCTCGGCGCGTCGAAGCGCGGCACGCACAGCCACTCGATCGTCCCGTTCGGCGCGAGCAGCGCACCGGTGTGACAGTCCGACAGGAACGCGTAGTCGGCGATCGGCGGGAACGGCGAGCGCGCGGGCTGGCGCGTGTGACCGCGCGGGTTGGCACGCGGGCGGGTTCGTCTCGTGGCGGTCATGGCCGCACATGCTCCCACGCCCGGTGGCGTGCGCGGGAGCGCCCCGCTACACGGGGAGGATCGTGACGCGCGGCCCGAGCAGCCGCCGCATGTCGTCCGGGTCCGACGTGGCGAGGACATCCCCGCGCTCGCGCACACCGACCGCGACGCAGGCGTCGACTGCACCGGCGCCGGCGGTGTTGCGCCGCAGCGCGCCGGCAGCGCGTGCTCGCGGTGCGTCCAGCGATTCGACCCTGCACCACCTCAAGAGCCGCGCGACAGGTGCGTCCTTGGCGTCGCCGCGCCACACCTCGGCGAGCACGACGGCGGGGATCGTCGTCGTCACGCCCTGACGGAACGCGGCCGTGAGAATCCGGCGTGCTTCGAAATCTCCGCGCTCGTAAGCGATCAGCGCGCCGGCGTCGAGCGTCAGTCCGGCCACAGAGCCTCGATCTCCGCGATGGCCTCCTCAGGAATCGGGCCCCAGCGCTTTTCGTCCTCCTCCATCAGCTTCCGTCCGCCGGCTATTCGCAGCTCGTGCTCCAACGCCTGGTTCACGAGCTTGGACAGGTTCCCGCCGCGCTCGGCCGACAGCCGCTCGGCCTCCGCGAGGACGGACTCGTCGAAGGAGATGGAGCGCTTCTGGACGGCCATGGCGAAATGCTACCACGGTAGGAAACGCCCTCAGACGCTGTTCCACACGTCCAGGCCGAGGTTGTTCAGCAGGTTCTGCGCCTCGGCGTTGAGGCGGAAGAACTCGCCGGTCCAGATCAGCACGCCCATCGCGATCAGCACGACGCCGCCGGTGGCGATCACCGCGCTGTAGTGCCGCTTCACGACGCTGAACGCGCTCGTCATGCTGCCGAACGCCAGCGATGTCAGCAGGAACGGAATCGCGAGCCCAGCGGAGTAGAACGCAAGCAGAACCGCCCCGTGCGACGCCGAGTCCGACAGCGCAGCGGCGCTCAGGATCGCGCCGAGCGTCGGGCCGATGCACGGCGTCCAGGCGATCGCGAAGGCGGCGCCCGCGATGAGCGGGCCGCCACGCCCCGCGCGCTGCATCAGGCCGCTGACGTGGAACTCGCGGTTCAACCGCGTAACGAACGGCGCCGCGACGAAGAACACGCCCATCGCAATGATCATGATCGCCGACGCCTTCTCCAGCGTCTCGCGATGATCGTTGAGCGTCGCGCCGACGGCGGTCGCGCCGAGCCCGAGCAGGATGAAGATCGTCGAGAAGCTCAGTACGAACAGCAGGCTCGGCACGAGCACGCGCCGCGTCCCGCCGACGTCGCGCGCCTGCTCCGGCGTGACGCCCGCGACGGCCGAGATGTAACCCGGCACAAGCGGGAGCACGCACGGCGACAGGAACGACACGAGGCCCGCGACGAGCGCGAGCGGGATGCCGACGCCGTTGGCGGGGTCCATGTCCTGAAGCGTACCTCCGGCTTGGCAGCCGCCGTGCGTGCTGCGAATCGGCGCAGTCACGGCGCGCGAATCCGCCTTTCAGACAGGCGACGCGGTGGTACGTTCCGGACAGCGACCCAAAGGAGACCGATCCGCCATGGCGACCGTCACCCGCACGCTGCGCAACTTCGTGGACGGCGAGCACGTCGACCCGGTCGAGGGCCGTAGCGAGCCGATCCTCAATCCGGCGACCGGCGAGCAGATCGCCACTGCCCCCCTCTCCGACGCGACCGACGTCGACCGCGCGGTGCAGGCCGCGCGCCACGCCTTCGACGGCTGGTCGGGTGCGACACCGGGAGAACGGTCGTATGCGCTGCTGAGACTCGCCGACGCCGTCGAGGCGCACGCCGACGAGCTTGCCGAGCTGGAGGCACTCGACGCCGGCAAGCCAATCGAGGCCGTCAAGGCCGACGAGATCCCCGTGGTCGCCGACAACCTGCGCTTCTTCGCCGGCGCGGCACGCATCTTGGAGGGCGCAGCCGCCGGCGAGTACATGGCCGACCACACGTCGATCATCCGCCGCGAGGCGATCGGGGTCGTCGGCCAGATCGCGCCATGGAACTACCCGCTGATGATGGCCGGTTGGAAGATCGGCCCGGCGCTCGCGGCCGGCAACACAGTCGTGCTGAAACCGGCCGAGACGACGCCGCTGACGACGCTGCGGCTCGCCGAGCTGGCGGCCGAGCTCCTTCCCAAGGGCGTCCTCAATGTCATCACCGGCCACGGCGACCCGGCGGGGCAGGCGCTCGTGACGCACCCCGAGGTCGACATGGTGTCTCTGACGGGCAGCATCGAGACCGGCAAGTGGATTGCACGCGCCGCGGCCGACACACTCAAGCGCGTCCACCTGGAGCTTGGCGGCAAGGCGCCGGTGATCGTCTTCGACGATGCCGACCTCGAAGTCGCACTCGAGACGATCGCCGGCACCGGCTATTACAACGCCGGCCAGGACTGCACGGCCGCCACGCGCGTGCTCGCAGGGGCGGGCGTGCACGACGACGTCGTCGCCGGGCTCGCCTCGCAGGCGCAGGGTCTCGTGCTCGGCGACACGCTGTCGTCCGAGACGACGCTCGGGCCGCTCAACTCCGCCCGCCAGCGCGAGCGCGTCGCCGGCTTCGTCGAGCGCAAGCCGTCCGCCGCCGAGGTCGTCACCGGTGGGCGGGACCCCGGCCTGTCCGGCTACTACTACGAGCCGACCGTCGTCGCCGGCCTGCAGCAGCAGGACGAGATGATCCAGAAGGAGATCTTCGGCCCCGTGATCACCGTCCAGCGCTTCTCCGACGAGGCTCAGGCGCTCGCGTGGGCGAACGGCACCCCCTACGGACTCGCCTCCTCGGTCTGGACGCAGAACGTCGGCCGCGCGCTGCGGATGTCGAAGGCGCTGCGCTTCGGCGCGGTGTGGATCAACGACCACATCCCGCTCGTGTCCGAGATGCCGCACGGCGGCTTCAAGCAGTCCGGCTACGGCAAGGATCTGTCGAAGTACGGCTTCGAGGACTACACGCAGATCAAGCACGTGATGGCGAACCTTTCCTGACCCGCTGGCGAAAGTCCGCAACTCCATGCTTTAGGCTCCGTTGAGCGGTCAAGGAGGCAGCGTGGAGGCGTCAACCATCCCAGCAACCGCAGCAATCGCACCGGCAGCGCCGGGCACGCGAGTCGCGTCCGCCCGGATCACCGCCGGTCCCCTGCTGCGCCTGCGCTCGGACGAGCAGCTCGTGCGGCTCTTCCGCGGCGGCAACGACGAAGCGTTCCGCGTCATCCACGACCGCTATCGCACGCGCCTGTTCGCCTACGCGCGGCAGATGCTCGGCGGCTCGCGCGCCGACGCCGAGGACGTGCTGCAGGACGTCTTCGTGCGCGCGTACGGCGCGCTGCGCGCGAACGACCGCGACGTCTCGCTGCGCGCCTGGCTCTACCGCATCGCGCACAACCGCAGCATCGACGAGCTGCGCCGGCCCTCGGCCGCCATCGGCGCCCCGTCCGAGGTGCTCGAGCTCGTGCAGGCGCCGGCGTCCGATCCGATGGACGCGGTCGAGCAGCGCGAGTCGCTGCGGCGGCTTGTCGCAGACGTGCAGCGGCTGCCCGATCAGCAGCGCTCCGCCCTGCTGATGCGCGAGATCTCCGGGATGGCGTATGCCGATCTGGCCGCCGCGCTCGACGTGACCGTGCCGGCCGTCAAGTCGCTGCTCGTGCGCGCGCGCATCGGGCTCGTGCAGGCATCCGAGGCACGCGACACCGCCTGCGCGGCGATCCGCGCCGACCTGGCCGACGCGCACGAGCGCGGCGTGCGCGCGAGCGGACTTGTGAAGCGCCACCTGCACGACTGCAAGAGCTGCGGCGCCTACAAGCGCGAGCTGCGCGCGGTCGACGCGCGCCTCGCGGCGCTCGTGCCGGCGCTCGGACCGGTCGCGCTCTTCGCGAAGCTGCTGGGCATCGGCGGCGGTGGTGCCGCGGCCGGTGGCGGTGCAAGCGCCGCCGGAGGGGCCACGGCCACCGCCACCGCGGCTGCCGCGACGGCCGGGGCCGGCGCTGCGGGCGTGTCCGTCAGCCACATCGCGGCTGCCGTCGCCGTGGCGGTCGTGAGCGCCGGGGGAGCGGTCGAGGTGCATCAGACGCTCGCGCCGCACCATCGTCAGCCCGCGGCGATCCACCGCAGCGTCGTGACCCCCGCCGCCCCGGCGTTCCAGGCGCCCACGATCGGTGGCGCGACCGGTGTCGAAGCCCTTGCCACCGACGCGGCACGTCGCCGCGATGCCGCGCGACGCCTGCACCTGAGCCTGATCCCGGGAATCAACGCCGACAAGTCGATCGCGCCGCCGGCGACGCCGACGCTGGCGCCCGAGGCGACGGGGCCCGGCAACGGCGGCGCGGTGGCTCCCGCCGAACCTCCAGGCGACTCGCTGCAGCCGGTGGCGCCGCCGTCTGACGCGAGCACACCGGCAGATCCCGTTGAGGCGTCGAGCGGATCGTCGGCCCCACCGCAGCCTGCGACCGGAAGCACCACCCCGCCCCCTGCCACGGCGCGGCCTGCGGACCCTGCGCCGCCCGCTACGAGCGTGGCGCCGCCCGCAGCCAGCACTCCGTCCGCGCCTGTGGCGCCGCCAACGTCGGCGAGCACCGGCGGCGCGACGTACCGGCCGCACTGACCCCCGCGCTCGCCGCCCGCGGGCTGGCGCACGCACGCTGGTAGCTTGCGCAGCATCGACGGTCTGCTGCCCCCACTGGACCACGAGGAGCTCTACGTCCGGCGCGGGCGGCGTTCCGGCCTGCCGGTGATGGTCGCGGTCCACTCGACGGTGCGCGGACCCTCGCTCGGCGGTTGCCGGATGTGGACGTACGACGACGTGCGGCGCGCGACGCTCGACGTGCTGCGGCTCTCGCGCGCAATGACGTACAAGGCGGCGTGCGCCGACCTCCCGATGGGCGGCGGCAAGGGTGTGATCGCGCTGCCGCCAGGTACGCATCTGAGCAGTGCGCGGCGCCGCGACGCGCTGCTCGACTTCGGTGACGCCGTCGAGACACTCGGCGGCCGCTACCTGACGGCCGAGGACGTCGGCATCGGCAGCCGCGACATGCCGGTGATGGCGGAGCGCACGTCGCACGTCACCGGGCTGGCGACGGCGCGCGGCGGCTCGGGCGACCCGAGCCCGTTCACGGCGATCGGGGTCGAGGCCGCGATCCGCACCGTCTGCGAGCGGCTGTTCGGCTCGTCGTCGCTGGAAGGCCGCACGGTCGCGGTGCTCGGGCTCGGCCACGTCGGCTCGCGGGTCGCGAGACTGTGCGCGCGGGCCGGCGCGCAGCTCGTCGTCACCGATGTCGATCCCGGCAAGCGTGCGCTCGCGGAGCAACTGGGCGCACGCTGGACGACGCCGGGACGCGCGCTGACCGCAAACGTCGATGTGCTCTCCCCCTGCGCGCTGGGCGCAGTCTTCGACGCCGACACGGTGCCGAGGCTGCGCTGCCGCGCAATCGCTGGCGCAGCGAACAACCAGCTCGCGACCGAGCACGCGGCCGAGCTGCTGGCGGCACGCGACATCCTGTGGGCGCCCGACTTCGTCGTCAACGCCGGCGGAATCGTCAACATCGCCGTCGAGCTGCGGCCCGAGGGCTACGACCCCGCCGTCGCGCGGCGCGACTGCCGCTCGATCGGCACCACGCTCGCACAGGTGCTCGACGCCGCCGACGCCGAGCGCGTCACCCCGCTCGCCGCCGCCAATGCGCTGGCGGAGCGGCGGCTGCGTGGATGAGAACCGCCGCTAAGCCGGCGCCAACACCCGGAGTCGACAGCCCGCGGCGGCCTGCTGCATCCGAACGTCGTAGGTCACGACCGCTGCGAGGTCGGGTCCCAGCGCGAGCGCGCTGGCCACATGAATGGCATCGAGCGTGCGCAGCTCCGGCGGAACGAGTGTCGCCGCCGTCCGGCTCGCGCACGGCGAGCTTCACGAGGGCGGAGCTGTCGAGGTAGAGGACTCCGCCGGCGCGGCTAGACAACGTCGCCGCGCTGCTCCTGCAGCGCGCGCGTTCCGGCGTCCGTGATCGGGCCGTGTCGTGGTCCGATCCTGGCCAGCACGTCGCTCAGCAGACGCTGTGCGGGAAGCGCGCCGCCCTGGGCGATCAGCTCCCCTGTCCCGGTCGGGTACTGCGACGTGAGCGTGCGCTTCTCGGCCATGCCCAGCAGGCTAGCGCTGGCCTCTGCCCGTGTCGACAGCAGTTATCTGTGACTTTTTTCGTGCCTCACGGCAACCACGGCGGCCGCTCCACGCCCTCCGGCAGTCGGCCCTCATCAGCGAGCTTGTCGAGGTGAGCGGCGAGCGTGACGCTCGCCGCGGGGCGCAGGATTGCAGGCGCGTCGGCCCAGGCGGCGTCGAGCAGCTCGTCGATCGAGCGGGCGCCGGTGGCGAGCGCGTCGAGCAGCGCCCGCTCGCGCGCGCGCCGATGCTCCACGTACTCCGCGATCTTCGCGTCGGGGTCCTCAACAAGCGGGCCGTGGCCGGGGCAGATCAGGGCGAGATCGAGCGCCCGCAGCCGTTCCAGTCCGGCCAGGTAGCCGGCAAGCGCGCCCGGGTCGGGCGCGACGAAGACGCTGCCCTCGCCGAGGACGGCGTCGCCGGTGAAGGCGATCGCGCCGGGGCTGTCCTGTCCTGGACTCGCAGGAGGAGTCTCAGCCAGGACGGCGCCGCCACCCAGCACGTACGCCAGGTGGTCGGGCGCATGACCGGGCGTCGCAAGCGCCTCCAGCGGCCCGGCGCGCTCGCCGTCGCAAATGCGTAGATCGACCGCCCCGCGGGCGCCTGCCAGCGGCGCCTCCCCGCCGAGTCGCTCGCGCAGCACAGGCACCGCCTCGGCGTGGTCGGGGTGATCGTGCGTGAGTGCGATGCCGGCGAGCCCGCCGCGTCGCTCGACCTCCGCGACGACCGCGTCCACGTGCGCCGGCAGCGCCGGCCCGGGATCGATCACCCACGCGCCGTCGCGACCGATGACCCACGTATTCGAGCCCGTCAGCGTGAACGGCCCTGGGTTGTCGGCGCGGATTGCGACGACGTCGTGGCGCTCCAGCGCGCTCATCGCCGCCATTCTCGCTGCGAGCTAACGGGGATCGAGCCGGTAGACCGGCCCGTCGAGCGAGACGACGTAGACGCGACCGCGAGCGTCCTGCCCGAACGAGGACAGCGAGTTCACGTGCAGCCCGAGCGCTCTGCGCCCGCTCGCACCGTCCTGCCGCAGCCGCGCCGTGAGCAGATCGCCCGCACAGAAGTCGCCGTAGACGTAGCGGCCCGCGAGCGCCGGCAGGCGCGCGTCGCGGATCACGTAGCCGCCCGTCACCGAGCAGCCGCCGCGGTCGTGCGTGTACTCCAGCACCGGCTTGACGTCGCCGCTCACGCGCACGCCCGGATCCACGTGCCGCGTCCCCTCCCACGCACGCCAGCCGAAGTTCGCGCCACGCCCCGTGCCCTTCGTGCGGAAGTCGATCTCCTCGACGTGGTCCTGCCCCACCTCGCCGATCGTCAGGTCGCCGGTCGCGCGGTCGAACGAGAAGCGCCACGGATTGCGCAGGCCCCACGCGTAGATCGACGGCTTCGCGCCGGGGCGACCGACGAACGGATTGTCGCTTGGGATCCCGTACGGCTGTCCGCCGGACGGTCGCGGGTTGATCCGCAGGATCTTCCCGAGCAGCGTCCCGAGGTTCTGCCCGTTCCCAATCGCACCGTGCTGATCGTCGCCCCCGCCACCGTCGCCGAGGCCGACGTAGAGCAGCCCGTCGGGACCGAACGCGAGCTGCCCGCCGTTGTGGTTCGACTCCGGCTGGTCCTGAAACAGCACCTGTCGTGCCGTGCGCGGGTTCGCGCGATCGGGCGAGGAGCCGCGGCGGTACTCGACCACGCGCGTGTCCCCGTTGCGGTCGGTGTAGTCGACGTAGAAGCGCCCGGATCTCGCATAGTCGGGCGCGAACGCGAGGCCCAGCAGCCCCTGCTCCCCACCGCTCACGAGCTTCGACGAGATGTCGAGGAACGGCGCCCGCAGCACGCGCCCGTCCCGCACGACCCGGATCCTCCCGCCCTGCTCCACCACGAACAGCCGCCGCCGATCGCCGGGCGGCTGCGTCACGTAGTCGGGCGAGGAGAAGGTGCCGACCTTCGTCAGCTTCACGCCGGCCGCGGCCGTTCTCCCGGGTTCCGACCCCGCAGGCGTGCTGCCGCATGCGGCAAGCGCCGCGAACGCCGCGACCACCAGGAGCGAGAGCGTTGACGAGCGCCGGAGCACGGACCCGAGGATGCCAGATGGCGCGGCGACGCTAGACCTGCGTCCCAGGCGTCGCGGGCACCGGTCTCATCGTTCTCGGGACGTCCTCGATCCGCAGCCAGTAGGTGATGCGGCCGTCTCTGACGCGGATCGCGACGCGCGCGAGTCTTCCCGTTCCGCTTCCGCACTCGCCTGCGCCCGGCCGCTCGGTGAGCCGGAAGGTGGCGACGAGGAAGCGGTGCGGCGTCGGCTCTGTCGCGATCAGGCGCGCGCCGCATGGCAGGGAACGGTTGAAGACGCGAACCGTCGCACGCGTCGCGAGGCGCAGCGGCCGCGAGCCGTTCGCGACGACCGCCGGAAGCGCGAAGTACGCCGCCGCCGCGGCAACGTGACCGTGCCGCAGCGCATCCGCCCACGCGCGCACCACGCGCGCCTGCGCGGAGTCGACGGCGGACGGCGTCGTCGTCGCGGGCGGCCGCGCGCCGGTCCCGCTTTCGACCGCTCCGCCTCTTCCCCCGCCGCCGCCACACGCTCCGAGCGCGAGCGCGAGCGCGACGAGCAGCAGAAGCCGGCGATGCATAGAGGTCACCTAATCGGATACGTGTCCGCAGGCCGGCCGGATGTCCGGCGCGCGACTACGCTGCGCTTGTCGCGCGATCCGGGCACCCCGGATCGGATCCACCTTCGACATCGAGGAGTCCCGTGTCCGCTCTCCCCCGTCCGACGCTCCGCCGACGCGCCGCGGCGCTCATCGCAGCATCCATCGCCGCGCTCGCCGTGGGCATCGCCGCCGCGCCGGGCGCCGCGGTCGCCGCGCCCGCGCCGATCGCCTCCTGTGGCAACACCACGGCCGACGGCGTGCTGATCGGCGACATCACGGCACGTCGCACGAGATGCGACGTCGCGAAGCGGATCGCCCGCGCCGCCGTCGCGCAGTGCGGCGACAACGGCAGCTGCAACGTCCGCGGATTCACCTGCCTCACCGCGAGAGCGGCCGAGGAGCTGCGCTTCGCACGCTGCTCCAAGGCCGGCAGAGGGCAGGAGCTGTTCAAGGTCGTGCGCTTCGACTTCGGTTCCTGACTGAACAGGCGGGGCGCGTCAGTCCCTCCCCGCGGGGACTGACGCGTCGGCGACTGCCGGCCACGCCGCATTGCAGACCAACCCGTCCTGCCCCGCCGCCGACCACAGCTCCTCCGCGATGTGCGGCGCCAACGGCGCCAGCATCACCACGGCGTCGAGCAGGGCCCGCTGAAGCGCGTGCTGATCGCTCGGCGTCAGCGAGTCCTGCTGTCTCAGCACCCGCCGTTCAAAGTCTCTGATCCGCTCGACCAGCGTCATCACGTTGCGCGCCGCGCGGTGCGTCTCGAGCCCCTCCATGTTCTCGGTGATGCGCCGCACCGCCACGCCGTGCCAGTTGTCGAGCCGGCCGCGCAGCTTCACCGCGCCCTCCTCGGGATCCGGCTCCGGAACGGCGCCCGCACCCTCCAGCCGCGGCAGCGCGTACTGCCAGAAGTTGTGCAGCCAGCGGTGGCAGTACTGCAGCGCCTGATCGGTCCAGGTGAGGATGTTCGTCGGAGCGGCCGCGTACAGGACGGCAAGCCGCACCGTGTCGGCACCGACCCGTTCCAACAGCGCATCCGGGTCGACGACGTTGCCGAGGTGCTTGCTCATCTTCTTGCCGTCGAGGTGGACCATCTCGTGCATCAGCACCCTCTGGTGGGGCTCGCCCTCTCTCAGGTGCGGCAGCACCTCGGCGTCACGCAGAACCTTCGCCGTCATGCGCTGGTCGAACATCGAGCCGCCGCCGTCTGCCCCCCAGATGACGATGTGGACAGGCAGCCAGCGTCTCAGTTCGTCGCTCGTGAACATGGATGACTCGCGCTCGGCGGCCGGCACGCTGAACGGCAGCCACTGCCACAGGCCATCCACGTGGCAGTCCAAAGTGTCCGTCTCGCGCCGCGCGGCGCCGCCGCATCTCGGGCACGAGCACGCGATGAAGTCCTCGCGCTCCGCCAACGCGTTGCCCGCGCCAGTCGGGCGCAGGTCCTCCGGCAGCCGCACCGGCAGCTGGTCCTCCGGCACCGGCACCGTGCCGCAGGCGTCGCAGTGCACCAACGGAATCGGCGCACCCCACGCCCGCTGACGCGAGATCGGGAAGTCGCGCGCGCGGTAGCGAGCGGCGGCGCGCACCTTCGGCCTGCCCGACGGCAGCTTCCAGCCCAGTGCAGCCGCAGCTCTCACACGCGGCGCAAGGCGCGCGTCGACCTTGTCGGCCGACGGGATCCCGAGCACGGCGGTGTGGCCGAAGCGGTCGTCGACCGCTGGCGTGATCACCACGGGCAGCGGTCTCGGGAAGCCCGGGATCGCCAGCGCGCGGCCCGTCTGGATCAGCGGCGCCGCCTCGGCGCTGCGGTCGTCACGCTGCACGCCCGCCCTGCGTACCCGCTCGAGCTGCGCGCGAATCTCGTCGTCCGTCACCCACGCGTCGATGTCCGGGTGGCTCGGCGAGAGCATCGCGAACTCGGCTCTGTCGACCGCGTCCCTGTACGGCGTGAAGACCGTCAGCGGGACGCCGTCGAGCGTCGAGACGTCAAGCTCGACGCCGTCGACGCGCCCGAGCATCGTGCGCTGCGCCGCGACGCCGGCCGCGTTCCAGCCGTCGAGCAGCTCGATCCCTCTCTCGTTCTCGGGCAGGTAGTCGCTCACGCCGAGGTACCACTGCGAGCGCCGTATGAGTCTCACCGGCTCGTGGCAGCGCCAGCAGGCGCCGTCCTCGACCTGCAGCGAGGCGAGCACGGTTCTGCAGTTGTCGCACCAGTCGACCTGGCCCTCGGCGTGGTAGACGAGGCCACGTCTGAGCAGCAGCAGGAACAGCCACTGCGTCCACTTGTAGAGCGCGGGGTAGCTCGTGACCCACTCGCGCTCCCAGTCGAACGAGTACCCGAGCCGGTCGAACTGCGCGTGCATGCGCGCGCGGCACTGCTCGACCCACTCGACGGGCGTCAGGTCGTTCTTGATCGCGCCGATCTCGCTCGGCAGGCCGAACGCGTCGAAGCCGATCGAGAACAGCACGTCGCGCCCGCTCATCCGCAGATAGCGCGCGTAGGCATCGCTTATCGAGTAGCTGCGGATGTGGCCCATGTGGGCGCTGCCGGACGTGAACGGGCACGCCGAGAAGATGTAGGCCGCGCGTTCGCGACCACCCGAGACGGGCGTTCTGAACGCCTCCGCCTCCTGCCATGCGCGCTGCCAGCGCTCCTCGATCGTCGCCGGCACGTAGTCCGGTGTCACGCTTTGCGAGGCCATGCATCCCCCGATCGGCCTTGTTGGTGGTGGTGCGTGCGTCACTCCTAGCGCGTCGCCGGGCGCTCGGAGTCCTGGCGACGGTGACCTGTCATTTTTCGACTTTCCGATGCGCCCGACGGGATTCGAACCCGCAACCTGCGGTCCCTAAAACCGCTGCTCTTGGGCAGATGTTCAACACGTGGCTCCGAACGAGGGCCGCCGAAGCGACTAGAGCCACCGAGAAGACAAGTCCCCCAGCTAGAAGGCTCACGCCCGCCAAAGCAATACGCGTCTATTTATTCGGCCGTTGACCAGTTGAGCTACGGACGCTCGCAACTGCCATGAGCCGCCACCCCCTGGCCGACTCGAGATCGATCATAGCGAGCGGCGAGGGGCCCGGTCAACGTGCGGCGTGCGTCGGCGAATGGCCCCGCACGCGGTTGCATTCGCTCGCGGCAGCGGTGTAGGCTGGCCCTCAGGTCGCCTTCGTTCTATGGGGGATGCGGCGGCCGTCATCGAGGATGCACGCCGCAGCAGCGGCCTCGGACGAGGTGCGATCAATCGTGTCATCAATTAATGCTTCGGGGTCCGAGGCGCTCGCCTCCCGCACGACCGTCCGCGTCGTCGAGCTGCACGGGCCCGGCTCCGTACGCGCCGTCGAGCGCTCCGTGCCCACCACGGGCGCCCTGCTGCAGGTCGAGACGACCGGCGTGTGCGGCACCGACCACCACATCTACGCCGGTCGTATCGAGGTGCCGACCCCGTGTCTGTTGGGCCACGAGGTGATAGGCCGGCTGATGCGGCTGCCGGAGGAGCACGGGCTCGTCGCTCACGACGGCGTATCGACCCCGGCGCTCGGCGACCGCGTGCTCGTCGCCCCGGGCGTGCCGTGCGGCGACTGCGAGGGCTGCGCACGCACCGACCGCTGCCTCGACCGCCCCTGCTACGGCCTGACGATGACCGGCGACGGGCTGACCGGCGGTTTCTCGCCACTGATGGAACTGCGCGCGGGCTCGCGCGTGTACCCGGTGCCGGAGGGGACCCCGCGCGAGCGGGCCGTCTTCGCCGAGCCGCTCGCGTGCGTGCTGAGCGCGCTGCGCAAGGCGTTCGGGCCTGAGTACGTGCCGGCCGGGATGGACGGCGTCGTACTCGGCTTCGGCGCGATCGGCATCGTCGCCGCGACCGCGATCGAGGCCTCGGGCGGCCGCGCGACCATCGTCGAGCGCGACGCCGGCCGCCGCACGCTGGCGCAGGAGCTCGGCTTCGTGGCGCTCTCCGACACGAGCGCCGTTCCACATCGGGTGCCGCTCGTCGTCGACGCCGCCGGCACGCCGACCGCCTTCGCCGCGGGTCTCGACCTGCTCGCCTGGAGCGGCACGTTGATCGAGATCGGCAACTTCGCCGACCTCGGCCCGATCCCGGTGAAGCCCAGCGACATCTGCCTGCGCGACCTGCGGATCGTCGGCAGCGGCGAGACCTTCTACGAGGACTTCGGCCCGGCGATCGCGATGGTGAGCGAGACGCCCGTCGACCTCCCGCGCGCGATCACCGACGTGCACGACTTCGCCGAGCTGGCCGACCCGACCGAGCTGTTCGCCGCGCCGGCAGCGGGCAAGGCGCTGGTGGCGTTCGCATGAGCGCCGGCAACGGGCACCGCCCGCTGAACGGCGCCCAGCTGCTGCTGCTGACACCGTTCGACGAGGACGGCGAGATCGACGAGCGCTCGCTCGCGGCGCTGCTGGAGTACGTGATCGGCGCCGGCATAGACGGCATCGTCGGCGGCGGAACGACGGGCGAGTGCTTCACGCTCTCGGTCGACGAGCAGGCCCGCCTGATGAGCCTGATCGCCGAGCAGGTGCGCGGCCGCGTGCCGCTCACGTACGGGATCGGCGCCAGCGCGACGAGCGTCTCGATCGAACTCGCGCGCCACGCGCAGGAGCTCGGCGCCGCATGCGTGATGCTCCAGCCGCCCTACTACTTCGCGCACGCGCCGGAGGCAATCGACGCGCACTTCCTCGCGGTCGCCAACGCGGTCGACCTGCCGCTGATGGTCTACGACGGCGGCGCCGGGATCGAGCTGAGCGTCGAGCGCGTCAAGAGCCTCAACGAGCGCGCCGCCAACATCCGCTACGTGAAGATGTCGATCCCCGACCCGGCCAAGGTCGGGGCGATGCGCTCCGGCGCTCCCGCCGTCGAGCCGCTCGCGGGCGACGAGCTGATGATGCTGATGGGGCTGCGTCACGGCGCGATCGGCTCGACCGTCGGCTGGGGCAACGTCGACCCGGAGGCGATCGCCGGGATCCACCGCGCGTTCGAGGCCGGCGACCTGCCGGCGGCGCGCAGGCTGCAGCTTGGCAAGGTCGTGCCGGCGGTCGGCGTCTGCATCACCGCGAAGAACGCCTACATACGCTGCTACAAGGAGATCCTCGCGGCGAAGGGCGTCATCGCCTCGCCGACGACGCGCCTGCCGTTGACGCCGCTCGACGAGATCCGCAGAGACGAGGTTCTCTCCGTCATGCGGGAACTGGCCGTCCTCTAGTGGGCTGAGGGGGCGATCCCGCTGCCCGAGCCGGAGCTCGTTCTACTGGATCTCGACGGCGTCCTGGTCGACTCGCGGGACGCAATGGAGACGGCGTGGCGAGCGGTCCAGCATGACTGCGGCGTGAGCGTGCCGTTCGCCGCCTACTTCCGCGAGATCGGCCGGCCGTTCCGCGACATCCTCGAGCGGTTGGACCTGAGCGACCAGGCCGACGAGGTCGAGCGCGTCTTCCGCGCGACCGCCCTGCGCGAGGCACCGCGGGTGCCGGCGTTCCCCGGAATCCACACCGCGCTCGCACGGCTCGACAAGCGCGGCGTCAAGCTCGGCGTCGTGACGTCGAAGGCCCGCTCACAGACGGCCTGGACGCTGGCGCAGTTCGACGTCGACTTCGCGACCGTGCAGACACCCGAAACCAGGTGCCCCGGCAAACCGGCGCCCTACCCGCTGCTCGTCGCAGCGAGCGAGGCACGCGTGGACGTGCGCGACAGCGTCTTCGTCGGCGACATGGATGTCGACGGACTCGCCGCGCGCGCCGCGGGCATGCGCTTCCTGCACGCCGGCTGGGGCTACGGCGCCGGACCCGCCGGCGCCGACCAGCTCCGCACGCCGCACGAACTCGGCGAGATCGGGCTGCCGGCGCCGATGGCGGCTTAGAGCCTGTTCTTTAGAACGGCATCTTGCCGCGGCCCTTGCGGCCGGCCGAGGCGCTCTTGTTGGTTGCCTTGCGCGACGACTGGAATGGCTTCTGCAGCCACGTCCCGAGCTTTTCGGGTGCGTGAGCGGCACCGTGCTGACCCACTCCGAGCGACTTGTCGACGCCGCGCTGCGGGCCGCTCGACAGCCGCGGCAGCAGGAACGCAAGGATGGCCAGGACGATGCAGATGGCGATGATGGCGGCTATGAGCATGGCGAGAGCACTACCCGCTCCGCACCCGCATCAGTCGGTGATCGGCATCACGGCGTCGCCGACGCGCACGCGCCCCGGCTCCAGCACGCGCGCATGGACTCCGAATGGCAGCGGCTCCGTCGTATCGATCCCGTCGCGACGGTAGGCGGCGAGATGGTGCAGCGTCGGGAAATCCACCCCGCCCGTTTCCGCGTGGCGGGTCGTGACCGCACAGCGCCCGACATTGCCGGTCACGCGCAGGAGGACTTCTCCGACCCGCACGTTGCGCCCGCGCCAGGCGTCCTCGGCATGGGCCTCGACGCCGTCGATCCCGAACGTCATGCGGAAACGACGGGCGTCAACCGCGTCGTCCGCCTCGCTCTCCTGCCGAAGCCGCTCCAACGATGCGCGAGAGAGCAGCGTGACGGCGCCATCGCGGCCACGGTCGACGCCGGGGCGCTCGGGCGGCGCCGCGACGAGCCGCAACGACGCGCCGGCGTGCTCGCTCAGCGCCGCTGAGAACGGTCCTCCAACCGCCCGCGCACGCAGCGCCAGGCCGAAGAAGCGCACGTCGACCAACTCTCCCAGCTTGATCTCGCCGGCGACCTCGCGACCGTCCGGGAAGCGCAGCGCCAGCCGTCCGGAGGCGGCGTCGTGGTCCGCGACGACCGACACAAGGGGGCCGAGCCGCTTCGCGTTCACCATCGTCCCCTCCGGGTCCACGAGGAAGAACGCCCGGTCGCCCGGGATCCCGTCGACCGTCACCTCGGCCTCGTCGAGCTGGCGCAGCCGCAGCCCCTTCACGGGCGTGAAGGAGATCCACGAGACGCTCGGCGGCATGCGCGCCATGCTAGATGCTTGATTCCACGTGTGCCAGCGCATTGGCACACCAGTCGTTCGCGACGGTACGGTATCTCCGTGAGCCCCGCGACCCGCGACGCGCTGGAGATCTCGCTCGACCGCGACGCGGACGTTCCCGTCGGCGTGCAGCTCGCCTGGGCGCTGCGCGCACGGATCCTCGCCGGCACGCTCGTGCCCGGCGACCGCCTTCCCGCTCTGCATCGACTCGCCGCCGAGACAGGCGTCAACGCGAACACCGTGCGCGCCGTCTACCAGCGGCTCGAGCACGACGGGCTGGTGACCACCCGTCATGGCAGCGGCACGTTCGTGACCGGAGTCGGCAAGGGACCGGGGCGCTACGCGCTCGCGCGGCTGACGGCGGACACCGCCCGTGCCGCCCGCAGCGCCGGGGTGGATCCGCGCGAGCTCGCCGCGGCGCTCTACATGGGCGGCGACGCACCGACCGCCGCACCGGCCGACGGGGAAGCAGCCGCGCGCAGACGGCTGCGCGCACAGATCGCCGCGCTCGAGCATGCGCTCTCGAACCTGACCGCACGCCACGCCTCACGCACGGCGGACGCACCCGACGACGGCCCGGCACCGAGACCTCGCCCGCGGCTGCTCAGCGCAGCCGAGCTCGCCCAGCAGCGCGACGAGCTGCTGCGCCGGCTCGCCGAGGCACACGTCGCCAGATAGCGCTCGCGCGCCCAACTCCCACGCCCGTTGCCGTGCCGTCCATGTGGCACGTGATACTTGCCGGCGGTATGCCTGTCGCGCCACCTTCCGGCGCGACCGTCAAACAAAGGAGGAAGCTGTGAACGAGCAAGGCAGCGGCTGGATCCTGTTCGCCGGGATCATGCTGATGATCGCCGGGGTGCTGAACATCATCTATGGCATCGGGGCGATCGACGACGCACAGTTCTACGCAGGACACACCGAGTTCGTCATCAGCTCGCTGAAAACGTGGGGCTGGATCATGTTGTTCATCGGCATCCTCGAGGTGCTCGCCGCCTTCTCGATCTGGCGCGGCGGCGCGTTCGGCGCGGTCTTCGGGATCTTCGCCGCGAGCATCAGCGCGATCGGCGCCCTGCTGTCGATCCCCGCCTACCCGTTCCTGTCGCTGGCGATCTTCGCCATCGACGTCCTCATCATCTACGGCCTCGCGGCTTACGGCGCGCAGGGTCGCCAGACGACGACCTAGCGGAAGCGGCATCGAGCCGGCGGCGGTCGCGCTTGGTCGGGCGCGCGCCGCCGCCGGGTCCGCCGGGGAATCCCTCCCCGATCATCCGCTGCACGCGGTGCTGCTCCGCAAGCCGCTCGCGCTCGGCAACGCTCTCGGGGGTCTCCTCATACAGCGTCGCGGCGACGCTCGCCGGGCCGCGGCGCTCGGCGAGCCCACGCACGTCCACCACCCGCGGGACGCCCCCGATCGTGAGCTCCACGCGATCGCCGACGCGCACACCCTTGCCGGGCGGAACGCGCCGGCCGTTCACCTCGACGTGCCCGCCCTTGACCGCTTCTGCTGCGAGCGGCCGCGTCTTCGCCAGCCGTGCGGCCCACAGCCATTTGTCGATGCGGACGGGATCGCTCGGCGGCTCAGCCACCGAGCGATGATCTCAGCTCCCGCTCCACACGATCGGCTTGTCGTAGTACGGCGTGTTCTCATTCGTTCTCGACGGACCGGAGCTCCAACGGACCTCGTCGATCGAGCCGCCGCCGGGCACGAGGTAGGTGAGGCAGCTCTCGAAGCTCTTGCCGCTCGAGAACGGTCTCGGCACCTGCGTGTCGTCGCAGCGCGGGAACTCGCCGATGAAGATGACCTTGCCCTGCTCCTGGCCGCGATCGTCGATCGCGTCGAAGGTGACGTCCGGGTCGTCGTCGCCGACCTTGACGTCCTCGCTCGCCTTGACCGTGACCTTGACGTAGTAGGGCGTGGATCTTCTCTGGTCTGCATCGAGCTGGATGTTCTTGAGGTCGTCGATCGCGCCTCGCTCGATCGCGTCGACGGAGATCAGGAGCTTGTAGCCCTCCTGGGCGCCGGTCGCCGAGAAGTTCGACGGCGGCACCCACACGGCCGTCGCCTGCTCACCGAAGCCGAGCTTCGTCCCTGGCGGGGTGAGGCCGCCGCTGCCGACGACGGCTGTCTCCGCGGTGGTGGTCGTCTCGGTCGTCGTCGCGCTGGCCGTCGTTCCGCCCGTGGCCGTCGTGGTCGCCGGCGAGGCGGTCGACCCTCCAGCGTCGTCCGAATCGCTCCCGCCACAGGCCGCCAGGCCCAGGACGAGCGCACCGGCTGCGCTCAGCGCGGCAATCCGGCTTGCCGTCATGTGTACATCTCCTTGCTCGCTTTACACAAAACGATGACGCACAGACCGGCGCAAACGTGCCAGAGCACGCCGTGCTGCGGCGATCCGGCTCGCACAGGCCGCCGTGGGCGGTAGATTCGACAGGTCGATGGACGACGACGCGTCCCACGGATCCCCCGGGACGGACCTCGTGCCGCTTGCCGGCGCGCGCGTTCTGCCGCGCGAGCTCGCGCTGGCGGCCGACCTCGCGTTGGGCATGGGAACGCGCACGGTGAGCGTCGCACTGCGGCTTGGCGGCGCCGGTCTCGATGTGGCGCGTTTTGGCGGCAGGATCGCGTCAGCGCTGCCTGGGACTGGACTCGCCCGCCGCACCGTGTCGTCGGCCGTGCGCCCGCTCGTGGCCGACGGACAGCGGACGCGCGACCGTGCGGTCGCGCAGGCGCAGCGTGTGCTCGAACAGGTCGTGCCCACGATCGTCGAGCTCATCGACGTGGACGCGATCGTGCAACAGGTCGACGCCGACGCGCTCGTGGCGACGATCGACATCGACGCGCTCCTGCGACGAACCGACGTCGACACGCTGCTGCAGCGCGTCGACGTCGACGCGTTCCTCGCCGGGGTCGACCTCGACACGCTGATCGGACGCATCGACGTGGACGCCATTGCCGCGCGGATCGACGTCAACGCGATCGTCCAGGAGGTCGACATCGACGCGATCGTCGAGGAGACGGAGCTGGGCACGATCGTCGCGCGCTCGACGAGCGGCTTCGCGAGCGAGGCGCTCGACGCGGCGCGCGCGCAGACCGTCAGCGCCGACACGCTGGTGGCGCGGCTCGTCGACCGCGTGCTGCGCCGGCGCGCCGAGGGCCCGCTCGGCCCGCCTCTGCTCGTCGGTGAGGAGGAGGATCTGCCACCGGCGCCGTCCGCGCCGACGACCGCGCCGGCAGCGGGGCCACCGCCGGCCTCGCCACCCGCCGACGAACCGCCCGGCGGAACCGCCCCATGACCCGTGCCCGCGACGCGCTGCAGCACCAGGGCCACTACGCCGGCCCGATCAGCCGCCTGCTCGCCTACGCCGCCGACACGGCCTTCATCGGCGTCATCTACACGGCCGGGATCGCACTGCTGCGCTTCGCAGTCGACGCGGCGACGCCGTGGACGCTGAACGTCGAGGGCGCCGTCTTCGCAGCCGGCGCGCTCGCCTGGTCCGCGCTCTACTGGGGCAGCTCGTGGGTTGGCTTCGGCCGCAGCCCGGGCATGTCGCTGCTGGGCCTGCGGATCGTGCGCTCCAACGGCGCCCGTCTCGACCGCCGCCACGCGCTCGTCCGGCTGATCACCTACCCGCTCGGCTTCCTCACGCTCGGACTGGGCTTCCTCGGCATCGTCTTCGGCCGCACCCGCCAGGCGATCTACGACCGCATCGCCGACACCGCGGTCGTCTACGACTGGGACGCTGAGGCCGCCAAGCTGCGCGAATTGGCAACTCGCGGCGGGCAGCGGCGGCACCACCTGTCTCCATAGTCCCGCTGATTTGCACTGCCGGGCTAAAGCGAACCACGCCGAGGCCGATAGTCCTTATTGATGTTTATCATTGCACTTGTCCTGTGCCTCTCTGGGTGATGAATGATGGAGCGCACGGTGACGATCACGGTCTATCTGCTCAAGGAGCGCGTCGGCACGCCATCGGACGCGCTCAAGCCCGATCTGGAGCCCAGATACACCACCCATGAGCTGACGACCGCGACGACGACCGGGACGATCTTCGTCGCCGAACAGGAGGACCGGCTGCCGAGTTGGGTTGAGCTGCTCCAGCCCGTCACGCAGCCACCCGTCAGAGACAGAACGCGCAGCACGCGCGCGCTGCTCGTCCTGAGGGCTGCGGAACGCTGGTTCGCTATCGCATTCGGCCACGGCCGCACCATGCTCGACCCTGCCATCTACGTGCGGCGCTTCGGCCTGCGGGTCAGCCTCAACGCAACAGATCCCGCGAGACTCCGCGGCGCGCAGGCGCGGTCCTTCAACGGCTACGCGCTCCACACGCTTCGGCAGGTCTCGCGCGTCTCCAGCGTCGACGCGCTCGAGCTGGACGTTGAACGCGATCTCGTTACGTCGATGGCTGGCGAGGTCTTGGACCCGAGCCTCGGCCGACGAGTCGATGGACAGGACGCTGTGCATCTGACGGCGAGACTCGACGTGTCCGAGCTGGCAGCGAAATGCGCCAAGCTGCTCGCCGAGAGTGAGAAGCAGACCTACAGACGGCACTACCCGTGGATCGACAAGTTCGAAGGGGTGACAGACCCGTCCGCGATCGCGCACTACGCGGAGGCCGCCGCCACGGACCTCGGCCAGCGCCGCTTCGACCGGTTCGACGTTTACCCGCCAGAGCTGGTCGGACCGGAGATCACCCAGTTCAGGATCTATCCGGGCAACGGCGGGCTCGCGGTCGTCGAGCCAAGCGCCGCGCTGCTTAGATACGCGATCCCGCAGGTGACAGGTCCGGCAGACGCGCAAGCCGCGGCGCAGCGCTACAAGCTGATCGGGATCGACGGCAACGGTCACGAGGTCGGCCGCTGGCCATTCTGGGACTGCCTCCATTACGAGGCGCAGCACACGGACAGGACGATCGTGCTGGACGGCGGCCAGTGGTACGTCGTCGACCGCGACTTCGCGACCGGCGTCGACCACTTCGCGGCGAGCCTCAGATCCTCCGGCCTCGTCTGGCCGCCAGCGGTGCGCGGCGAGCGGGAAGACGCTTACAACGCGCGGGTCGCCAACGTCAGGCAGCTCGCGCTGCTCGACAAGAGACTGATCCGCCTCGTCGGCCAGAGCCCGATCGAGCCGTGCGACCTGTTCGGCCGCAGAGGCCAGCTGATCCACGTCAAACGCGCCAAGGGCGGTTCGGCGCCGCTGAGCCACCTTTGGGGGCAGGCGTCCGTGTCAGCCGAGTGCCTGGTCAGTGAACTCGCCTTCCGCAGAGAAATGCGCAAACGGATCGCCAGATCCGAGGAAGCCCACCTGAGCCAGCGCATCGGCGAGCCGCTCGTCGCGAGAGACCATCCGATCGTCCTGGCCCTCATCACGACCGCCGCCTCGGCCTCTCAGCCTGCGACGGCGCTGCCGTTCTTCTCCAAGGTCCTCCTGCGCCAGACGGTCAGACGCCTGCGGCAGATGAGTTTGCGCGTGCACATCGACGGCATCGCCACCGTTCCGCCGGCCCGGCCCGGCGGCAGAGCACCGTAGCGCGGGTCACGCGAGGCGCTGAACGACGTGCTGCCCGTGCACGTGCCGACGCTCAGCTCCGCGCGGCCGGTCGCCTTCCCGCGCGCGACGCGGCCACGCACCAGCGTCGCCGTCTGTCTGCCGATGACGCCTCCGCCGATGAAGCTGCCGTCGGGCGCGATGCGGATGCGTCTGAGCGCGGTGTGGCCGATCTGCGTCGTGAACTGCCCGCCGACGATGCCGGGGCACAGCATCGGCACGTCCGCCTCGAAGCCGCGGATCGTGCGCCCGTTCCCCGCGACCTCCAACCGCGTGCTGAGTCTGCCGCGATAGACGCCGTCGTCGCCTCTGCCGGTCCTCCAGTTGCGGGCAGCCTGCACGACCAGCGAGCGCTCCGCTCCGACGAGCGTTTCGTCGCCCGATCTGACGCTCGCGCGCAGTTGCTGTCTCCCGCGCGGCAGCGCGACCACGACCTCGCCGCTCCCGCCGAGCAGGCTGTCGCTGCCAATCGCCTTCCAACGCCCGCCGACACGCCGCTGCAGCGTCGCGGACGCGCCGTCGGCGACGCCTCTGAGCCGCAGCCCGATCGCCACCAGGAAGCCCGCATACGCGCGCGCAGGCAGTTGCACGCTCGGCCGCCCAGGCGTTCTCAGCACCAGCCGCCGCACCGGGCCGACCTCGTAACTCCCGGTGCAGCCGGTGCACAGTCGCCACACCTGCCAGAAGTACGTGCCGGGGCGCTCCTGCGGACGGTCTCCGCCGCCGGCCGCGAACGTCGCGCCGCACTGGCCCTGCGGCAGCGTGTTGGTCACGTGGCCGCTGTCGAGCGCGACGACGTTGTCCTGGCTCAGCCGACCGTCGGTTCCGAGCGCAGCGCTGGTGGCGAAGCTCACGCCGTAGTCACTCGGACCGCCGTACACAGTGAAGCCAAGACCGGCCGTGAAGCTCCGGTAGGTCGGGCAGGTGAAGGCAACCGGAATGCCGTCGGGGTCTGGCGCGAAGGTCGCCCCGTCGGCCGGCGAGACCGGCCCGAAGGGATCCTCGCCCGGCAGCGCGAGCGCCGGCGCGCAGCAGCACGCGAGCAGCAACAGCGCCCCCAGCGTCGCGATCCGGCCTCGCATGCGCGGCACCGTAGCAGGACCGCCCACCTACGCCGTATGGCGTAGACGCAGGGTCAAAGCCTCAAAAAGCTGCATTTAATCGCGCAGTTCGCCGCCCGCTCTCGGAGGTCGCACCCACGATGGTCACGCTCACTCGCCGTGTCTCCCTCGCGCTCGCAGTCATGCTGCTCGCGCTCGTCGCCGCATCGACCGCAGGCGCCGCGCCGGTGCTCCAGCAGGACTTCGAGGGTGGCCTCGGCACCTGGACCGCGACCGGCTTCTGGCACGCGCAGTCGAGACCGCAGGACATCGCCGTCAAGGCACCCGAGATCAACCCGGGGATGGTCACGATCCCCGGCGGGACCCTGCCCCCGGCCTTCAGCGGCAACCAGGCCGCGTGGTACGGCGAGGCGTCGACCGGCACCTTCTGCGGCTCGGGCTGGGCGGTGAGTCAGGCGCCGAAGAGCGGTTGCACCTCCTCGGGCTCCAACTCCGGCACGCTCACGTCGCCGGCGTTCAACCTGAACGGCGCGCTCAGCGCGATCCTGCGCTTCCGCGCGTGGTGGGAGATCGAGGGCGTCAACGCCGACGACTTCGACGTCATGCAGGTCGAGTACTCGAGAGACGGCGGCACCAGCTGGACGGCGACCGGCAGACTCAACCCAGCCGACAACCCGGCCGGGAGACACGACCAGAGCTACTCGAACAACGGCCTCGCGACCGAGCCCGGCTGGAAGGAGTACCTCGTCGACCTGTCGCCCGCGATCGGCTCCTCGAACGTGAAGGTCCGCTTCTCCTTCGACACCGACGACAGCCTCTACAACGGCTTCCGCGGCTGGCTCGTCGACGACGTCGTCGTCTCGACGCCGTTCGACGCGGGCGCGCCGATCGTCAGAGAGGTCACGACGTGCAGCGGCCTGCAGCCGGCGCCGATCTGGGTCGCGCACGGGACGAGCTTCGTGCAGGGCTCGAGAGTCTTCCTCGACGGCGTCCAGGACCTCCACGCGTCGATCCCCGCCTCTGACCGGATCGAGTTGAGACCGACGCTCGCCGGATCGCACACGCTCAGAGTCGTCTCCCCGAACGGGACCGAGGGCAACCTGCTCCCGTTCGCGTCCGGCAACTGCGCGCAGACGACCCCCGGCCCGAGCGGCGCGGACAAGCGGCCGTCGACGATCCAGGTCTTCTGCAACTACATCGTCATGTCGGAGACGGACACCTGCACCGCGACGGTCGCCGACGCGACCGGCGGCGGGCGGGTCCCGACCGGCACCGTCAGATTCTCCAGCGCGAACGGCGGCGCGTTCCAGTTCGGCGACACCTGCACGCTGAGAAAGAACGACCTCTCGACCGTCTCGGCCTGCACGATCGAGGGCTTCATCCCACCGAGAGGCAGACCCCTGTCGGTCAGCGGCGCCTACTCGGGCGACGAGGGCCTGCAGCCGAGCGGCGGCGCGACGCAGTTCCTGCTCGCCGCGCCCGGCAGCGGCGCCTACCTGCAGACGATCCAGCCGTTCAGAGCGTTCGGCGCGCCCAATGGCCCCCAGAACCCGCAGATCACGGTCACCGTGAGAAACCCGGTTAGAGGCACGACGGTCGACACCGACGCGAGCCTCTCGACCAACGGCGCCGTCTGCGACGCCGGCCTCGGCGGATCCGCCAGAGCGTCGAGCGCTCTCGCAGTCGCGGCGAGAGCAAGAAGCGGCAGAAGGGGCAGAAGAGGGCCCAAGCGCCTGACCGTGCCGGGCCTCAAGTACAAGGCACCGCGGATCAAGAGAATCAACGCCGTCGTCGTCTCCAAGACCAAGCGCGGCGCGAAGGCCGGCACGGTCAAGATGACGCTGAGATTCGACCGCAGAAAGCTGCTGAGAAAGTTCGGCGACAAGAAACGGCTGAAGCTCGTCGTGCGTGTCGTGCTCGACTTCAAGAGAGGCCAGCCGGCGACGGTCTGGCAGGCGATCACGCTCAAGCGCGGCAGAGGCGGCAGATTCACCGTCGTCAGAGACAGAGGCGATGGCAAGGCCGCGATGGTCGCCCAGACGCTGACCGGGCGGGCGCGCGCCGCCGCAGGCTCGCCGCTGGCGCGGGCGGCGCAGGCCGGGGCGATCCACAACTGGGAGGGCTTCGACGACTGCACAAAGCTCACGGTCGCCGCGCAGTTCGACCAGGGCGACAACAGCGCCCCGCTCGTCGGCTTCTTCTGGCAGGGCCAGATCAAGTGCCCGTTCGACGGCGGCACGCAGCCGCTCGCCTACGGGCCGCAGAGTGGCGTGCGCGGCACGATCGTCGGTCAGACGGTCACCTTCTCGATGGCCGAGTTCACGAATCCCGGCTACACCCTGTCCGGGACGCTGTCGAGCGGCAGCGCAGCCGTCAGCGGCAGAATTGGCGGCCAGTTCGCCGACGGACGCAACTGCCAGGCGGCGGCACCGCCCGTTCTGACACAGGTTCAGTAGGACCGCAGGAACTCATCGGCCTGGGCGGACAGAAAGGGTCAAAGACCACTCCGAGCAGGAGGACCCACCATGCCGCTCACACCCGCCCAGGCCGAACGGGTAGCCGAAGCCGACATAGCGATCCGTGTCGCGCCCGAACCCGGAGAAGTCAACGGCGCCGGCTACGGCCTCTTCACCGCCAGGACCGTCGAACAGATGATGGCGTGGCTGAGAAGAGGGCCACCGGCGGAATGGGACGACCAGCTCTACAACACGGGCATCTTCTCGCTGGCGATGCCGAACGCCGCCGCCCAGCATCTGCTGTTCGTTCCGGGCGGCGGCAACCCCAACGGCGAGCCCTACTCCGTCGCACACCTCCCGGGCGGCAGAGGTGGGCAGTTGACCCTGCCGAAGGTCAACAGGCTGTTTGCAGTGCCGGTGGAAGCTTCGATGCCGCTCGCCGGGGCAACGGCTGAAGTCATCAGACAGTGGGTCCTAGAACAGATCTGACGCAGTGACGTCCGGCGCTCGCCGCAACGCCGTGGTCCATGAAACAGGTTCCAGAACGACGAAACCCCCGCTCACACGGGGGTTTCGCTTAATCGGGGCGCCGAGAGTTGAGCGCTTCTCTGGACCGGAACGCGGCGGCCTGGCCGACGCGACGGCCGTCGTCGTCCAGCACCGCCCAGATCCGGCCGTCATGGATCTCGAAGCGCCGGCCCGCGGTCGAGACGCGCACACCCCTGTAGCCACGCAGCAGCCCAGCCTCGTCCGCGCGGGCCAGCGCCACACGGCGATCGTCGCGAGCGGTCGGCTCGACGGTCCGGCTGGTCGCAAAACCCGGAGCGTCCGCGAGGCGCAGCTCAAACGCCGCAAGCGCTGCCGCGTTGGCATAGATGCAAAGCGGATCGGGCCGCGTGTCGTGGGCCAGGACTGCGAACGGCGCGTCGAACAGCGCGCGAGTGCGGATGGCATCGTCATCGGACGCGAGCCCGAGCAGATCCTCACCCGCCCAATGCCGATAGCTGCGCAGCAGCCAGCCCGCACGCATACGCAACTCGTCCTCAGTCCACAACGCCATCCGTCAACAATACGAGCCGAAACCGGCCGCGTTACGAGCGAGCGGGCGGGCCATCGAGCGATCCCCGTGGCGCTTACCGCTCAATCGGACGCAGTTCCTCAGGCGCCCGCACGGACACGAGCCGCCCACAGGCCGGCCCAGCGCTGCGCCCGCAACCGCGGCTCGACCTCCCAGGGGATACGCCGCGCACGTGCGCGTATCGGATGCGACAGCAGCTGCGAGATCTTCGTCTCGTGCACGAGCAGACCGCCCGGCGCCAGCACACGTGCGATCTCGGCGATGCCAGCCTCAGCACGCGCGATGTGAAAGAGGGTCCCGAAGTCGATGACGACGTCGAACGACCCGTCCTCAAACGGAAGTGCGCGTACGTCAGCACCACATACCTCGGCGTCGATCCGATCCGCACTCAACGCTCTCTGCGCCGCCGCGACCGCCAGGGGATCGATGTCGATGCCCACGAGCCGGCGCGGCTCGCGCAGCCGCGCAAGCGCCACCAACGCGACGCCCTGTCCGCACCCGACCTCGAGCATCCGTGGTGCTTCAGGCAGCCTGAGACTGAACAAGAGCGCCGGCACTTCAAGCCGCTCCTGGCGCCAGTTGCGACCCCTTTCGTTCGGAAACGGCTGATACTCAGGAGATTCGCTCAACGCCCATAGCCTGACGCTACGGCGATTCCTCCGCGCCGCATTGACGCCCCCAGGCAGGCGTCAGGCACCGAGACTCCAACGCGGACCCCTGCGATTCGCGCTCGTCGCAATCAACGCCGTCGTGCCAGACTGACCGCCATGTCGCCCGCCGTCACGCGCGCTCTGTCGCTCGTCGTCATGAGCCTGGCGATCGGCATCGTCGCCACTGCAGCTGCTCCGGCCCTCGCCGCGTCCCCCGGCGCCGACCTCCGCCTCAAACACTGCACGGACGCCGACTCCCGCGACTTCTACGCTCGTCTGGACGCCGGCCCCGGCCCCAACTTCTACGACACAGACCGACGCGCCCGCTGCGGGCGGCTCACCGTGCCGCTCGATCGTGCCGGCGCCGTGGCGGGCACGGTGCGGTTGCACGTCGCCGTGCTCCCGCCCAAGCGCAGTCCGGTGCGCGGCACGATCATCGCACTCGCAGGCGGTCCCGGGCAGGCGGCGACCAACCGGCTGAGAGACTGGGCCGAGACGCTCGGGCCGGCTCTGAGGGCCCGCCGCCTCGTCGCGTTCGACCCGCGCGGCACTGGCAGATCGGGCCCGCTCGTCTGCCCTTCGCTGCGCTGGCGGCGAGTTTCGGCCGCCGTCGCCGCCTGCGCGACCAAACTCGGCACGGCCCGCAACAGCTATGGGACGGCCGCGTCAGTGGAGGACCTCGAAGCGGTGCGCGCGGCGCTCGGCGTCCCACGGATCGTCCTGTACGGGACCTCGTACGGGACGCAGCTCGCTCTCGCCTATGCGGCGGCGCATCCCGACCGCGTCGAGGCGCTCGTGCTCGACTCTGTCGTGCCGCCCACCGGCGACGACCCGTTCGCACGCAGCTCCCTCGCCGCGATCCCCCGCGTGCTGGCCTCACCTTGCGGCCGTGCCGGCTGCCCGTTCAGCGACGACCTCGGCGCCGATCTCGCGGCAGTGGTCGCGCAGATCCGTGAGCGCGGCCCGCTGCCAGCGCGTCAATACGACCGCCACGGCCGCCCGCATGACGTGCGGATCACGCGCACGCAACTGCTCTACCTGCTCTTCGCGGGCGACCTCGACCCCTTCGTGCGCTCGGCCGTGCCTGCCGCGATCGCGGCAGCCGCCGACGGCGACCCGGCTGCACTGGCTCGGCTCGTCGCCCCACGGCGCTTCGCCGACGACCTCGGGGGCGGCGACTTCACCCCGGCCGCCTATCTCGCGACCAGCTGTGCGGACGGCCCGGCCCCCTGGCCGGCGGGTACGCCGCTCGACGGGCGCGCCGCGGCGCGCGACGCCGCGCTCGCCGCGCTGCCGGCCGGCGCGCTCGACCCCTTCGACGCCGAGACGCTGGTCGCCGACGGCGGGCTCGACCTCTGCAGCGCCTGGCCCGAGACGCCCGCGCCCGCGGCGCCCGCCGCTCTGCCCGACGTTCCGGCGCTGCTGCTAGCTGGCGAGCAGGACCTGCGCACGCCGCTGGAGGACGCGCAAGCGGTCGCAGCGCAGCTCCCTCGCGCGAAGCTATTGGCCGTGCCTGCCGTCGGCCACTCCGTGCTCAGCTTCACCGGGGAGCAGGACTGCCCGACCAGAGCGGTCCGGGCCTTCCTGGCCGGCGCCACGCTGCGTCCGTGCCCGTCCGTCCCCGACAACGCGTTCCCGCTCGTTCCGCGCCCACCCGCTCGCTTCGCCGCGCTGGACCCCGTGCCGGGCCTGCCGCCGCGCGTCGGCCGCACGCTCGCCGCCGTGCGCGCCACGTACGCGGACCTCGAGCACCAGTCGGTGATGACCGTGATCGGATTCATGGGCAGCGCCGAATCGGACATCGACAACCCCGACCCGCCGACGCTCGGCTGGGGCGGCCTGCGGGGCGGTCGCGCGACCGAGGACCATGAGACGCTCGGCTGGCTGGTGCGCGACTACGAGGTCGTGCCCGGCGTGCGGGTCTCCGGCCGGGCGCCAGCGAAGCCCGACCGCGCCAACGGCTCGACCTACCACCTGCGGATCGGCGGCCGCCACGGCGCCCCGGGCAGGCTCCGTGTCGGCCCGCGGCGCATCGTCGGCCGGCTCGGCGGCATGCGCATCGACGTCCCTACGCGCGTCGCGTCCGCGTTCGGCACCGCGCGCGGCTGAGATTTCTCGTCCCGCGAAGATCGACGCCCGCCTCGACACCGCGACCCGGCATCCCGCGGGAACGACCGATCGGCTGCGCGCCGCCGATCGCGAGCGGCCGTACTGACCTACGGCTCGACGCGCTCGATCGTTCTCACGCGGTCGATCGCGCGGTCGAAGGACATCACCGCGCCCACACCGGTCGCCTCCGCACTCGCGACCAGGTAAGCCTCGGCGAAGTCGAGGCGATCGACCTCATATACCTCGAGCGCGCGAAGGAGGAGCGGCGCGTCGAGTACCGCGATCGACGGCAGCGCGATCGCCGCCCGCATTACCTCCGCGACCCGTTCTCGCTCGACCTCATAAAACGACTCCAACACGTAGACGCACTCTGCGAGCACGAGGTCCGCTAGGAGCAGCCGCTCGCCACGTGCGAGCGCGGCCGTTGCTCTCGCGGCCATGTCCGGCGGATCGCCGGTCAAGTGCCGGATGAGGACGTTCGTGTCGAGGAAGGCGCTCAGCGCCGCCGCTCCGCACGCGCGCGCCGCGTCTGCCCCACGACCTCATCCCACGCCGTCCCGCGCTTGCCCGCCGGAACCGCGACCGACCCCGCCAGATCGAGGAAGTCGGGCGTCTTCGCCACGCAGCGCAGGCCTCAGAGCCGCGGAGGCTGGCGGATGCTCGCGGCCGGTTTCATCTGAGCCACCCCCGCGGCTCGGCCTAGGAGAAACCCCGAAGGCCCAAGAACGACGACACCCCCGCTCACACGGGGGTTTCGCTTAATCGGGGCGCCGAGATTTCAACGCTTTCCTAGTGCTTCCCTCAGGCGCTTCCGCTGCTCCTGGGCGGTTTCAGGTGCCCTGAGGTGGTGCGAGATGCGCTCAGAATGGAACCAGGATGGAACCACGGCGACTGGCTACAAGTATTCGGCGTCCGCCGCTACGCGAGTCTGCCTCCCCGCACAACCAACGGGATCGAATCACAGCGCACCGCGGGTGCTCGCGAACAAGAACGAGCCGCGGATCAGCCGTGATGATCGTCGGGCCAGAGAAACGGCCTTTCTGCGCCCTGCATCCATTCCAGCATTCTCAGCATCGCCTTAGACGACTGCGAGAGAACTACCACCTTATGCACGAGTCCGAGGTCGGGATCCGCCACGATCTCCGCGTATGTCTTGTCGCCTGGCGTTCCATCTTCCCTATCTGGGATGAACACAGTGTCCCAGTAGAACCGCCGCTCACCGCGAGGTCTGTCGGCGATTGTCCCGGCGGTCTCGCCGACGAACGTCCGGACGCTCTGGCCATCGCAATACCCGACCACGGCTCGAGCGACGGCAGAGCGCCCCCGCGCGTGAGTCTCATCAAGAAAGCGCTCTCCCAGCGAGTTCCACATGGGCTTGGTAAGCCCCCCGGGATACTGCTTGTCCTCTGGCTCAGTGAGATAGTCCTGGTAGATCAGGCCGGCATGCTCGACCACGCACGGCACTTTCAAGCTGGCATACGCACGCGCCGCCTCAGCTCTAACCATTTCCCCGACCGCGATCTCCAACGTCTCCTTGATACTGACTCGCCGAATGTCGAACCGGAAATGCGTTCTGACCGGGCTTCCATCAGGCAACGTCGCGTGCTCCACAAAGATTCCGTTCTCGTCCAGCTTGTAACTACTACTGGTGGCGTAGACCACACGACGCATTACGCCTCACCGACAAGGCTCAGCAGCTCGGCCGTGTCCTCGCCCAACCGCCCACTGTCCAAGGCGATCACGTCGATATTCCGCTGCTTGAACAGCTCACGCTCGAACTCTGACGGATCGGGAATCGCGATAAAAGCGCGTCGTCCGTACTGCGCCTCGGGCAGCTCGCCAAAAGCTCGCTCCACAAGACTAAAGAGGTACGAGACGTTCGGGTCGCGGAAGCTGTAGCCGATGAACAGGACCGCTCGCCCGAGGAGGTCACTACGCAGTCGGTGATCCATCGGTGTTTCGAGCCGAAGCCGCTCTTCATACTCCGACTCGGTGACGACCAGCGTTTCCCGCGCGCGCAGATCGCCATGGAACTTCACGACCTCGCAAACATCGAGCCCGTGCTGTCGTCTTGTGAGGACTTTGGGAAGATCTCGCTCCCGTGCCACCCATTCTGCCGTCCGACCGTGCAGCGCCAGCGCTCGCTCGATCAGTTCGTCATAGTTAGTCGTGTAGATCAGAGGGACAGCAGAGAGCCCGCTAATCCCTTTATGGATGGCCGAATCTCGCAGCGTGTCGTCGGGGACGTCGAGCTGACGCGTAAGCCAGTTCGCCAACTCGTCGATGCCGCCCTTGCGCTTGGAGTAGAACTCCAAGATCTGCAAGTCCGTCCCGCGCACCCGAAGCAAGTCGGAATCCGCAAACCCAAGTCCGGCGCAGGCATGGTCAACCATCTGACGCCAGTTGGGCGGGTGTCTTGCCTGACCATCGCTTGTCCAAGACAAGGAGGCTGATGCACCGGCTCCGATGAAGGGGATCAATCGTCCTGCCGCGTAGTGTCTTCTCAGGTCAGGGGGACAGACCGGCGTCATCCCGGCTTCCTAGCGATTATCCTGGTCATGCTATGCGTATGCTCAATTTTGTTGTGTGGGTGTATTTCTGTCAGATCACTATCGGTGGCTTCACACTCCCACCCTTCGTACATCTGCACGTAGGTACTGTGCTCAAGCAAGCATGGGAAAAACCCAGGATGAGCTGAGAGATCTTGGCTCCGCGCGTTGAACGCGCACACGACGTTCCAACCGCCGGCAACCGTCGCCTCTTGAAGTCGTCCCACGACTTGTTCGACCTCGTCCGGTACTGACAGACAGTGGAACAGCCCGTAGGCCACTACCAGGTCAAAAGAGGCATTTGCAAGCTGCGCCGTTCGCACGTCGCCTTCTATCCATGAAACCCGCGCAGATGCTCCGAATGTCTTCCGAGCGTTTCGGATTGCGTCGCACGAAAGCTCAAGTGCAACCACGGAGGCTCCTCGCTCAGCGAGGAAGTACGCATTCTTCCCCTCGCCTGCCCCAGCATCCAGCGCCTTCATGCTCTGGAGGTCCAAGCGTGCCGCCAGGTCTCGGACCAGGCTGCCGGGCTCTTGCCCCCAAAAACAGGCGCAGGCTTGGTAGCCCTCATCATAGCCGCCCGTAGCAGCCGGTTTTCCAGTTCTCGGCACCATGCGAGTCGATAGGCTACGTCAGGTGTCCGCAACCGTGCAGCAGTCGCCATTCCGGGATCGATCCGGCCGCATCCCCGCGCCGGACGACCAACCCTTTCTCAAATGGGCAGGGGGGAAGCGCTGGATCGCGCGCGGGATCGCAAGCCTCTTTGGCGACTCACCCGGCTGCTACTTCGAACCGTTCCTTGGCTCGGGCGCCGTCTTCTTTGCGCTCAGGCCAAGCCGCGCTGTTCTCTCCGACACGAACCGCGATCTGATCGCCGCATTCAGGACGGCACGAACCCGACCCACAGCCCTCGTCTCAGCGCTCAGCGCTCTCGACATTTCCCAGGACACCTTTGCCCGGATTCGCGCACAAGTCCCCGCCAACGACTTCGAACGCGCCGTACGTTTGCTTTACCTTAACCGTACCGCGTTCAATGGGTTGTGGCGGGTCAACCAACAAGGTACGTTCAATGTTCCATATGGGTGTAAACCAGGCACGCGATCTGTTGATCCGACGCGTCTTCGCCGGTGCGCCCAAGACCTCTCTGGCGCAACACTTCGTGTAGCTGATTTTCGAAAGGCGTTGAACAAGGCCGAACCAGGTGACTGCGTATATCTGGATCCGCCTTACACTGTGACGCACAACAACAACGGGTTTCGTCGATACAACGAGCACATCTTTTCCTGGGCGGATCAGGAAGCGCTCGCCACCATCGCCACGGACCTTGGTATGCGTGGGATCCATGTGATCGTAACCAACGCATGTCACAAAGATGTCGAGCTGCTCTATGGCGACCAGTTCTCCCGCTGCTATGTCCATCGAACATCGCGCATGGCGGCCAGCACCACGCATCGCAAGGCCCGGGGGGAAATGGTTATTGCTACCCGTTCACTCGCTGGGACCGATTCGCAGCTCGCCTCGGCATTTACAAGAGCGGTTTCAGTCGTTTGACTCGAACGCGTGCACGGTGGCGAGCCAGTTCCTGCATGTAGCCGAGGCGCTCTTCGAGCGCGAGCGTCGGCCGATGTCAGCCCGAGAACTTGTCGACCTCGCGCTGCGGGATGGCCTTCTGGAGACTGGCGGGTCCACGCCGTGGCAGACCATGAAGGCCAAGCTGAGTGTCGAGATCCGGAAGAACGGTGAGCAGTCGACGTTTGTCCGTGTCGGACCTGGCTCATTCTTCCTGCGAGGACTGACGGACGAACGACAAATCTTCAACGCCAGACCACTGGCACCGCCGGCATCGCGCGAGCGCGTGTTTGTCTTCCCCTCCGACAAGTTGGACCGTGCCACCCGCTTTCAAGGAATTACTCGTGCCTGGGGTCCATACATCGATTCTTTGCTTGGGCACTCTGGACTGTACATGGACCGCATTGCCGCAGAGCAAAACGACGATCACAAACAGGTTCTCACCTACATTATGGTCACGAGAGGGACGAAGATCCTCTGCTACAAGCGCGGTACTTACAATCGCGTTGAGGACTCGTTGCGCGGCCTCCTCTGCGTAGGGTTTGGCGGTCACACCCTGGCTGATGATCATGATCTCACGAGCGTCGATGACTTCGGCGCCCGGCGCAGCGCTGCACGCGAGCTCGGAGAGGAGATCAGTCTCCCTCCTATGGATGCGCAGCGTCTTGAGCGCCTCGAAGGCCTGCGAATCATCGGGGCCTTGAACGATGACTCGTCAGCCGTGGGGCGCCGTCATTTTGCTGTGCTGTGTCAGTATGAGGTTACTGACGATGAAGGATGGGGCGACGTGCAGCGCGGTGAGAAGTCGATCACCCAGCTTAGATGGCTCGACTTGCAGTCAGACGAGATCCCACTTGAGAAGTTCGAGTACTGGTCGCAATTGGTCTTGCGCGAGTTCTATCCAAGACTCGTTCGAGGTAGGGCCACGTATCTCATCCGTCGCGCACGCCCATTGCGACCCCCTCACATACTCTGCGTCCTTGGGCCGATCGGCAGTGGAAAGACGGCGACTACCCAGCACCTGCGGAATGATTTCGGCTACACAGAGGTTAATAGTGGCCAGGTCGTTGCCTCCCTCTTGGGGCGTCCTCATCTGACTCCTAAAAATGAGGACGAGCGGCCTGCTTTCCAGTCGGCGGCCCTTGAGTTCATCGAATCTGCTGATGGCCCACGCCGGCTCGCATCGGCCATCTGGAGCAGGGCCCAGGAAGCCGGCTCGGGTCGTGTGTTGGTGGACGGAGTGCGACAACGTCGGACACTTGAGGCACTCGTCTCTTCGGCGCAGGACTGGGCGGTCGGAGTACTTTACGTCTACACACCGGCAGACATCGCGTTCGACTTCTACAGGAGACGCCGCGGCCCGTCCACAAATATTCACGAGTTTGTAGCTGTACGAGATGCGTCGGTTGAGCGGGAGGTCGCAAATCTCATCGTCGACGCAGAATGCGGTCATCTACAATTGGACTGGCCAGACGGGGCTGCGCGATGTCGTGCGGGCGCTCATGAAGGACCTCGGAGTTACGCGCTCGGAACGCTCTGTGCGGTAGCGCTACTTAGGCGACCGTCAGATCTGGTGTTTGCACTTGGTGTCGGCGAAACGCCGCCTCGACCATCTCCCCCTCGTGCTCGCTCGGCGCGTAGTCGGCGTAGCGCTGGGTGGTGGTGATGTCGCGGTGGCCCATCCACTCCTGCAGGGTGCGGAGCGAGACGCCGGCGGCGGCCATGCGGGTGCCGAAGGTGTGGCGCAGGTCGTGGAAGCGGTGGTCTTCGATGCCGGCGGCTCTGAGTGCGGAGCACCGGTGCGAACAGGCCGTGTTCCATCAGCTCGGAGTAGATGCAGACGCGGACGTCGATCCGCTTGCCGCGGTCTGCGTGGTCGCGCTCCCACAGCGACTGCACGAGCCAGCGCCGGTTCCACAGACGCCTGTGGCTCGCGTTGGCGAGCACGACGAGCAGCGTCGGGAAGTACGGGTAGTGCTCGCGCCACAACGGTCCCGCACCGATGCGCCGTCTGCTGGGCGGGCCGGCGTACTCGTGAAGGCGCACGTAGCGGCCGAGCTTCGCGACGAGCGTCTCGAGCGCCATCGTCGCGCGATCGACCTCGACCAACGCCCAATGCAGACGAACCCGACCGTCGAGCACCCGCAGGTAGGTCAGCTCCGCGTCGGCGATCAGCATCTCCGTGCCCCGCCGTCCCGGCCGCGGTCCGATCGGATGCGCGATCTCGTTGCGCCACGACAACGGGCCGAATCATCCGGCGAGCGCTCGCGCTCGGCACGCACGAAAGCGACGCCGACCTCGTTGACCGCCAGCGTGTGCTGCTGCAACGGTCCCGCGGCCTGCTCGCGCGGGATCACCTTGCGCCGCAGCTCCGCCCGGTTGCCGATCGACTCGACCGCGTCCGCGCCCTGCTCGGTCACGAACCACAGCTTCATCCCGCCCGGCTGGCGCACCGACTCCAGCCAGCCGATGCGCTCCATCGCCGCCAGCGCCCGCTGCGTGCGCCGCAGCGAGAGCGCATCGCGGTAGAGCGCATGCAGTTGCACGGTCGAGAGCAGACGGTGCTGATGGACGCACTCCAGCATCTCGACCTGCACGCGACCGAACCGGGCGACGGACGCCGCCGCGGTCATCGAGAACCAGCCCGGACGAGGAGCAACGCGACAAGGCCGGAGGCGAAACCGGCGAGCACGGACACGAACGGGGAGCGACCGTGCGCGGCCCGAGCCGCCAACCAGCGAACACCCATCGCCTCACACCACGAACGACGACGACGACAGAGAGATGTCAGCTCTTGGCCTCCGCCGCGATCGGCTACGGCATCAGCGAATCCGACACCTCGCACCCGAGACGCCGCGGCCCGCAGGACGACGCGCAGAACGTCGCGCAGCGCGGCACGCCAGCGCACCGCTCCAAGGACCTCGCATCCAACGCACCAAGCCATGCGTCGGAGTGCAGCGCCAGCGGCCCGCGATGTCTACACGCGCTCGATCCCACCGACGTAGTTGCGATGCAACCCGCCGCGGAACCCAAGCTCCTCCTGCGAGAAGCCACGCCGCGCACGCAGCTCGCGCACCGCCGCACCCAGCGCTCTCAGCTCGGCCGGGTCCAACACCCCATCCACGTCGAACGCCTCGCGACACGCGACCGCACCACCACCGACAGACGAGCCGCTGGACCACGGTCCGGGCTCAGGAACAACCCGTACCGCATCGAAGCATCCCTTCGGTGCCAGGCCCTGGGGTGTTAGCGCACCGCCGGGGCCACCTTTTCCATGACCGGGCAGAACGCTACGTGGACCGTGCATCCACGCCAACGCTGAAGGCCATCACGAAGACCCCGTGGACCTAGAAAGCACCGCGAAAGGTGCAGAAATTGGAACCACAATGGAACCACGGAGGGGCCCAAGAACGACGAAACCCCCGCTCACACGGGGGTTTCGCTTAATCGGGGCGCCGAGATTTGAACTCGGGACCTCACCGACCCGAACGGTGCGCGCTACCAGGCTGCGCCACGCCCCGACTGAGCCATCCAGTATTCCACAGCGGCGGTGCGATGGTACGTTGGCGCCGCCGTCATGCCTGCCGCCACCGCCGACATCATCGCCTTCCTCGACGAGCTGCTCGAGGTCGAGCGCTTCGCGGACCTCGGCCCGAACGGCCTCCAAGTCCCGGGTGCTGCCGAGGTCACGACCGTCGTCACCGGCGTCTCGGCACAACAGCGACTGTTCGAGCGCGCGCTCGAAGACAACGCGCAACTCGTGCTCGCCCACCACGGGATCCTCTGGGACTTCGAGCCGCGCCGCATCGGCCGCGCACAGGCCACTCGCCTGAGACTGCTGCTCGCCAACGACATCGCGCTCGCCGGCTACCACCTGCCGCTCGACGCGCATCCCGAGCACGGCAACAACGCGCTCCTCGCGACGCAGCTCGGCGCAACAAGCCACACACGCGCCTTCCCCTTCAAGGGCGAGCCGATCGGCGTCATCGCCACCTTCGACGGCGACGGCGTCCCCGCCGCCGAGCTGTTCGCCCGGGTCGCCGACGCCACAGACCGCGAGCCGCTCGTCTTCGACGCCGGCCCGGAGCGCATCCGCACGCTCGGGATCGTCTCCGGCGCCGCCGGCAGCTCCCTATCGGAGGCGATCGACCTGAAGCTCGACGCGTTCCTCACCGGCGAGCCGAAGGAGCACGTGATGGCGCAGGCGCGCGAGAACGACATCCACTTCATCGCAGCCGGCCATTACGCGACCGAGACGTTCGGAATCCGCCGCCTCGGTGAGCTCGTTGCGGAGCGTTTTGGCGTCCGCCACGTGTTCGTCGACATTCCGAACCCGGTCTGAGCGCCGACCCGCCAAGCGCAGATCTGGCACGGAAACAAACCGTAGACCGCCGCAGACCTGACGAAACCTGCACGGCAACGCACCGAACCCGTTGCACTCCGTCCAGGAGCGGCGGTATAAGTGGCATGTAGCGGTCTTCCCCAAGAGGAGGTTTCGTTCCGATGGCCATTCACCTGACGCCCACCGAGTTGGCGCGCGAGGCCGGACTCGAACGCCGCGACGTCATCAGCAAGTGCGTCGAGATGGGCGTCCCGATCTTCCACGGACGGATCGACAAGTCCCTGTTCATGACGAGCCTGAGCCAGCAGCATCCGGCGATGGCGGCCCCGCCGCCGCGCCTCGCGACCGGATAGGTCGCGCACACCCCTTAAGGACCGCCTCGGCCGGCCGAAAGGCCGGCTCCGGGTACCCCTCGCGCGCACCAACCCGCGCGCCGTCTCACCCTCGTGCCTAGAATCGAAAACCTTCGCATTTCCGGCACGAGGAGGACGCTCCCGATGGACGCCAGCGCCATACGTGGCACCGAGGCATCGACCGGCTCGAAGACGATCGCCGATCTGCTGCCGCTGGCGGCCGAGCGCTACGGCGATCGCGTCGCCGTGAAGTACAAGAAAGACGGGACGTGGCAGGACGTGTCCGTCGCCGAGGTGGCGGCGATCGCGCAGGAGATCGGGCTCGGCCTCGTCGATCTCGGCGTCCAGCAGGGCGACGGCGTGTCGATTCTCTGCCGCACCCGTCCCGAGTGGACCTACTGCGATTTCGGCGCAACCGAGGCGGGCACGTGCGTCGTGCCGATCTACCCGACGAACGCGCCCGAGGAGTGCGAGTGGGTGCTGGCTGATTCCGGCGCCCGCGTCGTCATCTGCGAGGACGCCACCCAGGTGGAGAAGATCGCCGCCATCCGCGCAAGACTGCCGGCGCTCGAGCACGTGATCGTGATCGACGCCGACGGCGCGCCCGCGGATGCAATCCCGCTCGCGGATCTGCGCGCCCGCGGCGCCCACGGGGACCGCACCGAGCTCGACCGCCGCATCGAGGCGGTCAAGCACGACGATCCCTTCACGATCATCTACACCTCCGGCACGACGGGCCCACCGAAGGGCTGCGTCCTCACGCACGGCAACTACCGCGCGATCCTCACGATGGCGCAGTCGACCCGCGCCGTCGACAGCGACGAGCTGACCTATCTCTACCTGCCGCTCGCGCACTCCTTCGCGCTGCTGATCCAGCTTCTGAGCTTCGACGTCGGCGCCACGCTCGCGTACTGGTCCAACGACCCGCAGCAGCTCGTCATGGAGCTGAACGAGGTCCACCCGACGAACTTCCCGTCGGTGCCGCGCCTCTTCGAGAAGATCTACACGCTCGTCACGTCCAACGGCGACCCGGAGCTGATCGCGAAGGCCGTCAGAGTCGGGATCGCGGTGCGTGAGCTGGAGCTCGCCGGCCAGCCGGTGCCGGAGGAGCTGCAGCAGCACTTCGAGCGCGCCGAGGAGGAGCTGTTCTCCAAGGTGCGCGCGGCGTTCGGCGGAAGAATGCGCCAGGCGATCTCGGGCGCGGCGCCGATCTCGAAGGAGATCCTCGAGTTCTTCTTCGCCTGCGGCGTGCCGGTGTTCGAGGGCTACGGCATGACCGAGACCGCGACCGCCGCCACCTTCCAGTCGCTCGACGCCTACAAGTTCGGCACCGTCGGGCGGCCCTTCCCCGGCGTCGAGCTGAGAATTGCCGACGACGGCGAGGTGCTGATCAAGGGCGAGAACATCTTCGCCGGCTACCACAACAACGCCGACGCCTCGTTCGGCGCCATCAGCGACGGCTGGCTGCACACGGGCGACCTCGGCTCGATCGACGAGGACGGCTTCCTCTCGATCACCGGCCGCAAGAAGGACATCATCATCACCGCGGGCGGCAAGAACCTCACCCCCGCGAACATCGAGAACGACATGAAGCAGTGCCGCTGGGTCTCCCAAGCGGTGATGTACGGCGACCGCCGCCCGTACCCGGTGATCCTTGTGACGCTCGACGCCGAGGAGATCGTCCCGTGGGCGCAGTCGCAGGGCCTGCCAGGCGACGTCGAGACGCTCTCGCAACACCCCGACGTCCACGCGCTGGTGCAGACCCATCTCGACCGCGCGAATGAGAAGTACGCGCAGGTCGAGAAGGTCAAGAAGCTCGCGATCCTCGGCCACGATCTGTCGCAGGAGACCGGCGAGCTGACCCCGACGATGAAGGTCAAGCGCAACGTCGTCAACGAGAAGTATCAGGCCATCTTCGACGAGCTCTACGCAAGCTGAATCTCAGGGTCCATATAAGGGTCTGATCTGTCGCAGATCGCCCAGGACAGGCTTTACCCTCTCAGAGGACACATGCGCACCGACCCCAGCGACACAGGCGGCCTGTTCGTAACCCGGCGACCGGGGACCCGCCCGGTGCAGTTCCGCACGCCGCCCAGACGCGGCGACAACAGACGGCAGCGCTTCGATGGCCTCATCGCCGCCGGACTGCTGGCGGCGATGGTCGTCGTGAACCTGTGCTTCTGGGGCCCGCTGCCGCTCGGCTGCCTCTGGCTCGGCGGACGCACGCAGTACCTGACCGACAGCATCTTCGGCGGCCTGACCGTCGCGTTCGCGACGATGATCGGCGGACTGATGCTCGGGCTGATGGCGCTGAAGCGGCTCGACTACGCCTGGATCCTCGTGCGCCGCGCCGCCGGACACGACCAGCGTGAGGGCATGATCGGACGCATCTTCATGATCTGCTGTTTGATCGGCGCACCGGTCTTCGGGGTCTGGTTCCTGTTCTTCAGCGGCGCCTCGATGTCCGGCTTCGACGTGCAGGGCATGCTGGGCGGCTGACGCCGCTCGTGGCGATGGGCCTGCTCGACTACTACCGGCAGTTCGCCGGCATGACCGACGAAGAGATCAGCGCACAGCTGCGCGAGGAGGCCGACGAGCGCCGGCGGCGCGCGCTCGCACGGATCGACCAGCTCGACCTCTCGCACACGACGTGGCACGAGCTGCCACACCCGGACGTCGTGAACGCCGTCACGTATGCGGCGCGCGGCGCGCTCAACGTCCAGCCCGATCCGACGGCGGACGAGCTGCGGCGTGAGCTGGGCCGGCGCAACGGCATCGAGCCCGACCGCGTCGTCGTGGGCCACGGCGCGGCCCAGCTCCTCGCCGCCGCCAGTCGCGCACTGCTCGGCGCGGGCGACGAGCTGCTGACGCCGTGGCCGTCCTACGGCCTCTATCCCCTGATGGCGCAGCGCGCCGGCGCGCGCGCGGTACCGGTCCCGAACGGACACGACGTCGAGCGTCTGCTCGCAGCCGTCACGCCGGCCACGCGCGCGATCGCGCTCTGCAATCCGAACGACCCCACCGGTGAGCACCTCACGGCCGCTGCCCTGCGCACGCTGCTCGATGCGCTGCCAGAGCACGTCTCGCTGCTGCTCGACGAGGCGCTCGCGGACTTCGTGACCGCCGAGCGCGTCGAGACCGCCGAGCTGCTCGACGATCACCCGCGACTGCTGATCTTCCGCACCTTCTCGAAGGCCTACGGCCTCGCCGGCCTGCGCGCCGGCTACGCGCTCGGTGGCCCCGGGTCGGAGCCGCTGCTGGCACGACTCGCGCCGGAGCTGGGGCTCGGGCTGCCGGTGCAGATCGGCGCGCTCGAGGCGCTCAGAAGATGCGACGGCCAGCTCGCCCAGCGACGTGCCGTCGTCGCGACCGAGCGCGAGCGCCTGCTCGACGCGCTGCACGATCTGCCTGTCGACGCGTCCCCCAGCGAGGCGAACGTGCTGTGGCTGCGCCCGACCGGGCTCACCGGCAGCGAGCTGGCGATGCGGCTGCAGCGCAGCGGCGTGCTCGTCCTGAGCGGCGCGGGCGTCGGCGACGAGCATCACGTGCGCGTCACGCTGCAGAGCGCAGCCGCGACGGACCGCCTGCTCGACGCGCTGCGCACCGCGCTCGGCGCGACCTGAGCTACTCCGACGCCGACTGGCGCAGCAGCGTGCCGGTGGTCTGCTCGAGGATCTTGCGCCAGCGGGCCGTCTGCTCCGGCTCCGTGGCGAAGTGCTTGACGACCTTGCGCACGCGCGTGGCGGAGATCTCGATCCCGTGCCGCGCGGCGACCTGCTTGAGGTGCGGATAGTCCTCGGCGAGCTTCACCGTCACGGAGCGGAAGCCGTGGCTGGCGATCCGCACGCGCGAGCCGTAGTCCATGACGCCGGTGCGGAACATCAGCTCGTCGGAGGCGTCCGGCTCCACGAGGATGAAGTCGACGCCCGGATAGCGGTCCTCCCACATCGTGCGGATCTCGTGCAGGCGGCGGTACGTCATCAGCTTGAACGCCTGATAGCCGATCTGCGGGAAGCCCATGTCGGAGACGCGCGGGTGCAGCGGGTTCTCGCGCAGCCCCTCGTTCACGTACGGCACGAGCGGGTTGACGACGACGACGAGTCTCGCGCCCGCCTCGACGGCGATGTCGAGGTTCGTTGTCGAGATCAGGCCGCCGTCGACCAGCTCGCGGTTCCCCACGCGCACGGGCTCGTAGACCATCGGCAGTGCCGTCGAGGCACGCACCGCCGTCGAGATCGGCACGTCGTCGAAGCCCTCGGCGCCGAACACGACGCGCTCGCAGGTGTCGAGGTCGGTCGCGGTGATGTAGAGCTCGCGTTGCACGTCGCGGAAGTCGTCGCTGCGCCCATCGTCCGCGAGCACGCGCTGCACGTACTCCTCGATCCCGCGACCGGAGTACATGCCGGACGGCAGGCCCTCCGCGATCCCCAACACGACGTCCAGCGCGGAGACCTGGCCGACATGGCGCGCGAGCGAGTAACCGAGCCTGGCGAGGCGCCACGGGAACGCGACCGCCTTGCCGGCCATCTCGCGCAGGTTGAGCGAAAGCAGCGTGCCGAGCGCGATCTCCGGGAAGGGCGTCGGCGCCTGCCGATCGAGCACGCGCATCATCTCCTCCGGCGAGACGCCGTTCGCCGTCATCGCGGCGACGAACGAGCCGGCGCTGGTGCCGACGTAGACATCGAAGTCGGTGACCGAGCGGTTGACCGACAGCAGGTCGAGCGCCCGCAGCGCGCCGATCTCGTAGACGGCGCCGGTGAAGCCGCCGCCGCCGAGCACGAGCGCGGTCTTCGACGGCTTCGCCTGGCGCGGGGCCGCCCGGCGACCCTGCGAGGATGTCGCCGTTCTGCGGCCTCCGGCCGATGTCTCCAGTCTGACTACCTTGCCCATGACCCCTGATTGTACGGCGCCGTTCGGGCGTCTCCGACCGCGACTTCCACTCCGGAGTGCTGTTGGTAACCGCATGCGCCGCTCCGTACTGCTTCTCGTCGCGCTCATGCTCATGCTCATGCTCGCCGCGGGCAGCGGATCCGCCTCGGCCGCGCCGCTCGACGGGCTTGTTGCCGGTGGGCTCTCCCGCGCCGGCGGCGTCTCGGGCGGCTATGTGGTCGACACGACGACCGGTCGCACGCTGGCGGCCGTTCGCGCCGACACGCCGCGCATCCCCGCCTCCGTCGAGAAGCTCTACACGACCGCGACGGCGCTGCTGCGTTTCGGCCCGGACGCCACGTTGCAGACCAGTGTGCTGGGCGTCGGCACACTCGACGACGCCGGCACCTGGCACGGCGACCTCTACCTGCGCGGCGGCGGCGACCCGACATTCGGCAGCGCAAGCTTCAACCGGCTCGCCTACGGCCTCGGGACGACCGTCTCGACGCTCGCCGCACGTGTGCGCAGCGCGGGGATCCTCCGCGTCACCGGGCGGATCCGCGGCGACGAGTCGTCGCTTGACAGCCTGCGCGGCGGGCCGGCCAGCGGCTTCGCGCTCGACTTCGACATCGGCGGTCCACTTGGCGGCCTGCTGTACAACCGCGGCCTCGCGCGCGAGGACGGCAGCGCACTGCAGACGCAGCCCGCCAAGTTCGCGGCCCAGCAGCTCACGCTCGAGTTGCGTCGCACACGCGTGCGCGTGCCGCAGAACGCCGCCACCGGCATCGCGCCGGGCGGGGCGGAGGAGATCGCGACCGTCGACTCGCCGACGATGGCCACCCTCGCCCGCCTCACGCTCGTCCCCTCGGACAACCTGTTCGCCGAGATGCTGCTGAAGAACATCGGCGCGTACTTCGGCACGGCCGGCTCGACGACAGCCGGCGCGGCCGTCGTCAAGCGCACGGTCGCCCGCTACGGCATCCGCCCGCAGATCGCGGACGGGTCCGGCCTGTCCCGGAGCGACCGCACCTCCCCGCGGCAAGTCGTCACGCTGCTGCACGGGCTGCGCGAGAACATGTTCCTGCGTGCTGCGATGCCCGTCGCCGGCCGCTCCGGCACGCTCGCCGACCGCATGCGCGGGACGACTGCCCAAGACCGCTGTCAGGCGAAGACGGGCACGCTCTCCAACGTCTCCGCACTCGCCGGCTACTGCCGCACGCTCAACGGCCACGTCGTCGCGTTCGCATTCATCGAGAACAGCGTCTACACGCCGACCGCAAAGGCCGCCGAGGACCGCCTCGTCGTCGCCCTGGCACGCTCGCGTCCAGGGGGCACGGCAACCTCCACCCCAGTCGCCACGCCCGCGCCGACGACGACCACGCCAGTCTCACCGACCAGCGGCGGGGCGGCGGCCGCCACGCCCTGAGCGCGACGGCCGGCAGCGCTCACCCTGCTCTTCGCACGTACACCGCCACATCCTCGATCGAGACGATCGTGAAGCGCTTGCCCTCGTATCTCTCGTACTCGGCCCGATCGATGGCCTTTCTCGGGATCGGCACCGAGATCGTCTCTCTGCCGGTTGCAGAGGTCGCGCCCTGCTTGGGACCGGACGTGTAGCCGATCTCCGCGAGCAGGTCAGCGTCGACCGTCGGGTTGCGCAGCACGGCCGAGGCCTGCACGCCGCAGATCGTCCAGCCTCTGTTGGCTCTCCACGAGATGTAGGGCGGCGTGCCGAGCTGCGGCGTGAACGTGACCGCGCCCTGTCTCGTCCCTCTCGCGAGCGGCGGCGCCTGGGCGAGGCGTCTCAGCGACGCCTTCGTCGCCGAGGCGGTGCAGCCGTGCCAGCTGTACGTGCCGCTCGGGTATCCGAGGAAGTAGCCGGCATTGGCGGTCGGCGGGAGTCTCTTGTACTCCGGGCTGTTTCTGAGCGAGAAGGCTGCGGCAGAGGCCACCGGCACAAGCGAGAGCGCGGCCGCGATCCCGATCGCGCGGCGCAGGGAGCGTGAGGTTGTCATGCGGCGGAACTCTACGGCGCGGGGATCAGTCGACCTCGGCCGCTGCGTCATCCGCCGTAGGCGCCTCGCCGCGCAGCAGCGCCTCCAGCCCCGGCTCGTCCAGGACCGGCACTCCCAGCCGCTCGGCCTTCTCCAGCTTCGAGCCGGCCGCCTCCCCCGCCACCACGTAGTCCGTTCTTCTCGACACCGACGTCGTCACCCGGCCGCCAGCCGCGAGGATCCGCTCGGTCGCTTGCTCGCGCGTGAGCGACGGCAGCGTGCCCGTCAGCACGATGATCTTGTCGGCCAGCGGGCCCTCGCCGGGCGGCGGGCCCTCCTCCTCCAGACGCAGTCTCACCTCGTCACGGAGGTCGCGGATCAGCTCGCGAACCGCGGGATCCTGCAACTGATCGTGGATCAGCTGTCCGACGATCGGCCCGATGCCCGGCGTATCGGCGATCTGCTCCGCGCTGGCGTCCATCAGCGCCTCGATCGAGCGGAAGCGCTGCGCGATGTTGCGCCCCGTGATCGAGCCGATTCCCTCGATGCCGATCGCGAACAGCACACGCCCGAACGGCCGCGCCTTCGACGCCTCGATCGCCGCGACCGCGTTGCGCGCCGAGACCTCACCGAAGCGGTCGAGCTCGACCAGCTGAGCTTCCGTCAGGCGATAGAAGTCAGCGACGGTTCTCACCATGCCGCGCTCCATCAGCATCGAGACCTGCTTCTCGCCAATCCCGTCAACGTCCATTGCCCCGCGCGAGACGAAGTGGCTCAGCAGCTGCCAGCGGCGCCCAGGGCACTCGCGGTTCGGGCAGTGCGTGAAGACGCTGTCCTGCGGCTTCACCGTCGGCGTCGCGCAAATCGGGCATCTCTCTGGCGGGAATGGGGCCGGTCCACGATCCTCGCGCTCGACCACGTGCGGCGCGGGCGAGAGGACCTGCGGGATCACGTCGCCGGCGCGCAGCACGATCACGTCGTCGCCGGGGCGCACGTCCTTGCGCGCCAGGTCCTCCTCGTTGTGCAGCGTCGCCTGCTTCACCGTCACGCCGCCGACGTGCACCGGCTCCAGCTCGGCGAACGGATGCAGCGTGCCGAACTTGCCGACGCTCCACTTCACGTCGAGCAGTCTCGTGACGGCCGTCGTCGGCGGGAACTTCCAGGCGATCGCCCAGCGCGGGTCGCGCCCGACGACGCCGAGCCGCCGCTGCAGCTCGTAGTCGCTCACCTTCACGACAGCGCCGTCGATCTCGAACGCGAGCGCGCCGCGTTGCTCCTCCCACTGGCGGCAGCGCGCAATCACCTCTGCGTCGCTCGCGAGCTTCTCGACATCCGGATTGACGCGGAAGCCGTGCGCTCTGAGCCATTCGAGCGCCTCCCAATGGCTCGCGATCCCCAGCCCGTCGGAGACGCCAATGCCATAGGCCCACATCGACAGCGGCCGCTCCGCCGACTGTCTCGGATCGAGCTGGCGAATCGCCCCAGCAGCCGAGTTGCGGGGGTTCATGAACGTCGAGAGCCCCGCTTCGGCACGTCTGAGATTGACCTGCTCGAAGTCGGCGAGTGAGATGTAGATCTCGCCGCGCACCTCCACCCGTCTCGGCGCATCCTCGATCGACAGCGGAATCGAGCCGACGGTCCGCAGGTTGTGCGTGACGTCCTCGCCGACCTCGCCGTTGCCGCGCGTCGCGCCGCGCACGAGCTGCCCGTCCTCGTACAGCAGCGAGATCGCGAGTCCGTCGACCTTCGGCTCCACGACGTACTCGAACACCGGATTCTCGATCCCCTCGCGCGCAAGGTGACCGCGCATCCGCTCGATCCAGCCCTGCAGCTCCTCGTCGCTGCGCGCATTCGCGAGCGACAACATCGGCTGCAGGTGCCTGACCTTCTCCAACTGCGAGACGGGCTCGCCCCCCACCCGCTGCGTCGGCGAGTCCGGCGTCAGCAGCTCCGGGTGTGCCGCCTCGATCGCGCGCAGCTCGTCGAGCAGGGCGTCGTATCTGTCGTCGCCGATGACCGGATCGTCGAGGACGTAGTAGCGGTGGCCGTGGTAGGCCAGCTCTCTGCGCAGCTCGGCCGCGCGTGCAGCGGGGTCCTGCGCGGCTGCCGTGCCGCTGCCCGCCGGCTTCCTGCGTCTCGCCGGGCTCACTCCACCTCGCGCGCGGCCGGAGCGATCAGCCGTGCAAGGTCGTGCCGCTCGAGTGCGTCGATGCCCTCGCGGTGCGTGAGGTCGAAGTGCACCGGCGTGATCGCGATGCGACCGGCCGCGACGGCGGCGATGTCGGTCCCCTCCTCGTCGCCCGTCTGCACGGCGTCGCCGTAGATGCGGAACAGGCGGCGGTTGGGATGCTCTTCGTCCTGAAGCTGGAGCACGTCCTCGTAGATGCGCTTGCCGAGCCGCGTCACCTCCACGCCGTTCGGGTCATCGCCGGGGACGTTGACGTTCAGCAGCGTGCCGGCCGCAAGCGGCACCTCGTCGAGCTCGCCGACGATCCGCGCGGTGAACGCCGCCGCCAGCTCGAAGTCGAACCTGCGACCCAGGCGGAAGTCCAGCTCGCGCGCCTGCGACTGCTGCGAGACCGCGATCCCCGGCAGGTCGAGCAGCAGTGCCTCGAACGCGGCCGCGACGGTGCCCGAGTAGGTGATGTCGTCGCCGAGGTTGAGTCCGTGGTTGATGCCCGAGACGACGATCTCCGGCTGGAAGCCGTCGATCAGCCCGAGCTTGGTGAGCCGCACGCAGTCGACCGGCGTGCCGTCGGTCGCGAAGCCGTGTGTGCCGTCCTCGAACTCGACCTGCTCGACCCACAGCGGGCGACGCGTCGTGATCGACCGTGCGGTCGCCGAGCGGTTTCCGTCCGGCGCGACGACGGCAAGCTCGAGCCCCGGCACGTCGAGCAGAGCCCGCCGCAGCGCCTGGAGGCCCTCGGCCTCGATCCCGTCGTCGTTCGTGAGGAGAACCCGCATCGGTCAGGGATGGTAGTCGGGCGCCCGGAAAGGCCCCTCGCCGAGCACGGCCCGCCCGTCGTAGCCCACCCCCACGAGATGGAGCCCGTGCGGCAGCGCGGTCTTGCCCGCCCGCGAGCGGGGCGCGCCGTCGAGCAGCGCGACGAAGTCCTCGACGGGACGGCGCCCGTCTGCGACCTCGAGCATCGTCCCCACGAGCACGCGGTTCATGTTGCGCAGGAACGAGTCGGCCTCGATCCAGAAGGCGAGCACGTCGCCGCCCTCGGGGCGCCACGCCGCGGAGTGGACATCGCGCTCAAAGCGCACATGTTCGGTCTCCTTCGGGGTGAAAGCGGTGAAGTCGTGCGTGCCGACCAGTGCGGCGGCGCACGCGTCGAGCCCATCTCGATCGAGCGCATACGACCACCACAGCGCGTGCCCGCGCTCGAACACGCTGCGCGTACGGCGGACCAGTACGCGGTAGCAGTACGCGCGGCTCGTAGCGTCGTGCCGCGCGCTGAAGCCCGGCACGACGGGCTCGCTCGCCAGCACCGCGACGTCATCCGGCAGGAGCGCATTCAGCCGATGCGGCGGCACCGGCGGACCTTCATACGACGCCACCTGCGCCCACGCATGGACGCCGGCGTCGGTGCGCCCGGCGACCATCAGCGGCACCCGCTCACGCCGCAGCACGACCGCGAGCGCTCGCTCCAGCTCCTCCTCGACGGTGCGCCGGCCGGGCTGGCGCGCCCAGCCTGCGAAGTCACGCCCCTCATACTCGAGCGTAAGCTTCGTGACGAGCGCGTCGGTCATCTCGTCGTCCCCTCGGCGCGCCTGGCTGCGTCCTCGGTCGCTCGCCTGCCTGGGCAGGCCACGCTCCCTGCGTCCTTGCCAGCCACGCCGATCGAACGACGAGAGCCAGTCTGCGTCAGACCAGCTCGAGGAAGACCATCTCGGTCGCGTCGGAGCGACGCGGACCGAGCTTGAGGATGCGGGTGTAGCCACCCGGCCGCTCCGCATACCGCGGAGCGATCTCCTCGAAC